>Ga0187864_10000161_pt1 | contig 76093 bp, 59 predicted proteins | sample June2016WEW_11_4_FD_132985 | JGI IMG/M metagenome (GOLD analysis project Ga0187864, IMG submission 132985) | Peatland microbial communities from SPRUCE experiment site at the Marcell Experimental Forest, Minnesota, USA - June2016WEW_11_40 | ecosystem: Environmental > Terrestrial > Soil >... | reverse complement strand
GCGGGGCAACTTCGCCTCGCTGGTGACTTTGCCGCCGCTTGCGAGCGTGACGCCGCTCGGCTCGACTGGATACATTCAGACATTTCAGAGCGCCACGAGCTCCACGGGAAAGCTGGCCTTGGCCACGGCCAGCTCCACCACCGCTACCGCCAACGTCTCGGTGGTCCAGATCTGGGCCGACATGTATTCGTACTTCAACTCGCTCGGCGTCGGTACGGTGGGATATCCGCTCGGCGATACCGCGAGCTGTCCGGCCTCTACCTCGGGCAATCTCTGCACCTGGCAGGTCTTCGACAAGGGCTACGCCCTGTTTGCGTACGCCCCCGCCATTTCCGCGGGCGCCGACTTTTCCCTATCGGCGACGTTTTACACCACCTGGAATACATTGGGCGGAATTACGAATCTAGGCCCTCCCGTGACTGCCAGCACCGCGATCACGGCCTCCACCTCCACTACCGCCACCGCGCAGACGTTTGCCGCCGGCGCCATTTTCAACATCACTTCGGGTAACAACAAGAACGCGTATTTTTCGGTCATCGAGCCGCTCTACGACCTGTATGTGAACAACGGCGGCCCCTCGGGCAAGCTCGGGCTGCCGACGGCGAATGCGTTGCCGCTCGATTCCGGCGGCTATTCGCAGACCTTTGAAGGGGGAACCTTGACCACCGCCAACGGCGGCAGCGTGCTGCTTCCGATTGCCTCGGTGGCGATCGGCGGGGTCCCGGCCGTCGGTTCCGTAATTTTGAACGTAGGCCAGACGCTGAGTTTGACGGCGACGCCTTACGACACCTCGGGCGCCGTGGCTACCGGCCGCGCCGTGACCTGGGGCACGAGCAACGGCCAGGTTGCATCCGTCACGGCCACTGGCGCCACTGCCGTGGTTACCGCGTGGAGCGGCGGCGCGGCCTCGATCACCGCGACCGCGGGCGGGGTCACCAGCCCAGCCGTTAAAATCGTTGTGAATGCGTTTTGCTGCACGGTCGGTGAGGGTGCGCCCCCAACCGTGGCGGCGGCTTTCCAGGCAGCTCTGATCCGCAACCACTTGACCGTGACTACCCCGGTGGCGGACGCCGCTTCGCGCGCCGGCGCCGGCTACGTCCAGACCGTCACCGCCGCTGGCGCGCCGTGCCTGTTGGCGATGGCGGACGGCGCCAGCACCGCTTACGTGGTGAGCGGCGCCCTGCTGGCGGCATATCTGGCTCTGGGTGGGCCGGCCGGCCCGGTGGGATATCCGGCGTCGGATGCGACCTCCGCTGGCAGGCAGCTATTCGCGGGCGGCGCCCTGGCCGGCAATCCCGTGCAACCGGTAAGCGGCAGCGTGCTGACAAAGTGGGCGGCGCTAGGCTACGAAACCGGAAGCGCCGGCGCTCCGGCCGCGCCCGCGTACCCCTTTGCCACCTTCACGGGCAGCTCGGGGACCGCGCAGAGCTTTGCGAACGGCTCGATTTACGCTTCCACCGGCGGCCCGACCTCCGGCCAGTCCTGGTTTGTCACCGGTCTGATTCTGGCTTCTTACACCGCCAACGGCGGCATCGGCGGCAGCTTCGGCATGCCCCTGGGCGACCAGGTTACCGCTGGCGGGCTGGTCCAGCAGACCTTTGAAGGCGGGACGATCGATTATGCGCCCGGCGCGACGGCGGCCACCGCCAAAGCGGCGGCGAGCGTGCCCACCGTGGCGATTTATCCTTCCACGGTTACGGCCGGATCGAGCGCGCTGATCGCGATCTACGGCTTTGCCCCATCGAGTCCCGTTACCGTCTCGGTCGCGGGCGCTTCGAATTTTCCTTTCACCAGCTCGAACGGGGCTTACAGTTGGAGTCAATTTGTGGCGCCCTCGGCGCCGAGCGGCACGATTGCGATCACTGCCCGCCAGGGTTCGTCCAGCGCCAGCGCCACCCTAACCGTGAAAGCGCTGGCGTCGAGCGGCGCCCATTTCACCAAGACCGGCGGCGATAACCAGAGCGGCCTTCCGGGCGCTTTGCTGCCCCAGCCGCTGGTGGTCGCGCTGACCGATTCCTCGGGTTCGCCTGTCGCCAACGCGACGGTGACCTTCCAAGCTTCGCCTGGGGGGAGCTTGACCGCGGCCACTGGCGTGACCGACGCCAATGGCCAGGCGTCCACCTATCTGCGGCTGCCTGCGGCCGCGGGAATCGCTCTGGTAACCGCCAACGCGCCCGCCGCGACCCAAACTCCGGTGACTTTCGGAGCCACGGCAACCCCCGCCACGCTCTCGAATTTCCCGGCCCTGATCGAAGCCGGAACGGCCACGCTGGGCAACGGCTCCGCCACTATCGCACAACAAGGCGCGCTGCTCACGGCGGTGGCGTCCATCTTTTCTTACTATCAAAACCTGGGACAGATTTCGGTAGCGGGCGGCGCGGCCACGCCGGCGGCGCTCAACCAGTTCCTCACCTCCTATTGCAGCCTGGACGCTAGCGGCAAATCTTCCTGCGATGGGTTCCTTTCGAACGGGGCGTCTGGCCAACCGGTGGTGAACCTGTGGCGCGCGGCACAGTTCGCCGGCATGGACGTAACCGTGGAAACACCCAGCCTCGCAGCCATCGCCGACTGCCTGGGCGCCGGCGCTCCGGTGCTGGTCTCGCTCGGCTTGTCGCTCAACGGCGCCAACGCCGGTGGGAACTTCGTGGTCGCAACCGGCGTGGCTGCCGACGGCTCGATCCTGATTCAAGATCCCAACCCGATTTTTGGGAAATCGGATCTGAATTCCTATTTGAACGGATTCACCGGGCCGGGCGGTGCCTGGACGGGCGCGATTCTGGGAGTGGTGAGATTTACAACAACGCAGCCCAGTGCCCGCCGTTTCATGGCTGGCGCGGTTTCCCAGCCTGTGGCAGTCATGCACGGATTCGCCCTAAACGTAACTTCGCCCTATGGCGCTTGCGGGCAACCTCTGACGCTCTGGGACGCGGTGGACTCGAGTGGCAACCCGCCGTCCGGAGGCCCGCTGGCGACTCGATTGCTGGTCTGCGATGGCCTACTGCCTGAGTACCAGATCGATATTGGCGCGGCAGCCGCGTTTCAGGCATTCGTCACCGATTTGGCGCAGCAGGGCGGCGTACTGAATGTTTCGGGCAGCGCACCGGCCAGTTACAGCGCAACCCGCCCCACTCTGAACCTGGTAGTAGCGCCGGAGACCGCGGCAATATCCGCTTCCGGGGTGGTGAATGCCGCCAGCTTCACGCCCGGGATTGCACCCGGTGGCCTTATCGCGATCTTCGGCGATGGATTGTCCGGCGTGGCGGCTGCGACCACGGTGAGTTTCGATGGAATCGCGGCCACGGTCCTGGCGGCTACTCCTTTCCAGGTAAACGCTCAGGTCCCTCCTACTATAAGTATCGGATCACACACGATGGCGCTCTCGTCCGCTTACGGATCGTCGCAGGTGCCGGTAACGGTCTCCCCCGTCGCCCCAGCGGTTTTCTTGCTGAGCAATACCCAGGGGGCTATCGAGAATCAGGACGGCACCATCAATTCAGTCGCCAATCCGCTCCCGCGGGGCCAAACCCTGGTGGCGTACGTTACCGGATTAGGCACAACTGCGGCACACGGAACCCTCAATCCCGCCGTGACCCCGGTGACTGCGTTGCTGAACGGCGTGCCTCTTTCTCCGGCGTATGCCGGGCTTACTCCCGGTTATATCGGCCTATACCAGGTGAATATCCCAATCCCGGCCACCACCCCGCCCGGGTCCGCGATTTCCTTGGTCCTGCAGCAGGGAAATGCGCAGAGCAACGCGGTTGCAGTCGCCATCCAATGAGCCCTGGCTAGAAAGAGGAATTGAGACCGTTCGGTGTGAAACCCTTGACTCGCCGGCGCAATCGTGATTTAATGCGGTCGTTTCATTGTGTAGGGTGCCGAAATGGCGGAAAAGGTCGTCTTTTGGTTAGCTGGAGAGAATTCTTCTTGACAGCGAGCCAGCCGGCAGTTCACTATGTAGTTTACCGCGTCAGTGGGTAGTGTGCATTTGTGTACTTCATCTGAGTTGCCCGGAAGATAAAGAAAATTTAATACCACGGGCAGCCAAATACGGGTTCAGCAGTGCGACTAGCATAAGCGGGAAAGCAGCCAAGCTTGGTGGCTGCAGCCGACCTCCGCCCGACACGGGGGCCGTTCCCGGTAGTCTGAACGGTTTGGAAGTTGGTATTACGAGGCTCAGGTTGGAAGTAGACTTCTACCAATTCAACATTCGCAAAACTTAACAAGGAGAAGGTAATGGCAGATTTTCGCAGAATAGTTCTTGCGCTCGCCGTGCTGGCCCTGTTCGCCGGGCTCGCGGGTGCGCAGTCAATGGTATGCAATGCGTCGACCGTTCCCACGCAGCTCCGTTCCGAAGGCATTACGGATTTGATGGGTGACATTCAGCTCCAGTGCACCGGCGGCGCGGTAACGCCCGCAGGCCAGAACATCCCACAGGCCAACTTCGTGTTGTACACGAATACGGCGGTTACGAGCCGGCTCCTGACCACCAGCGGCACCACCGGAACTGCTTCCGAAGCCATGCTGCTGATCGATGAGCCGGGGTCCGGTGAGACCACAAATGCCTATAACGGCAGCCAATTGCCGCTTTATGGCGCCACCGTGCCGATCATCGCATGCCCGACGCCACTATCCGGCTGCACGGCAATTGCCGGCACGGCATCTTATAGCCCAACTGGCGGCGGCGGCCCCTATCCCATCGCGATCCCGCAAACCAACACCGCCACCACCGGTCCCCCGGTCTACGTAAACTACAACGCGTACTGGGGCATCGTCAGCGGCAACTCGGTTACGTTTAACGGCGTTCCGATTCTGGCCCCTGGGACGACCGCCTATTCCCGCATTTACCGCATCACCAACGTCCGCGTGAATGCCAGCGCAATTACCGGCGGCACCCTGCCGGGCAACATCATTGCCGACGTTGCCATCAGCGGCCCGACCTCGGTCAGCGTCAACAACTCTGCTCTGACCACCGGTTATGTGGCGCAGAGCCTGAAGACATCGATTCGTAGCGGCACCGATGGCAGCACGCTTTCGCAGAATCTTCTGCAGTGCAACACATCGGGCGGGCTAAGCACAAGCACTACCACTCCTGCAGTGTATGAGAACCTGCGTTACACTGAGCAGTTCGCCTCGGCCTTCAAGACTCGGGTGAACCCGACCGCTGTCGGCGCCACCGGTACTTACCCTGGCACTTCGTCCACTGCCGAACAGAATGTCCCGGGAAATAACTACCTTTCCGAATCCGGATTCACTCCGTATGTCGGAACCACCGCGGTGAACTATGGGGGTAACACTACTTACATTCCGGGTTTGGCCGATTATGGCACGCGCCTTGCTGCCGTCTTCAGCAACATCCCGGCCGGCGTCAGCATCTATGTTCCGACCACCACGGATAACGGCTCAAGCACCACGACAATTCAGTTGATTCCGAGCGCCACGTACCTTTATGGGGGTAGCACGTTGATCGGTCTCCCGGCAACAACCACTTCCCCAGTAAACTTGGTTCAGTTGCCGGTCAGCAGCGGCTCCGCTACCGCGGTTTGGGAAGTGATGACCACTTCCACCGCGACGGTTGAGAACGTCGATATCCCGGTTTACATTCTCTATACCGCCAACCCGGGCGCAAACACCCCCGGAATCGGTACGATGACCGTGAACCAGAGGTACGCGCCAGTCGCTGCCGATATCGGCGGCACCATCACGTCCGCCTCTTCGTCGCAGCCGATTCCGCGCTTCATCGACACTTCGACGGCGGGCACCTTCGGCAATATCGTTGCGTGCACGACCTCCCTGCTCTTCCCCTATGTAACGGAGATCGCAGGGTTCGACACCGGTCTGGCGATTGCGAACACCAGCTCCGATACGTTTAGCACGACTCCTCAAGCCGGTGCTTGCACTTTGACCTGGTTTGGAACAGCGGCTCCGTCGCCCACTGTGACGGCGACGGTTGCCGGCGGCACGATCTGGGCCGGACTCACTTCCATACTGGCCCCGGGCTTCAACGGCTACATGATCGCGACTTGCAACTTCCAGTTTGCTCATGGCTTTGCGTTCGTCAGCGATCTTGGCGCGCGCAACCTGGCGATGGGCTACCTGGCGTTGGTCATGAACCAAAATTCGGGCTCCTTCAGGCCGACCCCGACGGCGGAGTCCCTGGAGAACTAACCCGGTCGGTTGAAGTAATGAAAAATGGGGGGGCTTCGGCTCCCCCTTTTTTTTCGCCCTCAAGCTCGGTTTCCGGAGCAACCGTGGTGCGGGCGGTTCACGCCTGCGGGGCTTGGATTCTGAACTCCGGGTGGGACAGACGATCGTTTTTTGTCGTCTGTCGGGATGTTGCGGCTTGGCGAGGGCCTGACAGACCACAAAAAACGATGGTCTGTCCCACCTGGAGGTTCGGTTTGTGAACTCTGCAAAAGAATTCTTTCGGTCGATAGTTTGAGCCATTCGCCGTGGTACACTATGTTTTCCCCGCGTCCATCCCTACAGTCATTGTGTTCCTTCGCGAACAAGGAGGTAACTCTTGAATCAGATCCGGCTTTTTGTCCTTGCCATGATATTGGGTGCTGCGATCGCGCCGTTGGCTTCCGCGCAAACGGTGGCGAGCGTCTCCGTCGTGAGCGGAAACGGGCAGCTCATCTGTGAAGGCTGCGTCAACACCGCCTTTCAATTTTTCGATGACCTGACCGTGCGGGTGGCGGACGTCAACAACAACGCCATCCCGAACGCAACCGTCACTTGGGCCGTTGTCTCCGGCCTCGCGCAATTGTTTACCACCTCCACTTCCACCGATAGCAACGGTTTGACGTATGTCCAACCCATCGCCACACTGCAGTATGGAACTCCCGGTTTCACCTATACTCAGAACACGATTACTGCGACCGCTGGAAACTACACTGCTACCTTTACCATCACGCAAGCGCTGCCGCAGAGCAATAACCCGGTGCCGCCCGTTTATTACGATTTCGGCGCGCTCGCCAATTTGTTCGGCAACACCGTCTCGGGCTCGGCGAGCTCGGCGGAAACCTTCCAGTCTCCGCTCACGGCGGGCGTGGAATCGACCGCGGGCGGAGGCATCCCCAACATCTCGATGCGCTTGGTCAATGCCGACAACACCTCCGGGCCTTCGTCCACCATTCCGTCGCTCTACTGTCCCACGGCAGCCGGTGCGGACCTCTATTCCGTCCTGACCGGAGGGAACGGGTACGCCTCCTGTCCCGCGGTGTTTGGCGGCGTGGCCGGGAGCAACGGAACCTTCGCGGTGCTGCTGGGCGGCATTGCCCAAAACAACTCCTACAGCACCTGGACCAGCGTATACGCGAACAGCCTGCCCGTCGGCGTGGAATCGAACTTTGTCAGACTGAACGTGGCTCCCGCCGTGGTCGGGGCGGTCGCGGTAACCAGTGGGAACGCGCAGGTCGCCAATCAGGGCAAGGCTCTGGCCCTTCCCCTGGTGGTTACGGTGACCGGTCCTGGCGGCAACGTTCTGTCCGGGCAAACCGTGAACTGGAGCTTCTCGCCAGCCGGCGCTGGCGTTCTCGGAGCCGCTTCCACTGTTACCGGATCCAACGGCCAGGCGAGCAACACCTTCACCATCGCCGCGTCCTATACCGGCTCCATCACGATTACCGCCACGGTCTCGGGAAAGTCCACAAGCTTCACCGAAACCTCCACCGCTCCGGTAGTCGTCACAGGAATCTCCATTGTCTCGGGTAACAACCAATCCGCCCTGGTCAACACCGCCTTCGCCAATCCGCTCGTGGTACAAGTCAACAGCAGCACGGGCGCGCCGGCGGTGAATACGGCGGTGACGTTCACCGTCACCAGCGGCGTAGTTACGTTGTCCGCCACCACCGTGACCACCAACAACAGCGGCCAGGCGCAAGTCACCGTAACCGCCGGCTCCACGTATGGAACGGTGAATGTAATGGCTGCCACCTCCGGTTACAGCGTCGCTTTCACCTTGGCGGTAGTGCCCGCGGGGCCCAGCTTCACTTCGGCCAACTTCTATAACGGCGCCGATTTCAAGAGCGGCTCCGTCTCGCCTTGCGGCATCGTGGCGCTGATCGCAAGCAACATCGCGCCCACCGTTCAGGGCACCGTAGCCGCCGGCGAGATCGGCGCATTGCCGTACGCGTTGGGTGGCGACAGCCTCACCGTCAATGGCGCTCAGGCGCCCATCTACTCGGTCTCGAACAACGCCAACGGCAGTCAACAGTTGAATTTTCAAATGCCCTGCAGCGTGACGCCCGGCACGAATGTGCCGGTCACCGTCACCGTAAGCGGAGGTAGCGCGACCAATCCGATTACGGTGTTGCCGGCCAGCCCGGGCGTATTTCAAACCACGCTCGCGACGGGAGGCAGCCTCGCCATCATCGAGCGTCCGGACGGCTCTTTTGCCAGTACCTCCAATCCGGCCCGCGCGGGTGAAACGGTAACCGCCTTCGCCACCGGTCTCGGGGCTACGGCCCCGTCGGTCGGGACCGACGCGCTGCCTATTCCGGGCGCCACCGCCGCTCCAACCGGATCCATCGTGGTGGGTGTGAATAACGCCGGTGTTCCGCTCGGCTCGGCGCAGCTCTCCCCGGATCTGATTGGCGTATTTGAGATCACCTTCCAGATTCCCGCGAGCCTGGCATCCACCACGGGCTCGCCCGTGAACGTTCCGTTCTCGATCGGAGTTCAACCGTCCGGCAGCAGTACCACCTACTACAGTCTGGGGAACATTATCCCCATTCAGTAGGCGCCGGTAGCCTTAGTTTTTCGTCCCAGGCCATTCCTTCTCGGGGGCCGGCAAATTGTCGGCCCCTTCTTTTCTTCTCTTTTTATTCGCCATAATTTCTATATGTGGTGGTGTTCCGGCTCTGTGTAGATCAGGTTGTACCCCGTATAACCCTCCCCGTTTCATTCACTTCCCTCAAAAAACTATTGCAACAGATAAGGTCTCCGTGCCACTATAGGTTGTGGCCAGAAATAGGCCATAAATTGGAATAAAATCGGGCGCAAATGCTCATTTCCCAGTCCATTCAGATGGTGGAACCGCCACGCGGCATGTATTCCGCTTTCTGTGACAAAGACGGGCGCCTGAAATTGCCGGTGGATTTTCAGAGCTTCCTGAACGCGCTGGCGGAGAAGAAGTTGTTTTGCACCTCGTTCGACCGTAAGTCCGCCAGAATCTACCCGCTGGAGAAGTGGCGGGAAGTGGAAGAACTCCTTGAGAAGTATCGCGAGGATCCCGAGGCCGTGCGCAAGCTGGCGTTCAATGCCTCGGACCTGGGAGGCGAATCCATCATGGACCGCCAGGGCAGGGTCCAGTTGCCGCCGGAGCTGCGCCGGGAGCTGACCCTCGAAGCGCAGACCGTTCGCGTGCGCGCCAACCGCGGGCATATCGAAATCCTCAACCAGGCGACCTACGAAGAACTGAAGAACGAAGCGCGCCAGGTCACGCGCGAAGACCTCAACAAGCTGGAGATGGCGGGGCTGATCTGATGGGCTATGGAACACTTTCCGGTCATGAGCGAGGAGGCAATATCGCTTCTGGCGATTCGCCCCGACGGCGTCTACCTCGACGCCACAGCCGGCCTCGGCGGCCACACCGCCCTGATTGCGCGGCTTCTCAAGACCGGCCTGGTGATTGCAAACGACCGCGACGCCGAATCGCTCGAGCTGGCGCGCCGCAACACCGCCGATTGTGCCGCTCGCATCCGGTTTCAACAGGCAAAATTCTCGGAGATGACGGAAACCATGCGGGAGGCCGGCTACCACCGGGTGGACGGCCTCCTGGCCGACCTGGGCGTCAGCCGGTATCAGCTCACCACCGCGGAGAGAGGGTTTTCGTTCATGGCGGATGGGCCGCTGGACATGCGCATGACTGCAACTGAAGGCATGACAGCGGCCGAGTTAGTCAACCAAAGTGCCGAAAAGGCAATCGCCGATTGGATCTTCCAGTACGGCGAAGAAAGGAGCGCGCGAAGGATTGCCAGAGCACTCGTGAGGGCGCGGCCCATTCGGAGCACACGGCATCTGGCCGATGTCGTGGAGCGGGCCGTGCCCAGAACGAGCCGTCTGCATCCGGCCACCAAGACCTTTATGGCGTTGCGCATGGTGGTCAACGACGAACCGGGGGAATTGGACAAGCTGCTTCAGAGCGCGCCGGGTTTGCTCAACCCAGGGGGGCGCATGGTGGTGATCAGTTTCATGTCGAGCGAAGACCGCATGGTGAAGGAGAGATTTAGGGCGCTGGGGCGCGAGGGGCAAGCCCGCATTCTGACGCGGCGGCCGCTCCAGCCGGGCGATGCTGAAGTCGCCCAGAACCCGCCCTCACGCAGCGCCAAAATGCGCGCAATCGAACGGATTTGAATGAAGGAGAACCCATGGCGACGCAACCGAACTACGCATACCGGGCCGGGTTAGGAACCGCCGAGGAGCTTCCGCGGCCCCGGCGGCGGGCTTTTGAGCTTCGCGCCCTGCCGCACGAAAGCGTGTTTTTCTATCGCAAGGCCATCGATAATTCGCGCCTGGTCAGGGAATCCGATCCCCAATCGCGCGGCGCCTGCTGGTCGGCCATTGGCGTGGCCGGAATCGTGGTGGCTCTGCTGTTTGGAGTGCTGGCGCCCAGCGTCGCGGATACCCTCTCGGGTTACAAACTGCAAAGCCTGCGAGCCGAGGAGCAACGCCTGTTGGACGAACGCCGCACGCTCGAGCTGGCGGTGGCCGAACGCCTCAGCCCGGAGCATCTCGCCAGGCTCGCCGGCCGGCAGAACCTGGTGACGCCGAGGTCCGGCCAGGTGCTGCGGTTGGAGAGCGACAGGCCGGACTCTTCCGTGGCCATGGTGAAGTAGCTTTCCGGAGGCGTGATTGCGTCACGTAGCGCGATATGGCGGAGCGGCGTTTGATAGTCCTGGTGAGCGGTGTCCTGCTCTGGGGCGCGGCCATCTTCTACACCCTGGTCAAGCTCCAGATCGTGCATCATCGCGAATATGCGGCCATCGCGCGGGCGCGCCAGGAAGTAGTGGTCCCGATACCGGCCCCCCGAGGAAGCATTTTTGACCGCACCGGCTCGCCCCTGGCGATGAGCGTCCCGGTCGATACCGTTCACATCAATCCTCTCAAGATCGATCCCATCATTGCGGCAGGCATTCTTTCGGCCAAACTCCACCAGGATAAGAACGAGCTTTACCGGCGCATCCTTGCCGCGCGCGACAACCGCCGCGGATACCTGGTGGTGGCGCGCAATCTCGGTTGGGAGGAAGGCGACGATCTCAGCCACCTGCCAGTGGATGGAATCGCGCTCGACCGTCAATCCCAGCGGCACTATCCCAAAGGCGCGCTTGCGGCCCACGTGCTGGGAACCGTGAATTTCGAGGGCAAGGGCGACGCCGGAGTGGAGCAAACCCTCGACCAGTATCTTCGCGGCACTCCCGGCGCCCAACGCGTGCTCACCGACGTGCAGCGCCGCTGGATCGACACCGAGACCGCCGTGGCGCCCAAGCCCGGACTGCCGGTTACCCTGACCATCGACGAGCGCCTGCAGTTCGTCGCGGAGCGCGAGCTGGCGGCCGCGGCAGCGGCCCACGGCGCCTCCAGCGGCAGCGTGGTAGTGATGAATCCGCATACCGGCGAAATCCTGGCGCTGGCCAGCTACCCCGTCTACGACCCCAACGCGCCTCCCGAGGCCGCCAATCCTCCGCAGCGCGAGAACCATGCCACCGGCGTTCCCTTCGAGCCGGGATCGGTGTTCAAGGTGATCACGCTGTCGGCGGCGCTCGAAACCACCCGTTTGCGGCCCGAATCCATTATCGATTGCGGGCGCGGCAGCATCACTTTATTCGGCCGCACCATTCACGAAGCCCACGGCGGCTACGGCACCATTCCGATGGCGCAGGTGCTGGCCCGATCGAGCAACGTCGGCGCCATCCGCGTCGGTATGACGGTCGGGCAGCAAAACATGTACGACTATGTGCGCCGCTTCGGCTTTGGCCAGAAGACCGGGGTGCCGCTGCCGGGCGAATCGCGGGGAAGATTGCGGCCGCTGTCCCGATGGAGCAAAGTATCGCTGGCATCCGTGTCCATGGGGCAAGAGATCAGCGTCACCACCGTGCAACTGGCACAGGCGGCGAGCGTGGTGGCCAATGGCGGCCTGTTGGTGCGCCCCCGGCTGGTGCTGAAAATCGGCGATCGGACGGTCAATGGCGATCCACCCATTCGCGTGGTGCGCCCGGAGACGGCTATCACCATGCGCCAGATGATGGAAGGGGTGGTGATGCCCGGCGGAACGGGTTATCCCGAGGCGCGGCTGGAGGGTTACTCGGTCGGAGGCAAGACCGGCAGCGCGCAAATCTACGATCCTGCCAGCCATCGCTATACTCACTACTACAACGGCTCCTTCCTGGGATTCGCGCCGCTGACGAACCCCGCCATTGTCGTCGTGGCCACCCTAAACGGAACCCACGGCAATCTCGGTTTCGGCGGCCGCGCGGCCGCGCCCGTGTTCCATGCCGTCGCTCAGGAAGCCTTGCGGGTGCTGGACGTTCCCAAGGACATCCCGGAGCAGGCGCCCGTCGAAGTGGCGGCGATAAAACCGGCGCCGAGCGACCTGGCCATCGCCAGCCTGGAATCGCTCGAACCGAATATCCTGGAAGAAGAAGGGGACGAGGATGCCGACGCCCCTCCGGCGGCGGCAGGGCCCAAAGTGCCGGATTTTCGGGGAAAGAACATGCGCGCCGTGCTGGCGCAGGCTGCATCCATGGGATTGAGCGTGCTGCCCGACGGCAGCGGCATTGCCCGTGTGCAATTCCCCCCGGCTGGCGCAACCCTGCGGCAAGGAGAGCGCATCCGCGTCCGATTTGCGCGATGACCATAGCGGACATACTGGCCGGAGTTGGTTTGCGGCAGCCCCTCTCGCCGGAGCTCGCCCGCACGCCGATATACGGCCTCGATTACGACTCGCGGCGCGTCGGCGAAGGGTTCCTCTTCTTCGCTTTTCCGGGCAGCCGGACCGATGGCCGGCGATTCGCGGCCGACGCCCTCGCCCGCGGGGCCGTGGCCATCGCATGCGAAGACCCGCCGCCGGAGGAACTGGCGGGGAAATGGATTGAAGTCGAGCACGGTCGCCAGGCCCTGTCGCTCGCGGCGGGCAATTTTTACGAGCATCCGGACCGGCGCATCCGCCTCACCGGCATTACCGGCACCAACGGCAAGACCACCACCGCTCTGCTCACCGACGCCGTGCTGCGCGCCGCGGGCGCCACCACCGCTTTGATCGGCACTATCGGCTACCACCTGGCCGGACGGCTTCTCCCCGCGGCAAACACCACCCCGGAATCGCTCGACACCGTCCGGCTCCTGGCCGAGCTCGAGCGCGCCGGAGGCACCCTCGCGGTGATGGAAGTGTCGTCCCACGCGCTGGCGCTCGGCCGAGTGCATGGCTTCCGATTTCACACCGCCGTCTTCACCAACCTGACGCGCGATCATTTGGATTTCCACGGCACCATGGAGGACTATTTCGCGGCCAAGCAAAAGCTGTTCGCCGGCGCGGGCGGTCCACCGCCGCCCTGCGCCGTCGTCAACCAGGACGATCCGCGCTCCCGCGACCTTCCCCTTTCGCCCCAGACGCGCGTTTGGCGCTACGGTCTCGGCCGGGAATCCATGCTCCGGGCGCGCCACGTTTCGTCCGGCATCGAGGGCCTGCGCTTCGACGTGCAGGTGGAAAAGAAGCGTTTCGCCGTGGAGTCGCCCCTCATCGGGAAGATCAACGTGTATAACATTCTGGCCGCCTGCGGCGTCGGGTTGTCTTACGGCTTGGACGCGGAGACCATGGCGCGCGGGATTGCGAGCCTGCGGGTAGTGCCGGGCCGTTTTGAGCGAATCGACGAAGGCCAGCCGTTCACCGTGGCGGTCGACTACGCGCATACCGACGATGCGCTGCGCAACGTGATCGCCGTTGCGCGCGGTCTCGGCCCGAAACGCATCATCACGCTGTTCGGCTGCGGCGGCGACCGCGATCGAGCCAAGCGTCCCCTGATGGGCCAGGCGGCGGCCGAAGGCAGCGATCTGGTGGTGCTCACCAGCGACAATCCCCGCTCGGAGGACCCGCTCGCTATCATGAACGATGCCCTGGTCGGCATCCGCCGCACCGACGTCACGCACATTGTGGAGCCGGACCGCGCCGCCGCCATCGCCCGCGCTCTCAAGGAAGCTCGCGAAGGCGACATCGTAATCCTGGCGGGCAAAGGACATGAAACCTATCAAGTCTTGAAGGAAAGGACCATCCCGTTCGACGACCGGATTGTGGCGAGAGAAGTGCTCAAGGGTTATGGATATCAGCCGCGGCGATGAGCAAATGAACACATGGAGCAGGCCGGCAGCCGTGGGGCAGACCATCGTTCTTCGTGGTCTGCCCTGCATGTTTTCCTGTAGAGCAGGCGTTTTCGCCTGGACTCACAGGCGGCTCGCGAATGTGGCGCACGCAAGCCCTGATTGGGTGACCCAGCGTGGGACAGACCATCGTTTTTCGTGGTCGGTCAGGCCTTCACCAAGCCACAACAGCCTGACAGACGACGAAAAACGATCGTCTGTCCCACGTATTTTCCCGTGCCGATTCCCCATATGACCCTGAACCTCCAACAACTCGCGCGTGCCATGGGAGCCACCGGCGGCCCATTCGAAGGAACCGCCGCCGCATGGAGTGTGGACAGCCGGACACAGCCGCGCGGGGCCGTCTACTTCGCCCTGCGCGGCGAGCGCCACGACGGACACGACTTTGTCCATGCCGCGTTCGAAAAAGGGGCGGCCGCGGCCGTGGTGGATCACCCCGTCGATTCGCTAGCCCGTGAAATGTTCGTGCCCGATACCTTGGCTGCCCTTCAGTCCGCGGCCGTGTGGGCCCGGCGCGAGTGGGGCGGGGAAGTGGTGGCCGTGACCGGTTCGGCCGGCAAGACCACCACCAAGGACGCGATTGCGCACCTGCTCTCGGTAGACCGGACCGTCGGCCGCACCATCGGCAATTTCAACAATCACGTGGGCGTGCCGCTTTCGATTTTGCGATTGCCGGATGGAGCGCGCGCCGCCGTCGTCGAGATCGGAATGAATCACGCCGGTGAAATTCGCGGCCTGGCGCGCATCGCCGCCCCTTCCATCGCCGTCGTCACCAACGTCGGTTACGCTCACGTGGAATTCTTCGCCGATGGAATCGAGGGCGTTGCCGCGGCCAAGCGGGAGCTGATCGAAACGCTGCCGCCTTCGGGCGTCGCGGTGCTCAATGCCGACGATGCCCGCGTGCGCCAGTTCGCCCGCGTGCATCCGGGCCGCAGCGTCACGTTTGGATTTGCGGAAGACGCCGAAGTTCGGGCCGAATGCTACCGCGAAAGCGGAAACGGAGCGGTGTTTCGCGCGCTCGGCGTCGAATTCGAGACGGGCATGGCGGGGCGCCACGCTGTCCTGAATCTGCTGGCGGCCATCGCCGTCGCCCGCGAATTTGGCATCGCGCCCGAGCGCTTGCGCGACCCCGTGCGGACTTTCTCGGCCGGAGAGCGCCGCGGCCGCAGGATCGAACACAACGGAATGGTGATTTGGGACGACACTTACAACAGCAATCCGGAAGCGGCCAGGGCCATGATCGACGTGTTGGCGCGAACGCCGGCGGCGCGGCGCATCGCCGTACTGGGGGAAATGCTCGAGTTGGGACGCTCGTCGCCGGAGCTGCACCGCGGCGTGGGACGATACGCGGCCGAATGCGGCATCGAGTACCTGATCGGAATCGGAGGCGACGCGCGCCTGACGGTAGAGGCGGCGGTGGATGGCGGCATGGCGGCCGCAGGCGCGAAGTTCCTGGAGGACCCCGCCGCGGCGGGCGAGTATTTGCGCAGCGTGGCCCGGCCGGGAGACGCCGTTCTATTCAAGGGATCGCGCGGCATCGGCGTCGAGCGAGCCATCGAAAGGTTCATGGCCTGAGACATGCTCTATTTCCTGCTTTACGAAAAGCTGTATCGCTACGCGACCCCGTTCCGCGTGTTCCGCTACGTTACCTTCCGCACCGCCTTCGCCAGCCTGACCGCGCTGTTTCTGTGCGTCGCCCTGGGCCCGTGGCTGATTGGCAAGCTGCGCGAGTTTCAAATCGGCCAATACATTCGCGAAGAAGGGCCGCAGTCGCACCAGAAAAAAGCCGGCACCCCGACCATGGGCGGCGTGCTCATCATTATTTCGATTATCGTACCGACCCTGCTATGGGCGGACCTGCGCTACGTGTACGTGTGGGCGGCCATGGGGGCGCTGCTGGCGTACGGCTTGATCGGATTCCTCGACGATTACGCTAAAGTCGTCTCGCGCCGCAACCTGGGGCTCACCGGCAAGCGAAAACTCATCTATCAGTTCGCCATGGGATTCGCGTTTGCGATTCTGCTGCTGTTCATGCGCGGCTATGGCGATTATTCGGCGCAGATGAATATTCCGTTCTTCAAGCAGTTCAAACCGTCGCTGCTCATTACGCCGGCGCTGGCCAACCCCTGGACGTACGCGCTCGGCGTCGCGCCCTTCTGCCTTTTCGTGGCCTTGGTCGTAGTGTTTTCCTCGAACGCGGTGAACCTGACCGACGGACTGGACGGCCTGGCCATCGGCCTGATGGTGATTGCCGCCGGAGCGTTGACCATCCTTACCTACGCCGGCGGCCACGCCCAACTGGCCGAGTACCTCCAACTGGCGCGCAATCCGCGCACCAGCGAGCTGACTGTCTTTTGCGGGGCGATGACCGGCGCGAGCCTGGGATTCCTATGGTACAACGCGCATCCCGCCGAGATTTTCATGGGCGACGTCGGCGCGCTCGGGTTGGGCGGCGCCATGGCCGCGGTCGCGGTGCTCATCAAGCAGGAGGTCCTGCTGTTGTTCATCGGCGGCGTGTTCGTGCTGGAAGCGCTGTCGGTGATTTTGCAGGTAGGCAGTTTCAAGCTGCGGCACGGAAAACGGATTTTCAAGATGGCTCCGCTGCATCACCATTTCGAACAATTGGGATGGGCCGAATCGAAGGTGATCGCGCGTTTTTGGATCGCCGGCCTGGTGCTGGCGCTGTTTGCATTAACGACCTTAAAGCTGAGATAGATGAAGATCGAACGAACCAGTTCAATGGCATCACTGTGGGGCAGACCATCGCTTTTCGTGGTCTGCCCCGCAGCTCGTACTCGGCCAAGGCCACGTGGCGGCTCTCACATCGTGGGCCAGCCGTTTGCCATAGGAGAGCATCCGAAAAAGGTATCGGTGGCAGACCACAAAAAACGATGGTCTGCCCCACGGAGGCTCGTGAGTGCAACCTAAGGCTCTAGTCGTAGGCATGCGCTCCAGCGGGATGGCGTCGGCTGAACTGCTGGTGCGGAACGGCGCCCAGGTGCGCGCGACCGATCTGAAACCTCTGTCGGCCCTCGGTCCGGCCGAGGAATTGGTGAACCGGCTCGGCATTCCCTTCGCCCAGCAAAGCGACGCCGTCTTCGAAGACGCGGAGCTGATCGTACTTTCCCCGGACGTGCCCATGGACCTGCCGGCTCTCGAGGCTGCGCGCCGGCGTGGGGCTCTGGTCATCGGCGAGGTGGAATTGGCGGCGCCATTTCTGAGGGGCCGCATTATCGGCATCACCGGTTCCAACGGCAAGACCACCACCACCAGCTTGATCGGCCACATTCTGCGCGAGGCGGGCCTGGAGGTCCAGGTCGGCGGCAACATCGGCACTCCGGTGACGGCCATGATCGCGAGTTCGCGTGCGGATGGCTGGAACGTGCTGGAGCTTTCCAGCTTCCAGCTCGAGACCATCGCGGCATTTCGCGCCGATATCGGCCTGGCGTTGAACGTCACCCAGAATCACCTCGACCGGCATCGTACGTTCGAGAATTACGCCGCGGCCAAGCGCCGGCTATTCGAAACCATGAGCGCGGACGGCTGTGCCGTGCTGAATGCGGAAGATCCTATTTGCGCCAGTTTCGCCCAGCATACCGCGGCCGCCGTGCGATGGTTCAGCGGCGCGCGCCCGGTGGAAGCCGGCGCGTACCGGCTGGGCGGCGACTTGATTCTCGACGGCAGGCGCCTGATGAGCGCGGGCGAGATTCCGCTGCGCGGCAACCACAACGTCGAAAACGTGCTGGCGGCGGCGGTCGCGGCGTCGCGCGCGGGTGTGAGCGACGCGAAAATCGCGGCCGCGGTCAAAACCTTCCGTGCCGTGGAGCACCGGCTGGAGTTCGTGCGCAACATGAGCGGAGTGGATTTCTATAACGATTCCAAAGCGACCAGTGTGGATGCCACGTTGAAGGCGCTCGATGCGTTCGAGGGCGGGTTGTGGGTGATCCTGGGCGGCAAGGACAAGGGCCTGGACTATGCGCCGCTGCGCGCACCGCTGGCGGCCAAAGCGCGAGCCGCATTGCTGATCGGCGCTGCCGCGCCGAAAATCGCGTCCGCGCTGGCGGGGGCCGCTCCGCTGGTGGAAGCGGGCACGCTCGAGAGCGCTGTCCATACGGCCTATGACCGCGCCCAGCCGGGCGATACCGTGCTGCTCGCGCCGGCCTGTGCCAGCTTCGACCAGTTCCGAAGTTTCGAACACCGCGGCGAGACGTTCAAAGAAATCGCCGGGCTCCTGGAGGCGAAAAGTTAAACCATGTCGCAGCGTTTGAAAACCGATTGGATCCTGTTCCTCACCGTGCTCGCGATGGTCTCGTTCGGCATGGTCATGATCTATAGCGCCTCGTCGATTATGGCGCGGCTCGATCCGCGCATCCAGTCGAGCTGGCATTACGTCATCCGGCAGTTGGAGTTCGCGGTGGTCGGAGTGGCGGCGATGATGGCCTTGAAGAAGACCGATTACCACCTTCTGCGAAACCCGGGCGTGGCGTTCGGAGCCATCGGCGTGGCCATGGTGTTGCTGTTCGCGGTGTATTTCGTCGATTCCGACCATCACCGCTGGCTGCGGTTGGGTCCGGCCGGTTTGCAGCCCTCGGAGCTGGCCAAACCCGCCCTGGTCGTGTTCCTGGCGTTCTTCGTTACCTGGCGCAGGCCGGCGATCAACAACGCGCGCTACACCCTGATTCCCGCGGCGTGCGCGGTGGGACTGGTGATTGGCGCCGTGGTCCGGCCCGACCTGGGTACGGCGGTGGTGCTGGGCCTTACCGCCGCTGCCGTGTTCTTCGTGGCAGGCCTCGAATTCCGCTATTGCTTTATTGCGGCGTTGATCGCGCTGATCGCGTTCGGGGGCTCGATCGCCGCCGAACCGTATCGCCTGATCCGCGTGGTGAAGCGCTACGACCCCGACCTGAAGGTGATCTCCCGCTTCGATCCGCAAGGCCACATTCGCGAGCGCATGGAAGAAACGCTGCGCACCCACGATCCCAACTACCAGCAGGACCAGTCGAAAATTGCCGTGGGCGCGGGCGGCCCGCTCGGAGTGGGCCTCATGAACGGCCGGCAGAAGCTGCTGTATTTGCCCGAAGCGCACAACGATTTCATCTACGCCGTAATCGGCGAAGAGGCGGGGATGGCCGGCACGGTAGGTCTGCTGGCGTGCTTTCTCGTGATTCTGTGGCGCGGGCTGCGCGTCGCCGTTCTGACCCGCGACGAATTCGGGCGCTACCTGGCGCTGGGCGTAACCGTGATTCTGGTGGTGCAGGCATTCATCAATATGAGCGTGGCCGTGGGGCTGGGGCCGACCAAAGGGATTCCGCTGCCGCTGATCAGCTATGGCGGCAGCTCGCTGGTGGCCTCGCTGGCCATGCTGGGAATGCTCATGAATGTGGCCGAGCATGTGGGGTAGCGGTTGTCTAGATTTGTGATGGCCGGCGGCGGCACCGGCGGGCACGTGATCCCGGCGCTGGCCGTGGCGCGCGAATTGCGCCGGCGCGGGCACGAAACGATGTTTGTGGGAACCGGTCGCGGCCTGGAGGCGCGGCTGGTCCCGGCGGAAGGATTCGAGTTGAAGAAGATTGAAATCGGCGCATTGAACCGGGTGGGCGTGGGACAGAAGCTCGCGACTCTGGCCCGTCTGCCGATTGCGACGTCGGCATGCCGCCGCTGGGTGCGCGGCGCCGGCGCCGTATTCAGCATGGGAGGGTACGTGGCCGGGCCCCCGGTTTTGGCGGCGATAGCAACCGGCGTGCCGGTGGTGGTCATGGAGCCCAACGCCGCGCCGGGTTTCACCAACCGCGCCATCGGCCGATTGGTTTCGCGCGCGCTGATCTCGTTTCCTGAAACGGCCGCTTGTTTCCCGGCTGGGCGAAGCGAAATGACCGGGCTTCCCGTCCGCGAGGAGTTTTTTGCCATCGCGCCCAAACCGCGCGGCGAGGTGTTGGAGGTCCTGGTGACGGGCGGCAGCCAGGGCTCGCGGACTCTCAATCGGGCCGGGCGCGAAAGCTGGCCGCTGTTTCGCGGCTCCGGGATGAAGGTCAGGATCGTGCACCAGAGCGGCCCCAAGGAATACGAGAAACTGCGCGAGGAATTCTCGGCCTCGGGCCTGGAGGGCGAAGTGACGCCCTTCATTGCCGATATGCCGCGCGCGTTCGCAAGCGCCGACCTGGTGGTGTGCCGCTCGGGCGCCGGGACGGTCTCGGAGCTGGCGGCGGCGGGAAAGCCCGCCATCCTGGCGCCGTTTCCCTTCGCGGCCGACGATCATCAGACGCGCAACGCCGAAGCCGTCGAGCGGGCGGGCGCGGCGAGGAGGACAACGGATAGGGAAATGAACGGGGAGCGGCTGTTTCGCATGGTATCGGACATCGCCGCGGAAAACGGCCTGCTGGAACGCATGGGCACGGCGGCACGCGGCCTCGCCAGGCGCGGCGCGGCCCAAAGGGCGGCGGAAATTCTGGAAGAACTGGCTGGAGGGCGGCGATCCAAATGACGGAAACATTGTGGGGCAGGTTGGCAACCTGCCGGCCGATTGGTAATCGGCCCCGCTGCAGATGGCACATTACATCGGGAGACGCTTGTAATTGGCGGCAGGCGGGTTGCCAACCCGCCGCAGGTTACCAACCTGCCCCACAATTTGCAGTACCACTCCATTTGACATCGCGCTTCACAACCGAAACAATACAATATTGAAATGTTTTTACGACCGCAACATCTCCATTTCGTAGGCATCGCCGGAATCGGGATGAGCGGCATTGCCGAGGTGCTGCTGAACAACGGGTACAAGATCAGCGGATCGGATCTCAAGCTGTCGCCCATTACCCAACGGCTGGCCGATTTGGGCGCCACCGTCTTCGAGGGGCACGACGCCGCCAACCTGGGCGGCGCGCGCATCCTGGTGGTGAGCTCGGCGGTGGACGAGCAGAATCCCGAAGTCCGCGAGGCGCGCCGGTTGGGACTGCCGGTGATTCCGCGCGGCGAATTGCTGGCCGAGCTGATGCGGCTGAAGTACGGCGTGGCCGTGGCCGGCAGCCACGGCAAGACCACCACCACTTCGCTCACGGCCACCATTCTGGCTCACGCCGGCCTCGATCCGACGGTGGTGGTGGGCGGCCGCGTGGGGACCATGGGCGGCTCCAACGCCCGCGTGGGGCACAGCGATTTTCTGGTGGCGGAATCGGACGAAAGCGACGGCTCGTTCGTGAAGCTCGCGCCGATTTTGGCCGTGGTCACCAATATCGACCGCGAGCACGTGGACCACTATCCGACCCTCGACGCCATTCGCGCGGCATTTATCGAGTTCGTCAACAAGGTTCCGTTTTACGGCGCCGCCATCGTCTGCCTGGACGACGCCAACGTGCAGAGCATCCTGCCGGCGATCACGCGCCGTATCGTGACCTACGGCACCACCGCGCAGGCGGAGGTGGAAGCCAAGGATATCGTGTGCGGCAGCTTCTCCAGCCGGTTCCGGTTGCGCCACCGCGCCGCGGACCTGGGTGAATTTCACCTGCGCATACCGGGGCGCCACAATGTTCTGAACGCGACCGCGGCGGCCGCCGTGGCCATGGAGTTGGACGTTGCGCCCAAGGCGATTGCCGAAGCTCTCGAGAGCTTCAGCGGCGTGGAGCGGCGCTTTCAGGTGCGCGGCAAAGAGCGCGGCATTACGGTGATCGACGATTATGGCCACCACCCCACCGAAATCCAGGCGACGCTGGAGGGCGCCCGGCAGTGCGGCTTCGGGCGCATCCACGTGCTCTTTCAGCCCCACCGCTACACCCGCACCCTGCATCTGGCCGAGGAGTTCGGGCGCGCTTTCCATAATGCCGACACGGTGTTTGTCATGGATATCTATGCGGCCTCGGAAAAGCCCATCGAAGGAGTAACGGCAGAGACGCTGGTGGAGCGCATCCGCCGCGCGGGGCATCGCGCGGTGGAGTATGTGGGAACGATCGACCGGGGAGTGGAGGCGCTGCTCGGCGTGGCGCGGGAAGGCGACCTGGTCCTGACGCTGGGCGCGGGCAACGTCTGGCAGGCGGGTGAGAAAGTGCTGGCGGCGTTGCACGCCGGTTCGGTGCATTCCAATGGCGAGAGAAGCTAAGAAGCCGGACAAAAGGCGAAGCTGGCGCCTCTGGGCCGCCGCCGCCGTTCTGTGCGCGGCCTGTGTTTCCACGGCCTGGGCCGGCCTGAAAGTGCACTCGTACCTCGTAACCAACCGCCAGTTCACGCTTTCCCGCGACGATCCTAACGCGATCTCCATCGAAGGGCTGCGTTACGCCCCGCGATCCCAGGTGATGCGCGTATTCGGGGCGGATTTCAACCGCAGCGTTTTCTCCATTCCGCTGGCCGCCCGCCGCCGGCGCCTGCTCGCCATCGATTGGGTGGAGGACGCTTCGGTCTCGCGGCTGTGGCCGGGCCGGCTGACGGTGCGCATCCGCGAGCGCCAGCCGGTGGCGTTCGTTCTGCCCGGCTCGGGCCTCCTGCTGCTCATCGACGCCAACGGAGTTTTGCTCGATCCGCCGGAGCAGGCGGAGTTCTCTTTTCCCGTGTTGAAGGGCATCCGCGAGGATTCCACCGAGCCGGAACGCCGCGAGCGGGTGCGCGCCTTGCTCGAGTTCGAGCGGGACATGGGGCGGGACGCAAAATCGATTTCCGAAGTGGACGCCACCGATCCGGAGGATCTGCTGGTGGTGGCGCAGATGGGCGACCGGACGGTATCGCTGCACATGGGCGACGGCAACTATGACCGGCGTTTTCAGAATTTCGCCAGGCATTACGCCGAAATGGCGCAAGCGGTTCCGAACGCTACGTCGTTCGATCTTCGCCTGGACGACCGCATTACGGCAAAGGAATAAGTGGCGAGCATGGGGGTAAAACAACACATCGTCGGAGTGGGAATCGATCCGGGCAGCAGCATGACGCGAATGGTGGTGCTGGTGGTGGACCGGAGCCGGGTCAGGCTGGTAGGGGCGGGCGAAGCGGAGTCCGCGGGATGGGCGAAGGGGCGGATTGCCGACCAGGCGGCGGTGACGGCGAGCGTGCTGGCCGCGCTGCGGGAAGCCGAAGCAACCTCCGGGCTCTCGCTGGAGAACGCCGTTGTCGGAATGGGCGGCGCGACGGTGCGCGGCGCCAACGTACACGGGATTCACAACTGGGGCTACGTGAGAGAGGTGGAAACCGAGGACATCGACCGCGCGGTCGCCCGCGCCCGCCGCCGCCAGTTGCCGGAAGATTGCATGGTGCTGCAGCTCTTGATCCAGGATTTCGTGGTGGACGATCACCCCGGCCACATCGATCCGCGGGGCATGCTGGCGTCCTGCCTGGAGGTGAACATTCACCTGGTGACCACCTCCATTCAGGAGCACAATGCTCTGATCGGCGCGGTCAATCAGGCGCACCTGATGGTGGAAGAGAGCATTTTCGAAGGGATGGCGGCCAGCTATGCCGCGGTGGTGCCGGAGGACCGGCGCGAGGGCATCGCGGTGATGGACATTGGCGCCGAATCCACCGAACTGGTGGTATACAACGGCGAAGCCATGTGCCAGGCATCCACCATTTCCATCGGCGGAGATACGTTCACCGCCGATCTGGCGAAGGCCTTCCGCTTGAGCCCGGCGGAAGCCGAAATCGTGAAGCGCGACTACGGCCGCGCTCGCGCCGCCGATTGTTCGGAGAACATCTGGGTGGAGCTGCCGGCGCCGGAAGGCCGCGGACCCGCCGAGACGCGCAAACGCAACGTGAATTTGATTCTGGAGGCGCGCGCCGCCGACCTGTTCCGCGAGGTGCGGAAAGAGCTAATTCGGATTGGCATGGAGGAATCGCTGCTGGGCGGCGTGTTTCTGACCGGCGGCGGCGCAAAACTGCCGGAGATCGCCGACGTCGCGGAAAGCGAATTGAGCTGCCAGACGCGATTCGGCCTGGCTCTGGGGGTGGAAGGCTGGCCCGAGGATATGAAGGATCCCGAATGGTGCACGGCCACGGGCCTGGCCATGTATTCGGCCAAACTGAAAGACCATGCGCGGGGACAACGGGAGGCGGCCGGCTGGTTGGGACGGATGTTGCGGTAGCGTGCGTTTCCGAGCCGCGACCGTCAGAGAGCGGTTGCCCGGGAATACGTTAGAGACAGTCGTAGGAGGTGGCTTATGGCTTTGATGGACACGGACCTGAGCGGTTTGAAATACGAGATCGAAGAGGAAGCGCGCAGCGGAACGCAAATCAAGGTGATTGGCGTGGGCGGCGCCGGCTGCAATGCCGTGGCACGAATGGTGGCCGAGGGTCTGGGCGGGGTGGAGTTTTATGCCATGGACACCGATCGCCAGGCGCTGGCCGCTTGTTCGGTGCCCAGCAAGGTGCAACTGGGAGTCAAGATCACGCGCGGCCTGGGCGCCGGGTCGAAGCCCGAAATCGGCCGCCAGGCGGCGCTCGAGAATACCGACCAGATCGTGGAGCTGCTGCAGGGCGCGGACATGGTATTCGTCACCGCGGGTCTGGGTTACGGCACCGGCACCGGCGCCGCGCCGGTAGTCGCCAACCTGGCCAAGGAATTGGGCGCGCTGACGGTAGCGGTGGTGACCAAGCCGTTCGCTTTCGAAGGCGCTACGCGGATGCGCCTGGCGGAGGGCGGCTTGAGCCAGCTCGCTTCCGCGCTGGACGCCGTGATCGCGATTCCTAACGAGCGGCTGCGGGCGTTGGTGCCGAAAGGCGTCAGCTTTTTCGAAGCTTTCAAGGTGGCCGACGACCTGCTGCGGCAAGCCGTACAGGGCATCAGCGACATCATCAACACCCCCGGCGTCATCAATCGGGATTTCTCCGATATCCGCTCGGTGATGGCCGGCATGGGCTACGCCATGATGGGGACGGCGACGGGGCGGGGTGAAAACGCGGCGGTGGAGGCGGCCCGCGCGGCCATCAACTGCCCGCTGCTCGAAGACGTCGAGATCACCGGCTCGCGCGGCATTTTGATTAATATCACCGGCTCGAAACAGATGAGCTTTCAGGACGTCGACGATGCCTGCAACCTGATCCGGGAAGCTACGCGTTGCGAAGCGGTAGAGATCACTTTCGGCGCTATCCTGGACGAAAAGATGGCGGACGCGGTGAAGGTAACCGTGATCGCCACGGGGTTTCAGCCGGCCACTGCCGCGGTCCGCGAGCGCCCCAAACCGATGGAAGCCATCGAGTTGCCGGTGATTGCCGCACCCCAGCCGGAGCCGCTGCCCATGCCGGTACGGATGCCCGAACCGATTTTGGAGCCCGAGCCGATCATGCCGGAAGCGGCGATTCTGTCGGAGGCGGAACCGGCCATCGATCTGGACGACCTGGACACCCCAGCCTATTTGCGCCAGGGCCGCTTGCTGAATTGAGTCAATTCGAGCCGCCGATGAACGCCGATAACTTCCTCCCGGCCTTCAAAAAGTCGGCTCGAAAGCCGACTCTGCAGGCCTGGAGGCTCGCGCCGCGGGGGCGCTCCACATCGCCCTTCTGGTACTGCCTTCTGTCTCCTGCCTTGTGACTTCGTAATACCATCGAAACATGAGGCTGCTCCTCGCTTTCTTGGCGGCGATGCCGCTCGCCGCGCAATGCACGTATACGGTCAATCCGCCGCAAGCTGCTTCGGTTTCCTACGCCAGCGCCACGGGACCGATTTCCGTAACGGCCCCCAGTTTCTGCACCTGGACCTATGCATCGGACTCCTCCTGGCTTACCTTCAACGGTCAGCAGACCGGGCAATTCACCGGGACTTACACCATCACTTATGTCGTGACCGCCAACCTGCAGCCGGCGGCGCGCACGGCACACGTAACCATCGCGGACTCGGCGGCCGGAACCGAGGCAACGATTGCAGTCACCCAGCAGGCGTCTCCCTGCTCCCTCACTTTGCCTTCCACGGCCTACGAAATCGGAGTGGGCGCGGGATCTTCGACATTCGCCGTCCAAAGCAACTGCGTATGGAACTCCTGGAGCAACGCAAGTTGGATCACCGTTATTTCGGGCGCGAGCGGCGCCGCGAACGGCGCTATCGGTTATTCGGTCACGGCGAACGCCTGCGTTGCGAGCCGTTCCGGATCGCTCACGGTGGAAGCCGGCTCCAGCACCGAGGTGCCTCTCGGTGCGGCATATCCATACCCGGTGCTGCAATTTACCGTCAATCAGGATGGGTCGAACAGCAATCTGTCGTTTGCGCCAGCCAACGCGTCCTTCGCCGCCGGCGGAGGCACCGGGATGCTGGCGATAACCACCGGGGCCGGCTGTTCGTGGAGTGCGTATAGCGACACCAATTGGATCAATATCTCTAATGCGAGCGGCTCCGGTCCGGGAAACCTGAGTTACACTGTCGCCGCCAACACGGGAGCGGCGCGCGCCGGCAGCATTTCCATCGGAACGCTGACTTTTTCGGTCACCCAGCAGGCCGCCGCCGCGCCCACCCCGCAGATCGCCGCCATCGATAACTCCGCTAGTTTCGCGCCGGCATCCGGGGCGTCCGGGGTGGTGGCGCCGGGCGAAATTGTCTCCATCTTCGGAACCAATCTGGGACCGGCGACGGGCGTCGGTTTGCAGCTCACTTCGAGCGGCTCGGTGGCGACTAACCTGGGAGGCGCCCAGGTGCTGTTCGATGGAAAAGCCGCCGCGCTGACTTACGTGTCGAACCTGCAGGTGAACGCCGTGGTGCCATTCGAAGTGGCCAGCCAAGTCACCACGGCGATGACCGTCACCTACCAGGAAGGGGCGTCCGCTCCCAGCATTCTGAACGTGCAGGCGGCATCCCCGGGAATCTACACCCTGGACGGTTCCGGCTCCGGCTCCGGTGCGGTGCTGAACCAGGATTCCAGCATCAATAGCGTGGCCCGCCCGGCGGCGCGCGGCTCGGTCATCCAAATCTACCTCACCGGTGGCGGCGTCACCAATCCGGCCAGCACGGACGCCTCGGTTACCCTGTCCACTCAGCCATTGCCCTATCTGGCGCTCGCCACGACGGCGGCCATCGGTGGACTTCCAGCCGAAGTTGCCTCCTACTCGGGCGGCGCGCCCGGCGCCATCGCCGGCCTGGTACAAGTGAACGCCATCGTGCCCAACGGTGTCACGCCCGGCTCATCGGTTCCCCTACTGGTAATCATTGGAAACTGGACCAGCCAGAAGGGCGTCACCATCGCGGTGAATTAAACAGCCAAGGGTCGAGCGCTGCAGTGGGCGTGTACAATTCGACGTATGAGCAAAATCAATTGGTCCCGCGTGCTCCTCTGCGGACTGCTAGCTAGCCGGAATCGTTTGGATCGTACTCGGCGGCATGGTCACCGCACTGCTCGGCCGGGATTTCGCTGCTTTGCCCCATAACCGTCTCGGCGCGCCTACGCCCGGCTTCGTGCTGTTCAATGTCGTAATCGATCTCGTTGAAGGCATCTCCATTCTGTGGCTTTACGCCGCCATCCGGCCGCTCTACGAGCCCGGGGCGAAGGCCGCAATCGTAGCAGCTTTTGCGTGGTGGTTCATCGTAAGCTTGGGAGACGCCACGTGGTGCTCTTTCGGACTTTTTCCGCCGCGCACTGTCATCCCGCTGATGATCGGAACCCTGCCCGCGCTCATCCTGGCCACCATCGCCGGGGCCAGGTTTTACAGGGAATGACGTTCGAGGCACCTGCGCCCCGTTGCCGCGGAACACCACCGTCACCCGGCCCACCGTGTTGTTGCCGGTGGGATCGTGGGCGCTGCCGATCTCTTGGCCCGCCGCCACATCGAACGGATTGTACAGAGTGGAAGAAGTGGGTCAGCCTGAACTAATACCTTTTCGCCAGCGGGAAAAGGGGACAGAGCAGATTGGCACAGTATCCGAAAGTGCCCGACACGGCGGAGGCCAGCCAGAAGACAGGCAATCGCTTTATGGGGCTGGACTTATCCGACAAGAGCGGGATGGAGGCAGCGGGCGGTGGCAACAACTCGGGTGGCGAACGATATGGCAGCGCGGCTGCGTTCAGGGAAGCATGTTGAAGAAATGAAGCTACCACGCGGGCGGAACGCGCCGGCAAGGCGGTCCGCGAAGGATTCCGAGAAAGCACGAAAAGGGGACGGAGCCGATTGCGACTTTTTCGGCAGGTCGAAAAGGTGCAAGTTCAGGCTGTCCCATTTCCCCATCCCATTTCCCCATTTCCGGTTAAGTGGATATCGCGGCAGGGACGACCATCGCTGATCGCCCCGCGCACGGATCATCTACCAGTAGGTGCTGACTGTGCTAAACCTATTTGTGGGACTTCGACCCCGTTCGTCCGTTGCCTTCATCGCCATGCCGCATGCCTTCATGCCGCCTGCATTCATGATGGCTGTTTTAACGATGGCCATGCACGGGGCGCTCTGGGCGCAGGAACCAGCGACACCCGAGCCCACGACGCCCGAACAGGAGCAGGCGAAGCGCGCGACCGGCGCCGCTGGTGTGACGTGTCTGGAGCCTCCGCCGATGGTCCGCTGGCAGGATTATGACGGTCCGTCCGCCAAACTGGTTGGTACGTTGGCCGGAAAGCTCGACCGGCCGTCGGTTCACGTGCCTCACTATAAACCGGGCGACGTGCTGTGTGCCCTTGGAGTGAAGGACAAATTCATTTTGTTCGTGCAGGACACCGTCAATCCATTCACACTGCTCAATGTTGCGTTCAACTCCGCAGTGGACCAGGCCGAGAACAGCGAAAGCGCCTTCGGACAAGGCATGAAGGGCTATGGCCGCCGGGAGGGGGCGAACGAAGCGAGCGACGCATCGGGACGTTTTTTCTCGGAATTTCTGTTTCCGACGATTCTCTCCGAGGATCCCCGTTACTACCGGCAGGGCCGCGGCAGCGGAGGACGCCGCCTGCTGCACGCGCTCGAGCATGCGTTGGTCGCGCATACCGACAGTGGCAAGCGCATGCCCAATATCTCGGAATGGGCCGGCACCACCTCGGGGGTGCTTCTCAGCGATGTCTATCATCCTGGCACCACGCACGGTTTCGGTTCCACCGCCCCGCAAGTGAGTTGGAACATCCTGCAGGATACGGGATTCGACGTCCTGCGCGAGTTCTGGCCGGAAATCGCCCGCAAGTTTCATGTTCCGTTCCGTGACGCGTCCGAACCCAGAGTCCGCCCGGCCAAATAACGCGAGGGCGTTAAATGGAGCCGAGGTGACGACTTTTACGTGCGCCTGGACGGACCCCGAACTGGACGACCGGTCGCAGAAGTGGGTACCGCGAATTCCATATCCTTCAAACCTCATCAAACGAGTGACAGGCTACACGTTTCCACATTTCTTGCTCGTCTGTGCCACGGTAACTTAACCAGTATCGTAAAGGTGGACTTAGCTCGCGCCTCCTCAAAGAAACGGGAAACGAGTAGCCTGTCACGGGTTTTGTCACGCGTTTTTACGCCGTCCCAGAACGGCCCCCTGAAACAAAGCAATTTAAGCCATCCGCAACACCCGTCCGCGTCCCCCAACCCAAAAGCTGACCGCTGAGAGCCGACTGCTATGGAGATCACCTGAGGTTGCATAGGCGAAAGGACTGAGGCTGGGCGGAGCAACTTACACATAACGAAAGACACGATTGATCTCGAAGGCTCCTAACTGAAAGAATGTCGAAAGTTCGGCGAAGGCCAAATCGACGGCCGGAACGCGGCACCGTCCGGCTCACGCGAAGGGTTCCACCGGTTCGAAAGGAGTATAGAATCCAGCCCTTGCACTCACGGAAACTGTCCTGGTTGCTGTGCGCGCCGCTGTGCGCGCCGTTGTTGTTGTCCGCCGATATGGACCGGATTCCGGTGACTCCGCTGGCGTTCGAGCCCAACGTCGGCCAGGCGGACGCGCGGGTGAAATTCCTGGCGCGAGCGCCCGAAGCCACGCTGTGGCTCACCGAACGCGGGGTCAGGCTCGGCGGCATGGGAATCCGCTTCGAAGGCGGCAATGCCAATCCCAAGATCGAGAGCGAGGAACCTCAGCCCGGCATCAGCAATTACTTCACCGGCAACGACCGTTCCCGATGGCACACCCGCGTGCCGCATTTCAGCAAGGTGCGTTATCGCGACGCGTATCCCGGCATCGACGTGGTTTTCTACGGCAATCCCGGCCAGCTCGAATACGATTTCGTGCTGCGGCCAGGCGCGGACCCATCGCGTATCCGGCTGACCTTCGATGGCATCGAACGGCTGAGCGAGGAAGGCGGCAACCTGGTGCTGAAGAGCGGCTCGGCCCAGATGCGCAATCTTCGGCCCGCGATCCAGCAGGACGGCAAGCCGATCGGTGGGCGTTGGGTGGTGCGCGGAAAGCGTAGCGCGGGGTTCGTGGTGGATTCGTACGACCGCTCGAGACCCCTGGTGAGCGATCCAGTGATGACCTACGCCTCGCTGCTCGGCGGCACTGGACCCGTTTCGGTGACCGGGATCGCGATCGATCCCCAGGGCAATATCGTCGTTTGCGGCAACGCCGCCTCCGAATCCGCCTTTCCCACCCAGAATGCCCTGTATCCCACGTTCTCCTCGAACCCATCCGGCGCTCAGATCTCGTATGTGGCTAAGTTCAATCCGGCCGCTTCGGGCAAGGCCTCGCTGGTGTATTCGACCTACTTCGATGCCAACGGGACTCAAGTGGTAGGAAGCGCGGCCTACGGAGTTGCGGTGGACCAGAGCGGCAACGCCTACTTCGTGGGCACCGCCTACGGCAATCTCCCCATCCAAAATGCACTGCCACAAGGCTCCGGCTATAACAGCAACGGCACCTGCGTGGTGATCATAGACGGCAACCGAACCAGTGGCGCCTGTGAGCACGGCTATGTCGCCGAATTGTCGCCGTCAGGCGCAACGCTGCTCTTTTCTTCGTATCTCGAAGGTTCCGAGGACGATCAGCCCGAAGCGATAGCCGTCGATTCGGCGGGGAACATCTACGTGGCTGGAATCACCCAGTCGCAGGATTTTCCCGTAACCCAGAACGCCGTCCAAAGCCTGATCAGCGGACACGGCACGTACAACAACAGTTTCGTAACCAAAATCGCGCCGGCCCACACCATTCAATACTCCACATTCTTCGGCGCTTCTGGCGCGGTGGATATCTTTGGCGTCGCCGCGGATGCGCACGGCAACATTTACATCTGCGGAACTACGCTTGGCGCCGGTCTTCCGGTAAGTTCCGGCGCGTTCCAGGCGGTCTACCCGGGAAACTCGTACAACCCGACGGTTGGTTTTGTAGCAGTTCTGAATCCGAGCGCGCAACCCGGATTGGTGTACGGCAGCTACCTGGGCGGCAGCAACAGCAACACCGTCCTGAACGCCGTGACTGCCGACGCCGCGGGCAATATTTATGCGGTTGGCTTCAGCGAGGCCACGGACTTCCCGGTCACGCCCGGCGCCATCCGCGGGCCCACCACGGTTGGCAACGCGAAGGCGGTGGCCGTAAAGCTGAACCCCTCCGCGCAGGGAAGCGCGCAACTGGTGTACTCGACCATCCTGGGCGGAAGCTATTCGGAAACGGCCAGCGGAATCGCGCTCGATGCTTCGGGGCATATGACGATTGTGGGCACGACAATGTCGCCGGATTTCCCGGCCACGGCGAATGCGTTTCAGCCTTATTACGGGGGCGAATTCTTTTCGAACGGCAGCTTCAGCCAGGTTGGGTACCTGGCACAGATCGACCCCACCAAATCCGGCATGGCAGGGCTGATTTATTCCACCTTCGTGGGCGGAACGGCGAGCTCGAACTTGACCGCGGTCGCGCTGGATGCGGTGGGCAAGACCGCGGCGGTAGGGGGCGCGACGCTCGCCGGCAACTCCCCGGTCACGTCCTCCGCCTTCCAAACCAATTTTGCCGGCACCGAAGGCAATCCCGACGCATTCGTGGCGCGGTTCGATTTGACCCGGACCGGAGCGCTCTCGACGTTTGTCGAAAACGGCGCCAGTTTGAGCGCCGACGCCATCGGCGCGCTTTCCCCGGGTCTCATCTTCACCCTTAAAGGAACGGGCCTGGGACCCACCGCGGCGGCCGGCGGCATTATCGATTCGAGCACGGGGAAGGTTTCGACCAGCGTCCAAGGCGTCCAGGTGCTGGTGCACAATGTGCCGTGCCCGCTCTTATATATCTCCGCGACGCAGATCAATGCGATTGCGCCGTTTGCGCTGGCCAACGTCACGCAACCGGTGGCCGTGCAGGCGGTGTACAACGGCGTGCCGGGGAACGTAATCTACATGCCGGTCGCCGCCACCGCTCCGGGGATATTTTCCTTCGACGACGGCGCGGGGCAAGGCGCGATTCTGAACCAGGATGGCAGCGTCAACGGGGCGAGCAACCCGGCCGCGCGCGGCTCCGTGGTGCAGATCTTCGCGACCGGCGGAGGACAGACAGTGCCGGCGGGAGTGGATGGAGCGATCTCGACCGAACCGCTGGGCCAGATTCCGGCGCCGGCGGCGAAGGTGACGTTGACCATCGGCGGGGTGACGGCGACATTGGACTACGCCGGGTCGCTGCCACAGGGCGTCGCCGGCGCCTTGCAGATCAACGCGGTGGTTCCGGCAAGCGTGACGCCCGGCTCGGCGGTTCCGGTGGTGCTGACCATCGGGGCTAACGCCAGCCCGAAGACGTTGACCATGGCGTTGAACTAGAGACGGTGGACCACCGGCGACAAGATGGTGGGAAAGGCCGTTTTCGTGGTCTGTCGGGCTCTCGCTGGGCCGCAGCGCTCGACAGACGACAAGAAACGATCGTCTGTCCCACCTGGTTTTCACGCGCAGATTCCCTGTGAGTTGCCTGGAATATGGCCAGCGCTACGAGTGGCCCGCGCCAACGGAGCATTCAGCGCGCGGCCGAGGTTTGCTGGGCGGGGACGATCTCGAAGGGGATGGCGGGCAGAGTGCCTAACGATACGCGCTGGCGGTTGGGCTGCGGGCGTCCGTTGGCTGGCGGGGCGGTGCGCTCGCCGGAGACGGTAACGATCAGGTTGCCTTTCAGACCCGGCTTGGCTTTGGACGCGTCGCAGCGGAGAACGAGCTCCGTGCCGTTGCGCGTGCTTGTTGTGCCCGCCAGGATTACACCGTCGACGGGGTCGCTCAATTCGTACTTCAGGTGGCCGATGGGGCTATTGGGCGGCAGAGGAACCTGCACTTCGAGCTTGGAGGCACCGCCGGAGGGCAGCTTCAGCGGTTGGGGGCTTAGGATTCTGGCGGTGGCCTGCAACCCGCCGCCTCCGCGTACCGCGACTTTGAATTCTTGCGCCGGCACCAGGTGGCGGTAGAAGAAAGCCTGCATGCGATCGTCGGCCGGCACGGCCCGGTGGGTGACTTGGCGGCCGGCGATGGACGCCGTGCCTTCGAAGCGCAAGGGGAGCGGCTCGCGTTCGCGGCGCGCTTGCGGAGGCACGGTGAGCGTGAGCCGGACTTCATCCTGCCCGGCTGGGACGATGGCTCCGGACAGCACGAAACCCGCCGGGGCGCCCTTCAGCGAAAGCCGGATGTCGCCGGCAAATCCATCTTTGCGGATGGCGTATACGGCGACCGGCACGGACATGCCGGCGGCCACATCGATGGCCGATGGCGTGACACGCAGATCGAAATCCTGGCGAGGCGGAGCAATGCGCAGGCGATAGGTGTACTCGGGGCCTCCCTTGCCTTGGATGTCGCCGAGGTAGAGATAATAGGCGCCGTTAGAGGGCAGCGTGGTGAGGATGCGTGAATCGGCGTGGTGGGTTTCAAGGCCTTCGCCTTTGTCGTCGAAATCGTCGTTGAAGGCGAGCTGGCGGCCGGAGGAATCGGTCAGCTTGAGGACGGAATCGAGCGGCGACTGGAGGCGGCGCGCGTAGACCTCGGCCACGATCTGCTGGCCGGCGCGGCCGTCGAAGCGGTACACGCTCCACTGGCCTGGCCGGCTGACGCGTCCGTTGACGACGATCGGCAGCTTGACGCGTTGCGCGCGAGCCGGCGAATCGTTGCCGTCCTTTTGATTGGTTTCGGGGAGGGTGTCCACCTGGAAGGGCAGGGAATTGGATTCGATCCCCAAGGCGCGAGTGAGGACCGGATAGGTTCCCGATTCCTTGCCTTTTGCATCCACGGTGAGCTTACGGTTCGGCAGGTTCCAGCCGGTGAGCTCGATTTTGGTATTCGCGCGGGCGCGGCCGCCCATGGGAAAGATGGCGGTGAGGAACGGCAGCTCACCGATAGCGATGCGGTAGACGAAATCCTCGCGTCCGCGGTAGAGGGCGTCGCGAATCTCTAGCGAGTACTGGCCGTCTTTGGGGACGGTGTAGTGGATGAGGGGATCGGGATGGAAACGATAGTCGTCGTCGTAGGCGACCTCGCGGCCGTCGCTGTCGTAAAGGGTGAGCACGGCTTGGAACCAGCCGGGAACGGCGTCGGCGAGATAGGGCACCAAGTCGCGGGCGGCGACGGCGATGACGAGCTCCTGGCCGCGCCGGGCGGTGAAACGGTAGCGGTCGCTATCGCCGGGGGTGAAGGGGTGCACGGCTCCGGTCTGCTGCTGGGGCGTGCCGAGGCGCGGCTTGATGCGTCCGTTGACGGTGGCGGGGAGGGCGATGGGCATATCCGTGGGCGGCTCGCGGATTTGCGCCTGGTTGACTGGGCGGTCCGGCGGCGCGGGTACGACTTCGACGGTCTCCTTCTCGGTGAACTCAGGCAGTTGGCCGACGCAGAAGACGAGGGGATTGGAAAGGCCCTGAGGCGTGAGCAGACGCAGCTCGCGCCGGCCGGCGGCGGCAGAGGGAGCAATGGCGACGCGCAGCTTGACGGTCTCGGCGAGACCCGGGCTGATGAAACGATCCACGTTGAACAGGAGCAGCTTGACGCGAATATCGGTCATCTCTTTGCGCACTGCGTCGCTAGCGGTTTGCTTCTGCAGCTCCTGCATGCGAGTGCGCAACTGCTGGGCCTCGGCCCCGCCCATGGGCCGGCTGTGCTCGCCGACGGTGATTTCGACTCCGCCGCCGGTCACGGTTGCGGCAGTGGCGTTGTTCAGGAACTGGCCGCCAACGGTGACTTCGAAAGTGGTTCCCTGTTGGCCGCCGGCGGGCAGGACGTAGGCGAGGTTGGGAGAGTTTTGGGCGTGAAGGCAGGGAAGGAAGGGTAGCAGGAGCAGGAGGCCGAGCTTGGGGCGGCGGCGTCGGCTTTGTCGGGGAAGGCCGACCTGGGGGTCGGCCGCGGACCGGGGGGTCCGCCCTACCAAAACAGACCGGTGTAGGGCAGACCACAAAAAACGATGGTCTGCCCCACGGGATAATGGGCACGGGTTGCTCATACGAGTTCCTTCAGGCGGCCGGCCATGGGAACGTTGTCGGCTGGGGTTGGGACGACGCGGAGGTCGAGGCCCTGAGGATTGGGCAGCTTCGCGTTCAGGTCGATGCCCAAAAGCTCATAGACGGTGCCGATGAGATCGGCGGGGTAGACGGGGCGGTCTTTGACTTCTTCGCCTTTGGCGTCGCTCGAGCCGAGGACGCGGCCGCCTTGAAAGCCGCCGCCCGCGACCATGGCGCAAAAACAGGCGCCCCAGTGGTTGCGGCCGCCATTCCAGGGCGCTTCCCACATGACTTTGGGCGTGCGGCCGAATTCTCCGCTCCACCACACGATGGTGGTATCGAGCAGGCCGCGATCGGAAAGATCGGCCAGCAGCGTTGCCAGGCCTTGGTCCATCTGCGGCAATTTCTGCCGCATCACCTGAAAGTTTTGCACGTGGGTGTCCCAACCGCCATAGTTGATGGTGACGTAAGGAACGCCGCGCTCGACCAGGCGGCGCGCGGCCAGGCAGGACTGGCCGAAAGTATTGCGGCCATAGCGGTCGCGCACCTGGCCGGTTTCCTGGGCCAGGTCGAAGACTTTGCCGGCGTCGCCGAGGATGAGCTCATAGGCCTGCTGTTCGGCTCGATCGAGCGCCTTCAGGGATGGGTCGTCATCCATGGCGTGCTGGAGGGTGTTCAACTGGTGGAGAAGTTGCCGGCGGTCGCGCTGGCGCTGATCGGAAATGCCGGGGGCGACGATGCCTTCGACGGCGAAGCGCGCCTGGGCCGGGTCGCCGCCGGTGGCGAAGGGGCGATAGCGCTCGGGCAGGAAGCCATTTTCGGAGAACCGGCCCTGCGGCTGAATGAGCACGACGTAGGGCGGAATGAGGCTGCCTGCCATGGCATCCTTGCCTTTGAAGAGGGACACCACGGCGCCGGTGCAGGGGTAGACCAGCCGCTCTCCGGGCTTCCTGCCGGTCTGGACCGCGTAGGAAGCGGTCTCATGAGCGTAAATGCCGTGGGTCATGCTGCGGATGACGGAGTACTGGCGCGATTGGGCGGCCAGAAGGGGCATCAACCGGTTGACCTGCAAGCCGGGGGTTTGGGTAGAAATGGCTTTGTCGAACGGGCCGCAGTAATCGTAGCCGGCCTCAGGTTTCGGATCGAAGGTATCGGTATGGGAGGGGCCGCCCCACATCCAAATCTGAATAACGGCCTTCGCTTTCCCATCGGACTTCCCTTGAGCCGCTTGCGCATTGCCCCGGAGGGGAACACTGGGCACGGCGGCGAGCAAGCTGCCGGCGCCCAGCAGGCGCAATGCGTCGCGCCGCGAGAACTGCAAGTACGGTCTGGTACCCATAACGTTCTCCATTTTTAATGCCGATAGAGAAATTCGGCGGAGTTGATGAGAGCCCAGGCGAGATCGGTGACCGCCTGCCACCGGTTGGCCTTTGCCGCCTGGAAATAGGGCGTGACGATTTGCCACTCCCCGGCGGTGGGGTAGCGCGAGAGAATCGCCAGATAGAGCCGTTCGATGGGCGCGCGCGGCGTGCCAGCGGCTTGGACGAGAGTGCGGAGCTTGGTGCTTTGCTGGATCTTGAGCTGGATGTGGCTGGAATTCAGCAGATGCAGGCGCTGCTCGGTGGTAATGGCATTGTTGCGTTCGGAAGCGAGCCCGGTATCGCGTGGCGGCCGTCCGAACATGTCCAGGAAGGCGCTGCCGATGCTGCCGTCGGGGATGGTAGTGGACCGCTGGTTTTCGGGAAGGTAGGTAAACGGCTCGGGAATGGGGCTGGAATAGTCTTCCGGGGCGCCGGTGATCTGGCTGATGGCGTCGATGAGGGTTTCGGCGTCGAGGCGGCGGAGCGGGTAAGACGCGAAATTGGCCGCCGCCTCCGGCCGGGTATCGCGCGGAAGGGAGGAGAGCTGATAGACCTGCGAATTTAGGATGAGCCGGTAGATGTGGCGAAGATCGTAGTGCGAGGACGCAAGCTCGCGTTCGAGGCAGGCCAGCAATTCGGGATTCGCGGGCGGATTGTCCGGGCGGATATCGTCGGACTCTTGCACGATGCCGCGGCCCAGCAGCCAATACCAAATGCGATTGACGATATTGCGCGCGAGCCAGGGATTGGCGGGCTCGAGCAGCCAGTTGGCGAAGACCTGACGCGGGTCTTCGCCGGGCGTCAGGCGGGCGGGCCGGCCATCCGGAAATACGGCTCCGGATGGAGTGGGGCGGGTGAAATCGAAATAGACGATCTCTTCTTTCCATTCCGAGGTGGACTTATATCCGAGTTGGGAGAAGAAGGCGGCCATTCCGTCCAGGCGCGGTTTGGGCCAGCCGGAGGTGCGAGCTCCCATGAATGTGAGCGCCACGGCTTGCGCGATGGCCTGCGGATCGCGGCTGGGGATGGCGCGGTAGAAGTTGACCTCGGGAACGCGGAAGTTGCTGCCGCTCGAAACCAGCATCTGGCGCGCCCACCGGTCGTAGGGCAGGTTGGTTGCGACGGCGGTATGAATCCAGCGGTAATACGCCTGGACGGCATTGGGCCACAGATTGATGGGGAATTCCGATTTTACGCGCAGCAAGTCGCTCCACTTGAGGGCCCAGTAATCCGCGAATTCGCCGCGCTCGAGCAGGCGATCGACCAGGGTGGCGCGTTTGGCGGCATCCTGATCCTGCAAGAAGCGGGCGGCTTCTTCGGGAGTGGGCAGGGCGCCGATGACGTCCAAATAGACCCGGCGCAGAAAGACTTCGTCCGAGCAAGGTTTGGATGGCTCGATGCCCAACTGTTGCCAGCGGGCAAAGGCGAGATCGTCGATCCGGCCGTGCGACGTAATTGGGCCGTTTGCTTCGAACGGAGCGACACGGTCGAGCGGGAGCGTGCCGGCGGCCGCCGCAAGGAACGGAATGAAGAGCAGGAACGAGCGCATGGATTCCGCCTACTGGGCCGGATCGGTTCGAAACATGGCGATGGCTTCGATTTCGATCAGCAATTCCGGCCTGCAGAGGATGGCCTGAATGCCGGTGGAAGCGGGCAGCGGGTCAAGGCCCTGCTGGCGGTAGAAGGCGGTGCGTTCCTGGTTGAAGGCGGCGTAATCGCGTTCGATATCGCGCAGATAGCAGGTAGTGCGAACCACATCCTTCCAGGTGGCGCCCTCGGCCTCGAGCAGGCCGCCGATGTTCCAGAACGTGCGCCGGGTCTGGGCCCTGAAGTCGCCGGCATGGACGCTTTGTCCGAGATCGTCGATGCTGGCCGTGCCGGAGATCAGCAGGATCGCCAGTCCGTTCAGGTCGATGCGCATGCCGCGCGAAAACGAGCTCGGCTTGGCGTAATCGTAGGCTTCGTTGAGCACCTGGAGGTTCGAGATGGCGCGCTTTTGGACGGGAATCGACGCCAGGCGCTGGAGGATGTCGGGTTCCAAAATCATGTATATAGAACCCTATTGTCGGAATAAAGTCGCAGGCGCGCCTACCCGTATTTGCAAGGGGGCGTGCGGCCACGAAAAAAAGCACCGGCGAGGGAATCGCCGGTGCTACGAGTTTGTGGCAGAACGTCGGAGAAAGGCGGGGCTACTGGGTGCGGCCCTGCAGCAGGGTGTCTTCGGCCAGCGAGCCAGGCTCGTGGAAAGATTGCATGGAATCCAGAGATTCGAGGACCCGTTCGAGCAGGCTATCGGTCTGGGAAACGGTGGCTTTCAGGGCGTCGAGCGAACGGCTTTGCGAGCCAACCCGCTGATCGAGCGAGGCCAGGACTCTCGCCAGGGCGTCTTCCTTTTGTGAGACCGAGGTCTTCAGGGCGTCGAAGTCCTTGGTTTGGCCCGCGATGCGATCCTCGAGGGAAGTAAACATCCTTTTGAACGCCTGCTTTTCCTCGGTCGTTTGGGCGAGCGACGTTCTCAAGATATCGAAGTCCTTGGTCTGGCTCGCGACGCGACCTTCGAGGGACGCAAACATCTTGGCGATCGTCTGCTTTTCTTCGGCCGCGGCGGCGGATTGGGTGGCAGCCTCGGGCGCGGCTTGAAGCGAGTCGAGCGATTCCAAAACGCGTTCGAGCAGACTGTCGGTCTGGGTCACGGTGGTCTTGAGAACTTCGATCGAGCCGGCCTGACTGTTCATGCGCTCGTCGAGGGAAGACATGGTCTTGGAGAGCAGTTGCTCCATGGCGGACACAATATCCGCGGTGGAGGGAACGTCTTTGAACTTGGCGTCATGATCGGCGAGGCGCGCTTCCACTCGATCGAAACGTGCCGCCGTGTCGGAATGTTGGCCGGCCAGGCGCGATTCCAGGTCAGCCAGGGACTTCTTTAATGCATCAGCCAGTTTCGGGTCTACATCTCCGCGAAGCCGGCGAGCCCCGGTGATCGCGCCGGCAGCGACTCCGGCGATGAAAATCGCGATGCGAGGAAGGTATTCGAAAGTTCGTGGCATGCGTGATTCTCTTATAATACTTTTCTGGAATCTCTTGCAAGTACTACAGTTTGTGAGCAAAGTACTAAGTACGTAACGGAATTGCCCGAGGTAAGGGAATGCTGCATTCTATTTAAGCAAGATCCTTTACGGCAGGAGAATTCTGGTTGAACAATGACGCGGAGTCCGGAGCCGCGATCGACCAAACACTGACCCCACCAGTCTTCACGGAATGCGACCGGGCCGGGCACATTCTGTGGCAGAGCGCGCTCGCGGCTGCATTGCTGGGAGCACGGGCCGGTTTGGCCGACGCGCTCACGGCGGGTGCGGGGCTGTGGAGCGTGACGTGCGTGTTCCATGCTCCGCAGCGTGTGTTACTGGGGTTGGAGCCTGCGGCCGCAACCTCGGGGACAACCGCGCATCCGGCCGCGTTCGCACTGCGCCACCTGGAAGGGCGGCTATTGGGCCACTACTTTCACTTATGCGAGGCGGAGCAGAATATTGCCGAACGGGTGAGACGCGGGCGCCGACGGCGCGATGGCGCGGGGCAATTGGTTCAGCACGTGGAGCGAGAGCGGCAACGTCTGGGACGCGAGTTGCACACCGGCGTCGGACAGATGCTGGCTGCCATTCGCCTACAAGTGGATACGGTAACGACGGCGATGCCGGACGCGCCGCTTGCCGCCCAACAGGCCCTAGACCGGATTTCATTGCTGGCGGGGGAGGCGCTCGAGCAGGTGCGGGCGGTTTCGCGGCGGCTGCATCCGCCGGCATGGCAGCGGCTTACGCTCGAAGAGGCGCTGCGGCAGATGTGGGAGTTGAGCGGGGTGCCGGAGAAATTGGCCGCCACGGCAATGATCGCGCGGCTGTCACGCGATCCGGAGCCGGAGATCAAGGCGCTGGTTTACCGGGCCGCGCAGGAAGCGGTCTCGAACCTGGTGAGCCATTCGCGCGCCAGTGCGGCGAGGCTGACGTTGACCGAGTCCGAAGGCTGGTTGCATCTCACGGTGTGGGACAACGGCGGCGGATTCGACGTGGCCGCGATTTTTGAAGCGCCCGCGGATGTGAGCGGGGGCCTGGGGTTGCGTTCGCTGCGCGAAGAGGCCGCGGCAGTGGGCGCAACGGTGCGCATGGAAAGCAGTCCGGAGGGCACGAGCCTGATAGCGGTGGCTCCCTTCGAACCTAAGGAACTCGAATGATCGTAGAAAACGGAACGAAAGGGCGAAGAGGACAAAATGCAACAGAATGAAAAAAATGTGACCGTCGTGCTGGCCGACGACCATGAAATCGTGCGCGAGGGCTTCGCCTTGATCTGCGAGGAAAGCGGGTTGCGAATCCTGGGCCAGTGCGCGGATGGCGCGACGGCGCTGGAACTGATTATGAGTCTTAAGCCGGATCTGGCCATTCTCGACCTGGAAATGCCGAAACTCACCGGGATTGAGGTGATCCGGCAACTCAAAGCCCGCGGTTCGAATGCCAAGCTCATGATCTTATCGATCAGCCGCGAAGACCAGCGAGTGATGGAGGCTCTACGCGCCGGAGCCGACGCCTATATCCTGAAGGATGGGCCGAAGCGCCACCTCATCGATGCGATTGCGTTTGTGAGCGATGGCGGGGTATACGTTTCGCCGCTGTTGCGGGGCGTGGGCATCTTTACGAGGGCCGCGGCAGCCGCTCAGGAGGACCCGCTGGCGGTGCTCAGTCCGCGTGAACTGGAAGTGTTCACGCACCTGGTAAACGGATTGCGGGCCAAGGATATCGCGGACCTGCTGCAGATCAGTCCGAAAACCGTGGATACGTACCGCGCCAGCCTGATGCGGAAGCTGCAGGTGCGGGACCTGGTGAGCCTGGTGAAGTTCGCTATCGAGCGCAACCTGACGTCTACTTCTCCGACGCGCTGAGCGGCACGCAATGGGAGACGCGGACTTTTTGGATGCGCTGATAGTCTTCCAGCGAGCGAATGAGATCTTCGACCGCGGCGCGGCGTTGATAGAGGCGATCTAATGCCCGCCGGCGCATCACCGTCGCCGATAGGAGGCGTCTTCGGTCCGCCGAAAACGCTGAAGGAATCACGATTGGATTCGTCATTGTGGCGATTTCTTCCTAGTACCTATATCGGGTAAATGCGAAATCAAGGGTCAGTATAGCGGCAGAATCCGTGTCTATGCAAGAAAAATCTTAAAAGATTATTGCGGCATTTTCTGGTACGGCGTCCGGTAAATACTGGCCGCCAGTTTCCGCCGCATTGTCGATGAAAGCGACACCTGGGCACCACGCCGGCTGGTCTGGCTGAGTCCCGCAGGAAGGTCGTCGCTGGGGATTTTCCCCGAGGCCAAGCCCGCGTTGGGTGCGGGTCTCAGCGCCATTTCACCCAGCATCCCACCCAACCGTATCTTGCTTTTGCCCCAAGCGATGGTGGGGCGGCGGCACGACGAAAAAAACGCTGGATTTTGCTACATAATGATAATAAAAGGCTTGTGGATCTTAAATTATTCCGACTAAGGTTATGGTCCTGCACATGCAGACGTGGATGGGCTCGACAGCATTCATCGTCCTGGCTGGGTTGTCTCCCAGCACTGGCGGTGTACAAGAATTTTGGTTCCCATCTAGCGGAGAGTAAAGCGCATGCGGACGTCTTCAGTTTCCTCGGCAATACGGTGCGCCCTGGTGGCAGTGGCGATCATCGGGTCGGCCGTTCTGTTGGGCGCGGCAAAGAAAAGTGATTTCACGCCTCATGACAAGGCGTTTTACGCGGATCCCTCAGTAATCGAATATATCAACCCTGGCCTGAACATTACCGTGGTTTCGGCTAAAATCGCTTCCAACGGCACGATCAGCGTCGATTATAAGGTGACGGATCCGACCGGTGCGGCCCTGGACTCGGCAGGCGTGGTCACGCCCGGCCCCATTTCACTAAGTTTCCTGGCAGCGTACATTCCTAGCGGGCAGGCGCAGTACGCCTCCTATATTACGCACGTGGTGACGGCGGCCACCGGCAGCGCGACTGCCACGCAGGCCACCACGGATTCCGGCGGGACGACGCAAACGGTTTCGACCGGCGAGTACATTTATACTTTCAAGACGGTGGCGCCCACCGGTTTCAATGCCAATGCCACCACCAGAATCGGCATTTACGGTTCACGCAATCTGACGCAGTGGGACCTCGGCACTAATTACGCCGACACTTTTTACGACTTTATTCCGTCGGGTAACGGCACGCCGAAGCCGCGCGACGTGGTGCGCAACGCCGATTGCAACAGTTGCCACGGAAGCGCGGTCACGACTACCAGCACGAACGGCCTCGCCGCCCATGGCGGATCGCGCCGCAGCGTGGGCGTGTGCATCATATGCCACCAGCCGCAAACCTTGGATCCAAACACCGGCAACAGTCTGGACATGAAGGTTTTCATCCACCAGATTCATATGGGCAGCTCGCTGCCGAGCGTGCAGGCCGGCAAGCCCTACCAGGTCTTCGGCCATTTGAATGCGGTGAGCGACTGGTCCACCGTGGTGTATCCGGCCAACATCGAGCGCTGCCAGACCTGCCACAACCCCAAGAACGGGGCGGCGCAGACCAGCGCATGGCTTAACTCTCCCGGCGCGGCGGCATGCGGCTCGTGCCACAACGACGTCAATTTTGCAAGCGGCGCCAATCATGCTGGGGGACCGCAGCCGGACGACAGCCAGTGCGCGAATTGCCATATCCCGCAGGGCGAGATACCGTTCGATTCCTCGATCATGGGCGCGCATACGATTGCGGACCAGGCGCCCGGCATCCCCGGGCTCAATTTCACCCTGGTCAGCGTGACCAACGGCACCGCGGGCAATAAGCCGACCGTGACCTTCACCGTAAAGGACAACAGCGGTAACGGGATTCCCATGAGCAGCTTCACGACGGGCTCGAATTCGCTCTCGCTGACCATGGCGGGACCCACCAGCGATTACGGTTACACCAGCTTCGGCTCGGACACCGCCAGCACTCCTGGGTACGTCACCGAATCGGCCACATCGGCTTCGTGCACCTCCGCCGGCACCTGCGTGTACACCTTCACCCACCCGGTTCCAGCCAAGGCGACCGGCACCTATGCGATCGGCATTGAAGGACGGCTCTCGATCACGCTCCTGCCGGGCACCACCTCCGCAACGACCACTAACTATGGCGGTGTCAACCAGGTGATCTATTTCTCGGTGGACGGTTCGCCGGTGGCGCCGCGCCGCACGGTAGTGGCGATGGCGAACTGCAACGCGTGCCACTCCTTCCTGGAAGTGCACGGCGATCTTCGCAACAACGTGACGTATTGCGTGCTCTGCCACAACCCCAGCAACACCGACTTCACCACGCGTCCGAGCGCCGTTGTGAAGGCGCAGCAGGCGCTGCCGCCACAGGCGATCAACTTCCCGCTGATGGTGCACAAAATCCATACGGGCGCGAACCTCAAGGCGAATTTTAACCAGAACTACATCGTGGTCGGTCATAGCGGGAGCGAGAACGACTTTGGCGCGGCGTTCGCTTCGGTTCCCTCTTCGATTCCCAACACCGGGGTGCGCTATCCGGCCATGGGTCCTTCGGGTTCGGTGACGGACACGGCGGAATGCTACATGTGCCATGCCGGCGGTTCGGAGTCCGTGTTGCCGATCGGCAAGAACCAGGTGACCGACCCCGAAGGATTGCTGAATCCGGCGCCGGCCACTACCTCGGCTTGCACGGCATGCCATCTCAGCACTTCGGCATACGCGCACGCGGTTTCCCAAACCGATCCCAAGCTTGGCGAAAGCTGCGATGTGTGCCACGGAACGGGCGCGCAATTTAGCGCGACCCAGGTGCACGCCGGCCAGTAGCCTGATCGCCCGAAGCGGCCGTGCCCCCTCTCGGCCGCTTCGGGCGGCGCACAGGTTTCCATACGGAGATTCGATTCATGCGGAATTTTTCAAAAGCAAGGGCCATCGCCGGTCTTCTCCTGGTGGTCCTCGTTGTCGCGGGAGCCGCTCTGGTAGGGGCCGCCGACCGCAAACCGGCTTTGACGGTTCACGACAAGGCCTTTTACGCCGATCCTGCCTTGGTGCAATACGTTCAGCCAGGGCTGGTGATCAGCATTGTCTCGGCCACTCTTTCAAACAACGGCGCCATCAGCGTCACCTATAAGGTCAGCGATCCCAATGGAGCGGCGCTCGATTCGGCAGGCGTGGCAACGCCCGGAGCGATTTCACTCAGCTTCCTGGCGGCTTATATTCCCACCGGCCAGTCGCAGTACGCATCCTATATTACGAGAAGCGTCACGGCGGCCACCGGCGGCGCGACGGCTACCCAGGCTGCGGCGGATTCCGGCGGCACCACCGCTACGCTTGCTCAGGGCGAGTACACCTATTCGTTCGGCACCAAGGCGCCCACGGGCTTCAATGCCAACGCCACAACGCGAATCGGTATTTACGGTTCGCGCAACCTGACGCAATGGGACCTAGGCACCGATTATGCAGACGCCTATTACGACTTTATTCCGTCCGGGAATGGCACGCCGACGCCGCGCGACGTGGTGCGCAATGCCGATTGCAATAACTGCCACGGCAGTGCGGTCACCGCGACCAGCACCAACGGTCTGGCCGCGCACGGCGGATCTCGCCGCAGCGTGGGCATCTGCATCATGTGCCACCAGCCGCAGACTTCCGACCCGAATACCGGCAACAGCCTGGATATGAAGGTCTTCATTCACCAGATTCACATGGGCAGCTCGCTCCCCTCCGTCCAGGCCGGCAAGGCTTATCAGATCATCGGCTTTCAAAACTCGGTGAACGACTTTTCCACGGTGGTGTATCCAGCTAACATTGAGCGCTGCCAGACGTGCCACAACCCGAAGAACGGGGCGGCGCAGACCAACGCTTGGATGACCGCGCCCGGAGCGGTGGCATGCGGCTCGTGCCACAACAACGTCAATTTTGCAACCGGCGCCAATCACGCCGGCGGCGCGCAGGCCAGCGATTCGCAATGCGCCACCTGCCACATTCCGCAAGGCGCGATGTCGTTCGATGCCTCGATCGTCGGGGCACACACCATCGCCGACCAGGCGCCCGAGTTGGGAGGCCTGAACTTCACCCTGGTCAGCGTGACCAACGGCACGGCCGGCAAAGCCCCCACGGTGACGTTCACGGTGAAAGACAAGAACGGCAACGGGATTGCGATGAGCAACTTCACCACCGGCAGCAACTCTCTGTCGCTGACCATGGCGGGACCGACCAGCGATTACGGCTACACGAGCTTCGGCGCGGACACCGCCAGCACGCCGGGTTATGTGACGGAATCGGCCACCTCGGCCTCCTGCACACCGAGCGGCACCTGCCAGTACACCTTTACCCATGCGATTCCGGCGAAGGCCACCGGCACGTATAGCATCGGCATCGAAGGGCGCCTTTCCGCCACGCTGTTCCCAGGCACTCCGCAAGCGACCACCACCAATTACGGTGGCGTGAACCAGGTCATCAATTTTTCAGTGGATGGCTCGCCGGTGGCGCCGCGCCGCACGGTGGTGGCCATGGCCAACTGCAACGCCTGCCATTCTTACCTGGAAGTGCACGGCGATCTCCGCAACAACGTGACGTATTGCGTGCTCTGCCATAACCCCAGCAACACCGACGCGAGCACGCGCTCCAGCGCCACGGTGAAGGCGCAACAATCGCTGCCGCCGCAAGGGATCAATTTTGCGATGATGGTGCACAAGATCCATACGGGCGCGAACCTGGAGGCGAATTTCAACCAGGACTACATCATCGTGGGTCATAGCGGGAGCGAGAACGATTTTGGCGCGGCGTACGCTTCGGTGCCGGCTTCCATTCACAACACCGGCGTCCGCTATCCGGCGATGGGGCCCACGGGTTCGGTGACGGATACCGCCGAGTGCTACATGTGCCATACCGGCGGCTCGGAAGCCGTGTTGCCGGTGGGCAAGAACGCGGTGACCGACCCGCAGGGTCCGATTAATCCCGCGCCGGCCACTACTTCGGCATGTACCGCTTGCCACGCGGACGCCGGTTCGGCTGCGCATGCGCAGGCCAACACCAGCGCGCAGTTCGGTGAGGCATGCATCGTGTGTCACGCGACCGGCGCCGCTTACGATGCCACGCAAGTTCACGCCGGCCAATAATTGGTAAGGTGACCGCAATGCATCGACCGCAAGTGCGCCCCGCGAGCCGTCCCGCTCTGTCCGAACAAGACAGGCCAGGAGGCCTGTCCCACGTCCGCCGCTTTCGTGCCGTGGGGATGGCGGCGATTGCGGCGGCGGTCGCGTGGGTGACGATCTCATCGGGGAGCGCGTGGGCCCAGGCGGAGGCGAAGCCCGATGCCAAGCCCGACGCTCCCCAAACTCCGGCCAAGCTTCAATACATGGGCTCGGAAACCTGCGCCATGTGTCATGAAGACCTGGCCAAGGCTTTTCAAAAGAACCCCCACCACCTGGTGGATACGGACAAGAAGTACAAGCATACGGGGCAAGCCTGCGAGGCGTGCCACGGCCCGGCCAGCAAACACGAAGATTCGATGAGCGCGGCCGATATCCGCAATCCAGCGAAGCTGCCCGCGCAGGAGGCGGACCGCGTCTGCCTTTCGTGCCACTTGAACGAGCCCACCCACGTGGGGCGCATTAGCGGCAGCCATGCCCGGAACCAGGTGGCCTGCGTTTCCTGCCACGCCATTCACAAAAACGGTCCAAACGGACTGGTGGCGCGGAAACCGGCCGATATCAACCAGCTGTGCGCGAATTGTCACAAGGACGTGTGGGCCAGCTTCCAACGGCCGTATCGGCACCGCTTGCCGGAGGGCGCCATGAGTTGCGTGGATTGCCACAACCCGCATGGCACGATCATGCCCCACAACCTCCGGTTGGTGGAGGCGAACGAACCGGGATGCGTGAAGTGCCATGGGGATAAGCGCGGACCTTTTCCCTATGCGCACGCGCCGATGCAGCTTGAAGGATGCACCGCCTGCCACGAGCCGCACGGCTCGGCCAATCCGCGCATGATGACCCGCGCGCAGGTGTACTTCGTCTGCCTGGAATGCCATTCCAACCTGGCGCTGCCCACCCTGCCGGCGAACGGGACCATCGGCACCGTACCCCCGTCATTCCACGACCTGCGTAATCCCCGCTTCCAGAATTGCACCGTCTGCCATCAGAAGGTGCATGGCTCTTACGTGAGCCGGGAGCTGTTGAAATGAGACTTTTTTGGACATTTCTGCTGCTGGCTTCGGGATCGGTCCCGGTCTTCGGGCAATCGGCCGCGCCCGCGCCGAGTAACGACGCGGCCTCCGCCAGCGATGCCCAGACGGCGCCCGCAAAACCGGATACAGCGCAATCGGCCCCGGCCGCGGCCACGCCCGCACCGGCAGCGGCACCTGCGACACCGGCCGCGGCGGCTTCTCCGGCTCCATCCACCGAGCAATGGATCAGCGGCAGTTTCGATCTGGGCTACCGCTGGGTGGGCACTTCGGGCAGCAACAGCGAATACCGCAGCGTAGTCGATCTGAACTCCGGCGTACGCCTGCTCGATATCGACCTGACCATTCTGGACCCCAATAAGCGCTTCTTCGACCGCCTGGACGCGAGCGCCAGCGGTTGGGGCGATCCATATAACTCTGCCCATGTGGATGCCAACAAGCTGGGAATCTACGATTTCCGCTTCGACTATCGCAACATCGCCTATTTCAATGCGGTCCCCAGTTTCGCCAACCCCGGCGCTCCGGCCGGCTTCAACGAGCAGGCTTTCGATATTCATCGCCGCATGATGAGCGCCGACCTGGACCTTCTTCCCGGCAAGCACTTCGTTCCGTACCTTTCCTTCGATCACAACTCCGGCTATGGGCATGGAATCGACACCTACGTGGATTCCTCCAGTAACGAATACGCCGTGCCCACGCTGCTGCGCGACACCACGAATAATTACCACGGCGGTTTGCGCGTCGAATACTCGCACGTTCACCTTTCGCTCGAACAGGGCGGCACCACTTACAAAGACGACGATTACGCTTCCGATTCCCAGCTCGAATTGGGCGACAACACGACGCCGCTCTTGGGCCAGGTGTTGGACCTGACGAAGTTGCAGCAAACCTATGGAATTCGCGGCAGCAGCCTCTACACCAGGGCGCTGGTGACCGCCAGCGTCACGCCTTGGCTGAACGTTTACGGGCAGTTTCTCTATAGCGAGCCCAAGATCACGGTGAATTACGCGGATATCGCCAACGGCAACTTCGCGCTGCTGAGCTCGTTGCTGTTTTATAGCGGGCAGGTGAATCTGGGAACCGGCGCCTCGAATCAACCGCATACCACCGCCAGCGGCGGGTTCGAGATGCGGCCGCTCAAGCGCGTGCGCGTGATGGGCTCCTGGATGACGGACCGCTACCACGATGCGGATGCGCCGCTGTTGAATCAGCAGATCTACCTCACGCCCACCACTCTTGGCCCCGACCTGATCACCGGCCTGAATTACACTCAGTATGTGAACTATAACCAGGGCGAGGTCAATGTATTCTACGACGCGAGCAACCGGCTCACCCTGCGCGCGGGCTACCGTTACATTTGGGGCGACGCCACGGAGTTGGGCGGACAGCTCAGCCAGACCGGCCTGCTGGTGAACGGACAACTGCAGCGCAACGTCGCTCTGGCCGGGGCCACCTATCGCGCCTCGGAAAAACTCTCGGTGAATTTGGATTACGAAGGGGCTTCGAGCGATCACATTTATTTCCGCACCAGCCTGAACGACTATCGGCAGGGTAAAGCGCGGGCGCGCTACCAACTGGCGAGCGCGCTGACTTTGCAAGCCCGCTACCAGATCTTGAACAATGAGAACCCGGACCCCGGCATTCGTTATGATTTTCAAAGCCGCGACAGTTCGCTGGGTCTTATCTGGACGCCCAAGGGCGCTAAGCGCATCAGCGTGACGGGCGAGTACGACCGCACCACCTTGCGCTCCAACATCACTTATCTCACCCTGCCGTACCTGGGGCCTGCGGTGTCGGACTACCGCGACAACGCGCACATCGTGACTGGCAGCGTCGACGTGGCGCTGCCCGGCAACGCCAAACTGAGTGTGGGCGGATCGATGTTCCTGTCTTCGGGAAGCCAGCCCACCAATTATTACGAGCCGCTGGGGCGATTCTCCGTGCCCATCGGCAAGCACGTAGCGTGGAACACCGAATGGCAGTGGTACGGCTTCGGCGACACGTTCTACGGGTACGAAGGTTTCCGCACGCACATCGTGACCACCGGGATACGGGTGACGCGGTAGGAGGCTGGCCATGAAGAATCTTCATCGAGTGGGTTTGGCGGTGGCGATAGCGGCCGGTGCATTTGGCGCCGACGGTATTCAGGGCAATGCCGAAAGAGGCGCAAAGCTCTTCCAAACGGAGCAATGCGTCCAATGCCACAGCATCAACGGGAAAGGCGGATCGGCGGCGCCGGACCTGGCGCGCCGCATGGACCGCGATTACACGCCCACGGTCATGGCGAGCCTGATGTGGAACCACGCGCCCGAGATGTGGGCCGGGATGAAACAGCAGGGCATCGTCAGGCCGTCGCTGAGCGCCGAATCCGCCGCCGACCTTTTCGCCTACTTTGTGGCGGCGCGATATTTCGAGAAACCAGGCGATGCGGGGCGCGGCAAGACGGCGTTCCATGCCAAGCACTGCGACTCCTGCCACGGCATCGATTCCGCCCTCCCTGGCGGCGGGCCGCCGGTCTCCAAATGGGAATCCCTGGCCGACCCGATCGCTTTGGTGCAACAGATGTGGAACCACGGCGGGAAGATGCGGGCGGCTTATGCGGTGGCGAACATCAAATGGTCCGAGCTTGCTTCCCAGGATCTCACCGACATCTTGGTCTATCTGCAGAACCTGCCCCAAACGCGCCATCTCGGGGAAAGCCTCGAGTTCGATATTTCCGATAACGGCTCCACCCTGTTCGCCGCCAAGGGATGCACCGAGTGCCACCAGGGCAAAATGGCGCTCGAGAATCTCCTCCGCAACCAGACCCTCACCGATATTGCGGTGGACATGTGGGACCACCAGCCGTCCATGAAACAACCATCGCCGGTCTTGACCCGCCCGGAGATGAGCGAAATCATCGGTTACATTTGGGCGCGGCAATATTTTCGCGGCGAAGGCAACCCCGGCCGGGGCAAGAAAGTATTCGAGGAGAAGCATTGCGCCGCCTGTCACGACCAACCCGGCAGCGGGGCGCCCGCTTTGGGAGGGGCCAAAGGCCAGTACTCCGATATCAGCATGACGGGCGTTCTCTGGCAGCATGGCCCGCGCATGCTGGAGCTCATGGGCGAACGCAAACTCCCCTGGCCGCGCTTCGACGCCGGGCAGATGTCGGATTTGATCGCGTATTTGAATTCGCGGTGAAAGAAAGCATTCAGCGATCAGCGGTCAGCGGTCAGCTAAGGCGTTGCGGCGTTTAAGCTGATTGCTGAGAGCTGATCGCTGAATGCTGAGCCTCTCGTCTTCTGCCACAATGAAGCTATGTCTGTGGCTTCCGAGTTTCTGAATTATTCCACCGAAAAGCTGGAGTTGTACCTGGATCGCATCGAAACCTGCGTGGACAAGCTCACGCCCGAACAGGTCTGGGCCCGTCAATCGGAGAACGAAAATGCGGTCGGCAATCTGATTCTGCACCTGGACGGCAATATCCGCCAATGGATAATAGGCGGCGTGGGCGGGCAACGGGATATTCGCGACCGCAATGCCGAGTTCGATGCGCGCGGCGGAGCCTCAACGGCGGAGCTCAAAGCGAGATTGCGCGGCACGATTGAGGAGGCCGCGGCGATCGTTCGTGGCGTAACGCCGGAGCGCCTGACCGAGCGCATCCGCCCGCAGGGGTACGACGCCAGCGTGCTCGAGGGAATCTACCAGGTGGTCCAGCACCTTGCCGGCCACGCGTTCCAGATCATGCTGCTCACCAAGCTGTACACCAGCCAGGATCTGGGGTTCTTCGCGCACCTGCGGCAAGCGTCCGGCGCGCAATCGGGACGGCCGTAAGGAAAGGCCGGGACGAATCTCGGCCCAGCAGGCCTGACCGCCCGCGCCACGGGCTTGGTCGGGGTTAGTTCTCGGTGGGCACTTTTTCGGCGTGATCGACTACCAGGATCTCCACGGGGCCTTTTTTCGATTCGAGCTTGAGACCGAGTTGCTCTTGGATCGCGGTGATCAGGGTCGGGCCGCCCTCCTGACTGTCGGCGGCCGGGCCGCCCATCCCGCCTCCGCTTCCGCCGCCCGGCGGCGGCATGGGCATCGGCATTCCGCCCGGCATGCCTCGTCCCGGCTCGGGCGTAAAATCGAGCGTGAAATCGTACTTGCCCTTAAGTCCGGTCTCGTCGACCACAGGGCGGCCCAGTTGACCGCCAAGCATCTGCGCCAGGTCGGAAACAGTTTGTTGGGTACCGACTAGCCGCATCTTGCCGTTCATGAACATCATCATCAGGCCGGGCCGTCCTTTCGGCGGCTCGGGAAAGCCACCCGGCCCAGGCCTCGGCGGTGGCGGAGGTTCCCCCATCGGCCCCAAATCTTTGGGCGGATCTTCCGATGGCGGAACGTTGCCCGATGGCTTCATCTTCGGGCCACCCTTCCCCACGGCCAGCCTATACATCGGCAACTCCTTGGTTTCGCGATGCAGCTTCACCTGGAATCGCTCAGCAAGCATGTTCTGCAGCATCTGGTTGAACTGGTCTTTAGTGGCTCCGGCCGGAATCTTCGCGGTGATGTCGAAATGCTCGGAATCGAACCATGCGGGGCCGTTGATTTGATACCCTTGCACGCCATAGGCCCGGGACATCAGCATGCCGACGTTGACGTTGCTACAAGAGAGCAGCCCAGGGTCGGGGGAACCGGGGCCGCCGCGGCCTCCCATCATCATGCGGCCGGGGGTCTGGGCGGCCGCCGGCTTGACGGAGGCCACTTCGAACGCCGGTGGTCCGGCCGCGGTCTGTCCGAAAATGAACAGCCATGGCTGAAGAGCCAACGCCAGAATCGTTGCTCGCAAAGTAACTTTCCTCATTGCCAATCACTCTACCGCATCCAAAGCCCGGCCAGGCACAAAACCTCAACGGAGTAGACGACAAAATCCCTCGGCGTGAGGACACTTATCCCTTTATTTCAGACCGATGAATCCCGCTTGGCGGTTGCCGCCGGAAGTGCAGCTTGTTATCCTTTTCATTAATTCCAACCTCGATAAGAAAACAGGAGACAAAATGGCAGTAAAAGTGGGTATCAACGGCTTCGGCCGCATTGGCCGGAATATCGTCCGGGCGGCACTCGACCGAAGCGACGTGGAATTCGTCGCGGTCAACGATCTGACCGATACAAAAACGCTGGCGCACTTGCTCAAGTACGACTCCGTGCTCGGAACCATCGGCGCGGAAGTGACGCACGACGCGGATTCCATCACGGTGGGCGGCAAGAAGATCAAGGTCTTCGCGACGAAAGATCCGGCCCAGCTCGATTGGGCCAGCGTGGGCGCGGAAATAGTGGTGGAATCCACTGGCAAATTCACCGACGCGCATGAAGCCTCGAAGCACCTGCGCGGCCCGGTAAAGAAAGTCATCATCACCGCGCCGGCCAAGAACGAAGACGTCACCATTGTGTTGGGCGTAAATGACGCGGCCTACGATCCCGCCAAGCACAAGATCCTGTCGAATGCCTCCTGCACCACCAACTGTCTGGCGCCGTTAGTGAAGGTGTTGAACGATTCCTTCGGGGTGGTGAAGGGCTCGATGACCACCATCCACAGCTACACCAACGACCAGAACGTCCTGGACTTTCCGCACAAAGACCTGCGCCGCGCCCGGGCTGCCGCGATCAACATGATTCCCACCACCACCGGCGCCGCCAAGGCGATTGGCCTGGTGCTGCCGGAGTTGAAGGGGAAACTGGATGGATACTCCATGCGCGTCCCGACACCGGACGTCTCAGTCGTCGACCTGGTGGCGGTTCTGGCGAAGCCCACCACCACCGAAGCGGTCAATGCCGCATTGAAAGCTGCCGCCGAAGGCCCGCTGAAGGGCATTCTCGGATATACCGAAGACCCGGTGGTATCGACGGACATGCTGCACAACCCCAACAGCTCGATTGTCGATGCCCAGTTGACCAAGGTGTTGGGCGGCGACCTGGTGAAAGTAGTGGCCTGGTACGACAACGAATGGGGCTATTCCATGCGCGTCGTGGACCTGATCGCGTTCCTGGTCAAGAAAGGGTTGTAAAGCGGAGCTCGAGTCAGAGCCGCGACTGTGAAGGAGCGGTTGTGGCAGCCGCATCCAATACTCCGCGAAAGTGGGCTTGGTGGCCAGCCATGGTTGCGCTCCGTGATAACCGCTCCTTTACAGTCGCGGCTCTGACTGGAGCGGCCCATCTGTGCCACCAAGAAAACCGAACCAAATCCGCCGGGAAGGCGAATCACAGTAGAATACGCAGAATAGCCCCGTGATTCGCCTTCTCGCAGTTTGTCTTTTCCTCCTCGCGTCCGGCTGGTTGGCCGCCGTGGAGCACCGTGGCTCGGTGCGCGCGGCCGATCAATGGATTCCTGGCGCCACGGTGACCGCACGGCAGGGCGACAAGAAGGTGGTCGCCTACACCGACGAGTCTGGGCAGTACCGACTCGATTTAGCGCCGGGTACATGGGACATCGAAATCAGCATGTTCGGGTTCAGCCCCGTACACGGGCAGGTCGAGGTAGGTTCCGACACCACTTACCGCGATTGGACTCTGACCATGCCGTGGTATGCGGGAACCCAACCGGCCCAATCCTCGAAGCCCGCGGCTTCGGCTTCCAATACCAATCTGAATCGCCAGCGTGGCCAGGGCCGCGGCGGTTATGGGCGGGGCGGACGGGGGCAATTCGGCCAACCTGGCCAACCCGGGCAACCGCAGCAGGGTCCGAATTTCCAGAGCCTTTCGATGAATGCCACCGAGCAGGGCCAGCAAGACACGGCCTCCGGGGAAACGGCCGGACAGACGGCGGGGGATGCCGCGGACGCCGATGCCAACGACTCGTTTCTGGTGGTAGGCAGCACGAGCGGCGGGCTGGCGGCGGCTTCCGATGAACAGGCGCGGGCGAACCGGATGGCGGGGCGGGGTGGGCCGGGCGGCCCAGGCGGTCCGGCTTTGGGCGCGCAGAGCGACGTGGCGTTTAACGGCTTGCCGGTACAGGGAGCAGGCGACAGCCTGGGGCTGGGCGGATTCGGCGCGGCGGGAATCAATGGCGGATTCGGCCCCGGCGCGGGACCGGGAGGAGGCGGTTTCGGTCCGGGCGGGGGCGGGGGCGGTGGACGAGGCGGAGGCGGATTTGGCGGCGGTGGACGTGGCGGCAGAGGTGGCGGTGGGGGTGGTTTCGGCGGACGCGGCGGCGCGCGCGGGAATCGCGCTCCATTCAACGGCCAGTACGCCGGCTTCGGCAACCGGCGCCGTGCCCAGCCCGCTTATACCGGTTCGGTAGCCGTCACGGTTACCAATTCCGCGCTCAACGCGGCGCCGTTCTCTCTCAACGGCGAGAACCAGCCCAAGCCGTCTTCAGCTCGCGAATCGGTGGCGTTCAATATTGGCGGTCCGCTGCGCATCCCCAAAATCTATAGCGGCAACAACTGGACGGTCTATCTCACGGTGCAGGGGACGCGCGCGCGGTCGGCCCAGAGCAGCGTCGCGACCGTTCCCACTTCGGCCGAGCGCGACGGCGATTTCTCCGGCCTGACGTTGCGCAATCAGCCCATCGCCATTTACGATCCGCTCAGCTCCGCGCCCTTCCCGAACAACATCATCCCCACTACGCGCATCAACCCCGCCGCGGCCGGATTGCTGCAGTATTTCCCGCAGCCCCTCTATACCGGCATCGTGCAGAATTACGACATCGATCCATCGAACCCGAGCGCCACGAATGTGGTTGGATTTCGGATCGGCGGGCCCATCTCGAGCAAGGACCGGCTGAGTTTCAACGAACAATACAGCGGAAACAGTTCCACCTCCGAGCAACTGTTCGGCTTCAAGGACACCGGCAGCGGCTACGGTGTGAGCTCCACCACGCAATGGGCGCACAGCTTTCGACCGCGGCTCAACAACACGGTCAACGTCGCCTTCAGCCGCAGCATCAGCAATCTTACGCCCTACTTCGCCTATAAGACCAACGTTGCCGCCGCGCTGGAAATTGCGGGCCCGGACCAAAGCCCGCTCGATTGGGGACCGCCCAGCCTGTCATTCACCAATTTCGGCAGTCTGAGCGATAGCTCGGCATCGCAAAGCCGCAGCCAAACCGTGAACGTCACCGACGCGCTCACCTACACCGTGCAGCGCAGGCACAACCTGCAATTCGGGTTTGGCTACAGGAGGCTCCAGCAAAACCCAATCTCCTACGCCAATGCGCGCGGCGCGTTTTCGTTTTCGGGCGCGCTGACCAGCGGGTACGACGCGAACGGCAACATCCTGCCCAATACCGGTTTCGATTTCGCCGATTTTCTGCTGGGACTTCCGCAAACGAGCTCGCTGCTGATTAAGGACAGCTACGCCGACTATTACCGCGGCTGGGCGACTAATGCGTACGCTCAGGACGATTGGCGCGTGCGGCCCAACTTGTCGATCGACATCGGTCTTCGCTATGAATATTTCGCGCCGTATACCGAACTGCGCGGGCATCTTGCCAACCTGGACGCGAATGGAAATCTCACCGCGGTGGACGTGGTGACGCCCGGTGTGCGCGGGCAATATAGCGGCGCGTTTCCCACGAGCTTGGTGAACGGCGATCCGGATCTTTTGTCACCGCGCCTCGGCCTGGCTTGGCGTCCCTCCACCAAACACAGCCGGGTGGTGCGAGTGGGATACAGCATCTTTTATAGTGGATCGGCTTATGGCAGCATCGCCGCGAAGATGGCGGCGCAGCCACCCTGGGCAACCACGGGAACGCTCAGCACCAGCCTCACCAATCCGTTGACTCTCGAAAACGGTTTCGATCTTACGCCCACCGGTGTGACCAACACCTACGCCATCGACAAGAACTACAAGCCGGCGTACGCGCAGACGTGGGTGGTTGCCCTGCAGCAGACGCTGCCCTCCAATACGCTGATCGAATTCGAATATCTGGGCACGAAAGGCACGCGGCTCGACGAGCAGTTCGCGCCCAATGAGGCCGCGCCGGGAACGCCCGCGGCGCTGGTTGCCCAACAACTGCGCGTCCCCGGCGCGGGCGCATTCAGTTACGAAACCGATAATGGCAATTCGATTTATCATGCCGGCCAAATTCGCCTGACGCGGCGTTTCAGTCGCGGCATGTCCGCGATGGCGCTCTATACGCGAGCCAAGTCGATTGACGATGCCTCCACGTTCAGCGGCGGCGCGGGCGGAACCGTGGTCCAGAATTTCAACGACCTAAGCGCCGAGCGCGGGCTCTCTAGCTTCGACCAGCGCAACCATTTGACGCTCAACTACCTGCTGTCCTCCCCGGTGGGCATTCACGGCCTTTGGCGCAATGGCGACTGGAAGACCAAGGCGTTTGCCGGCTGGACCTACAGCGGCGGATTTACGTTTTCGAGCGGGACGCCGCACACCGCGCTGATTTCGGGCAACCTGGCGTCCACCTCCGGTATCGCCGCGTTGGAACAATTGCGCGCCGAGGCCACCGGGACGTCCATCGATGCGCCGGGTTCGCCATACTTCAACCTGGCGGCGTTCACTACGCCACCTCCGGGAACCTTCGGGGATGCGGCGCGCGACACCATCCCCGGCCTGCCGGTGATTTCGCTCAACGGCGCTTTGAATCGCGCCTGGCGCTTCGGGGACGTAGGCCGCCGCCAGTTGCAACTGCGGCTTTCGGCCAACAACATGCTAAATCACGTACAGATCACGGGTTTCGGCACCACGGTCAACTCCAACAACTACGGCTTGGCCACCGCGGCTTCCTCCACGCGCACGGTGACTTTGCTGCTGCGGTTTAACTTTTGATATGAAGGTGCGACTCGCAATCGTGCTGCTCGCGTTCGCTGCCGCCGGTCAGCAGCGGCCGCCGCAGGCTCCCACTCCCGCGCCGCCGGTATCTCAGCCCGGTGCGCCGGGCCCTATCTTCACCGCCAATGCCCACCTGGTGATTGTGGATGTCACGGTCAGAGATCCTAAAACCGGCAAACCCATCGAGGGTCTCAAGCCCAGCGATTTTACCGTGCTCGAAGACGGTAAGCCACAGAAGATTTCGGTTTTCGAATTCCAGCGGCTGGCGATGGAGCCGGAGCCGCCTCCTCCGCCGCCAACCTTGGCCGACCAAAAGGAACTGCCGGAAGATCCCAAGACGGTGATCACCACCGAAAGCCCCGGTCACATTCAGTATCACGACAAGCGCCTGCTGGTGCTGTTCTTCGATTTCACCACCATGGGCGTGCCCGAGCAGTTGCGCGCGCAGGATGCCGCGCTCACCTTCTTGGATAAGCAGATCACGGCTTCCGACGAGGTAGCCATTCTGCTCAACACCGGCGTGGTGCAGGTGAAAACCGATTTCACCGTCGACCGCGACCAGTTGAAAAGCATCGTCGAAAATCTGCCCATCGGCGATATGAGCGATCTATCCGCGCTGGCCGACGTGGGCGCCGACACGGAGGAAGATACCGGCGCGGCTTTCGTGGCCGACGAGACCGAATTCAACATTTTCAATACCGATCGCAAGCTGCAAGCCATCGAGGACGCGGTGCACATGCTGGCCGCGCTGCCCGAAAAGAAGGTGCTGCTGTATATCTCGAGCGGCATTAACAAGAACGGCATGGATAACCAGGCGCAACTGGAAGCGTCGATCAACGCCGCGGTCAAAGCGAACGTGGCGATCTATCCCATCGATGCGCGCGGCCTGATGGCGGACCCTCCTGGCGGTGCGGCCAGCGTTGGCAGTTCTCGTGGCACCGGTATCTTCAACGGCTCGGTCTACAATTCGCAGCGCGCCAGCATCAACGATTCCCAGGAAACGCTTTCGAGCCTGGCTTCCGAGACCGGCGGCAAGCTGTTCGTCGACAACAACGATCTTTCGATGGGAATCGTGGCGGCGCAGCAGCAATTCCGCAGCTATTACATCGTGGGTTACTACACCACCAACGCCAAGGAGGATGGCCATTATCGCCGCATTACCGTCAAGCTGAAGTCCGACATCGCGGCCCGAATCGAGCACCGGCAGGGCTACTACGCCGATAAGGTTTGGGGCAAGTTCAACGGGCAGGAAAAAGAGCAGCAATTGCAGGATGCGCTGTCGGCGGGAAATCCGGTGACCGACATTCCGATCGTGCTCGAAGCCGATTACTTCCGCATCACGCCTACGGCCTATTTCGTGCCGCTTTCGATCCGCGTGCCGGGGTCGGTGATCGCGCTGGCGCAGAAAAGCGGAGGCGCGGGCGAGACGCGGTTCGATTTCATCGGCGAAGTCATCGACGAGCGCAAGACGATTGTCGCCAAAGTGCGCGACTTCATCCCGGTCAAGCTTGGCGCCGTGGACGCGGCCCAGCTTGCACACCGGAACTTGCACTACGATGCCGGCTTCACCCTTGCTCCCGGCAAGTACCGCGTGAAATTTCTGGTGCGGGAAAACCAGACCGGCAAAATGGGCACGTTCGACGGGCGCTTCGCGGTGCCCGATCTGGCGGCGGATTCCACCCTGCTCAAAGTCAGCTCGGTGGTATGGAGCAGCCAGCGCGAACCGCTCAAAGCCGCCGTGGGCGCGGCCGAACGCACCTCGCGCAAGACCAACGATGCCGATCCGCTGATCGTGGGCGCCGAAAAGATCGTACCCAACATCAGCCGGGTGTTCCGCCGCGCACAGAAGATGTACGTCACTTTCGACGTGTACGACGCGCTTCCCGACCCCGCGGATTATAAGGCGCGGAGGGTGAAAGTCAGCATGAGCCTGTACAACCAGAAGGGTATGAAGACTTTCGAAGCCCAGCCGCTGCTGCTGACCGGGATCGTCGCTACCCGGCCGGAAGCGGTGCCGGTGGCGCTGGAGGTGCCCTTGAAGGACGTTGCGCCGGGGCGGTACACGTGTCAGATCAATGTAGTCGACGAGATCGGACGGAAGTTTGCATTTCCGCGGGCCAACCTAGTGGTGCGGTAGTCTCCAGTCAGAGCCGCGACTGTGAAGGAGCGGTTTTCGCGAGGCGAAACGACAGCGCGCCGCCGAGCGGTCGTTTGCGGGGTTTTCGATTGAGCTGCTACAACCGCTTGCGGCTCTGACTCGATCATACGGCGCGTTGGGATTGTATATTATTCCTACACGCTATCTTCTATCGAAAAGGATGATATATTATCCCTATGGAGAGCCTGGATACCATTCGAGGTGCCATTGTTTCCAAGCGTAAAGCTCTCCGCTTACGCCAGGAGGACCTCGCTCGGTTGGCGCTTGTCAGCCTTCCCACCATCAAGGCATTCGAGCAAGGCCGGATGGCGGAGTTGGGTTTTTCGAGGGTCGTGCGCATCCTGGCGGCCCTGGGGCTTGAGCTGAAGCTGCAGCAAGCCAACCGGGGCCGGCCGACGCTGGAAGACCTGAAGAACGAGGCCGGCGATGATTAAGGTCTGGACCGACCGCATGGAAGCCGGCCTTCTCGACCGGTTAGACGGGCGCGGCAGCACTCTCGCTTACCTGCCGAAAACACCGCCGGGATGCGCTGTGTCCGTCACCATGCCAGTCCGGCTGCAGTCTTGGGATACGCCCCTCGGCCTGGCGCCGATTCTTGAGATGAACCTGCCGGAGGGCGCCTTGCGCGAGCGTCTTCGCCTGCTGTTTGCCAAAGCCACCGGCAGTTTTGACGATTTCGATCTTCTCTCCGTCGTTGGCCGCTCGCAGGTGGGCCGCGTGCGTTATACAGGGGAAGAGGAGCAGTTGGACGAGAGCGTGCCGTTCCAGGCAGTCGACGAAATCCTGGTCAGCCGGCGGGGCGGCGATCTCTTCCGCTACCTGCTGGAAAAGTTCGCCGCGGTTTCGGGCATCAGCGGCGTGCAGCCAAAGGTCCTGGTGCGCGACCAAGATTCATTCGCGCCCGCGACAGACCCCAAACAGCGGCTCTCCCAAAGCTTCCGAGGCGCGACCCATATCGTCAAGTTTTGGGAGCCGAATGAATTCCCCCAGCTTGCCACCAACGAATTCTTTTGCCTCAAAGCCGCCGAACGCTGCGGGCTCCCCGTACCGCGCTACCGCCTGACTGACGACGGTACGGCACTGGTCATCGATCGCTTCGATCTTCGAGCCGACGGCACGTACCGCGGCTTCGAAGATTTCTGCGTCCTGAACGCGCGGCGAACGGACGAGAAATACCGCGGCAGCTATGAGACTTCCATCATGAAGCGGTTGCAGCAGTTTGCCAATTCGCCGCACGTCTTCACGGATCTGGAGACTCTGTTCACGCTGATTGCCCTCGATTGCGCTCTGCGGAACGGCGACGCTCATTTGAAAAACTTCGGTATTGTGTACGACGACGTGCTGGGAGAGGCGCGGTTGGCGCCAGTTTACGACCTGGTAACGACCGCCGTCTATCTCCCCAACGACCGCCTGGCGCTGACACTCGACGGAACGACCGAATGGCCGGGCGCAAAGGAACTGCGCCGATTCGGCGAGACCCGCATGTCCGGCGCCCCCGCCAAGGTGCGTCAAATCCTGGAACGGATTTCCGACGCGCTGGCCGACACCGGCGCGGAACTAAAGCGGCACGTACGCCGGCACCGCGAGTTCGCTGAAATCGGCCGCGGGATGTTAAGGATGTGGGAGATGGGGCGACAGGAGTCGCTGGGGAAGTAGTGTTCTGCTGTACCCCAGTTCGCTACCTTTCAAAGAAACCGAAAACATGTAGCCTGTCGCCGGTCTTCCCCAGAGGCGGCCGCAATGGCCGGCGGCGAGGGTTTGGAAAAAAAGCCGAGATGACTCTCGGCTCAGCAGGCTTGACAGCCCGCGCCACGGCACTCTACTCGCTGTCGTTGGGAAGCGTCTTCACCATGAGCAGGCCAGCAGTTGAGAGTCGGTGGTCACCAGCGTGAGATCGAAGACCAAGGCGGTGGCGGCCAGGAAGACGTCCCCGAGATCGGACTGGGGAAGCTCGATTTTCGCAGCGCCTGCAGCGACCGCGAAAGTGAACGGCGCTTCCCGGAATGGGACGCGGGCCATTACGTCATCGAGCCATTGCGCAAAGCTTTGCCGTACGCGAAGGCGCTTCCGCCGCACCAGGTGGTGCGCTTCCCAAATCGACACGGGCGACAGGTATAGCTCGTTGCCGGCTCGCTGCAGTTCGCGCCGAACTCTTCGGCCCAGCTTCTCAGGACTATGGAGGGCCCAAATCCAGATGTGCGTGTCGAGCAGTAGCTTCATTTCCGCGCCGTCCAGCGGCTAAATGCTCCGACCGGTTCGGCGATGTCGCCGGAAACTTCGATCGAGTGCCTGGCACACCCGAGCCAGGAGGACACCGGTTTCGGACTGGCCGGCACCACCTCGGCGACCGGACGCCCGAATCGTGTGACCCGCACAGGCGCACCGGTCCGGCGCACATCTTCCAGGACGGCCAGACACGTCGCTTTGAACTTGGAAATCGCGATCTCCCGCATATTCAACTTGTACCATAGTCCAAGACCATGGTCTGGAAACTCGGGGGCGGGGTTTTCGCCGCAGATCGTGAATACCGCCAGCGTTTGGTCGAGCTGCTGCTGGTGGAGGCCGGCGAGGGAATCGCCATTCTTCCCAGCAACCTGCAGCAGCGAGGAACCAGCGAACTGGCGTTCTGCCCGTTGCGGCCGCCGGGCGCATCGATTGAAGCTGGTGCTGGCCTGGTCGCCGGCGCGGCAGGGAGCCCTCCAGACGGTGTTTCTGGAGCTTGCCAGGGAGGCGCGGAGGCGCATTACGGCGCGTTAGCGGCGGCGAGTGCGCGTTTTCTCACGATTTCGAAAGAGGTACCTATTACCGGATTCTCAAAAATGGGGTACCTTCAGGACTGGCGGCAGCCATTCCCCGCGGCCGATGATGGCAGTAGGCAACCATGAAGGAACAAGAACTCATTAACGGCGATCGGCGCACCGACCGGCGCTACACGTTCGAACTGGCCCTCCACTTCAGCTATCACCAGTGCGGCACTCGGTTCTCCGGGAGCGGCACTACCGAAGACTTGAGCAGCGGCGGAATCCGTTTCGTGACGGATAATCCACCGCCGGTGGGCGTGGAAATCGAGCTGCGCCTGGAATGGCCGTTCCTCCTGCAAAATGTCTGCCCGCTCGAACTGCTGGTACAGGGGAAAGTCTTGAGGAGCGATGCGCAACGGACGGTGGCGAGAATGACCAGTTACGAGTTTCGGACGCGGGGAGCGAGGTCCTTCGAGCAGCCCGTTGCCAGCGCGGCGACTTGCGACTACGTGGCGTGAGGCTCCTGCCCGGAATGCAATTCAATTTAGGTTGTGCGGCTGAAGAAAAGCCGAGATGACTCTACTCTCGGCTCAGCAGGCTTGACAGCCCGCGCCACGAGCGAGTGACAACTGGAAGCTAGCCGGTCCACAAGCCAGAAGGTTCGACAGGTGCGCGGCGGCCGAGTGCCCTTCCAAAAGGCATCGCTGGGAACCATTCCAACCTTCCACTCGGACTGAGTTTCCGCGGCGGATCACTCGATACACAGCGGCTGCTCCAAACTCAGCGGCTAACGCCGGGAGCGACCATCCGCTCGGATCTAACATGCGCAACCCGCCCTGTCGATCGAGAACCAGAGCCGTGTCGCCGGCTCCGGTATTTCCCGTAACCGCAATCTGCAGAATCTCTTCGGCTCGCCGGAAGAACTCACTCACAAACTGCTTATCGGCGAGCGGGCGGGTTCTTTCTTGGAAATTTACGGGAAGGGACGGCTTATGGTTGTTTGGCGGGCAAGTTCGACATGATCTTCTGCACGTAGTCCTGGGTTTCCTGAATATTCGGCACGCCTGAGGCGGCATCCACCTTGGCGGCGCCGGCATTATAGGCGCCCAGCGCCAGGGTCAGATCGCCACCGTAGCGGGAGAGCAGGTCCTTCAATAACTTGGCGCCGGCTTCCACATTTTCGGCCGGGTCGAAGGGATGCTTGACGCCATACTGATCGGCGGTAGCGGGCATAAGCTGCATCAAGCCCATGGCGCCTTGGGAGGAAACCGCGCAGGGGCGAAAGGCGGATTCCTGCCGCATCACTCCACGAAGCACATCCTCTTCGAGGTGCTGATGCTTGGCGGCATCGCCGATTAAGGTGTCCACCTGGCCGGAAGGCAGGGGATCGCAGTCGGCAAAGACGCCAAGCGATGCCGGAGCGGCGACGGTGGCCCCGAGCGTCCGAGGAGGCGGCAAAATAAAGAAGCTGCCGGTAGATGATTGCGAGAGCTGTTGCTCGGCGGATGCCAACTGACGGGCGATGGATTCCTGCATCGCGGCAGCGGCAGCGCGCTCGCGGGCAACCGCGGCCTGCATGTCCGCATGAGTATCCGCTGCTGGCTTGGAGGCTTGCGGGGCGGCGGGTTGAGCCGTTTGTGTGGTTGGGGCTGGCGGCGGTGCGGGCTGAGCGTGCAGCGCCGGAAGCAAGAGAATCGCGAACACGGGCCACGGGACCCGTGGGGAGCGGTTGCCGAATACGTGGCCATCGTTATGAAACCGAAACCTTAGTTTGGGCATGCGAGTATCCTTAGAAAACTGGGGGAAAAACGCCGATATACAATGTGAGAACGGGAAGGTAACTTCAACATGGGCATTGGGCCTCTCCATGGCGTATCGCTGGGCGCCGAGATCGGCGCGACCGGACAGGACAACCTGGCCCCGATGCAACAGCTCGTGGCCGCCGTTCGCGCCCTGAACCGAGGCGAACTGGAAGCTCGCGGGCGGGTATGGAAACTGCGCCGGGGGCCGTCCGGCAAAGCCGTGACGGTGGAATTGGTGGAGGAAGAGAGCGGGGACGTCATCGACCTGCTCCCGCCCGAAGAAGTCCTGCGAATGGCGGCGGAACTGGAGAAGGACCGGTAATGCAAGCAGCGGAAAACATACACAGAAAAAGTTATCTGGAGAGCCGAATTCTGGCCGCGGACCCGGTGGAACTGATTCAGATTCTGTATGAGCACGCGCTCATCGAGGTACGGAACGCGCGCGCTTATCAGCAGGAGGGCAATATCGCGGGAAGGGCCAAAGCGGTGACTAAGGCGTTGGCGATACTGGGCGAACTGGAAGGCTCGCTGAATCATAAGGCCGGCGGCTCTCTCAGCCAGAACCTGGCCCGGCTCTACCAATACATGCGCGGGCGGTTGCTGGAAGCCAGCATCAGACAGCAGACCGCGCCGCTGGACGAGGTGGAATCGCTGCTGACGACGCTCGACCAAGGATGGTCCGCCATACAGCACAACACCGCCGCGCCGGCCGCCTCTTCCAACCCTTACGCCTCCGAAGTACACACCTTGATGCCTTCGTCGGGCGCCGCGGAAGTGGAATACCCTCCGCAGTCCTGGTGCGCGTGAGTGGGGCAGATCATCGTTTTCCGTGGTCTGCCAGCCGGGCTTTGTCTCGGTGCCCATTGGCAGAGACAGGGCGACGTGGAACGTGTATGGCAGACCACCAAAGACGATGGTCTGCCCCACGGTGACCTGCTTACCCGCCCGCGCCAAGGCCGTCGGTCTCACTGGTTTTCGAAGCATTCTGCAAGCCCTTGGCGATGAGGTTCGCCAACCCTAGGCCGCCGCTTTGCGCCAATGCCTGGGCGAAGATTTCCTGGCCGTATTCCATGGCGGAGGATGACGAGTCGTCGTCGCCGGTGCCCAGCCATCCGCCCTCGGAATCGTGCATCGATTTCATCATCTGGCCGATCAGCAACGCTTCGAACTGCTTGGCGGCGGAAACGATCTTGGCGGGGTCGTCTTTGGGGCGCGCCTTACCCAGCGCGTTGATGGTTGCCGCAGCGGCTTGGGCCGATGCCGGCGTCCGCGCGCCGATGGGATCTGTCATGTTAGATCACTCTCAGCTCGGCTTCGATAGCGCCGGCGTCTTTCAAATTCTGCAGGATCGAGATGATATCCCGCGGGCTGGAACCGATCGAAGTCAGTGCCTGCACCAGTTCTTCCACGGTGGCGCCCTGCTTCAGCATGACGTTGCGGACGGGCTGCTGCGAGGCGCCCACGGCAACCTTGGGAACTACCTGAGTGGTGCCCTGGCTAAGCGCATTCGGCTGGCTCACCTGCAGGGTAGTCTCAATTTCCACGGTGAGGCTCCCCTGCAGGATTGCGACCGGAGCGATGCGTACGTCTTTGCCCATGATGATGGTCCCGGTGCGCTCGTTGACCACGATTTCGGCGGTGCGGTCCACCTCCACCGTGAGGCGCTCGAACTCCGAGACAAAACCCGTCGGATCGTTTTGAAATTCGGTTGGCAGAGTGACGGTTACCAAGGCCGCGCTCTCGGCGTGCGCCACTTTGCCGAAGCGTTTGTTGAGCGCCTCGGCCACGCGCGTGGCGGTGGTGAAGTCCGCCCTGTCGAGTTGCAGCTTGACGATATTGCCCAGCGGCGGGGAGGGAGCGGTGCGCTCCACGATCGCGCCGTTGGGAATGCGTCCCACAGTAGGGTGGTTCATGGTCTTGGCATTCGCGCCGCCGCCGGCCATGAAGCCGCCCAAAATCAGCGGGCCTTGCGCCACCGCAAACACCTGGTTGTCGGGGCCCTTCAGCGACGTCATCAATAGGATGCCGCCCTGCAAACTGGGCGAATCGCCGATGGCCGCGATGGTGGCATCGATCCGTGAGCCGGCCTGCGCGAATGGCGGCAGGGTAGCGGTGACCATTACCGCCGCGGTATTCTTCACCTGGATGGTTGTGGGGTTGATGGTGAGGCCCATGCGTTCCAGCATGTTGGCCAGGCTCTGGGCGGGGAATAGGGTCTGCTGGCGATCGCCGGTTCCGGCTAAACCCACTACCAGACCGTAGCCCAGGAGCTGGTTGTCGCGCACACCTTCGAGCGCCACCAGTTCCTTGAGGCGGGTAGCCGCTCCCGACGAAATCGATGCGAGCAATATGGCAGCGATCGCTTTCTTCATGCTAGTGCCCCGTCCCGCAAAACCTGACGACCGTTGTTGTGGGGCGGACGCCCGCGTCCGCAGCCGGCCCCCTGGCCGGCTCTTCGCCGGCTCCGGACGTTGGACTGTCAGAAGAGGGAGGCGGGACGAGGGCGTCCCGCGCGGACCAGGGGGTCCGCCCTACTAGTTGTGCTGTTTGGCGAGACACCATACGATTCCTAAAATGGCAGTAAGCCGAGGATCAAACGATACAGAAAGTTCGGGCGCCGAATCGCGTCGTTGATCACGCCCTTGCCATCGATCTTGATTTCCATTTGGGCGATCTGGTTGGAGCTGATCATGTTGGCGCTGGTGAGGTCGGCTGGCCGGATCACACCGCGCACGGTCACCAGTTGATGCTCGGAATTGACCACTACGTCCTTGGTGCCTTCCACCACCAGATAGCCGTTGGGAAGCACGTGCGTCACGCGCGCGCTGAGCGTGGCAGTGATAGTGGCGCCGCGGCTGGTGGTTCCCGACCCATTCAGCGAGGTGGAAGTGCTGGTGTTCAGCAGGTTCGACAAAGCGTTGCTCGGGCTCTTCACCCCGCCCAGAGCGGTGATATTCGATTGGGCGGTAGACGCCCGCGCGGTCTGGGTGGCGCCGGTGGCAACCGCGGTAGCGTTTTCGCTTACTACCACGGTCACCATGTCGTCCACCCTGGCGGCACGCACGTCGCTCGCGATATCCATCAGGCGCGCGCCTGGAGACCAAAGCGAACCCGGCGAGGGCTGCACGGGGGCCGGCTGATCTTTCAGCGCTTCCTGCAGGTAGCGGTCGAGCGCGCTCGGCTCCGCGGCTTTCTTTTTCTTGGGACCGGAGGCGCTCGCGAGCGTGGCGCTGCCTGCGACCAGCAGCAGCAGCGAGAAAGACAAACCGAATCGATGAGACTTCATCATGGCACCGTAGAGGAAGCGGCCAGCACCAAGGCTTTTCCCTTCCCGCTGACCCGCGCTTGAAATACACGATTGCTTTGCAAATTGCGAATACTGACCGGGTCGCCCGCGCGGCCCGCCGATTCGGCACGGCCGGTGAAAGACAGATGAGCCGCCCCGGCCCGGACCTCGACCGAAACCAGCTCGCCGCGGTTGATGTCGTTAGGCGGGGCCAGTTGGTCCAAGCGCACTTCCTGGCCGGCGGCGATCGGGCGAAGCGGCTGCATTCCTTCGACCTCGTCCGCAACGGCCGCAACGTCGCCGCGTGGGAAACACTTCTCCGTCTTGCGCGCGATGGCTCGCGCTTCGATCAGCTGGCCGGCGCGCAGGTTTTCGACCGCGACCAGCCGTGTACAGGATGCGGTAATCCGCACTCGGGCCCAGATGGCGAATCTCCGGTCCGATCCGTAGACTACCTCGCCGGGCCACAGCACCGGGGAGCGCTGCGCGGGGGAAGCCGGCGCTCCCAACCGCTCGCGAGAGAACTCCAGACGTCCGCGGGGCACCGGGTAAAGGCTGGTTTCAGCGATCTCGATGGCCGCGTCCGCAATGCCCAGCGCGGATTGCATTGCCTGGACGACGCGGGCGGGGTCCAAACGTTCCATGGGCCACTCGAAACAGATTTCGCGGAGTCCCGCGACTGGCAAGGAATACCGTTCGGCCAGGGAGGCTAGCTCGGGCGCGTGAAACGTCCGTCTGGAGCCCGGTGGCGGCGCCGAAGCCAGTTCGGTCTGTGGAGGTAGGGCCGAAAACTCGGGCAAGACGGCCGCTAGATCTTTGGCCAGGATGCGCTCGCTCGCGAGCGGTGCGCAGGCCGGTGTTTGCGCCGCGGCGCTCATCGCGCCAGCCGCCAACTCAACCGCCAGAACCAGAACTGTCACTGCGCTCGTCATTGTTTGAGGTTATTGACCTGCTGGTACATATCGTCGGCCGCTTTGACCACTTTGGAGTTCGCTTCGTAGGCGCGCTGCGCCTGGATCAGGTTAATGAACTCCTCGACGATGCTGACGTTGGATTGTTCGGTGTAGCCCTGCAGCAAAGTGCCCATCCCCTCTTGCCCGCCCGGGTTCGCCACCACCGGATCGCCGGTGGCGTCGGTGGGCTGGTAGAGATTGTTGCCGATGCTGTTCAGGCCCGCCGGATTCTGAAACCCGGCAAGCTGGATCTGGCCGGCCTTTTGCGCGGAGGTCTGCCCCGGAAGGGTATAGCTCACCGTGCCATCCTGAGCGATGGTGATGGTTTGCGCGGCGGAAGGAACGGTGATCTGCGGCTCCAGCGTGTCTCCATTGGCGGTCACGAAATTACCGTTGCGGTCGAGCTGGAATTGGCCGTCGCGGGTATAAGCGAGCTGTCCGGTGTTGGCCAGGCGGATCTGGAAGAAACCGTTCCCCTGGATAACCACGTCCAGCGGGTTATCCGTCTCGGTGGAGTTGCCTTGGGTGAAAATGATTTCGTTCGAAGCGGCGCGCGTTCCCAAGCCCAGTTGCAGCCCGGTCGGGGTGGTGGATTGCTGGCTCGACGCCGAGCCCGGCTGCACCATGTTCTGATATAAAAGGTCCTGAAACTGGGTGCGCCGCGCTTTGTACCCCGCGGAGTTGGCGTTGGACAGGTTATTGGCGATGTTATCGATGTTGAGTTCCTGGGCATTCATGCCGCTGGCGGCGCTGTAAAGAGCTCGAATCATGATGCGCTGACTCCCTGCTGCTTAAGTGCGGTGAGCTCCTGATTGATGTAGCTTTGCGAGTAACCGTGATTGTAGAGGTCGGCCACGAGGCCGGCATTGACCTGGGCGCCATTCGAGAGTTGCACCATATAGTTCGGCTGGTTTTGCTGCAGGGGTGAACCCGGCGCGCTGGTAATGGCGTCCGCCGCCACCACCGTGCCACCCAAGATTTGGGCGGCCGTCTGCGCGGTCTGTTCGGTGGCAAAGTAAATGGGGTTATAGTCCCAGGCGCCGCCATTGCCCGTACCGGTGGGGTCGCTCATCCAGGGGTTCGAGCCGAATACCGATTGCACTGTGGGAACGGCGTTCCCAGACGAGGTTGTACTGGAACTGCCGCTGGCGCTGCTCGTAGCCGTATCCGGGCTGGCGGCAGTGGGACTGGCCGCGGTGCGGGTTGGCTTCACCGTGCCCGAGGAGCGGAGCGCGGCTTCCTCCTTGCCGGCGGGGCTTGGTGTGCTTGCCGCGCCGGGCGTGGGTGCCGTGCTGGCGGTGCTTGCCACGCCGGAGTTCGACTCGGCCACCCAGGCGTCCAGATTGATGCCGGTGATCTGGCTCGCCAGAACGTCCCCGAATGGCGTTTCAATAACCGCCGGATTTTGGGCCGCGGCGGGCTGGGTTTGGTCCGCCGCCGGCGTCGAGTTGCTTACGCTGCTAATCATGCTGTTTCCCCTTCTTTGGGATCGGCGCGGCGGGTCCCGGTTACGAGCCCACCCGCGCCACTTCCTGAATCGATTTCATGTCCATGTCGCTCGATACTCCGATGGCTTTCTGCAGCATTTCAAACTGCCGCATCATGCCGACCAGCCGCATGGCCGCTTGCGCCACCGGGACATTGGAACCCTCGATCTTGCCCTGCTCGATGCCGGCCCCGGTGGCCGGCGCCGCGACATTCTTGGGATCGGTATTCTGGAAACAGGTTTTGCCCATCTTGATCAGGGATGCGGTGGAAGCGAAGTTGACCACCTGAAGTTGTCCCAGCGCTTGGCCATCTTGCGTGACCGTCCCGTCCGGGGAGATCTCGATCGGCTTGCCGGATTGAACTTGAATCGTGTTGCCGGCGGCCGTTTGCAAGGGGTATCCGTCGGCCGTCGCCAACTGGCCCGAGGCCAGCACCTGCAGGCTTCCGTTGCGCGTGTAGAGCGGGCCGTTGGGGCCCTTCACCGCCAGAAAGCCGTTTCCGGAAATGGCCACGTCCATGGCGTTGCCCGTCACCTGCAACGTGCCTTGCGAAAAATCGGTCCACTGGCGCTGAATGACCGGCAGGGCGGAAACTGGATCGTCCCCCGCTCCCGACGCCAAGTCGGAGTGGAACAGTCCATAGAATTCCTGGTCGCTCTTATAGCCCGCGGTCGCCGAGTTGGCCAGGTTGTTGGCCAACAGATCGAGTGACTCCATGCGAGATTGGAGTCCGCTGGCCGCGGCAATCGTCAGCGCATCCATAAATATCTACGGCGGCAACTAATGCAAGTCAGTGCCCAACGGCTCGGGCCGGAGAGAATTTCCGGAAAAACCTTTGCGATTGGCCGATATGTAGAAATGACGAGGCGCGAGAATCCGTCAAATCTCTGACGACGGCCATTGACTGTCAAAAGCCCAACACCCGCACCCCCGTCCTATCCGCTTGAAAATACGCAAAACCTCCAGTGGCGCTTGATCTGCCTTTTGCTCCGCCGTGACGATTCGTTCCGCACCGGTCTCTTTGGCGGCCCAAGTCGCGCCGCGCGGCGCGCCGGTGAGCGGCGCCGCGTACAGCCGCGCGACGTCCGCTCAGAGTTCTTTCGGCGCCGCGGCATCGTCCAACCCGGCGACACAGGAAACCTCGCAGCTTTCCAGCTCGCCATCGTCACTACCGCTTTCCGAGCAGGCGGAATCCCAGCCATCCGGCTTCATGGCCGCGCTGATCGCCGCAACTCTGAACGATGCCGGCGGCAGCCTGACAGTAAAGCCAGCGGTCACCGCATCGCCCAACCCACCGGCACAGCAAACGTCTCAGCCTTCCGGCTCGGCGCCCTCGTCATCACTCTCGTCTGGCCAGGCGGAATCCCAGCCTGCCATCTTCGTGACCGCGCTCGTGACCGCGACTCTGGACGATTCCGGCGGCAGCAATTCATTGGCAAAGCCACTGACCACTCCCGGTCCGAGTTCGACCGTCGCCACCACCCGCCGGCCGAACACCGTCAAGCAACCATCGAAGGACGGCAATCGGGACGCAATCGCGATCGCGGCTCCAACCTTGCTGACCACGCCAGCGGTTTTGCCGTTGCAATTCTCCTTGCCTTCTGGCGACCCCAAAGAGGACCGCGGCTCGGACAACGCTGTTCCCCAGCCGGCTCCGCTTCCAGGCGACAACGCCGCGCCCATCTCTTGGAAGGGCGCTTCGTCCGAGCTTGTGTCCAAAATTGCGCCCAACACCGCAGCCCAATCCGGCAGCGCCTCCGAGCCCGTAAAGCGTACCGCTGACGCAACGCCGGCCGCGGATTCCCAACCCAGCTCTGCCGAAGACCTGACCTTCGCCGCACGCGTACAACCGGTAAAAGCCGTGGCCGAAACCGCGACAGAATCGCTACCGGCCCAGCCACAGTCGTCCGAGACTGCCGCTCCGGTAGGGAAGCGCGCCGCCGCCGCCGAACCATCCCCGGCGGTTTCGCCTGCCACCTCATCCCCTTCCAACCCGCCCTCCTCCACTGCACCCTTTTCCAAGGCATCCTCTTCGAGTGCATCCTCGTCCACCGGATCTTCGCCCGCCCCATCCTCGTCCCACGCGAATGCTTCGGGCGCCGCGCCCAATACGCCGGACGCCGCGCCGGCAGCGGCTTCCTCCAGCGCTGCCGCGTCGCTCGCCGCTGCACCGGTCCCGGCCTTCCGCCAAAACGACCCAACCGCTGCCACGCCTCAGACCGCGGCGACGCTCTCCTCACGACCGGTGGAAGCGACCGCTCCAGTAGCCCCCAAACCCGCGGCCGCGCCCCTGCAGAACATCTCGCTTCAGGTCGGAGCGCCTGGCGCGCAGAAAGTAGAAATCCGCATGGTGCATCAACCCGGTGAGTTGCAAGTGGCCGTCCGCACCGGCGATTCGGATCTTTCTCACGGACTGCAACAGGGCCTGTCGGATCTGGTGGGCCGGTTGCAGGAGAGCGGGTATCACGCCGAGGCATGGCGGCCCGGCGGCCCCGACTCTCACTCGGGCGCCGTGCTCGAAACCAAAAACTCTTCGGAGAACTCCCAGCGCGACGATTCGCAACCCGGCAACGGCGGCTCGCGCCAGGAGAGCGGCCAAAGACAACAAAATCCGTCGCGCCGCCCAGCTTGGGTAGACGAGTTGGAAGCGCGCCTCAACAACCAGAATCCAACAGGAGAACCTTATGGCATCCGGAATTAACCCGCTGGGCTCTTCGTCCGGGTCGAACTCGAACTCGAACTCCAACTCCAATAGTTTGACAGCTCCGCCCACCGAGCAGATGTTTTTGCAGTTGCTGGTAGCGCAGTTGAAAAACCAGGACCCGCTGAATCCCGCCGATAGCACCCAGTTCGTTTCGCAATTGGCACAGTTCAGTGAGCTCGAACAGGTGATGGGAATCCGGTCGGACATCGAGAACTACCACTCTCAAGCCGCCGCGGCTGCCAGCGCGGACTCCTCGACATCCGGCAGCAATTCGACTTCAGGGTCTTAGTAGAAGGAATTATTTAGGAGAACCGATACGCCATGTTTCCCGCATTTACCGCAGCGCTTTCCGCACTGACGGCCGACACGGCCGCCCTCGACGTCACGGGCAACAACCTTGCCAATCTCGACACTACCGGATTCAAAGCCACTCAGGTTAGCTTCGCCGACATGATGGCGGAGTCGCTGGGCGGCGTCGCTGAAGGGTCGCAGGTCGGCGAAGGCGTGCTGCCCATATCCACCGAAACCAACTACACGCAAGGCGCGATCACCAGCACTGCCGTCTCCACCGACGCCGCCATTGAGGGCAACGGATTCTTCGTGCTCAACAATGCCGCCAATCAGACGCTCTACACCCGCGACGGTTCCTTCCAAACCAACGCCAGCGGTTACCTGGTGGACGCCAACGGAAACTACGTGCAGGGCTGGCTGGCCAACGGCGGCCTGGTAACCGCCAGCGGCCCCACCAGCGCCATCCAGGTTGCCACCGACTCCACCAGCGCGGCTACGGCAACGGCCAACTTGAGCCTGAACGTGAACCTGGACGCCACCTCTTCGGGCACAGCCAACACCTTTAACGCCCCGATCCAGGTTTACGATTCGCTGGGAAACGCGCAGATGCTGACCGTGAGCTTCACCCAGGACACCACCACGGCCAACACTTGGGACTACACCGTAACCATTCCGAATTCGGCGCTTACCGGCGGAGGCGCGCCGGGCACCACCACCTCCGTCACTACCGGCACACTCACTTTCAGCAGTAGCGGGAAACTCACCGACCCGGCGGCGGGCAGCCCCATCACTCTCTCAGTTACCGGCCTGGCCGATGGCGCCGCCGACTTGAGTGTGAATTGGAACCTCTACAACACCGTCGGAACCCCCCAGATCACCCAATACGCCGCCGCTTCCGCGGTCAACAGCACCTCGCAAGACGGTTTTGCGGCGGGCGAGCTCACGGGTATGACTATAGGCGCCGGCGGCACCGTCTCAGCCTCGTATTCGAACGGCCAGAATGTGGTCGTCGCGCAACTGGCGCTGGCCAGTATTGCCAATCCCAACACTCTGAACCAGGTGGGCAACAACGATCTGCAAGTGTCCGGCGCCACCGCCGCGCCGGTTCTGGGAGTGGCCGGCTCGGGCTCGTTGGGAAAGATCGAAGGCGAATCGCTCGAAAGCTCCACGGTCGACATGGCAACCGAATTCACCAATCTGCTGGCCTACCAGAACAGCTATCAGGCGGCGTCCAAGGTGATCACCATCTCCGACCAGTTGATGCAGGATACGGCAAATCTGATCCGATCGTAGCAACCGAACGGCCGGCAAACGCCCATCGAGTTTCGAGCGGCCGGCCTTCGGCAACCGGCCGCGCTCAGCCGATGGCCGATTGCCGGGAGCGAATCGCAATGGAAGCAATTCAACAGGTGGTAACGGTTCTGTTCGTGCTCGGCCTGCTCGCCGGCACGTTGTACTGGCTCCGCGGCAAAGGAGCAGCCAGTTTTACCGGCCGGGGTTTTGGCCGTCTGGCGAACCGCCAAATGCAATCGATCGAACGCCTGCCGCTGACCGCGCAACATTCCCTTCATCTGGTTAGCGTTGCCGGACGAACCCTGCTCATCGCCGTTTCGCCGGGCGGCTGCTCCCTGCTCGACAACGGCGTGAGCGGGGACACTCGGGAGATCCTGCCGGCCAGCCACCGCACGGACAACCCATGACACCAACCATGTCGCGAATCATAACGCGGACCAGTTCAGGCTCCGCCCGCTTTTTTGTTCTCCTGCTTGCCGCGGCGTGGCCAACGCCGGCCGCCCCCGCGCAGTCCTCTCTGCTGGGCATGAACATGGACCAAAGCGGCTCGTCGCTCGGCGTCCCCATGCAGATTGTCATCCTGCTGACGCTGCTCACCCTGCTGCCCGCGGTGATCATGTCGATCACCCCGTTCCTCCGCATCGCCATCGTGCTTCATTTCTTGCGCCAGGCGCTGGGCACCCAGACCACGCCATCCAACCAGGTGCTGGTGGGAATCGCCCTCTTTCTGACGATCCTGATCATTTCGCCGGTGGCCGTTGATATGTATCACCAGGGGTGGGAGCCGATGCAGAATAACCAGCTCTCCGCCGGCCAAGCCTTCGAAGCCGGCGCCAAGCCGCTGAAGGCGTTCCTGACACGCTTCGCGCGCGAGAAGGACGTCAAACTTTTCGTCGAGATTTCGCACGCCCCGCAACCCCGCACCGCCGCCGACCTGGACCTGAAAATCCTCATTCCGGCCTACATTCTGTCCGAGTTGAAAGCCGGGTTTCAGATCGGCGCCATCCTCTTCCTCCCGTTTCTGATCATCGATCTGGTGGTGGCCTCCGTCACCCTCTCCATCGGCATGGTGCAGTTGCCGCCGGTGATGATCTCCGCGCCCTTCAAGATCCTGCTGTTCGTTCTGGCCGACGGCTGGAACCTGGTGATCGGTTCCTTGATGAAAGGTTTCTACGCATGACGCCGGAATTTGCCATTCAGATCGTTCGGCAGGCGATTATGACTGCCTTTTGGATCAGCGCGCCTCTGCTGGCGGTGGGGTTCGTGGCCGGGATTGTGATGAGTCTCGTTCAGATCCTCACTTCCATTCAGGACAACGCCTTCAGCGCCATTCCCCGCCTGCTCGCCTTCCTGGCGGCGCTGATGGTTTCGTTGCCGTGGATGCTCAATAAGATCACGGTCTATACCGTCGCCACCCTGGGAGACCTCAGCCGCTATGCGC
>Ga0187864_10000159_pt1 | contig 76555 bp, 81 predicted proteins | sample June2016WEW_11_4_FD_132985 | JGI IMG/M metagenome (GOLD analysis project Ga0187864, IMG submission 132985) | Peatland microbial communities from SPRUCE experiment site at the Marcell Experimental Forest, Minnesota, USA - June2016WEW_11_40 | ecosystem: Environmental > Terrestrial > Soil >... | reverse complement strand
GGGCCGAAGAGAAACTTCGGCAGTCGGAAGAACGCTACCATTCCCTCTTCGAACGGATGCTGGATGGAGTATACCTCAGCACACACGAGGGCCGATTTGTGGATGTGAATGATGCTTTTGTGAGGATGTTCAGGTATTCGAGCAAGAAGGAAATGTTGGATATTACGGACATCAAGAAGGAACTGTATTTCTCACCCGAAGAACGTGGAAGCCATATTCTGGATACACGCCAAGAGGAAGTGGAAGCATACCGGATGCGTCGAAAGGACGGATCCGAGGTCTGGGTGGAAGACCATGGTCGCTACGTTCACGACGAGCAGGGAAACATCGTTTACCATGAAGGAATACTCCGCGACATCACTGAACGTAAACGGTTGGAGGAGGAACTGAAGCAGTATTCGCTGCACCTAGAGGAGTTGGTGGAGGAGAGAACCAGGAAACTACACGAAAGCGAGGCAGAACTTGTTAAATCGCAGCGGCTCGCCGCGATTGGAGAAACCGCTGCGATGGTCGGCCACGACCTGCGTAACCCGCTCCAAGGAATAACCGGAGCCCTGCATCTCTTGAAACAGGAGTCATTGACGGTGGAAAAGAGAAAGGAGATGCTGCAAGTAATTGAGAAGAGCGTCCATTATTCAGATGCCATCGTAAAAGACCTCTCAGACTACGCGGCGGAAATCAAATTGAAACCAGTAGAGGCAACGCCGAGGTTGATTACGAGAGACGCAATAGGAGCGGTCAAGGTTCCACAGAACGTTAGGGTACAGGATTTGTCGGAAGACCAACCAACACTCAGAGTCGACCCAGACATGATGAAAAGGGTGTTCGTAAACCTTATCGAGAACGCAATCGACGCCATGCCACAAGGCGGCACCCTCACCGTAAGCAGCAAGAAATCCGACGGTAATGTCGAAATCGCCTTCACAGATACTGGATCGGGTATATCGGAGAAGGTTATGGAGAATCTCTGGAAGCCCCTCCAAACGACCAAGGCGAAGGGGATGGGTTTGGGATTGGCGATCTGCAAACGCATCATAGACGCTCATGGAGGAAGCATGTCAGTGAAAAGTGAAGTTGGACAGGGCACAACCCTCACAATACAACTTCCCCTCAGCACTGTGGAGGTGAAGCAGAAATGAACAAATCAGCCAGAATCTTAGTGATCGATGACGAGGAAAGCATTAGGAAAACCGTTTCAATGAGCTTAGAGCGCGCGGGCTACGTAGTGGACACAGCGGAAAACGGGAAACAGGCCATTGAGATGTCTGAGGCGAACTTCTACAATCTCGCTTTGATAGACATTCGCCTCCCAGACATGGAGGGCACCGAGCTCTTAACGGCTATGAAGGAAACAACACCGAGAATGATCAAGATCATACTGACCGGTTACCCGGCACTACAAAACGCAACTAGAGCTATCAACAAAGGTGTGGACGGCTACTTGATCAAACCAGTGAACACCGACGAACTGCTGAGGTTCATCAAGGAGAACCTCGATAAGCAGAAACACGAAAGCGAATACAGCCAGGAGAGGTTAGCTCAATTCGTGGAAACACGTCTAAAGGAGCTGCAGCCAGAAGAACTCGACACCTCAAAGACGTGACTAGAGGGTGCTCGGCTGTAAGGACTGTGCTAGTGAACTCTTCAGCTCCTAATGACTGAATGGAAAGAAGAACATTGAAGGACAAAGTAGTACGAAATAGGCGTCGGAGTTCAAGCCAAAGAGCTTATCATCGTAAGAACGTCCCGCCGTACAAGAAGATGACGGCAGACCATTTACAATATGATGAGAAGTTGATGGCGCTCCATAAGCATGCCCTCCAACTCAGCTCAGCGACCAATATTGAAGAGATAACGAAGTATACCTTGGACGCAGCTGAGTTCACCCTTGGGTTCGACCGAGCCGACATTTGCTTAGTTGAGAATGGATACTTGAAGCTTAAGGGAATCCGAGGAGCCCCAGTCGCTTTCTCCGTAATGCCGCTAAACGGACCCGGTATCAAAGTGCGCGCCGCGAACAGCAAGTCAACCGTTCGAGTTTCCGACACACGAAAGGACGCCGAATATGTTGATGGTAAAGGCTTTGACTGGAAAGGCCCCCCAACATCGCTTTCTGAGCTCGCCGTTCCAGTGATGATCGACGATCAAACCGCAGCCGTTCTAAACGTGGAAAGTACTCAGCCTGACAAGTTCACAGACGATGATCAGATACTCCTCGAAACATTAGCGATTCATGTTGCATCAGACCTCAGGCATCTAAGGGATATTGAGACACTGCGCAAGAGTGAACAACGCTTCCATGGACTCTTAGAACTTCTTCGAGTTGGAGTCTGCCTCCTAGACCAAAAAGGAAGCGTTCTCGTATGGAACAAGGCCGCTGAAGAGATTAGCGGGTACTCTCGTGAAGAGGTTGTAGGACAAGACAAGATTTGGCATTGGCTATTTCCTAATGATCAATATCGGAATGAGGTCATGGTGAACGTAAACACAATCATCGCGAATAGGCTGCATGGAGAGAACTTTGAAACCAAAATCAGACGAAAGGATGGTGAAATCAAGATTGTGTCATGGAACTTTCAGGCCATATTCGACGATAACAATCGCATGACAGGTTCAGTCGCTCTTGGCAGAGACGTCACGGACGAGGTGAGAATGCAGGAAGAACTTGAGCGCCGCTCGAAGCATTTGGAGGAGCTTGTGGATGAAAGAACGCTAAGCCTGAGTGAGAGCGAAGAGAGGTTATATGCGATAATTCAGGGCTCCCCCGAAGGCATTGTCGTTATTGATTCAAACGGCAACATAGCTGAGTGCAACCACGCGGCACTCCAACTATACAAATCTCCTTCCAGAGATCAGTTGATCGGCAGGAACCTAGTTGACCTAGTCGCTAAGAAGGACCGCGAAAATGCATTGAGGGTATTCAAAGAAGTGGCTAGGGCAGAAATAATGACACACCTGAGATTCACCATGCTAAGAAACGATGGTCAAGAATATCCTGCGGAAATATCGTTGAGCATCGTAAGAGACGCCGCTGGATCGCTGATAGTGTATGTAGCGATAGTCAGAGATCTCACAGAGCAAAATGAGATCCAGGAGCGACTGCAGAAGGCGGAGCGAATGGCTGTGATAGGTGAGACTGTGGCCATGGTGGGACACGACCTTCGAAACCCATTGCAGGGAATTTCAGGAGCAGCCTACCTCCTAAGGCAGAAGTTTGGTTCAACAGCAGATCCAGAAACTCTGGAGATGCTAAGGTTGATTGAGATGGGTGTTGGCCGCGCGGACAATATCGTTAAGGAGCTTTTGGATTACTCAAGGGAAATTCGCTTGGAACTCACAGAAACTAATGCGAAGACCATTACGGAAGCGGCATTACTTCAAGTTAGGATCCCTGAGAACGTAACGGTCAGGGACTTGACATATGATAAACCGAGATTGCTAATCGACGCGGCGAAAATCGAGAGAGTCTTCGTCAACCTTGTTGGAAACGCCATTGATGCAATGTCGAAAGGCGGTGAACTGACGATAACGTGTGCAGAGGCCGGAGAAATTCTTGAGGTCCAATTTTCAGATAGTGGCGAAGGCATACGTGACGACGTAATGCGTAATCTCTGGAAGCCTTTGAATACAACCAAATCAAAGGGCATGGGACTCGGACTAGCGATCTGCAAACGCATAGTAGAGGCCCACGGCGGATCTATTGAAGTTAAGAGCATTCTTGGAAAGGGATCAACCTTCACGATAAGGCTCCCTATCAAACCTAAGACAGGAGCATTGAACCGCGGTCAAGATTACATTCTGAATGAGGCAGATGCTTCCCCAGTTCGGTAATGGCACGAGTGGTTCAAATGTCTCCCAGACTAACTGCAACCGCAATGAGACTCATTGGAGTACACACACACGGCCCTTCCTTCCTTGCCGTTCTATTGCATGTCTCTCCAGTTCGACATCGCGCACTGTTACAAATACGATATTTCGACTCTTCTATAGATCAGGAAGAACCATGTCGGCTGTAGACATCCTTCAGAAACTGGTGGAATTTCCGTCGTATGAGGAAGACGGGATGCGGAAGTGTGCGAAATTCCTCTCAAACGAATTGAGCCGTGTAGGTTTCACCGTCGCTGTTGACGAGTTGAGCAATGTCTATGGCTCAAGGCAGTTCGCTAGCGGCAACGACGCGTTTCTGATCAACACACATTTCGATACCGTCACACCATCGACGAGTTGGACCAGAAATCCAATGCAGGTATCTGTAGAAGGCGACCACCTATATGGACTTGGCACGGCAGACAGCAAAGGAGGAATCGCTGCGAGCCTTCAGGCCCTAAGAGACTTGGACGAATGCAGGTTCAAGAAACTCGAGGTGCTCTTCTCGAACTACGAAGATAACTCGGGAGTACTTGACGGAAAGAGGTGGCTGGGCACACCCTACTTTCTAGCACACAACCGACTAGAGGCAGAAACCGGAATTAACGTCGAAGGGACTACGCAAGCGGACCGGTTTATGGTTTCGCTGGGTTGTGGAGGACGGGTAGCATTTGATGTAACGGTCATCGGAAAGGAAGCACATACCGCGGAGCCCTCCTGGCGAACCCTAGGGCATAACGCAATCTACGACATGATAAAGGTCATCGAGACGCTGCGAAAGATGCCGGCGGCAAAAATGACGATTGACGACTACGACGCCTACACCGAACTGAACGTGAGCCTAATTCAAGGTGGAACAGCAATCAACATCGTCCCAGGTGAATGCAAGATTGAATGCGAACGTCGAGTTCTCCCTAACGAAGATTGGGATATAGTCAAGAGTCAAGTCGAGAATTTCCTCCGTATGGTACGAGACGTAGAGTTCAAAGTCTACTTCTACGAACCTCAGAGGTCGTATCTGCTCGACCGCGCAGACCCTCTTGTGGAGCTTGCTGTGGCGAGTACTCAGCAAACGCTCGGATACACACCCAAGTTCAGAGTTGACTCCGGCAGAACCGACTCCGGCTACTTTGACCAGTTGGCCGGCATCAAGACTTTCATAATGGGACCGGGCGAGGGCTCCGCTGTGGAACACAAACCCAACGAATATGTGAGCGCCAAGAGAATCGAAGAGTTCAGCCGAATAATGCGCTACATGCTCACAAAGAGTGTCTGACACAACACACTCGAACAGGTACTGCTGACAATAATCGAAAGACACTCATCATGTTTCATCTTAGCTGATTGAATCCTTAGAACACTAATCTGATAACTTGTTCGCGACGAGGAACCTAAGAATCGACATGCCCAGTCTCGGAATGAGTCTGGGTCGGCTCATGTAGGATCGGGCTGAATTGAATAGGGCATATCGGGTTTCTCGGATTTTCCGTGACTACGAATGTCCAGCGCGATCACACGATAATGCCTAGACAACTCGGGTATCAATGGCGCCCAGAGGCGGGAACTGTCGGATAGGCCGTGGAGCAGGATAAGGGGAAAACCGGCGCCGTGCTCTTGGTAGTAGATGGCAATTCCGTTCGAAACTATTCTCACCATCTGTCACGCGTCTACGGGTCAAGCGAACATGTTTCCATTCAACACTTTGTGGTAGACGGGGTTAGAAAGGAGATGTACTTGATCGCGGATCCTACTTATGGTATGGTAGCTTGAATCGGCAACGCTAGGTAGTTCATAAAAAGGGTGTGAAAGGGATCTAGGAGGCTGTGGAGGTTGTATTGGTTGTTGTTGCATTTACGGTCGTTGTCACGTTAGCTTGGGTTATCGTCGTGTTGGCTACCGTATATGTTACGGTATAGCTGATAGTCACGTTAGCAACCGTTTGAGTCACCGAGATTGTCTGATTAAGGTACTGAGTCTGCGTTACAGTGACATTTGCCGGGGTTTGCATGCCGCTTGATGGGGGTACATTACCAGAAGCCGGGGTCGTCGAGTTAGTCGAACTGTTTAGAGTTGTGGATAGAGTCGAGTTGGTATTAGTCGTTGACGTCATGTTCTCAGACTGGGTGTTTGTCGTGTTCTGGGGCTCGACAGTTGAAGTAGCTGTTGAATTGGTAACTTGAGTATTATTTCCGAGGCCAGTAGTTAGGGATGTAACGTTTTCAACCGTATTCGCAGGATTCACGCTGAAGCTTCCTGTGTTCTCATTAATTGTGCCCGAGAGTGAGAGGTAGGATGTCGAAGTAAGCTGGCTTGGTGAGTCGAACGTAAGGGTTTGACCGTTCATTGTCCCTTGAAGGATGAGTTGATCTTTGCCGGAGTTTGTGTCGGCGAATATTGCGGCTGCGCCAAAATTGCTTATGCTTCCCTGGCCGCCGGTTAACTGGAAGGTTGTCGAGTTAATTTGGAGGGATCCTGTCACGTTTTGTATTATGAGCCACTGGTTTGAGTTCTTGTAGGCGTCGGCGGTGAGATTTAGCGTGCTTGCTCCGGAGAGGCCGCTACCAATGGCGGTAGCTTGACCAGTCATGTTAACGGTGATTGTTTCGGTTTGGGATTGTTGGGTGGCATGTGCTAGTGTAGGTGATAGGGAGAGAACTGCGATTGTTACGAGCAGTGCTGCGAAATATCGATGTGCGAGTGGGGTTTTCATTTCTTTCCAGGCCTCCTGGAATAGCACGAGGTATATCAATGTTCTTTCTGTGAAACAATAATGTCTCATTCAAAGTCTACTGGCATAAATAACCGCATTTGCAGCCACTTTGGCTTGCGTAGGATTGATTGGACTGAGGCTATATTCCGGGATTACATACATACGTCCTAGAGTTGTATCGATTGAGAGCTTCCCTGTTTACAATTGCTTTGTCAGTTCTACTCATTGGATGTTGTGTTGGTTCGGTAGCTGGACAAGGGGTCACCAGTGGCTATACGGTTTACGTGACCTTCTTCTACCCATTTCACGTCCTGTATAACTTGCAGGTCACAATTCGAGATCAAACAGGACGGGTCATTGGTACCGGGATAAGTTATGATGGAAGCATGGCCATAGTCCCTGTTCGAACAGAAACCCCAACGATTTCCTTGACTGTAACTGTATCGGGATACGCCAGCGGGCCGTTAACTTACTACTATCCGGCCAGCATCAACTTCTGGTCTATACATGGTTCGTCCACAGCACCCGTCCAAAGTGACGGCGGAGACTATTGGATCACTGTGAACCTGTCGTAGCGAGATTCTATCAAGATGCAATTACTCCCTCACTGCGCGCTGCCGATAGTCCTTTCGCGAAGCTAAATTGACAAAGAAACGATTCTAGAAAGAAGCGGGTCTCCATAGTTCGCTAGGTCAGGATTTCGTCATCTTTCTCAATCTGGATCCTAATTCTATCCAGTTTCCATCCGGATCTTTAACGTAAGCCAATAACCATCTTCCTTCCTTGAAGGGCGGCATTGCCCTTCTCTCCCGCTTCACCAGTTTCCTATACGCGTCTGATGCGTCTTTCACTTCGAACGCCAAATGATCGAGACCTGAGCTTCCCCCGTGCCCGTACCTCTTTGGGTACCAGTTCAGTTCCAGAACTTGTCTCGACCCTCTCGTAGTTAGCCAAGCAACACGCCCACCAGTTTCTTTTATCGTGGTTTTGAAGAGAAGCTTCATTCCCAATGCTCTCCTGTAAAACGCGATTGATCGTTCCAGGTTCGATACGTGGATTCCAGTGTAGATGAACTTGGATTTCACAATGATCGCTTGAAACCATCGTCTTTGCGTAATATGAGTTGGGAGAGCTTGTGAATGTTGCGTGCTTATTCAGTGATGCCAACGTAATCGATTGGGGCTGTAGGCCTCTCTTTTCTCATAGCACCCCTCTCGCTCTCCAAATAAACCAGCAAATCTTGGATTCTGCGATAAGCATCCAAGAATTCAAGCCCTTTCCTAGTTATGTAGTAGAAACGACGTTGCACCAAGCTAGATTGCAACGGATCACCCCTTACACGAACAACAACCAAATCGCAATGCGCCATTTTCACTTTGATATGCACGAACAAGTTCGCTCAGTTAACGCGCGGCGCGATTTCATTTTAAAGCTTGCTCACCTGAGTTTAACCATCTCAAGTGGGTCCAGAGACGTTCCTCTCCCAATCTCAACTATTCGCTAAATAAAATAGCTGAGATGGAATCTTGTCGTCGACGATTCGACTGCTTGACAAAGCAGGCACTTCCCTTCATCGGTTTATGATTAGTCAACTATGAACCATAACTCGTTAATTCCTTGATTTTTCTGCATCGAAACACGTTGAAGGTTTGAGGAGTAAATTCTTAATCTATGGTGCGTAAGAGTTGGATGAAGTCCTTGAGTCCTTCAACATTCTCGATTGTTGCTTTCGACCGTAAGAACGGGGACATTGGAGTCGCCGTTCAGTCTAAGTTCATAGCTGTTGGCCCGGTAGTACCTTGGGCTAAAGCAGGAGTCGGGGCGGTGGCGACGCAGGCATCGGTTAACGTCGGTTACGGCCCTAAGGCACTCAGAATGCTTGAGGAGGGGCTGGCATCTTCTGAGGTGCTTGAACGACTATTGCTGGAAGACGAACAGAGGCAGGTACGCCAGGTGGCTATAATTGATGCCAAGGGCACGGTGGCAGTTCACACCGGGACTGGGTGTATGGAATGGGCAGGACATGTTACTGGGGACGGGTACAGTTGTCAGGGGAATATCCTCGTCGGGAGAAATGTAGTTGAATCGATGGCGCGAGCATACGATCAAACCGCGGGCGACCTCATCGACAGACTTCTAGCTGCGCTTTCGGCCGGCCAGAACGCTGGCGGCGATCGCAGAGGGCAACAGTCAGCCGCGCTTCTAGTTGTCAGAGAGAAGGGTGGTTACGAAGGGTTCACTGACAGATACGTGGACTTACGAGTAGACGACGCCACACACCCAATCGACGAACTCAAACGCATCTTCAAGATCTACGACATGACAATGCTCTCACGCGAAGACCCAAGCAACCTGATCCCAATAGCGGACGATGCCGCTATGAACTTGCAGAGAAACCTGAAGAGGCTCGGATTCTATAAAGGCTCAATCAACGGAAAGTATGATGAGCCAACAAAGAAAGCATTGCGAAATTTCGTAAGCATCAACAACTTCGAAAACAGAATGCATGAAGAGGGAGTTATCTGGAAAAGCATACTTCACTATATGGAGGGTGCTGCAGAGAAGACTAAGCCCAAGCCCGGACGGTTATCGAAGAAAGGTGGACCGCATAATCGCGATCCGTCGTTTGGGTCCAAAGTAAGAAGGAAACGTAAAACCTAACGTAATGGCGACGACTTTCCTGGGAGTCTTACGCTGGCGTCCTTCTGATGCTCGAAATTGCCCTCGAGTTGATTCTTTTCGCCGCGCTGCTACATGCCGGATGGAATCTGCTCTCAAAGTCCTCCGCTAACACACTAGCTTTCATGTGGTGGATGTACTTCCTCGGCGCAATAGGCTACGGGTTGATACTTCTTCCAATGTCGACAATATATTTGGCCACAGCCTCGATCGTGCCTTTCCTTGTGTCCTCCCTAGCGGAGGTTGGCTATCTACTGACGTTAGCAAAGGGTTACGAACGCGGCGATCTCTCCTTGGTTTACCCTGTCTCTCGAGGTGGGGCCCCAATCTTAACCGCCCTATGGGCTGCGTTGTTCGGGGAAATGCTACCTACGTTTGGCATTATTGGCATATTACTGTCCGTCGCGGGGGTTTGTTGTCTCTCGCTCAGCGAGGCCAACACAAACATCAGACAAGTAGCTAGGTTCCAACTGAGTCGCGCAACTACTTGGGCATTGGCAGCAGCGTTCTTCATATCAGTTTATTCCGTTTCAGATAGCTTCGCAGTCATTTCCACTCCGCCAGCCGTGTATATTTGGTGGGTTTTCATGTGCATGGCGGTATTTTCAGCTCCCTTTGTCTGGCGTCGGACACGCGTTAAAGGTAATATCTCCGAGATCAAGTCGAGCTGGAAGAAGATCTCGGTCGCCGGAGCTGGTTCCTTGGTCTCGTACCTGGCGGTTCTGTTCGCGCTTAAGCTAACGAGTGTCAGCTACGTTGTAACTGGCCGTGCATTGAGTTTGCTTTTCGCAGCAATTCTAGGAGTTCTTTTCCTAAAAGAGAAAATCAGTCCCATGCGAATACTTGGAGCGGCCCTCATGATTCTAGGTATGGCCACAATAGCAGTTCTTGGATCATGACATTGGCCGATTTTGTTTCGGCGGCGGATGTTTACCGTTGGATCATTCTCTTAGCGTTGATTCATGGGAACGACATGTCGGTTAGTGGGGCCCGTGTATTCGATTTGCGGCCGTATTAGTCTATTATTCGCTACCTGCTCTAGGACGTTTGCGGTCCATCCGACGCATCTGCTAGCAGCGAATGTAGCCGTGAACAGGTCTGACGGTAGGCCGACTGAGTGCATAACTACTGCCGAGTAGAATTCCACGTTAGGGTAGAGCTTCCGTTCAGGCCTGTGCTCTTGTAGGATCCGTACTCCAACCTCCTCAACTCGCCGCGCCAACTGCACTAAACTGCGATCGGCCGTTTTTCCCGCTATTTCCCTAAGGATCTCCGCTCGCGGGTCTGTTGTACGATAGACTCTGTGCCCAAAGCCCATTAAACGTCGACCCGCCTTCAGCTCATTTCTCATCCATTCTTCTGCGCGTTCCGGTGTTCCTACAGTCTCCAGCATTTTCAACACTGGTGCAGGAGCGCCACCGTGAAGCGGCCCTTTCAGGGCTCCAATGGCAGCCGTTATGGCAGAGTACATGTCCGACCAAGTTGACGCAACCACTCTAGCTGCGAATGTCGATGAATTCATTTCATGATCGGCAAGCAGAACGAGATACTTGTTCACAGCATCAACCTTAACCGGGTCTGGCTCTCTGCCGGTTAACATGTAAATGTAATTTGCGGCATGGCTAAGGTCGTTGCGGGGATCTATGAGTTCTTGGCCTTTGCGAATCCGGTCGAACGCAGCGTTGATTGTCGGAATCTTAGCCGCAATCGACACCGCATCACTCATATCTGGATTCTTGAGGGGAATTCCCGTTCCAAGAATGGATATCGCTGTCCTAAGGACGTCAAGGGTGTTCGATGAAAGTGGAAGATTACGCATAGCCGTCTTAAGATTTGCCGGAATTGCCCGCTCTTGGCTCAATCGAGCCTTTAGTTCGTCTAGTTGTCTCTGGTTAGGTAAGTCGCCGTTCCAAAGAAGGTATGCCACTTCCTCGAAGGACAGGGATGCGGCCAAATCGTGAATGTCATAACCTCGGTATATTAGCCGTCCAGCATTACCATCTATCAAACAGATACCGCTAGTGTCAACGATGACTCCCTCGAGCCCCTTAGCCATAATCATTTATCGATCGTAGACTCCCTCAGGCCTCTTTCTTATTACCGCGCCCTTACCATATTTTGAAGCTTACTTTCGTCTGATTCATTTTTCTTGATGAACGTGGGAGTTGCTGAGAAAGAGGTAGGGAGTATTGCAAATCGAATATTGTGAGTTTCCAGAAGACGTGCTCTACGATCTTGAGAACAATGTTTGGGTGAGGACGGAATCAGAGAATCGAGTGAAGTTAGGTATAACGAGCGTTTACGCGGCACTCGCAGGCAGACTCAACAAGGTAAGCTTCAAACAGTTCGCCGCGGACGTAAGGAAAGGTCAAAGTGTCGCTACTATCGAGAGTTCAAGATATTTTGGTGTAGTTCGAACACCCCTTACAGGGAGGCTGATTGCAATTAACGCCGGACTAGAGAGAGATCCGAAGCTTGCAAACGACTCGCCGTATACCCTTGGGTGGTTTGCGGAGCTTGAACCAGTTCTTCCCAATGACGATCTAAGGTCACTCACGGAACCGAAGAACGCGGTGGATAGGATCAGGGTGCAGATCAGTGAACTGCATGTTAGGTGTTTCAAGGCTTACCCGGACTATGAGATGTGGGAGATTGGCGTCGAATGTGCAGCGGTTCTGGTTCAGTTGAACGAGTTAATGGAACGTTGCAAGCTAGGTGAGGTCGTTCACGTAATCTCTGACGATCTCACCGCGGACATTGAGATGGAGAGATGGTCGGATGAAACAGGTCAGGCTGTACTCGAATCGAGGAGAGAAGGGAAGTTGACGCACTTTATTGTGAGGAAGGTGAAGGCTTAGGGTTTTTGGATGGGGTTGCGAACCATGTTTCCCCATTCGGCCCATGACCCGTCATAGTTCTTGACGTTCGGGTAACCGAGGAGATATGTCAGGACAAACCATGAGAACGATGATCGTTCACCGATTCTGCAATAGGTGACGACGTTCTTATCGGGCGTAACCCCATTGGCTTGGTATAATCTTCCGAGTTCTACTGCCGATTTGAATGTCCCGTCTTCCTTGACGGCTTGAGACCAGGGGATGTTCACGGCACCTGGTATGTGTCCTCCGCGTTGGGCGTGTTCGTTCGGGTATTCAGGAGGGGCGGTTATCTCGCCTGTGAATTCCGCCGGGCTTCGAACATCTACGAGCACGCTGTTATGCTGTCCTAGACTTTTCTTCATGTCGTCGAGGTAGGTCCTGATTGCCTCGTCCTGTCCCTTCGCTTTGTATGGAGCCCTAGCGTGGCTGGGTCGTTCCTTCGTCACTTCTCGATCCTCTGCCAGCCATTTCTTCCGGCCACCATTCATCAAGACCACTTTCTCTACGCCGTAATATTTTAGGATCCAGAATGCGAAAGCAGCAAACCAGTTGTTGAAGTCTCCATAGAGCACGACAGTAGTGTTAGCGCTTACACCGGTCCTCGATAGCAGGTCTTCGAGTTGTTGCTTACTTAGAATGTCACGTGAAAGTGGGTCGTTCATGTCTTTTCTCCAGTCGAAGAGAACTGCGCCTGGTATGTGACCGAGGTTGTAGTTGGCTGTTGGGTCGTAGTCGACTTCGGCTATTCGGATATTCGAATCTTTCAGATGTTCCTTAACCCAGTCTGTTTCAACGAGAACTTCAGGATGCTTGTAGGCAACTGCTGAACTTACCTGAGACATCAAACTTCATCATTACCATGACATATGGCATATTTAACCTAGACTGACCGATGACTCCAAAGTTCAAAAATGCAAACCATCGCTCAAAGTTTAAATTTGGACACAACGCTGCAGTTCATTAACGGGCATGTTATTGACGCCCGGTGAACCGAGACTTTTGCCGTTTCTCGCGAGACCAGGCGCTGGTATGTCCCCGAAAGCAATCATTGCGGTTAGATAGGTCAGGTTTCATAGTTGTCCTTCAAAATTGTTGACGGTCTGACTTTCGACGACGTTCTACTCGTTCCCAAGAAAACCAGCGTTCATTCTCGAAAAGAAGTGCATACTAGCACTAAACTCTCCCGTCACATACAATTGAACACCCCTATAGTCAGCGCACCAATGGATACTGTCACCGAACATGCGATGGCCATTACCATGGCCCGCGCGGGCGGAATCGGAATCATACACCGATTCATGTCGATTGAACATCAAGTCGAGGAAGTTCTGAAAGTCAAGCGTTCCGAGAGTATTGTGATCGATCAGCCCTACAGTTTCACCGGAAGCGAGAAACTGAAAGACGCAAAGCGCGTAATGGCCCAGCATGGCGTCTCCGGGCTACTAATCCTAAACGAACGCGGACAACTGAACGGTATCCTAACCGCCCGTGACATCCTCTTCGAACGCGATCCAGAAAAGAAAGTCGCAGACATGATGACGCCCGTTAAGGATATGGTGACTGCTCCTTCGGGCACGACTCTCCAAGAAGCTGAACGGATCCTTCACAAACACAAGCTCGAGAAGCTGCCTCTTGTTGACAAAGATGGCACGTTGCGAGGCCTGATAACCAGTCGAGATATCCTCAGCCTCGAACAGTACCCGAACACATCAAAGGACGAAAAGGGACGGCTCCTGGTAGGCGCAGCAATTGGCGTCAAGTCGGATTACTTAGACCGAGCCCGAGCTCTTCATCAGGCTGGCGCTGACATCCTCGTACTCGACATCGCCCACGCGCACTCTGATATCACGCTTGATGTTATCCGTGCGATTAAGAGCGCCATCCCGAACGCCGAACTGATGGCAGGAAACGTCGCCACAAAGGAAGGAACAAACGACCTAATCAGCGCAGGAGCAGATGCCGTCAAGATCGGAATCGGCTCAGGGTCCATCTGCATAACCAGAATTGTAACGGGTGCGGGAGTCCCTCAGCTCACTGCTATAATGGAATGCGCAAAGGTCGCAGATGATGCGAACGTGCCAGTAATTGCCGACGGCGGCGTGCGCAACTCTGGAGATATCACAAAGGCAATCGCGGCTGGAGCCTCTACAGTCATGGTCGGCAGCCTGTTAGCCGGTACAGAAGAAAGCCCTGGCATCACGGTAATGAGAGAGGGAAGGAAATACAAACTCGTCCGCGGAATGGCTTCCGTGGCAGCGTCATATGACAGGACTGCTCGCGAGTCGGAGCAACTGCAAAACGATGATGCTGTCGGATTGCTTGATTATGTCCCAGAAGGGGTGGAAGCCTTCGTTCCATTCAAAGGCACTGCCTCCGAACTCCTCAATCAGCTCGTGGGCGGGTTGAGATCGGGGCTTAGTTATTGCGGCGCAACGGAAATTTCCCAACTGCGCGGGAAAGGCGAATTCGTACGGATCTCATCCGCAGGGCTAAAGGAAAGCTATCCACACGACGTCGAAGTGCTGTAGTCGCCCTATCAAGCTAGATTCGTCGAGTCGATTTGCAAATCTTCACAATAGGGCATTCCACCCGAACCATTGATGAATTGTGCGAGATACTCTCCACTTATCAAATCGTCACTCTAGCAGATGTCCGAAGCTTTCCTCGTTCCTTCAAGAACCGACAATTCAACACCGATGAAATCAGTCACGAACTCATGAAGCATGGGATTCAATATGTGTGGTTGCAGAAACTCGGCGGGAGAAGGAAAGGACTTGGCCGATCATCTAAGAACACCTGCTGGAAGAACAGATCATTCAGAAATTACGCAGATTATATGGAAACGGAACAATTCATGGAGGGGATTGGACAAATACTTCAGCTAGGCGAGAATGGAACAACTGCGATAATGTGTGCCGAGAGTCTCTACTGGCGATGTCACCGCTCCATGATAGCTGATTTCTTGAAATCAAAAGGAGTTGAAATCACGCATATTTTTGACGGAAGTCATTCGCAGGAACATGGATACACTGAGTGCGCTAGAGTTGTTGATGGGCGGCTAAGTTATCATGAGTAGACTAGTTCTCGAGTACTGAGTTCTTAGCAGTCGAACTCAGTCGATCTTCTCCCCGGTGTTAGGTCCGAAGCTGAGTGATTGGACCTCATCTATCTTGATGCTTACAACTGCTTTGGGTTTGAATCCCATGTTTTCCAGCTGGCTCGCGGCCTGTTGGAATAGGGGGCCGAAGGTTTCTATAGACGCTTTTCCCTTCAATCTGAACCCTATGACCGCTTGTGGGTCGAAGAAGACCACCGAAACATCTGATGTCTTGGTTAGCACATCGCGTAAGGTTTGAGAAGAAACATCTGTAAATTCTAGGTGGTCGTCATCTCTGACTCGAAAGTGTTTCGGTGAGGCGTTGGGGGTTCCGTCAATTCGCAATGAACTTAGGACGCCAACGGCACCATTGTATTCCTTGTCAAATCTGTCTGACATGAATTTCTTTAGAGCTTCGGGGAGTAAGTGCTTCGACCTCCGCATTTGTATTGGAAATTTACAAGTTCTTGTTGTTCATGATATTTGAATATCTTGTCAGATGAATGGCTGTATGCGTCTACCCTGATCCCTAACCTAAATCTCAACCAAAACGAGACCTTTCACAAACTCGCAGGCATCCAGCTGTGAACAATTCGATTAGGTTGTAGGGCTTTAATTACCAGCATTGTCGAATCATGAAAGGAGATCATTGCAGGCGCCTAATTCCTTCCAAATGAGATTGATTGATTCTGTTAACGAATTTCGCAGAAAGTATCCAGCCTTCGAAGAGGCCTACTCTTCCTATACCGCACAGTACGGAGAGGACGCGGTTAGAATCCATGAACCGTTTAAGATCAGCGAAACCATCGACCCAGTAATAATTGTGCTTGGACGCACTACGACTCTATTTTATCGTGATTCCCGAAGCACTCTGGCCGGAAGCCTAGGATCAGTTGAACTGGAAAGCGGCATTTTGTACATTTTAGGACGGCGAAAGCCCTTGGACTCAAAACTGGTTATTTGGTCGAGAAAATGTGAAAACGAGCTTGAGCGTTACGACAGCCGAGTAAGGACCGTCCCGTCAAGAATTCATGCTGCACTCCTCTGGTCGGAGGATGGCGATGTCCTGTTTGACGATTTAGGGAGCTCCTCAGGTTCTATTTTGGTCGGCGAGACAAAGATACCGGAACCTTTCATCACTCTCTACGCGACGCCAGAGATAGGGGTTCACAGGGTTGCGATCAGGCAAAAGTACGCCGGGTCTCGGAACAAATAGCCAGACTCGGTTCTGATTGGGGAACGAGAAGGCTAAATTCCACTACCTCTTCTCGCTGGGTGAAGGTACCGGGGGAGCTGGGGGTATCCCGGCTGAGAGGGCGGCTAAGCCGTCGACCCCGTGAACCTGATCCGGGTAATGCCGGCGTAGGGAGAGTGCTGAAAATGCGCAGATATTCGGTTTTCGATCTAACGATAGTTGATCCCACCATCCTCGGTGACCTTCACGAAGCTCTCGGGGGTGAAGTTGACTCGTGAAAATATCGACGAGGGTTCTAACCGAGGTCGTAGCTATGGTCGCGCTTGCTGGCGTACTCGAATTCATCTCTGGATTCATGCCCTTTCTGCAGATGCCTCAAGGTGGCCGGGTTACCTTCGCTGCCATGGTCCCTATCTTCTTTGTCGCGTACAGAAGAGGTGCACGCGTTGGTATCCTAGCGGGAGTTGCATTCGGATTAGTCGTGCTTGTCGAAGAACCATTCATCTACAACCCAATACAGTTCCTACTTGACTACCCACTAGCCTTTGGGGCGCTAGGCCTCTCCGGTTTCTTCCGAAAACTACCTTGGCCTTCAATGCCTGTGATCGGAGTTGCCGTAGGGATTGGTTGCCGATTCATTTCCCACTTCATTTCCGGCCTTGTCTTCTTTGCTTCATACGCCCCAGCAGGTATGGATCCTGCAACTTACTCTGCCATTTACAACGCTTGGTATCTCGTTCCAGAACTAATCATCAGCGAAATAGTGATGCTAATACTAGTGCGACGAGGAATCCTGCAACTCTACCTCTAATGAACGACGAACACTACTCATCGCCAATTCCCACTTCTTTTCATTAGGGAATGATGATCAGATAGATCGAGGTGTGTGACCATTTTTCTAGGCAAACCAAATCGTTCCTATCTGCAAAGAGTGATCTATCGACAATTAGGCGCCGGGAAACGTAACGTCATAGTTGGGCCTAAGTTTGGAGTGGACAACGCAGTAGTTCGAATTGCGACGAAGAAGGTTATGGTCGCCACCGCAGACCCGCTATCCTTCATACCTGCTTTGGGAGCGCGCGACTCTGCATGGCTTTCGGTGAATCTCATTGCCTCAGATCTGACGACCAGCGGTTTTCACCCACAGTATGGCGTATTCGACTTCAACCTTCCACCAAGAATGCCTAGTAGACAGTTCACGGACTACTGGGCATCTTTTCATAACGAATGCAAACGACTAGGATTAGCGATAATCGGCGGACACACGGGAAGGTATGAAGGATGTGACTATACCGTGATCGGTGCGGGAGTGATGTACGCTGTAGGAGACGAGAGTAAGTACTTGACCTCAGAGATGGGACAGATCGATGACGATATTATCCTAACCAAGGGCGCCGCCATCGAGACGACAGCCGTCCTAACGAGGGCATTCCCCAAAACGGTAAGGAGAGCCTTGGGTGACAGGCTGTTCGAGAGAGCTCAGAGATACCTCAGGAAAGTGTCAACCGTTAAAGAGGCTCTTACCGCTGTGGCCGTAGGCGTTCACCAGAATGGCGTTACTTCCATGCATGACGCCACCGAAGGAGGTGTGATCGCGGCGACCTGTGAGCTTGCAGCGGCGGCTAGGCTTGGAGCTGAGCTGGATCTCAAGGCCATGCCGATCTCTGAAGAGACAGAGGGAATCTGCAAGGTCTTCGGCATAGACCCCCTAACCTCTCTGAGCGAGGGCAGCTTAGTCTTAACATCCAACCCAAGAAAAACGAGCAAGATCATAGCGCGTCTCAAGATGGCAAAGATAGAGACGAGCGTTATTGGGCAGCTCACCAAGCCTGGGACCGTTTACGCAACCCGCGATAAAGTTAGAAAGGCAATAAGATATCCGAGGTTCGATCCGTACTGGAAAGCCTACTCGAAAGCTACAACCAAGCAGTGGAAGTGAGCGCATACTTCTTGTGAAATCATGGCGGAGATCTGAACTTAAGATAACCGACTTCTCCAATACAGTTCTTGCACCAGAATTGGTTTCTTTCGGGTGAATATTCAGCGTAGGCGTCGACAACCACTCTCTGGCAATTCCAGCACCGCAGTAAGAGCATGCGTTTCATTTTGTGACTCTTGAGCTGGGATTGATGTTCCTGCCAGAGCGCGTCGCCGTACTCACAGATTAGGTTGCAGACTTCACAGAAGAAGAAATTGCCAGTAACTGTTATTTCGCGCGACTGGAAACCTGTAGTTTCTGTTGATTCGCCCATTCGTATCGTAATCCTGACCCGACTTCGGCTCAGACCGCCATAATCAAGGATGTTCTTTTGGTTTAACCGTCCTACTGGAGGGAGGCGAGAGGGTCGCTTTCCAAGCGATTATTCGAAGCGGCTTGATTTTGATTATCGGACGGCTTTCGAGTTCCATGTAACGGTATTGTGGATATTTTTCTCTTAGCAGCGATAGGGCAGCTCTGTGCTCCCTGCCTCGCATGAGAAGAGTAGCCTTGGCTTGGACTATCACGTACCTCAGTTTCCTCCAGTCTTCATCATACTCATCGACGGTGAGACAAACATTCTGATTCTCAACAATGTTCCTGACGCGGCGCAGGGCAAGTGGTTTCATTCTCTTGGGCTTCTGGTCGATTGCGCTATAGATAGCCCTTGGGCCCGGGACGAAACAGATTGGGACTACGAGTGGGGCTCCTTTTCTTGTGGATGTGGCTAGGTGTCCGACTCTCGCTTCGGTCAGCGATTTGAGCGCCCAACCTGTGTTTGTCAGAGTATGTCTCCGCGCTTTCAAAAGGCCGGTGCGCACTCTAGCTTACCAATATCAACCAATAACTTGCGTATCCTCATTAGGCTTTTCATCACTTCCAAATAATCACCTATCAGCCTCACGTTGTCGCATGTGCTCAACGGTCAGGAACCAAAGAACAACTACATCCCAACGCCTCGAGTTTATGGACAACTTGAAGGGGGTTTACTCAGACCCCAACAACCCATCTCTGCTTTTTACATTGGTTGCTATGCGCAACCAAATCGACTTTTGATGTAAAACTCTTATTCTAATTAAGAGAGATTAGAGGGAGGTTGACTTTGCCTATCTTCTTCACTCCCAAACATGCCGAAGAAGCGTTGCCGGAGGTTAGGGACACGGTGCAGCGAGTGATTGCGATTAAGAACAAGGCGGATGGGTTGACCGATGATGATCAGATGACGGACGCGATGGAGAGTCTCGAAAAGGAGGTAAAGAAGCTTGAGGAGCTGGGATGCATTCTCAAGGATATGAGTATTGGTTTGGTCGATTTTCCTGCTGTAAGACTTGGAGAGCGTGTATGGTTGTGTTGGAAGCTTGGAGAGGAACACGTTGCGTATTGGCACAGTCGACATGAGGGATACGTAGCTAGGAAACCCGTGGTGGAGAATGAATTCTATGATGATGATCTCGCGATCAGATCGCTAAATCGAGAGGTCGTTTCTAAGACGCACTCGTAAGACCTCAAGCTCCTCGAAAAACATTGCTCGCTTAGCAATGGTTGAGAATTCGAAGTTATTGTAGCTGTTACGTAGAGTGCCGGGGCTGTTAAGGCTGCTGATCAGTAGAAGAGCAGTTCCGTCTCTCCGAAGATGATTCGGTAGTTCTTCTAGGAATTTAATGATCAAGTCCTTCCCTCCGGATCCTCCATCAACCGTTCTATCGTGGGTGCCTTCGCTCGGCAAGTAAGGAGGATTGAACAGGACGAGATCAAATTGACTGGGTACATTGGAAAATAGGTCTGATACTATCAGTTTCAATTCAACGCTGAGTAATCGAGCCGCGTCAGCCATGTGTCGAATCGCCAAATCGTCGATGTCGGCTGCGGTTACATTTGCCCAACGTAAAGCACAGTAGAGCCCTAGTAATCCAGAACCAGTTCCTAGATCTAAAACACTCTTCCCTTCAACCGAAAGTGTATTGATCGCATCAACCATTAGGAAAGTATCTTCACCGGGAGCATAGACTTGAGGTGGAATCCTCCCTATTGCCGCCAAGATTTTTCTTAGAATTTCATTTGAATCCTGAACGGTCAAGGGGAATGTCTCTGCAAAGAGGAAAGTGGCGAGTTCACGGCTGTGCCATGAATTTGATGAATTCTTCCTTGGTGCGAGGCTTTAGGGTGTAATTGTTCTTTCGTTCCTCTCCAATGGATGATGACGGTTTGTTTCCGTAATCGTGACCAGGGTGAACTTTGATCGAGTCATCTAAGACTATTAGTTTGTTGAAGAGGCTATCGTACATTTCGCTTGCACTGCCTCCCTCTAAGTCTGTTCTCCCACATTCTCCAACGAATAATGTGTCCCCCGTCAACAAGTTACCATCGACGAGCAGACAGATATGGTCAGGGCAATGACCGGGAGTATGAATCACCTTAATCTTCAACGAACCAATCGATATCGAGTCGCCATCTTTGACTGGTATATCCTTGCGTAAGGGCGACTTTTCGTGGGCTATGATCTTCGCGCCACTTCGTTTCACCACCGCATCGTTTCCTTCAACATGGTCATGGTGTGAATGGGTGTTGATGACATATGATACGTTCATGCCGAGCTCCCTACATTGGCCCAGAAGTTTATCAACTTCCCATGCTGGGTCGACAATAGCGCATAACTTCGTCTTGTCGTCTCCTATGATGTATGCAAAATTCTGGAATGTGCCCACCGGGACCTGTTTGAAGATCATGGCTGAGAGTCAAATCTCCCGACTAACTTTAATGAATTGCGATTTATCATACCTCAACCGCTGACCCTAGAATGGCTGCGTTAGTTCTAGTTTACGAACCGGACTTGTTCTTCTCATCAAGAATAGAGAGCGCTGGCAAGAAGTTCGGCCTGGAAGTGAAGACGATTACCAACATGAATGAGCTTCATGAGAGGCTGAAGGAGGGATTACCTAAGTTGTTGCTTGTCAACCTTGACGCATTAGACGAACCAGATGAATTATTAGCAGAGCTTGTTTCGCGAGGAAGTTGTAGGTTGTTAGGCTACTATTCTCACGTGCAGACTGAGTCCGCTGAGAGGGCTTTGACGCGTGGGTTTGAAAGTGTAATTCCACGACGAGCGTTTGCAGTCAAGTTGAGTGAAATCTTCGCTCAGGTCGCTTAAGCTGATAGTTCTCTCACTTTTCTCATGTTACCGGCTTCATCCCGTCGGTCGTCTATCGGAGTTTCCATTATGAACGGAAGATTTCGGACAGCTTCATGTTTTAACAAGGTTTTGAAGCCCTTCTCTCCAATGTAGCCCATTCCAATGTGTTCATGTCTATCCCGTCCGGATCCGAGGCCGTTCTTCGAATCATTCAGGTGAATCAGCTTCAAGGTTGCTATAGCTAGAACCGAATCAAACTTGACAAGGGTTTCATCAACCCCTCGAGGGCTATGTAGGTCGTACCCTGCAGCATAAGCGTGCGCTGTGTCGAAACAAACTCCAACTCTCCTGCGATCGTCAACACGGTCTAGGATTTTCTTGAGATCCTCGAAGGATGAGCCCATGCTATTTTTGGTGCCAGCTGTATTCTCCAACAACAGCAAAACTTCATTCGGGTTCTCTGAGACAACTTGGTTGATGGCGCCAGTAATCCTCTCAAGCCCCAGTTCTTGGCCTTTGCCCATGTGGCTGCCCAAGTGCGTGACTACATATTGGACGCCTAGGGTTCCGCATCGGTCAAGCTCAGCTGAGAGGGATTTCACCGATCGATTGTAGATCGATTTCTTCGGTGATGATAAGTTGGGTAGGTATGGCATGTGAGCTACCACCGGACTCATCGGATCCGACTCATTCTTGCGCTTAAACTCATCCACTTCCCCTCGATCAAGTTTCTTGTATTTCCATCCACGTGGGTTCCTCGTGAAGATCTGAAAAGTGTCACATTGTAATTCGCGTGCGCGGTCTATGGCTTGGTCGATCGTACCAGAAATTGAGACGTGCAGACCAACTCTAACCAATGAAGTCACCAATCCGCAGTGAAGAGGCAAGAAAAGAAAAGCTGTTCGATTCCTACGAGAATTAGTCGGAAAGGTTGATATGAGCACATGCTCGCACGGTGAAACGATGGCCGCCGTAGCGTAGAGGAGACCACAATCTCCACGCAACTTGGTAGCGTATAGACCGCGATTCGGGTACAAGGCTGTGGACCCTACGGGGCGGGTTCAAAGCGCCGCCAGAAACGGCGTGAAAATCCCGCCGGCGGCCCTCAAATCTCACCTCTCGCGCTCAGTATGTCATTTGTCGGTTTCGCGCAACCTGATAAACTCCCATAGGCATCAGAGTAATTATTTTGCTTTTTTCCTGGTTGTTCCAGTGCGAATCGGGTGGGCTGGTCTTCGGGGCGTTTCGTATGGCACCCTGAATATTCCTTAATCGATCGCGTTAGGAGTACAGATGGCAGGCAACAAAATGTCCGGGTTCATGCTCCAGTAGCGGCGGCACTTCAACTGAACACTTCTCGAATACGAAAGGGCACCTCGGGTTGAACGTGCACCCCGGCGGCGGGCTGATGGCGCTGGGAATCTCCCCCTTTATTATCATCCTGGCCTTCGCCGCTTCGGGATCAGGGACTGGGACGGAGGAGAAGAGCGCTTTGGTGTAGGGGTGCATCGGGTTCCTGAAGATGCGTTCCCTGTCGGCTCTTTCCACAATCTTGCCCAGGTACATTATTCCTATGCGGTCAGCGAAGTACTTCGCGATTGCGATGTCGTGAGTGATGATGAGCAGGGTGAGATTCATCTCCCTCTTGAGATCCAGGAGGAGCTTCAGAATCTGGGCCCTAATGGAGACGTCGAGCATGGCCACCGGCTCGTCAGCCACCACGAACTTCGGGTTAAGGATCAATGCTCGGGCAATCACCACCCTCTGTCTCTGGCCTCCACTCAGCTCATGGGGGAACCTGGAGTAGATCTCCTCCGGGGGGTCGAAGCCCACGCGGCTCATCATCTTGAAGGCCCTCTCCCTCCGCTCTACCTCAGTTCCGATGCTGTGAAACTTCAACGGCTCCGCTATGGCGTCCCCGATTCTGACCCTAGGATTGAGCGCCGCCCCCGGGTCCTGATAGACCATTTGCGATGTCCGCCTGAACTTCTTGAGCGCTTCACCGCTCAGCCCAGTTATGGCCTGACCGTCGAAGAGAATGTTCCCTGCCGTGGGAACGTATACCCGGAGGCTGAGCTTGCCGAGAGTTGTTTTCCCGCTGCCGCTTTCGCCTACGAGGACAAAGACCTCCCTCTCCTCGATGCCGAGGGAGACGCCGTCCACTGCCCTGACGTACTTCGGCTTCGCCCCGACCAGCCCCTCGAGGAAACTCCTCTTTACGGGGAAGTGCATCTTGACGTCCTGGAAGAGAAGCAGAGGGTCGCTCATTTTCGACCGCCGTCGTACAGGTGGCAGGCCGCCCTGTGGCCTGGTTCGATATCTCGTAGGCTCGGCCGTTCTTTCCTGCATGGGTCGAAGACGAAGGGGCATCGCGCCGCGAACTTGCACCCCGATATTGCATAAGAGAGGTCCGGGGGCGAACCTGGAATCCACTCTAACGAGGTGGACTCCGAAGCAATGTTCGGAACCAGCTTCAGGAGCAACTGCGTGTAGGGAAAGAGCGGCTTCTTGAAGATGGTCTTCGTCTCTGCGAGCTCGTAGATCTCCCCGCCGTACATTATTGCTATCTTGTCTGCCACTTCTGCGACAATCCCCAAATTATGCGTGATCAAAATCATGGACAGGTTGAGGGAGGACTTTAGCTGGCGGAGCAGGTCGAGAATCTGGGCTTCTATCACCACATCCAGGGAGGTGGTGGGCTCGTCGGCAATCAGGAGCTTGGGATCGAGGATAAGGCTGAGACCGATCATAATCCTCTGCTTCATGCCTCCGCTAAGCTGGTGGGGGTAGTCGGCCATCCTGTCCGGAGAGATGCCAAGTTCGCCCAAGATCTTCCCGGCCTTCTCCAGGGCCTCGCCTCGCCTGGCCCTGGGGTTGTGCGCCCTGATGGCCTCGACGAAGTGCTCCCCTATCTTCTTCACCGGGTTCAGAGAAGTCATAGGGTCTTGGAAGATCATCGAGACCACCTTCCCCCTCGTCCGCCTCAGCCGCTCGTTGTCGAGGGACAGTATGTCCTCTCCCTCGAGGAATATCCTGCCGTCGGTAACCCTGCCCGGCGGAGGCACGAGGTTCAGGAGCGCAAGGCCGAGGGTGGACTTACCGCACGCAGACTCTCCGACGATACCCAAAGTCTCCTCCTGCTCGAGCTCGAAGTCCACCCCCTGGACGGCCTTCAGTTCCCCCTTCATGGTCTTGTAGCTGACGTTCAGTCCTTGGACTTTGAGTAGCGTCATCTCACCTCCTCAACCTCGGGTTCAGGACTTCGCTCAATCCTTCCCCGATGAATGTGAACCCGCCTGCGAGGAGGACGACCATCAAGCCTGGAAAGAGCATGGTCCACCAAGCGCCGGCCAGCAAGGATTGGTATCCGTAGTAGATGTCGAACCCCCAGTCCGGAAGTGCCGCGTTCACTCCGAGGCCGATGTACGTGAGACCCGCCTCGGTGATGACGGCGTCAGCGACATTGATTGACGCGATCACAGCCACGGAAGGGAGCACGTTCGGGAAAATCTGCCTGAACAGGATGTTCAGAGTTCCGCCGCCCTCCACCTTGACTGCCTCCACGAACGGCATTTCCTTCATGGTCAAGACCTGACTCCTGATGACCCTGAAGTAGGTAGGGATGTACACGACGGCTATGGCTATCGCGAGATTCACGACGCCACGGCCGAGGACAGCAGCTATGGCTATTGCCAGGACGAGGCCCGGAAAGGCGTAGAGAGAGTCCATCAGCAGCGAGAGGGGGCCGTCAATCAGTCTCCTGGAGTAGCCTGCGAGCAGGCCGAGGGGAACGCCTATGAGGAAGCAGATGGCAACCGCAAGGCCGGCTACCTCCATCATGGTAGAACCTCCGGCAATCATCCTGCTGAAAATGTCCTGGCCGAGGCGGTTGGTGCCCATGGGAAAACTCAGCGACGGAGCTGCGTCGGCAGGGCCGACGGAGAGTTGAATCGGGCTGTGAGGTGTGATGAATGGGGAGAGTATAGTCATCGCCACCAAGATGATTACGATGGCGGCTCCGATGACCACCATCACTCCGCCTGTCCCGAATTTGGGCAGCGTGAAGAAGAAGTTGATTGCAGGTCTAATCCGCGAATCCGATTCTTTCTTCATGAAATTACCTAGTATCTTATCCTCGGGTCGAGATAGGCGTACAGGATGTCGACCACTAGGCTCACAACCGCAACCAGAATTCCGAAGAAGACCACGGCGCCCTGAATTGCAATGTAGTCCCGGTCGGTGATGGCCGTGACTATATAGGTCCCTATTCCATTCCAGGCGAAAGTCGTCTCGGTCAATATGGCCCCTCCCAGCAGGCCGGCGAACTCAAGGCCCATGATCGTCAGCACAGGAAGCAAGCCATTTCTGAGGCCGTAGCTGTAGAGGACGGTCCTCTCTTTGAGTCCCCTCGCTCTGGCTGCGGTGACGTACTCCTGGCCGAGCGTTTCCAGCATGTTGCTTCGGGTTATCCTCAGGAAGACGGCAGAGATGTAAAGCCCGAGGGCAGTGCACGGAAGTATCAAGTGCCACACTGCGTCGACGAACTCGCCCAAGTTTCCTGCCAGGAGAGAATCAACGGTGTACAGCCCCGTCTGGATGTGCACGCCGAAGAATGTCCCGCCGGTCGGGATTAAAAGGGAATACCTTCCGCCCGAGGGAAGTATGTGAAAAGCAATCGCGAACACGGCGATGAAGATCAGACCCAGGAAGAAGACCGGAATGGAGTAGACGATAGCGCCGAAGGTCCTGATTATCTTGTCCTCCAGCGAACCGTATCTCCTCGAAGACCTGACGCCCAGGACCACGCCTACCAGCACCGCCACAATCATCGAACCAATCGAGAGCTCCAGAGTGGCCGGCAAAGCCGAGAGGACCTGCGGGGTGACCGGCTCTTCGTTCGAGAAGGCGATGCCCAAGTTCCCATGAAAGAGACCGATGATGTAGTTGTAGTACTGGACGTAGATGGGGACGTCCAGGCCGAGCGAATGCCTGACCTCGGCCAAGGCCTTGGGATTGACCTGCTTTCCGAAGTGGAGGAGAGCCGGATCCCCTGGAAGCACCCGCACGATGAGAAAGACTATCGTTACTAGAAGGAGCACAGTCGGAATTGTGAGGAGGGTACGCGTGACGATGAAACTCTTTAAGCTCAATTGCTCATCCCAAAAATAGGGAGAGGGGGAAGCTCTGCGTTAGACTTCCCTGCTATGTTGTCTCTGTTGTCTCGTAGATTGTCGAGAGCCTGAAGATCAGGGTAACGTCTAGGTAGACGCCGCCCACCGAAGTCTTAGCCACCGCACCGCAGCAGTTGGAGCCGCCTTGGTACAATGGAACCATCGGGACATCGTGAGCCTGCAGCGTCTGAATCTGGGCGTAGATCGACGCGGCGTTGGAAGGCGTGGCTGAGAGTGACTGGTTCAAAAGGGAATCCATGGCCGTACTGTTATAGCCGTCATTGAGCCACGAAGCGCCCGTCGAAGATAAGAACGGTGTGGTGTAGTCGTAGGGGTCGATGAAGTCCGGGTACCAGCCGTAAATCCACATGCCCATGCTGCCCGCCCTGACGTTCGTGTGCATTGTTGGCCAGTCAACCCCGTTGAGCGTGACGGTAATCACACCGCTCGCCTCTAAGTCCTTCTTCAGGACAAGGGCTTGGTCTGGACTCTGGGGATAGTGCCCTGTGGTCTCGTACCATAGGTCGACTGGGAGCTTGTTGTTGGCGTTGTAGCCCGACTTCGCCAGAAGCTCCTGGGTGAGAGTGTAGTTGGGGCCGACGCCATAGGCCGTCTCGAAGGCATCTGTGTGGTACGCCATACCAACGGGTATCTGAGAGTAGAGAGGAGTGGCTGTGCCAGCGAAGACGGTGTCGATAAGGTCGGTTCTGTTGATGGCTGCGGCTATACCCTGCCTAACGTTGATGTCATTGAACGGAGCCTTGTTCTCGTTGATGACGAGATACTGGATGAAGGCACCGGGGCTCGAGTACACCTTAAGCCCGGGGGTTGTCATCAAGCTCTGGATGTCGGTCGTCGTGAACTGTCTGTAGGCAAGGTCAACGTCGCCTGACCTGATGGCAGCTGCCAGCGAGGTGGCGTCAGGGTAGAATTTGATTATTATCGTCTGGGTCTTCGGGTAGGCTGGATAGTTCCAATAGTTGGGATTGGCAGTCAGAACCATCTCCGTGTCCTTGGTGCCCGACCTGGTCCACGTGGTCAGAGTATAGGGGCCGAGGCCGTTGGGGTTGCTAGCTGCTGCGTTGTTGGCTGTAAAGTTGACAATTCCAGTCATATCGTTGCAGGGGTTGCATGTCACTGGGGACACCTTGTTCGGGTTCACTGGATACATAATGCCAAAGGTCATCATGCTGAGGAAACCTGAGAACGGTGCGTTCAGGTGGAAGACCACCGCAGTCGCGTTGGGTGTCGTTATGGAGCCGATTATCGCTGAGACGTCAAGGCCGCTAAACGCGCCATTGGGGTCGTTTATGGCCATTCCCCTTTCCACGCTGAACTTGACGTCGGTGGAGTTGAACGGGGTGCCGTCATCATACTTCAGCCCGGAGCGAAGGATGAACGTGTACGTCAGGCCGTCCGAGCTTTCTGACCAGTTTGTGGCCAACGCCGGCTGAAGGCCGGACGGGCTTGTGTTGTTGGTCCCGGGCGCGAAGTCGACGAGCGGCGCGCCTAGGTTGTCAATCATGTTAATGCCAAAGTAGTCATAGGCGTCGGCGGGATCGATGGTGGTCTGGACGGCGTCGGTCGTTCCCATCACAATTGTGCCTTTGTACAATGGAGCGCTAGTAGAGTTGGTGGGCATTGTTGAGGCCGTCATTGCGGGTGTCGTTGAGTTTGTCATTGCGGGTGTCGTTGAGGTTGTTGTACTGTAATAGTATCCGGCGCCCGCTAGAATTATTACGACAAGCACTACGGCGGCGATAATTTTATTAGTATTGCGTTTGGGTTTGTTTTCAGTTGACATTTCTTACATTTTCCTCCAAATATTCGTGTTCACGATTGGGCATGTTTCTGCATATAAAGCCTGTCACAAAAAAAATCATGGGACCCCTGCAGAGAATCCGATCATTGCGAGGCCTCTTCCAGCGATTCCATCTACAGGCTGGCATGAGATCAGAGCCGATTTGTGGTCTCAGATGTGGAATAGGGCTGTGAGGATTGCGACGCTCCCTATCGTGAGAAATACACAGAGTGAGAAGATTCGAAGTCTCTTAGATGAGAGGATCTTGCTCAGCCGATTTCCAATTATTGTTTCCACCGCAGTAGCCGCAATGAGAGCGATGACTGCTCCTACGAAGACTAGGAGGGTATTCTGAAAGCGGGCTACGAACAGTATTGTCAACACTTCAGTCGCGTCACCTGCCAGATCAAGTAATATGAGCAGGGAGACTGCGTTCAAGAAGACGAACCACAAACTTTTGGAAGCTTTCAGCGATAGTTTTCTCTCCGCCTTCGTGAGTTCCTCTCCTTCTTTGTTGGCTGCAAAAAAACTCCAAGTGCCGTAGGCAATCATTACTAACCCCCCGGCTACGCTGATCAGCGAGACTGGAAGGAAGCTAACTAGAAAATATCCCACCGTCACGATGATGGCGCTAGTTATTGTAAATGCGACTGAGCCCGCAGCGAATACGACCCATGGCTTTACTCTTGTTGCAAGTGAAAGAAGCAGAAGAGCATCTTTATCCGTTAACTCGGCAACGAAGATTGCCGCCATGATCGTAAGAAGCGCGTTCAATAGTCCCGAAGTTTCGGATATCGGAAATTGTCTTCACCTCGTTTTGGCAGGCTTTCGGATTGTGATGCTCAGACTGAATGCTCCAGTCGGAATTTCAGGACACGATTACGTACGAGAAATGGCTTGCGGTTAGAGCAGAGAGTGGCTGACCTGCGGGGTAACTAGACCTCAAATTCAATAACCCTCCCTCTCTCTAGAGGCCTGGGGCTTCACAGCGGAAAAGTGATTCCAGTGATCGATCAAATGCGGCGCAGACCAGGCCCTGGCCTATGCGAGATGTGTGAGAGAGAACCAGCTACTAGAAAAACGAAGTTCAAAGCACAGTACCTTCAATCCACATCAGCTGCAGTCTTCGATGAGGAAAGCCTCGTCGACGTCGAAATGACGAAGAGGATCTGTGAAGGTTGTCTAAAGAAACTGCAAGATGCTAAGAACGTTACAGATCTCACATACGAACGGTTGTAGCACCGAACCCGAAGCGACCCTGGGCGATCAGGTTTAAGCGAAAAGTTCTATCCATATTCCGTTCGGGTCTTCGATATACGCCCACCTTCCGTCTTCGATTTTCATCTCTAACTTTGTACGATAGCCCAAGGCATCGGCTTCTCGGAGCGCTTTGTCAAGGTTATCCACTTTGAAGCCCAAGTGATCCAGACCTTCCCCGGCAACGTATCCAGTAAAGTACTGACTGTCGCTTTCGTAATGGTTGAGTTCAAGGGTGAACCCATCGTCCGTGCTTTGAAGACCGACGGTTTCTCCTTTCGTCTTCTGGATCTTTCCTCTCCCCGTAACCTTCATGCCCAGAACCTTGGTGTAGAATTCGATCGACTTGTCAAGGTCTCTAACTCTGATGCCTACATACGTGAACTTAGCTTGCATCCCGCTGACACGGTTCGATTACGAAGTTGCCCGGTTAATAATAGCTGTGACAACGGCTGGCGTGGAGTTCGTTGGTCATGATGGCGCTTAGTTTCAGCAGGAAGTGTATCTCGGGATTTGAGTCCATAATCCTAGCTGTGCACGAGAGTCATCGTACGCGTTCTTGAGCTCGTTTAGGTGTAACCTTGATCCCCAGGTTCTTGGCGAGCTTTTTTACCTCGTCCTCGGTCATCCAATCCACCTTCAAGTATTCGAAGAGTTCTCTGTCCGACATGCCCACCCTTCGAGCTTCTTCGACGGCGAGTTTGTAGGCTTCGAGTTCCGTAGGTCGGTTATGGTACTCGTAGTTGTCGTCAAAGAGCGCCTTCCCGTCTCTAAACTGTTTCACGTGGACGAGTTCGTGGATTACGTCGAGGTACTTGCTTACAGATTCGCCTTCTCGTAAGTAGTACGCGCTGACGATCAGATGCCCGTCTTCATCGCTTACACCCATGTAACCAAACTTAGAGCTGAAGAACTCCACTTTCAAGTGATTTAACACGTTCTCGGTTTCGTCACCGAAAATTGATCGAACCGCAGGTAACCTCTCGAACCCCTTGAAGAAATCTGCAAAGTTGTGCATCGCAATAGGTACCTTCCGTGGAATCTCAACGTCGGGAAGAATGAACTCTTTCGCCAAGTATCACACGTTTCCTGATTTTCCGATGGGTATCTCAGTGTAATTTATTCTAACCGATAGCAAACATAAGTCGTAGTGGCAGGAACTATTCTGATTCAGGACCACGTCTATCAAGCGCAGGAAAGCGGCCTGGCTTCTCCTGAAGCAGGTTCACTCTTTTGCGAAGAAGGCCATACACAACGGCTACAGCGATCATGAGAATTGTCAGGCCCAGCATCACGCTGATCAGAGGTATGTAGATGCAGTTTCCGATTGAGCCATCGGGAGGGAGAATTGCACACGCCCTTTCCTGAAACCAAAACACCTGAACATCAACCGTATCTACGTAAAACACTTGTTGCGCATCCGCTAACGCCGCGGTCTCAGAGGAAATTTCCATCCCAATAAGAAAAACGCCAACGAACAAAATCCCGAAGATGTAAGGGAGAACCCTAAGAAGCGTTTTAGCCCGCACCATGCTCGAACCCTAACCTAACCCTCGTTATCGTCTGCACTTAAGCGAAGAGGACCGAAGGGTTAAACGTTCGCTATTAAGGGTGTAAGGTCGTGTGGGCCGGTAGTTCAGCCTGGTATACCAAACTTCAACTCAGGGCCAAAGAACGTCCGGTTTGCAAGCAAACACCTCTAAGACCGAAGTTCCGGAAGGTCGCGGGTCCAAATCCCGCCCGGTCCACCATTTGATTGATTAGGCTGGCAAATAATTCGGCGGAATTTCACCGATTCGATGTCGATTTAAGCGCTTAAATTGAGAACGTGTTAAGCGCGGAGCCCTGTCCTAGAATAGGCTGTCGGAAAATTGCCCCTTGAACCTAAGCCTCCAGATCTCAATGACGTAAGGGTTTAGCGCCTAAAATCGAGGTCGAAGTCGAATTCGAACATTTGGCTACATATCTGCGCTGAACAATGTGTTAACTAGGGTGATTTCTGGTCAAGATTCTGAAGTTTCTCGCGGATTGTTCCCGTCATATGTTGCATATTCATTACTAGCTCATCCAAGTCCTGTGATTGTCTTATGTTGCTTCGCTCCAGTGCGTTACCAAGTTCGATGACGACAGAAGCAATCTTTACCCATGGATGCGGAAAAGATTCTGAATGTCCAACCGGGTGCGAGAATAGCCCAACCAAGTCGGACAGACTTACCCCAAACTCCACTTCAAAGACTTGTCTGACTCGGGCGGCTGTCTCAGCGTTCCTTGCCTTTCGCCGTGTAGCTTGCAATTGACTCCAAGCCTCCTCTCGAACTATCGATAGTTTAATGACCTTACTGTACTCCTGTTTTTCTTGGTCGTTGAAATATCCCGTAAGTTGCTGTCCTCTTCGTGCCTCATGGTAGACTAATGTGCAGAGATCCGCGAAATCAGCAAGCACCAAGCTATTGTCGGACATTAGCTCACATCCACGCCTTATGCAAGTATGCCTGGAGAGCCGTGCGATTATCTCCGAGTCTCTTGGGAATCGAGATCACTTTAGGTCGATACATCGGACAATTGTTCGGATGTTCGTAACCGTCTGTGAGTTAGGGGAGTCATGATGTCTATGGTACTCAGCGTCAAGTAGCGCTCCCGCGAGCATTTGGGCTTCTGCTTTCTTTTTGGCCGATTCTTTCTAAGAACAAATGGATAACTCTAATACAAAACGCGGCTAGAACGTAACAGAACTAACCAAAAAAGGTAGTTGGGATATCTATATATGCCCATATTTACATTTGCATATTACTGGGTGGATATAGAATTGGGTAGACTTTACATAGTGATCTCAGACGCGGTTGAGCGACGACTGCGATTGGAGGCTGTGATGAGGTTGGGTGGCAAGAAAGGCGCTCTTAGCGCCGCCATAGAACAGGCTCTCAAAGACTGGCTGAAGAAGTCTTGAGGTCTTATGCCTACTGCGACTGCTGATCGAAAGTATGTTGAGTTCAACGCGGTCCTGCGAGAAGCGTTTGACGAGACCATAAGCGACCTGCTGGGGCCCAATGTTCTTTCAGTCCTCTATGACGTGTTGGCTCGGAACCATGACATTTCTAGGGATGAACTGCCTTATCGACTTGACACCGCCTTCAAGCAACTTGAACAGGTCTTTGGTGTCAAGGGAGCGAAAACAATTGGAAGAGCCATTGCCACCCGCCTGTATGGCAAGTTAGGGCTCGAATTCGAGTCTATTCCCAACCTAGGTCTAGATGAATATATCCGGACAGCGAAGAACCGACTAGCACAAAAACCTACAGCGGAAACCAAGGGCTGCTAGAACCACTAGCTCTTCTCATGTCCCGCCAGTTAACAGCCTAAAACCTGTCCCGCCATGTTAACAGAACCTGATTTAGGGTTCCTCTCGTTTTATTTGTGTTTCGCTGATGGTTCGGGCTTCTGGTTCTGGTTTTGATAGGTACTCGCTCAGTATGGTTCTAACAGTTTCAGGTATAGAGTCAAGAAGTCTCTTTTTGCGTTGTTCTTCGAGTGCATCTTTCATTTCTTTAGTAAGAGAAACCATTATCTTCTCCATCACGGTCTAACCACCTACCATTGGATATCTATAGATATACCAAATAAGGATATTGGTAGATATATATCGATAGGTATTGGAATCACACTAGACCCTTCTCCTGATCCACTCTACGACCCCCATTGTGGTTCTCACGGTGCTCTTTACCATATTGTGAGTCTAGATAGTGTGAACTAGCTGACGAAAAGTAACAGGCTAACCCAACTGACGAGAAGGTACCGTTACCCTCAGTTCGTTTGCTTATTACCGTCTGTTACGACTGGTAATTCGAACTCATGAAATTGCCGACATCAATTTAAGCGCTTAAACCGTCGTCGAGTTAAGCGCAACACCCAAAAGACGACTTACGGGTAATCTCCGATTTATTTGCCAGCCTAGATTGATAATTGATAACATTGATACGGCGGGCTATCCGAGCGCTCATTATTCCATGACTAACATCATTTCGTTATCCTGCGCGGATTTTGTTGGCGTTATCATAAGCGGAATATCTTTGGGTTAGAATTGAGAAGTTGTCTTGTGGAAATTAATGGCTATACCTCATAGAGACGCTGTAGACAGGATTCGGGAAATGTTTAGGAGTCTAGCAATTCCAGATTATTCTGAACGCCATCCTGAACTTTTACCGGCGAGGGATAAGTTGTCGGAAGATGGAATCGACGCCGAAAAAATAGAGGACATTCTCGCTGATGCCTTAGAGCAGTCAAATGGGAATGTTGCGGAGTTTCGGAATACCTGCAAAGACATAAGTCAACAGGGCAAAAATCACCCATTGGCAAAGAACCGCCTACGATGAAAATAATGATGAAATCATTGCGCAAGTCTGCGCTTCAAATTAGCAATTTATGAACAATCAACCCTATGCTGAGGAGGTCGACGGCAACTACGATTAGTTTCAAAGCCTTCTCAGGGTTGGCGATAAGTTCAGGTGCGTTCAGGTTTTGTTTGGTTCTATCTGCAAACGTCAATTCGACAGTAGGGTTCTTTCGTCTGAAATCTTTGCACCATCGGGAGAGTGTGATTTCTATGGCGGCGGTTGCAGCCATGGCGGAGGCTACGAGGGCAGCGGAGAGTGTTATGGTTAGAGCGTTCGCGTAGAAGCTAATTATGACGGGCAGAGCCGCCCATGAGAAGGCGAATGAGACTGTGCTGTGGAATCTTCCTTTCGCAATGTCTGAGTTGTAGGTAATCAAAAAGAAAGTTTCCATGGAAATGAAAACCATGAGTATCAGAGGGGCAGTCATGGAGCGGGACGCGTCGTATAGTATGCGCATGCCGTATGCTCCAATTGAGATGGCGGCGATTAGTGGCACAAGGAATAAGACTTCCAATTCGTGGCGGGTCAAATTTTCACCCCAATGTCTCGCATGGAGTTCATTCAAGGCGTGAGCCGAGAGCCCCAATCCCAAGAAATAGGCTAACAGCGTGAGGATTAATCGAGACGGGTCGACCGAGGGTGAAACGGCAGCGCCGATCAAAACGTAAGAGAGAACCATTGACGTGTAGGGCAAATGCATGAGGGTATACAGTTCACGAATCTTGCCGCCGCTTTTCGCGTACCACGCTCCCTCATACAATACGCCTCCGCCCCACAGTTGCTATTAGTGGCTAAACGAATAAATAGACAACGTCCAAAAGAAAGGTCAAACTGTCGCTTTCCTTTGGTAAATGCCAACGATCGAATAACGCCACAAAATCAGACTGCGCCCAGGCCCTCACAGAGGTGCTTTAGAGGTAATTCCGGTTTGGTTAGTTGTACCGAGTGTGGGAGCAAGGTAGGAGCGAGACCATTGAAATAATGGATGTACGGGGTTGTTACAGTGTGACGTCTACGCTGAGGAACGAACGCAGTAATTGAATCCTCGTCTATGACTAGGCTTGTGTCTCAATATCATTCTGGAGGAATCTCTTTGAATGCTAGCGACAGGTCGATTCCTTGCTTCTTCAGATATTGTTTGCGTGCCAGGTAAAGTATTAGTAGCCTCTGCCCAAATCGTACCAGACTTTCACATAACCAAACGCAATCACTAAACAGAATTGGGTCTTCCCTTCCAAGAAGACAACGAAAGACTATAGGTCATTTGGGTTTGAGGCCCTGGCTTCTACAAGGTCCTTTGAGATGGAGGGCTGATCTTGCATGCGCCGGATTTGTTTACCTTGTATGTTGCAACGACAAGAATCAACGTAGCACCCATTTTGATCGGGATCTGGAACGCGTTTAGGAAGATACCCACAGCCCCTAATGCACCGCCGATGGTGCCAGCGACGGCTAAGAGAGGAATGAGGTAGTAACAGGGGCATGCGCCCGCTAGTAAGGCTGCAATGATGCCCAGCATTCCCGCCTTGGAACCTTTTCCACCCTGCCTTTGGAGAGAAATTTGCCTTATTGAAACTGTAAGCACGGTTGCCGTCAAGAACGTCAACAACAGATCCAGGAGGAGGTTGGCGTATGCCGATGCTGGAGCATAGAACGTGAAGTAAGGCGCGAAGAAGAGGAATTGATCAAAGAAGAGGAGCACTATTCCGTAGCCAAACATGATGATCACGCCTAACAGAACGTATTTCGCGTCTTTGAATGTGTCCACGATCGGAGAGCGCATTTTACGCACTGGTAAGCGAGGCTACCGCTTGCTCAAATACTGATTCCGGTTGACCGCCTGCGATTGTTATCATCCTGCCGTTTGGTCCGATGAGGAAGAATGTTGGTGTTTCAGTTACGCCTGCTTGAACTCCCAGGCTGTGGTTGGCGTTGATGAGTGAGTTGTATTTTCCGCTGTTGAAAGACTGATTGAATTGGGTCATGTTCAGTCTCAATTGTTGCGCGAACGTCTCCATGTTCTGTCTGCTGGCCCAACCGTTGTTTGGAGTCTGCTGACTCTGGAATAGGAGATCATGGAACTGCCAGAACTTTCCCTGTTCTCCCGCTGCGTACGCTGCCTCAGACGCAGAGACTGAGTCAGGTCCGAAGTAATCGAAATCTCTCCACACCAATTTAGCCTTCCCACTATCTACAAGGTTCTGAATCAGCAATGCTTCTTGCGAGTGGTACCATGCACCGCAAGTTGGGCACTGATAGTCCCCGAACTCCACTATTGTTACTGAGGCGTTGGGTGAACCTAATGTCGGCGGAGAGCCTGAGAGTAGACTGTACGCTAAATCGAACGAGCTTGAAGCGGGGAGCGTAACGACTGCGCTTGTCGATGCTGACGGTGCAGGCGTGACGAAATGCCACGCAACTCCTCCAAGGAGAATAATCGCCGCGAAAATTGCCAAGCCAACAATCATTCTACTCTTGTGCTTGTTTGTCCTCGTTTGATCTGGCAACTCATATCCCGTTCAATTCACGACTAGATGGTGGAGTGCATTATCATTCCCCTTAACCTTTGCATTTTCCCTCTCAAAGAAGGATTAAATTCAGTTGTCTTATTGCTAAGACGGGTTTAGGATTGCCTCTACGTAACATAGTGGTTGCCGTCGTCGTGATTGTGGCCGTTATCGCCGTTATTCTGTCAGTTTCCTATCCGTCAATCGTGGTCTCGAACATCAGTACTCAACCGATCCCTAACTTTGCAACTTACACGACCCAATACGCTACCGGTTATCCGCAAATGCCTTAGCTGGTTACTCGACAACGACGGCATGGTACCCTGGCAACTGAATCTGCGATCCAACGTCAAATGCCTGCACACCATACCCAACCCCAACAGCTACGTTCGTTTATGCTCAGTCGGCAACCTACAGCTACCAAGTAACCTTAAACAACCAGGCAACATCGACTTACATAGTGAATTCACCGGCTTCTCAACCCAGACATTCTACCAAACCATTCCACCATATGTGGCTGCAGGCCTTAGCGAGTTAGAGTTTGGATTGGCCGCGCTGCTAGTCGTGGCTGTCGTTGCGGCTGCTATGTTGTTCCGCTTTGTGAGAGGTACGACAGGCGGGTCGAGCGTTGCCAAGGCCGAGTTGCCTTCGGGAACGGTCAGGTACTGTCAGCATTGTGGAGCTGAGAATCGGAGAACCGATAAGTTCTGCGACAAATGCGGAGCTAAACTGGGATGATCTTTGCTGAACCAAGGAGACAGCCCAACGCTCCATTCCAGGTCAACGTTCGCTAATTCGGCTGGATCAGTGATCAACTGAATTCAGGCGGAACATTGGTCGGTCAGGTCATTCTGGCGAAGCGGTCATTAGACGCGGGTGAGCGCATTCAGTAAGTGTTGGGTATGAGGTTCACCCATCTTACCTTTGATTGTTACGGAACGCTGATCGATTGGAGGAGTGGGATAGACTCTCATTTGGGCGAATTGCTCCGAAGGAACGGGTTAGCTCCGGGAGTCAGTGTATACCCAATCTACTTGAAGCTCGAAGCCGAGGAAGAGGGAAAATACAAGTCCTACAGGGATATTTTGACTGATACGGCGATCAGAACTGCGGATCATTTTAGAATCTCAATAACGAAAGAAGAGGCTGGAAGGTTCGCGGCTAGCGTTCCTTCATGGGCGGCATTTGCCGATACGCTGGAATCTCTTAGGAAAATGGGCGTGAGAGGTTACAAGCGTGTCATACTTTCTAATGTCGACCGGGATTTACTGAGGGACACCGTTAGTTGGAATCGGTTGGAGGTTGACGGATACGTTACCGCCGAGGATGTTGGCTCATACAAGCCTGCGGTTGGGCATTGGAATCGCTTCTTCGACGAATACAAAGCCACCAGAGATGGAACCCTTCACGTCGCACAGAGCATGTACCACGACATCAGGCCCGCTAGCAGCATCGGCATCGCTACCGCATGGATAAATCGGTACTCAGATGTGAAACCATCAGACGTTAATCCGACATATGTAGTTCCCGATCTAAGGAGCCTGCTGAAAGCTTTAGGTTAGGTTCTTAGAGAGAGAAAAGAGGTTGTCCAGACGCTCGTCTGGAGTTGGGTGGTTATTTTCGCGAGATTTGACTTTAAAGAACAGCGATAGGTGGTTCTGAGTACCAGACCGGTATCGGGAACCTGTACATGGCTGGTTTGACGGGGTAGTAGAGCATGGGTTGTGGCGTTTGGCATTCGGCCGGCATCATTAACGGTGAAAGGAAGTAAACATAGTCCATCTTATTCGCCTTGACTAATAGCCAACCGCCTGAGGCGTGATAAAGGTTGTGTGAACGGACTTAATTTTCATGCCACTTTCATCTTGACCTGACCTGTATAAATCGACATCTCGGTGTCAACGAGTTTTGACTAACTAATGCTTGCTTAACTCAACCTCAAGGATTCGTAGCCATGTTTCTTGGCGGGTTTCAGCTTACTGGTTTTGCGGCAACTGTTATGTGATTCTTAGGTCGATGGTTAATGTCTATTGAGGATTCATCATGGAACCTGCCTTAGTTCCCGGAGTGCCAGGCGTTCCCGCGCCCGTAATCGTAGAGAGACCAGGTGGCAAACCCGTACTCATTAGCCCTCCAGAAGTCAACGGGGCACACGACTACGCAGTGATCGGATACATACTCGTACTGTTAATGACCATTCCTTGGTTCGTCATTGTCCTAACGATAGGAGCCTTTGGTGCCCTGGCGTCGCCATACCTACCATTCCCAATCATCCTGCCACCAGCGTTGCCTGCCTGGTTGGCCGCTATCCCGTTCATAGGCCCAATTATGATACTACTCACCTTCCCAGGAGTCGGCTTACCAGCATCCTGGTTCGTGTATCTCGCCTTTGGTGGCGTAGGCTTGCTCATAGGAATCATATTTCTGCTTCTGGTATACTTCCAAACTGTCCGCGCAATCAGCAGAGGTCGCTACGCCAGAGCCCGCGGAGGGACATTATTCTGGGCTGTTCTATTCATCATTCCCGTATTCGCAATCCTCGTTAGCCCGGATGTCTTCTATCCAACAGTACTTCTGTTACTCCCAGCCTTCTTCTTCCTAATGGCTTACGGCAGATTAGGAGAGGTCGTCGCGAAATATGGCCCAGTCGCTGTTCTTGGGGAATCTGTTCCAGGAATGGGTATTGCGCCTTCACCACCTCCACCATTATCGATGTTCGGTCCCCCTGTCGGACCTGGACCTGGACCTGGCCTGCCGGGACCTATGGCAATGGGTGGTCCTATGATGCCACCAATGATGCCGCCAGCCGCCCCGAGTCCACCAACTATGCCTGGACCTCAGGCCACTACACCTAGGGTGCCGCAGTGTCCCACTTGCGGAAGAGATCTCTACTACTCAGCAAATCATCGACGTTGGTACTGTCAAACGTGTGACGCTGGCACTCATTCCTAAGTCAGCTTAGCCAAAGGCTTTCAGTTGTTTCACGTGCCCCAAGTATGTTCCGTCGAGTAGGTGGACTTCAGCATCGTCGATGTCCACCGCACCCGACCTAAGAATCGGGCCTAATCCCTCTCCTGCATGAGTTTCCTCGATCCTCTTCGAATTAACAGGTCGCCCTCCTAAGAAATCGTTGAATGGTGGGACGAATATGCACTTGGTTGCGGCTGGTTTAACGTGATACTTCTTTGCGAGTACCTCCTCGGCGTTACCCTTAACGCGCTCTCCCGCAGCTCTTAGCACACCATTGAGAAGTTTCCTCGGGTCACACGAAGCCATAACCCAAGCGGGGCGCGTGAGCCTATAACCCAAAGCATCGCGCAATGTCACCGCAGGGTGTAGATGACCCAAGATCAGGGTCTCGCATCCGATGATCTCAGGGGCGGGCCACGCGTGCCCGTGGAATAACCCAAAGCGTTTCCATAACGCTATGCCGGTTGAGGGGATCAACTCCACCTTCGATGGAGTCAATGGTTCGAGATTACCATCATGATTTCCCAATATGATTTGAATAGTTGGCACACGCTTCAGTAAAGCTTCGAAGAATTCTGGGACATCACGCCATTCCTCAAGCTCTGCCCCGGTAACGCTATGTTTAACGTCACCCAACATCAAAAGACGCGTAGGTTCAACGGCGTCTATGATTGCCAATAACCTTTGAAGCATTTTGCCGGTTTGTGATGGGATATGGATGCCTTGCTGTGCAAGAGTGACCTCCCACCCAATATGAAGGTCTCCGAGAACCACAACCCTCTCACTCTTATGTCTCAGCAGTAAGGCGGGTTCGGATCCGATTGGCTTTAGGGCGTTCATTGGAGATCTTTCATTTGGTGGAGCAGTTTTCGGTACTTGTTCATGCATCCGAAGAACAAAAGGTTACATAGTTCGCGCAGATTTTCCAGAATCTGTAGCCCGGTGGTGTAGTGGACAGTTAACCCCACAAAAGCATAGAGGGCTTTGGACCCTCCGACGGGAGTTCGAAAGGCACCTGAATTGCCCGAAGTTCTCCCCCGGGCTACCAAAAACCCACGCCCTCTATCTCTTCGAGGTTCAGATGGTCCACTGCCAGGGTTGAATCGTACCTCTTGGTGAGCCCAAGCATTTTGACTATGACCATCGGTGGCAACGTCCGTGGTTCGGGAGACGCGAGGGATTCAGTTGCTGGATTTACACGTAGCGAAAGATGAGCACACTATAAGAGAAATTTCTCTTGCTTCGAGAGTTTCACTTCATCTTTATATCAATTCCAACTGTCCTCTTGATTAGTTGGGCGAGCGCATCGGCTTGTGTCTTTGACCCACTCTTGCCGGGTATAGATACTACCAGCGGGAATTCCTTTTTCGTCCTCTCAATAGTCGGCAGTAGCCATTCGAAGACGGGTTCGGTCACCATGACGAGAGAGATGGTTTCATCTGAATGAACTCTCCGGAAGGCTTTCTCAGCGTCTTCACGGTCCTTTACTGCGTAAGTGCTGCTGATTCCTGTTACCTTGAAGTAAGTGGACGTGGCTCGGTCGGAGATCAGGGCAATTTTCCCCATAAGAATTCGCGCTCGGTTCGGGTAGGATGTGCCTAAAACTGCTTCAGGACATCCTCCCTTTCCATTATGTGTCCACAGTAATGGCAACGTAGGCGAATCGGTTCACGTCGATCAACTCCAAACGTTGGTTCAACTGGCTCCATTGAATTTGAAATGCACGAGGGATTGTCGCACTTGATGCTTCCCTTTATTGTTGAAGGGAGTTCAACCGCTTTCTTCGAAGCTACTTCATAGTTTCGTATGATGTTGATGGTTGCGTTTGGTGCGATCAAGGCGATTTTATCGACCTCACGTGGGTTGAGTTCCCTGTCCTGAATTTTGACGATGTCTTTGTGATGCAAGTGTTTGCTTTCGACATTGATCGCGGTGCTGAGAACTTCTCCATTCTTTCCGTTAATTCCTAGAATTTTCAAAACGTCAAGCGCGTATCCAGGAGTTATGTGGTCGATAACTGTACCGTTCTCAATCTTTCTAACGTATAGCTCCTGTCGCGCCTGCAACTTTCTTCAATTTTGTATGGTTCCAACAGTTATTTAACCGTGTGAGCGAAGGAGGGGCGGGCGCGTCGAAATGGAATTTGCTGGAAGGGACGTAGTATCGATTAAGGATTTTTCGCGCGAAGAAATTGATTACGTTCTCGAGAAGACCGATTCTGTCGAGCCTTTAGCGAAGAAGAGTTCGCACGCGCTCGACGGGAAAATTATGGCAACTCTGTTCTTCGAGCCCAGTACTCGTACAAAGTTGAGTTTTGAATCGGCCATGTACAGATACGGGGGGGATTGTCTCGGGTTCGCAGAGCCGAAAGCCGCGTCCGTTCAAAAGGGTGAGAACCTGGCAGACACAGTTCGAGTGGTTGAAAGCTACGCGGATGTTTTAGTGATTCGTCATCCGCTTGAAGGTGCCGCCCGCCTTGCCGCTGAATTCGCTTCTGTGCCCGTCATCAATGCTGGAACCGGAGCGGAAGAACATCCCACCCAAGCTATGCTGGACTTATACACGATCCGTAGGGAGCTTGGGAAGATAGACGGGTTAAATGTCGCCTTAGCAGGGGATCTCAGGTATGGGCGCACGGTTCACTCTTTAGCTTACGCACTTTCGCTGTACGACATCAACCTCTATCTTGTATCGCCAACTCTTCTTAGGATGAGGAAGGAAGTGCTCGAAGAGGTGAGTGGTCGTATCAAGGTTCAAGAGTTTGAGGAGCTTTCCAAGGTGTTGTCAAAAGTCGACGTGTTGTACATGACCAGGATCCAGAAGGAACGATTTGGATCTTTGGAGGACTACGAGAAGGTTCGAGGGTCCTACAGACTGATTGCCAACGACCTATCACAGGCCAAGCCTGAAATGATAGTCATGCATCCGTTGCCGCGAGTTGACGAAATCGAGTACACCGTTGATAATACTCGTCATTCCAAGTATTTCAAGCAGGTTTGGTATGGGCTTCTGGTCAGGATGAGCCTGATCGGCCTAGTTCTTGGTGCATTGAGCTAGTGTTGTTACCTAAGGTAACGCTTATATTGGCAGCAGGCGAAATATTCATTCAGGAAAAGAGATGCGATTAGAAGTCCAAGCGGCCTCGAAAAAACGACGCATCCTTCCTATGCACGTTGTAAACTATACCGCGTTCCGCGAAGACTTCCACACCCAAGAAGACGAAAGCGAACTACACCTGCTAGAGAAATTCCATGCCGCCCGAATTTTATCTCAACGAGGAGACATGGAGACTTTTATCGATCCAGTACTTTTCGATCCAGAGAGACATTCGCAGAAACTGATTGCCGACCTTGCTGGCGTCGAAGGTGAAACTCTAACCGCAGTTTTCTGTGAGACTAAACCCCCAGACGACTCGCTCCTCAAAGAGCTCGAAATGATTGATGAGGCGGAAAACTCTAAGACTGTCGTAGTCTACCCTTTCAGAGTCAACTCGGAGTCTATAGACGCAAAGTTCCCACGAGCTGTCGAAAATGGTAGACTGACCATAGAACATCTAAACTGGCGCGATCGCGGGTTGGAAAAAGCGTTCCGCCAAGCGTTAGAGCTTATGGACGTGCTCTGCAACGAGACTCGCGTTAAGATGCTCCTTCCGTTATTGGAACGCCCACAGGGAAAGAAGAATTTCCGAGAAGAGATAAACCCGAAACTCATCTACGAAAATGTACCCTTGCTCAGAACTCATAAACTCATCAGCCAACTTTCAGACGACCTCTACGACTTGACTCCGATGGGCAAGACAATCTTGGGCGAATATCTCGCATTCGTTGAGAAGGTACGAGACCTTCTTGAAAAATCTGCTAAAGAGGAAGACTAAGTGAGGAAGCCGAAATGAGCACAAACACGGAACGCTTAGACCAGTGCCAAGACTTCGGCGACGTTTTCGAGTTGGTGAAGAAATCTACTGAGCACTCATTGGGGAGACGCAGGGCTGGGCTGATGCTCTACTTGGCGAAATTACCCAACCACATTGGTGCGTTCCACACGATGGGGACTAATGGGATCGTCATGAACCGAACGACATTGGACATGATAACTCACAGCGCCCGGTCGCTGCGCGAGATAAATTCATACGTATACTCTATTCTCCTCCACGAGTATTTGCATGCACTTGGTTATGTGGAAGAACAGGAGGTAAGGAAACTCGTGTATGATGTTTCCTTAGAGGCATTTGGACCAGGGCATCCTGCAACAGAGATTGCGTCGAAAGGCCCAAGCGCGATGCTGCCTAGCACTGTAACAGAAGATACTCCGAACCGGGCACCGGACTTTGAAGTGATTCCTGACCTGGAAAGAAGCAGCCAGCATTACATCAGCTAAGCATCCATACTTGAACTATTCACCGTGTAAACGGCTCTGTCTTCAACACTTTTCCTTTTAGCATCGGGCCAGAGACTGAAGGGAAGAAGGCCATAGGAGGCTCTTCCAAGGTATGTAAGCCGATCGGACCCGCATTGATTGCACTTGGGGTTGATTCCGAGATCCGTTCGGCCGCACATATTGCATGAGGAGTAGTTTGAAGAATACGTAAGGAATTTGCAGCCGAAGCCAAGCGCTCTTTCTGTGAGGTTCAAAAGGTCGATCGGCTGAGAGCTCCCAGAAATGCAGACGACGTTTAGGTGTCCCCCTGGCATTACGGATTGAAACTTGGATTCAATCGTAATGCGATTCTCAAGAGACGCTTTCATTGAAAGGGGTACGGTTGGTATGTCGGTGTAATAGACGTGGCCTCTTCCACTGCCAGGCACTATCACCGATCTTCCAAATTGTTGAATATCCAATTCAGCTAGTCTCTCGACCGCTTCATCTGCAGGGCGTTGCGAAATCGTCAATCGCATTTCCCCTTCTTGAGAAGCTGTCTTCAAATGTTTTGAAGTATCTTGAAGTACCTTCAGTCCGAAGTCTGGAGCGGTTTTCTCTGCTCTTACTCCTGTGTGAGCCTCAACCGCTTCGCTGAGGCCAACGAAGGCGAGATTGTACGAAGCGTTCTTTTCGTAGAAATACGGCCCAGCTGTGCTGTTGCCCGAAAGGATCGGGAGTAGTGGTTGTTTGAGTCTTTCGTTGATGAATCTCTTCTTTGCCTTGAACCCTTCAACAGTCAGAGTAACTGTCTCTCTTAGAAGTGCGAGGAATCTGTCGTCATTCTTCTTTGCTTCGTATGCTATCCGGGGCAGATTGAGGAATATTGTATCCATACTGCCAGTTCTCACGCAGTCAGCGTCCCAGTGTCCCGACCATTCGTCTCCTAACCTTAACCCCGTGGCCGAGTAACTACTCTTTTCCTCATCTCCGAGGAGTTCGAAGAAGGGAATGCTCCTTAGAGCCGCCAATTCATGTGCTCTTTCCAAGATCTTGCGCGTTCTATCATTGCGTAAGGCTTTAGGCCTCACTTTTACAAGAAGGTGGGGAGTGATTGGGGGTCTCCCAGATGATATCTTCCGAAATGCTTCGATCGTCGATTCCGCAATGAGCAGTGCTTCTTCGGAATAGTCGCCGTACTTGCCTAGCGTCTTGCCGTTCGGCCCTATCGCTTCCTCTTGCGCGAGAAACTCCGGGATTGTTAGCTCTACTGCGATTGAGATGCCTGCTTGAGGATTGCTGGGCGGCATCTCCCTCAGGATGGAGGTGAAAAAGTAGTATAGCACTCTTCCGATATTTTCAGCTTTCATTCCGCGTGCGAACGGTGCAAGGAAGATGTTGAAGAAGTCAAAGGTCTGTTCGCCCGAGGCTTCGGCACCAACTACAGCCAACACTTGATTAACCAAACCAAGTGCCGCTTCAAGCGTGTCTGGAGCGGGTGTACCGAATATGGCATGTTTCAGGAAATACCGTAGATCGTGGACGACTTCGTTAGGCGTGAGAATCCAACTTTCGAGGTTCGCGATATGGATTGCTCCCGCAAGGTGTGCGTCCGCTAACTTGTGTGGCAAACAGTTTAACAGAACATATTCCGACAGGACAGATTTTGATGAGATGTAGTTAACGTAATCTGCGCCTAGCCCCTTCTCGCCAGCAATCTTAACGAGTTGAGCTACATCGTGAACCGGCATACCGAGCCTCGTAAGCTTGTGACGGTATTCCTCAAGTTTCTTCTCGATCAAAATTGCATTGACGAACTCACGTATTAGGGGAGCAGTCAAGTATAGCGTCTTGAGCCTAACTAACCTATCCTCTGCTTCCGCGGCAATTTCATCTGCGATCTCTTGTGGAACCCCAGCTTCGACTACAAGGGATCGTGCGATTTTGTTTCGGTGGAATTCCTCTATTGCAAGTTTGGATGTTCTGACATACAATTTCCCTCGCTTTACGTTAACATACTCATCTAAGTCCCGTGCAAACGAGACGATCATCGATCCTAGTTCTGTGATTCCGTACCGCTTCGTTTTCTTGTCGAGCGTAACCAGTCCCGTATCGGTTAAGTTTTTCAGGTGATAGACGAATTTTCCCGCGTCCCTAACTGGGTCTAATTTTAACTGGAACATTAATTCCGTATATTGAAGCGGGCCTTTCGTGGAGAGTAGTCGTAAAATTTGTAGTCTGACAGGGGCTGATGCTGCGTCTAAGATTCCAGCGCCGACCCTCTCCGATGACCGAAGCAATTCTCTCACCGCCAAGAAAGCAACTATGCGTCTCTACCGTAGTCTTATGTTTAAAAAACTGTAGTTCCGGACATTACAAAGCCGTTCGAGACAGCTGATAATCTTTATTTTCTATTCCTACCATGAGGGCGCCGAAATCAACGGAGTTGTGATGATCTTGAATCATCTAAGCATGGAAAAAGACGATTACGAGGTCTTGGGGAAACTAGAAGAGGCATTCGAAAGAAAAGATCTCCAATTCTTCAAAACCTTTCTCGAACGATCGAAGGATTACCCACTTCTCCTCCGCGTTCACTCAGTCTGCATGCTCGAACACATAGGAAGCGAGGAAATGGTCAGCCCTCTGTGTAAGGTTCTAAAGGAAGACGAAAGCCCGCTGACAAGGCATGAGGCAGCCTTCACTCTCGGCCAGTTGGGTTATCGATCCGCGGGTCCAGCCTTGGTTGATGCGATGCTTCACGATAAGAGCCCAATTGTTAGGCATGAGTCAGCTGTTGCTTTGAGTTCGATCGGGGACGATGAAGTTGTTCCGCAGTTGAAGATGGCTATCGAAGATGAGGATGAAGACGTTCGCAATTCTGCCCTGATTGCCTTCGAGTATTTGACATACCTACAAAAGAAACGTACCACCCCTACCGAGAACGTGGCGGTCAAGCCGAAGATTCGGCTGTGAAGCATTTAACTTAGTGCTCGTTTCGTAGTGGGTTTAGGGGCGGTGGTCCAGACCGCGAGTTAACCCCTCGTGGGGGCATCTTGGTCTAAGATAGCGAATGACGATTCGCCTTAAAACCGGTCTCGGGACCATAACTGAACGGCGGGAACACCGGTGATCGAGGGTTCAAAATGACAGAACAATGTCATGATATTCCCTCCCGCCCCACCACACCATTCAGGTGGAGTTCTCTCCGAGTCCATTCGGTTTCATTCCAATGAATTACTGCTGAGCCCGCGCAGAACGAGCCTGTGGGGGTTAGAAAGTGGGAATTTTTGGTCACGTCGTTTTCTGAGTTTAACGGGGCGGTGGAGGGGCTGGAACCCAGGTTACTGTAGGGGGTTGTTGCCTTCGTCCGTACGCGACTAGGCCTGCTGTGGCGATTACGACGGCTGCGAGTATTGCTGCGATTGCAACTAAACCGAGTAGGGATGATCTATTCTGGTGTCTGTACGAGTACTGTTGTGAGGGTTGTTGGAATGACGGAGCCGGGTATGGGTACGAAGTCTGATACGGGTACGAGGTCTGGTTTGGGTACGAGGGTTGGTATGAGTACGGGGTTGAGACGGGGGGTTGGTACGGGTATGGATAAGCTTCGGTTACTGTGGTAGTGGCGACTTGCTCGCTTCCTACTACGGCTTGGAAGGTTTCGCTGGTTGAGGTTACTAGATCTCCGTACTGGCTGCTGTAGAGAGAGACGCTGATCGTGACCGTATGGCCTTGAGTTGCTGGGGGCAGGTTGAAGCCTAATTGTCCGTTGAAGGTGGTACCTCCGTCGGGGGATTGTAGAACAGTGTTCACCGAGCCTAAGGCAACGTTTGAGGTAGCATCGTAAGCATTACCGGTCGCGTACAGCTGATTACCGAATGTTGTTGTGCAGGTGGCTGACATAGGCACCACGATAGGGACATTGGAGTACGAGTACGTGGTAGGCATGACAGGATAGCTTAGAACTGCCGTACACGGTGCCGCCTGAGCCGCGACGGGATTATTGTTCACTCCGACCGCTAAGATTGCTATGATCAGCACAATGCCGAGCAGGGCATAGTTACACGTTTTCGCGTATGCTTTGACCAATTTTCATCACTAACCGACTACAGCATGTAGTTGCCTATAACTAGAATGGACGAATCATGCACACACTGGTGTTGCAAACTACGCGTATCACATTCAAGCTACGCGTACCACACGACGAAACGACAGGCCAGAAACCAGGCCGTTTCACACGAATGCGGGACATTGAGATTTACGGGTAAATGAAAACTTGCAGAAAGTCTGTATCGGCGAAGATATTTGACTCATCATTGATTTGTTGAGTGGAAGATGATACTCGCGAGGCCAATGTGGCCTTTCTCGACGAAAAGCACCTAGAATCTTAAGTCGCACAATAAACGGACACATGCTACTGCTCAGTTGGTGAAATCAACGTCAACGCAATCTGTTGACCAAGGTGTGAAATATGGTACGGGTCTACGAGTTCTCCAAGTGGTATTGATCCTTGTCGGGGTAATTTTGGTTGTTCTCTCAGCAGTCATTCCAATTTGGATGGGGGCAATGACTAGAGGGGGTGGAGAAAACGCGGCGATCAGATCGGACTATCTTAGGGCGTTGACACCATTCATAACCATTGTTTCATTGGCGTCCTCTTTTGTAGTAGCGGCTGTGATTTTGTCGTTTGAGAAATCAAGAGTTAATGTTGCATCGGTTTTGTTTGGGATTCTGACCCTCTCTGTGTTCACTGCGGAAATTTCGCTTTCCATTTACCTTTCCTTGCTTAGACCGTTGTCAAGAACCGCACCGATCCAATTGGCGCTGTATGTATTGATTGGGTTAGTGCTTCTTGGGTTGGGGTGGACAATGTTCACTCTGGCTTCGATTATATCCGCGTGATAGCGTCGACCCGACCTCCCAACCATATCGTCATACAAGGTATCCGATGCCTCTCTCAAACAATCAATCAAGCTGGGGCCGCAGCAGTGATCCCAATTCGATAATTTCCGCATTTGGGTTTAGCGTTCGATCCACCACTACTACTCGCTTCTGGTCGTAGCTACCATTAGCGAGTCGCCCATGAATAATTGACTCAGCCTTGCCACGACCAATATAGGTCCCGGCAGAGTAATGCAGACTAAACCCGATAAGGACTATGAGAGCATAATGGTAAGAAGTAGGTGCTTGTGCCCATAGAACTTTGTAGAAGATGTCTAGCAGACTGACCAGTATGTTGAGACCGATAATCGGTCCCAATACAGCGGTTAGAACAGTTGTGTGAAATGGTCCTCCATTGATACCGATGATCTTGAACCGCCTGAAATATGGCAGGGCGATCGAAGGGGCCACGCCCGAGATCAGCGTGATCGCGATCAACCCCGGAGTCAGTCGGAGCGAAAATAGTACACCGGTCGTATGCTGAGGAGTAGCCAGGAAGTTCAATGAATGCAGTACCAACTGTAGCGTACCGGGCCTTGTCGTTGTGGTCCTTGACGAAGCGGTCCGCGGTGAAGACGGGTCACCAGTGTAGATATCCCAACCTAAGGCAAGAGACGTGAAGAACAATACTAGTGGGAGGTAGACTAAGTGAGATTTCTCGATGAGGATCTTTCCTAATTGCGAGGGTTTTTCATCCTTAGGTCTGATCACCTGCTTCGTCTTCGTGAGCCGCGAAATTAACCCAGCTATGTTTAACGAGCATATGCCTCCTAGGAGTACGATTGACCCATAACCTAGGCCTATGACCAGAAGCCCTTCTATTGACGTCAAGACTGCGATTTCAAGTGGATCAAGACCAGCAACTGTGAGTTGGTGGATTGAGAACGTTGAAACCGCAGCGACAACATAGGCGACGAATCCTAACGTCAACGGCACACCCGCATCTATGATCGGTCCACGTTCAGTAACTCTCCGCTTTTCACCGGGATCGCTAGCCATCCTCAACCCCATACTTTCGATACTTGCTGAGAAACGGAAGCGGAACTATTTACGTTAATTCTTGGAGGTAACCGTACGATCTGGAAAGCTGAGAACGTGATAGGCTCATCAAATTCAAGAGTATACCTACCTCCAGATAAGATGTCTAGTCCAATGCTCAAGTCAGCATGGCAATATAGTTCAGGCTCGCGCCTACCGAACGGCTACCGGATGAACATGATGGCTTGGACACTCATCCGAAGCCGACGTTGCGTCCTTGTCGGCTAACCATTACGGAGTTCAGAATTGGGCAGGCAACGTGCCACCGTTTAATTCATATTTGTAACGAAAGGCATCTCAGATAGCTATCAACTAACATAATTGCGTACATCTTATGGCATCATAACGGTTAGTTTCGTGATCGTGATATCGGATGGCTTCAGGTTTTTCGTTACACAGAGCCTTCCTGATTTATTAGGCCCTTAACTACGCGACATAGTTGGGTTATGGTGTGGAAGCGTTTCTCCCGGATCCCATCAACGAAAACAGGAATTGTAGATGAGTGAACCTAGTAGTTGAACTCTCATTATCTACTCTCAGTTATTCTCATAGTAGTTGGAGGCCTAACGTTACTTGGCAACCCAGCAACTAATCAGACGACAGTTCTTGGTTCGCTGAATACCTTACATGTGTCTCCGAACCTGGAGTCACCTGAGCAAGCCGCGACCGGGAATTCGACCATTACCACTACTCTGACAAGTGCGAGTTCAAGTACGAACTCGATCGCGACGACATCCGTATCTTCATCAAGCTCTACCTCTAGCGCCTCAGCGTCATCTGTGATAACGACTAGTTCAGTCATCACGACTGTCGTAAGTACGCCGGTATCAACTATGACTGTGGTGAGCACCCTCACGACAACGGCATCATCTACTTCGACGACCAGTCTAACAAGTGCTAGTCAGACGACTACCACTATTCTTAGGGTTCCGTCTATATCTCTTAATCCATCATCCGGCGCGGTCGGGTCGACAGTTCAGGTCACAGGCTCAGGCTTCTCGACCATCGATACTACCTGTTCAATATCAGGCACCGTTGTAGCGTCCCAGACATGTTCAGTTTCCGATGGGACTTTGACGGGGGCATTTACGGTTGCTAATGTAGCTGGTGGTTCCTATGGTGTCAGTGCTGCTGGAACTCAAGCTGGAGACTCTACGTCAGCTAGTTTCACAGTCAACGCGGTTCCTCCATCAATCACCCTTAGCTCTACCTCTGCCTCCGTTGGAACATCTGTTGATGTGACAGGGTCTGGTTTCTCTACAGCTGATACCAGTTGTTCGTTGTCTGGTAGTCCGGTAGAAACTTTGAGTTGTTCCATTTCAGACGGTACCTTGTACGCGTCATTTGTTGTTGCTGATGTAGCGTCTGGTACGTACACAATTACAGCTAGCAGTAGCCCAGGTAGCGACTCAGCTTCAGCCAGCTTCACCGTTAGCGGTGCGTCTCCCTCAATCACGCTTAGCTCTACTTCTGCTCCCGTTGGAACAACCATTGATGTGACAGGTTCCGATTTCTCAACAACCGATACGAGTTGCTCGTTATCTGGTAGTCCAGTAGAAACTTTGAGCTGTTCGATTGCAAGCGGAACCTTGTCCGCGTCGTTCGCTGTAGCCTCTACCGCGTCTGGCACGTACACGATTACTGCGACGGGTAGTCCTAGCGACGATTCTGCCTCTGCGACTTTCGTAGTTAGTAGTAGCGCCATATCTATCACATTCAATCCCGCTTCAGCGCAGGCTGGATCGGACGTCCAGGTGTCTGGGTCAGACTTTTCCTCTAGCGATACTTCTTGCAGTTTGTCCGGAAGTTCCGTCGCTTCTCCTGAGTCCTGCTCGGTCTCGGGAGGTACGTTAACAGACTCCTTTACCGTTGCTGATGTGGCGCCTGGCTCCTATACTGTTACTGCAACGGGCAGTCCAGAAGGGGATTTGACATCTGCAACTTTCACGGTTACGAGCCCTCTATCTATCACCCTTAACCCGACTTCTGGCCTTGCTGGTACAACAGTTCAGGTTTCCGGTTCTAGTTTCTCTTCGAGCGACTCAAGCTGTTCGTTGACAGGTAGCGTTGTGAGTTTTTCAAGTTGCTCAATATCTAGTGGAACATTGTCTGGTTCTTTCATTGCCACGAACGTTACGGCGGGTTCCTACACGGTCACCGCGATCGGTAGTCCCAGTAACGATTTTGTCTCGGCGACCTTTTCGTTAACAAACCAAACAACAACAAGCAGCACGAGTTCAACGTCCACTTTGCCGGACTTCTCACTCACGTCTACCTCAAATGTCATGTTGACGCAGGGAGGAAGCGGCTCAGCAATGGTTACTGTGGGTTCCATAAACGGATTTAGTTCAACCGTCACGGTATCTGCGGGGTGGGTTGGAACCGCGCCTGCCGGCGCCACCCTATTCATCACATCTCCGGTAACTCCTATGCCGAATGGGACCGCTACGGCGCCCTTAACGATCATGGCGTCTCCAACTGCTTCTATTGGGACTTTTGTTGTTCAAGTGAATGGAACGAGCGGATCCTTGGCGCACATTTTAAGTCCCAATATCGCTGTTCAGATACTTCCTGCGATCAGCACAGCAAGTAGCACGAGCAGCATAAGTAGCCTGGCCACAAGCAGCACAGAGAACAGCTCGACCAGTATCGCCATTACAAGCAAAACAACTCCAGTCCCCACTATCCCCACCAATTGCCCAGTTTCCAAGGCGACTTCTGGCACCGCGCTAGCCCCATTAGCTCAAAGTTTGAGAAATTTCCGCGACCAGTCAATCATGAAAACACGGACGGGCGTAGCCTTCATGACACTTTTCAACGCCTGGTACTACTCATTCAGCCCAGCGATCGCGTCCTACCTTGGAACCCATCAAGCTCAACGAGAACTATTCGGCTATACCTTGTATCCACTCATCGGCCTACTATACGCCTCATACTACACATACGCGCTCATTTCGCCACTGAATAATGAGGTAGCAGCGCTAACGGCTGGATTAGTCGCTGCTGCGATGATAGGGTTCGTCTACCTCGCGCCGCCGTTATACTTGGCTAAGCGAATCCTTCGGCGAAAAACAAACCTCTCTTCAAGGCTAAACCACAGGCTCCTGCTTGCTCTGCCTGCCGCAAGCAGCGCCGCGATCGGATTTTTTTATTCCACTGGGATGGGATTGGCGTTGGGTTTTGCTGCAGCTACTCTACTCCTATCGATCTTAACGCTTGGAGTCATGGCTGGAATTCAAGTGTTAAAACGCGTAAAATTCACGTATCTAGCACAACAGGCAGCCGCTTTGAATACAGTTTTCAATACCTTGGCAATTTGTACGATGAAGGTCCTGAACAGCGGTGCCGAAGAGTAGGAAAATGAAATGGGCGGCGCAGTAACTTACATTGCGACTATAAGCTAAGAACACAAGGGCTTGTCCTGCGCCGTTGCCAACTGGAAATCGCTCCAGAAGCGTTAACGTCGTTGAGCTATTGTGTTAAGGGGGTGTAACTCCGGCATCATGTTCGCTGTTCTTCGAGTTGAGGTAGCTGCTAGACTCAGTGTAACCTTTCAGAATATGTGGATGATTCGTCCACAACGACTAATTAACGGCAACGTAACTACGGAGCGTAGTTGTCAGCGAGGTGAAAAAGTTGAGTTTACTCGACACAGTCCTGCAAACGACTCCTAACTACCCTGCGCGAGGTATGGGGTTTGGTGGATCGTTCATCTTCGGAGCCATCAGCGCCGTCTCAGTCCTTCTAATCACTGTAGGCGTGTTTTATGTTCTGATAAAACTCGGAAGCCTCCTAGACGCTCTGAAAGAGAAAACAGAGACTGGGTCCACAAAGAAATGACACCCGCGATGGCGTAGAGTGGGCGAAGCTTACGTTGCACCACGCCCATACCATTTTTTCTGGTGGGAAAGTTTCCTTAACTGGAACAAGCTTGTTGACTTAATGGAGAATTACGAAGGGGCGGCTGTCACGGAACATGATTTTGAGAAATATCTCTGCTAAGGTTTTACTATCGGTTTGAGGGAATCTCTTCCATAGATGAGTCATAGGAGATGTCAGCTCACATAAGTTTGAAAGTCGTTATCGTAGTTCTGCTTGCGGTGCCGATTATGACGAGCACTACCTTAACGATAACCGCAGCATCGACCTACAGCCAGTACTCTCAACCCTCAATTGCTCCGCAACAATACTACAATACGACATTGCAACAATACTGTGGTTACCCATTCAACCCGTACCTTTGTAATGAGGGGCCACCAACAACTATCACGGGTTATCTTACTGTAGATTCGTCTTGCGTATTTCTATACACAGCATCAGGAATAAACTATGTAGTGTGGCATCTGCCTAAACGTGACCGTAACCAGTATCAGAATCAAGCCGTTGAAGTGTACGGTTTCATTTACCCAGATTGGCCAACAGATCAACCATTTCCGTCTAATCCATTTCAACAAAACATCTGTGTCGGAGTTCCCATGTGGGCGATACCACCCTACATCCAAGCTTTTTCCTAGTCTCTGTTGGTGAATAGTTTCTTTCTTTTCTGAGGCTCCTCTCTGGAGCCTCGCTTTCTGTGCGTTTGTCACTTGTAAGCCGAAGATTCGGCTGGAAGATAGAAACAGAGAAGGAATACGATGTCTTAGACCACCTTTGCTTTCTTCATGCTGGCATTATGAATTAGTGCCAACTCATTTTTTGTTTGCTGCCTGATTTGGAGTTATGTACACTGTCGTGGACATTATTTTTCCTGAACTGGTTTCAGCAATCTTTCCAATAAGTTCAGGGAGGATTTCGTAGCCACATTTCCCACATTTCCACGCGTTGTCGTCAGGATACTCGTGTTGACAACGAATCCCATTACTCCATTCTCTGATCGTGATGCTTGCCATGACTCTAATCGAAGCGCGGCGCGTTCTACGCCTATGATAAACGAATGGTTACTGCCACATAATGAAACGAGGTGTAGGTGATCTTATGAGTGTCGCATATTCCCCATAGACACGTATTCTTTCCATCTCATTGATCATTAGGTTTCTCTTTGCGAGCTAGGCTCACACTCTACGCATTTCGCTTGGGACATCAATTCGAGCCGGTGACGATGAGAAAGTGTTGAACACCACTTCACAGATGACTGGTTGAAATATCCTCAGTTGCAAGCTTTCATTACGTTGACCGAAGTAGTCAAGCGTGAAACAATCCGACCAATTTCTCTTTGTCGGGTCTGTTGTCGATTTAAGATTGTCTAACATGGGGAGGATTATGGAATAAAGGAAACGTGTGTCTCCGACTTGTGACTCAAGCAGAATCCGTAAATACTTAGGAATACGAACTATTCGAGAAGCGAAGTATTATGCAACGACTGGAGACACCGCGTGAAGAATGTGCGCGGGAAATTCTTGAGGCGGTTCCGTTGGCTATGCGCACAATCCGAGCCCAGCTGAGGAGGCATAGCGGCTCCGCGCTGTCGGTACCACAGTTCCGAACGCTTCTATTCATCAACCGTCACAGGGGGACGTCTATTTCCGAGGCCGCCGATCACATCGGATTAACCTTGCCCTCGATGTCGACGCTCGTTGATGGGCTTGTGGCACGTAGCTTCGTGCTGCGGAGAGTCCATGAAGATGACCGAAGGCGTATGACCCTAATACTCACTGAACGTGGAGACGCGGCGTTGCGTTCAGCCCGCACAGGGACCCAAGCATACTTGACGGAACGGCTTAAGCCATTACCTGAGACACAACGCGCCACGATTCTGAGAGCCATGCGGATTCTCAGACGAGTATTCTCTGAGGAGGCTGAGTGATGTCGAGGGTTCAAACCGATCTAGTTAACGTGCCCAAGGTGGAGGCAAAATCAATCCTCGAGACCAAGTCATTGACAAGGCGTTTCAGGAAGCTCGTTGCAGTCGATCACGTGAGTATATCCATCTCACAAGGTGAGATGTTCGGTCTTGTGGGCCCCAACGGCGCTGGCAAGACAACTGTAATCAAAATGCTGACGACTCTCCTAGCCCCCACGTCCGGAGACGCATGGGTGGCCGGCTATGACGTGGTTCATCACTCAGCTCAGGTCAGGCGGGTTATAGGATATGTTCCACAATTGCTTTCTGCGGACGGTTCCCTGACAGCATACGAGAACCTGCTCATCTTCGCAAAGCTATACCATATCCCCCGGCGGGAACGCGAGAGACGGATTCATGATGCGTTGTCATTCATGGGGCTCGATGAAGTATCCGACAAAATGGTTCGGGAATATTCTGGAGGAATGATCCGCCGCTTAGAAATCGCCGAGTCCATGCTGCACAGACCAAAAGTACTCTTTCTGGACGAACCGACCGTCGGACTTGATCCGATCGCTAGGAAAGCTGTCTGGGACCATATTCAACGACTTCGTTCGGATTTCGGAACTACGATTCTGCTCACAACTCACTACATGGAGGAAGCCGACGAACTGTGCGACCGAGTGGCAATCATGCACCTGGGAAAGATCGCCGCAATCGGGACTCCAAGTGAGCTTAAAGCGACCGTCGGTGAGGGCGCGACGCTGGATGATGTGTTTGTACATTACTCAGGATATGAGGTGGATAACGTAGGGAACTTCCGCGACGTCTCAAGAACAAGGAGAGTGGCAAGAAGGCTTGGATAAACCTTCAACACTAGGAATCGGAAATGTGCTCACGGCAGCTTTCAACTTCACGACTGACACGGTCACAATCGCCGAACTTGAAGCACGTAAACTTCATCATGACTTCACAGAACTCTTGACGCGTGCAGTCCAACCAGCGCTTTGGCTTTTGATCTTCGGCGAGGTGCTCGCCCAAATCAGAGCCATTCCCACTGGGCAAATATCGTACCTGGACTTCATGACGCCCGGCATCTTAGCTCAAAGCGTTCTCTTCATCGCGATCTTCTATGGCATAGCCGTCATCTGGGAACGTGACCTAGGGATCCTGCACAAGATGCTAGCGAGTCCGGCACCCCGCTCTGCTCTAGTGTTAGGTAAGGCCCTTTCCGCTAGTGAACGAGGGCTATCGCAGGCCGTAATTATCTACGGGTTGGCGGTCCTGATAGGCGTCCACATCAATTGGTCCATAGTTTCAGTGCTCGGCGTGTTGTTCGTGGTGATTCTAGGTTCCGCCCTATTCTCCACGTTCTCATTGATCATCGCGTGCCTGGTCCGTACGCGGGAGCGTTTCATGGGTGTAGGCCAACTTCTTACAATGCCACTCTTCTTTGCCAGCAACGCAATTTACCCGATCTCAATTATGCCAGGTTGGTTGCAGACGATTTCGCGAGGCAACCCCTTAACGTATGAGGTTGACGCGCTGCGTTCCCTCATGGTAATTGGAGGAACCAGCGTCTACGGAATCATAGTAGACATAGCAGCGCTAATGGTGTCGACTGCGATCTTGGTCCTAATCGCTGCAAGACTTTACCCGAGAGTCATCTAACTCAGCCTGCGTCCAAAACGGAGTATGAAGTAGTTGCAGAACGATCGAGTTACAGAAACATAAGCGAGTGGGGGGGAATTTCTGTTCTGAAGGTTCGACTTATTAGTGACAAAATCGCAGACGCAGTACGTCAGTTAACAGTGAGGGCTGTTCGTTGAGATTAACTGCGCTCATAGCCATACTCGTCGGGGTAGTTGGCGCGGCATGGAGTTGGAAACTACTCCAATGGTACCTTTCCGCCAACACCGCCTTGTACTGCGTTCTCGGTGCTGTGCAGCAATGTGCCTCCGTTTTCGCCTCCGCCTCTTCATACTTCTATGGAACGCCAATTCACCTGCTCGCGGTGGGATGGTTCAGCTTATTGGCCGTAATTGCCGGGGTTAGGGCATACGGAGTACGAAGCGCCTCACGAATTGGCCTACCTATTGCAGCGCTATGTATACCAACGATCATTTATCTGGACTACATAATGATTGCAATAATACACGCCATTTGCTCTGATTGCGAACTAGCCCACATCCTCGGCCTAATACTCTTCGCACTATTCATAATCATGTACCGATCTGACAAGAAAAGTAGCGCAAACGAAACGTGGAAGTAGCAACTCCACAGCCGATGAAGGCACAGTCAAGAAGAGTTTTTCATGGGTGATTCTTGACGCTCTGTACATAGGTTCTATGCTTAGAACAGGCGCAGTTAGAGCGAAAGCTTAAGCATTACCCATTAGTGCACCGTAATCGTTAGGCGAAACCTCGTTGGCATCCAAAAGCAACAAGACCAAAGACGGAAAAGAAACCCTGGCCAAGAAAGGTCACGGGCTGAGCAAAGCAGAGAAGATTGCCATCCCCATCATACTTGTAATCGCAGTTTGGGCAGTATACTCGGTTCTCACCCCTGGACCCTCGGGAGGGTCAAGCAGTCTTTCGAACTCTGTAACAACCTCGGTATCCCAGTCCGGTCTAGCCCCCGATTTTACCCTACCCGTAGTTGGCCCCAATGGCTTGACAGGTCAAACTGTGGCACTGTCATCATTTCGCGGAAAGGTCGTGCTTGTGGAATTCATGGAACCATGGTGTGAACACTGTCAAAACATGGCTCCAATTCTAGATAGCCTGTATACTCAGTATGGTAAAGGAAACGTCGTATTTCTATCCGTTGCTGGACCTTGGAACGGGGCGACTGCAAACGATGCTGCTAATTTCATTGGCAAGTATGGAACTGGCTGGATTTTCGTTTACGATTCGTCAGGGACGATCTTCAGCGAGTACGGCGTTAATTCAACCCCTACCTTCTACATCATCAATACCGATGGGACCGTCTCAACCTCGCTTACAGGTGAACAATCCTCCAGTACTTTGGCAGGCGCTTTATCGGCAGCAGGCGGAACCTAACAACTGTAAACAACTGTAAACTGTAATGCAACCTTCCGTTTACCGTTGCTAAGTCGGGCCTAGGGCCACCGATTACTTACGAACTCAGGTTGTTGTGAAAAGTTTCTGAACCGCGCCCATGCCGTCTCTCAAACTCGAAGAACTACGCCGTTAGGGCAGTTGCGGGAAAAGCACCCAAAATCGGTCGGTCATTTCTCATATCCTGCATGCATGAACGTATGTGGTGCACCAAATGAGGGAATGAATGCATCATTCAACTGTACCTTGGAGAGAATTTTCCTGCACGGACTATATGCCGTATCTATCAGCCGCCGATTCTTGGCGAGTGCGACTGACGATCCGAGATATTGACTACAACAGCCTTTGCACTTTGCCTTAATGTCGAAATAGACCTGATTTAATGTGGTCGAACGGTTACCCATCGCAAACGGGGCTTCGGTAAGATCGATGATTGCTGTATCGAATTGCTCGTTTGTTGAGTGTAGGTAGCTGAAAGCGTCGTCGATCACGACTCTGACGCGAGGATCTCCGAATGCCTGATTCACGCCCTTGATGTGCTTTCTGCAAGATTCGATGAGTAATTGGTCGATATCAACGAGCGTGACATGTGTAATTGTTTGAGATTGAAGCAGTTCTAATAGCGTCTGCCCGCTACCGCCTCCGAGTACAATGATTCGGGCCGCCTCATTTCGCTTGGCAGTACTACAGAGGGCTTCGTTGAAGATTCGTGCGTCATATTCTGTATGTTGGAGGTTGTGATCGAGAAACAGCATTCTGCCGTAAGCGTCGTTATCGATTATGTCTATCTTCTGATATTTCGACTGACACGAGAAACAGAATCTCTTCGCATGATACGCCAGATGCAACCCGCGGTACGGCTCATAGACAATGTACTTGGATTTCTCAAAACACACCTTAAGCCCAGTGTCTGACATAGCCTACCATCGAGACGCCGAGAGGAATAATCTATATTACGATGCCGTTTCCGTTGGGTTCTGGAGTTTTGTTCAAGGTACATTATTTAGTTGACACTTGTTCTCCACGGTTGGTGGATTGGTTCAGTTTTTTCTCAGCTTGGTCGGTGATCGACCGCGGCGGTGGTTTTTGGTAGCCTGTGGGGAGACGCAAGCAAGGACTGTAGTGTAGGGCGCTTACGGGTGTAAAACTGGCATTTGTGCAAGCTATTTGGAGTAGTTCACCGATAAATTTGCTACGCCGTATTACCCATTCCTAAGCCGTGAACCTCGATCAGGCCATCTGCTGTGTTCTCTAAAGGTCTTTAGAACGTCAAGCATTTGAAGCACTTATTAGGGGTCCTGGCAATTGCAATACTCTGTGGTCATAGTTTGGCTTTGAAACTGAGAGACGTTAAGACGGAGATTATAGAAGAGGATAATGGATCCTATGCAGTGGCGTGTTCGGCTCTCGGCGTCTATTCGGTAGGAAGAACTCTGAGGGAGGCTAAGCGCAACTTCCAGCAGGCTCTCGATCTGCATTTGTCCGTTCTTAGGGAGAAAGCCACTAAGGAACTTACAGTCGTAGCCCGGTAGTTCGCTAAGGCGAGCTTTTGCCCCGTCTGCGACTGATAGAGGGTAGAGATCTCGTTAAGATTCTCTGTAACGAGTTCGGTTTTGTAAAGGTTAGGCAGAAGGGCAGTCACGTAACGTTGCAGCATAACGGCACGTTCGTTACCGTTCCTATGAAGGCGATACGAGTCGGCTTATTCGGCAGAATCCTGGGAGACTGCAGGATATCAAGAGACGATTTTCTTGCCGCTTTATGATCGCATCGTTCCAAACAGTGTGATCTTAGTAGCTCTTAAAATTCAATAAGCGTATTTCTGCCGTGTCCTTTCGCGTGTGTCTCAGCCTGATCTAGCGTTAGTTGCCCGGTTTTCCATTCCACGACTTTCTGAGTCATGCCCAACCCCGACACAACCCCAACTATAAGAAAGCAACACATCCGTCAAAGTAACCTATATTAGTTCTGCGACGCAGCATCGAACCAATGCATCGCCCACTCTACAACCAGCTAGTTCCCTACTATGAATTCGTTGAAGGCCGCGATTGGAACGATGAAGTTGAGCTCATCAACTCCGTTTTGAGAAAACACAAATCAAAATCCGTAGTGGACCTAGGGTGCGGCACGGGATACCACGTAAGAGCGCTGACGAAACTGGGGTTCAATGTAACTGGGGTCGATATTTCAAAGCGGAATATCCGATTCGCAAGAAGGAGAGCTAGATCAGAAAATGTCCAACCGCATTTTGTTATCGGTAGTTACTATCATTACCGACCAGATCAGGAGGTCGATGCGGCTCTATGCCTGAACTGGTCTATTCCTGTAAGAGATGGCGAGGTGAAGCGTTTTCTGGATAACGCCCTCTCGATGCTTCGACCAGGCGGATTACTGTTATTTGACTTCGAGAGAGTCTCACAAATCGTATGGAAGGATGTTGGTAAACCAATTGTTGAATCGTGGAATCGAAGGGATGAATTGATCGTGAGGGTTTCAGTCGGGCAACTTAAGGCAAATGTTCTTTCCTCTCGGGATCTTTACGCGATCTATCCTAAGAATTCCAGGCCAATTCTACCTGATGAAACTATGAGATACGAAACCACTCAAGGGGGTGGTCGGGTTCGGGTCTACTTGGACCGTTCATATGTGCGATTTTTTTCTCTACATGAAATAAGACGCTTCGCAAAGCGTTCAGGATTCAGATTGATGGCTAACTTCCTGTTGCCAAGAAATAAGTACAAACGCAACTACGCTATTCTCGAGAAGATCCAATAGCCCGTTACCTTCCCGAGTAAGCGTAAAGTAATCGTGATTATGATGCGACTCTTGATTGTATGATTCTCAGCAGCTATTTTCATGGGACTTGCCTTGAAAAATCGTTCCTAAGCAACATGATAAGATGGTAGCGGGGGGTGGATGTTCGGGCGGTTCTGCGCCTTTCGAACCACCGCTTGAGGAGCCGTTAGGCTCAATCTCAGGGTTTCTCGCCAGGATATGAGCCATCCGCAATCGTTCTGCGGGTTAAACCTGGCTACCCCACCCCGCTAGAGTTTCGTCGCTCAAGTTCGCTACAAAGTCCATTAATAGATAAGGTTGTTTCCCACCCTTCGAGCAAACCACTTTCGATTAGTGTACCACCCTCTCGGCCAGCCTCAACGTTCTCTGAATGCAAGTAGTCAGTTTGGGATCTCTTTCCGAGTTCTTTCGAGAGCGGGAGATCTGTAGATTGCGCGCTTTACTATGTCGGTGGACGGCTCGCCATATTGACGATGGTATTGTTCGCAGGCATATGCTATGAGAATGTCATCGTAGCCGAGGCCGCAGGTACTGCAGATGTAAACGTTTCTACGCTCGTGCAGCTTTTCGGTTACCACAATTATCGGGAGGAGAATTGTGCGTCCCATTACTATGTAAGACTTTGTGTCCCGGATTGAGTTTCGCACGAAGCAAATTACGTTTGGGTCAGTCTCGTGTTAGACCTTCCTAGGTATGAGGGTGCACGTTATCAAGTTGTTCTGGAAATGGTTTTGCTGTCCTGAGTGTCGAAGTCTCCGAGCGTCGTCGCATCGTTATTAAGCAGGCGGCTGTGCGTTTTCCTCTAAGAATTACCTATCCTACCGATTTTTACAATCTCCTGCAAACTTTTGCCACTGTCTTCGTGCATATTGCTCTGTTCGATAACATGGCCTTCTCGCAGTGGAGAAGGGTTTATTCCCGATGTTTCCAGTGAGTGTCGCGATAAACCATGTCATATATTGCGGTTCCGAGGCCGCCGATAGCGGCCACCTGCTACGTACCGGCACCATGCGCTATACCACAACCGCCCGAAGTCTTCTATCAGCCCCCGCCTCAAGCAGCAGCATACCAACCTCCTCCACAGACCTACTATTACCAGCCCCCCGCTCAAGCAGCAACATATCAGCCCCCTCCACAGACCTACTATTACCAGCCCCAACCAGTCGCCTATAGCGTCATGCAGCCAGCCCAAGTCTACTACTATCAGCCTCCAATGGTCAAGGTACAGTAACGCGCCACTCAAGCTGAGGCGCAGCTTGGCTACGTCAAGGTCTGTGCCAGATGCCTGATGGCGGTTCCCTGTTCCACTTCCGCTTTTCGAGGCCGTAACGAGAAAGTGGCTTGGTCAGGTGCCTGTGGGCCTTCCTGTCAGGAAGATATAACCCCTGCCGAATTATTCTCCGCTTTTTTAGAAACTGTTTCGAGGCGTTTAAAGCGACAAACTTGCACCTCTCGCATCTGTAGCCCTGACCCCTGCCTGCAGATTTCATGCGTTTTCCACAACGAGAACATTTTTGGTTCTCGATTGTAACCTCATCGCTTAGGCGACCAACAATGAGTTTCTCTAGGTTAATCGTGAGCAGCGGTTTGCCCTCATGCCTTCTGACCGCGCCGAAAACCACAACCTCATCGCCGGGAATCAGCTTGGCCACTACTTCCTTGAATTTCCCAGTTGGTTCAAACGCTGCACATAACACAGCCCCTCTCTTCCGTCTGAGTTTGAAGAAGATGTGTCCTCCTGAGATGCGTTCGGGCCTCTCAAGTACGATTCCGCTTAGTTTGATAGGCCGGTTGATGGTCATCCGTTGGTTGAATGTTGAGCCTTCGAAATGCGCGTCTGTTCCATGGTTTGTGCGGAATATTACCCATCGCTCGACAGGTTCGCGAATTCGGAGAAGTCTGAATGCTCTAACAACTGCCCCCGGGGTTTCCCCTCGTAAGCCTAGTAGTACAGGATCCGGTCCATGCGGCGTAATGAGAGCCCTCCTATTATCAGAATCATAATTGTTGAACGTTTCTGGCGTAGTCATCCGATCCATCTTGACTACCGAATCTTGATCCACAAGCCTTGGCTTGCCGCGGTTGTGCGACTCTCTGTAAGCAATCAGCTCGAAGGTATGGTCGCCATTCAGAGTTTGCCCTAACGCAGATAAGGCGCCGACCAAACCAATCACATTACCATAACAAACCGCTGACGCGTTGGACTGCTTAATCACCCGTATTGCCTTACGCGCCGGAACAATATCCGTCAGAGCTTCACGTGACAATTGTCTAATCGGACTCGTAGGGCTGCCTCGCAGCAGTACAATCGCCGGATCGGTACCTTCGTCTCCCAGCCGACAATTCTCTTCCACAGTTCGAATTACAGTTTCCCGAACAAATTCGTAATCGGCGTCTGGAATCCGGACTCTTAGAGCTACCGCTGCATTGCCTCGTGTCTTGAATGGGATGTTAGGGTTTAGACGTATGATGTTGGGGTAGTCCGTGAACTGGATCCTTTGCTTAGAGAATCTATCAACCAAGAGAGCAGCGATGTAGGTCGTACAACCGCCTTTTGCGGAGTCTGTGTCGTCGATTCCGATATGCAGCTTCACGAAATATGACCCGGTGGATGTTCTAACGGGAATGCCCCGTTAGGATGTTAAGAGTTAGGCTCCTTCTACCACTATCATCGTCAGAGTCGATCGGACCCTATCCAGCCTACGGATCTTCCAAGTTACGATTTCCTTAAGCTTATCCATCGAATCCGCTTCGACCTTAGCCACCACATCATAGACCCCGTAGACAACGTAGGATTCCTTCACGTTACTTAGTTTCCGCAGCTCTTTAAGAACCTCGTCTTCCGAACCGATTTCCGCGTTAATCAGTACAAAGGCGAGTGGCAACACGAAACCCCGTACCGAATTCCTTCAATGTACTGCTAAAAAGGGTTTTCTAAATTTAGACAGCGGACCAGTCAAGGGACGGTTAGATCGTCTTGTCGCGAGGTCCGCCATATTTTGGCGGTCGGTGAAGTGTCGTCTAGGATCGTGATCTTTTCTATTGACCATGCTTTCGGCAGTCCACTCGACTGAAGGTATTGGCGGATCTCATCTATGAGTTCGTTCGTCTCCGACCGATTGTCAATCGAGGACTGAACGAGAGTAACTAGGGCAATCTTAGTCGAGGTTAACACCAAATCTTGACTATTCTGGGTTGTGGGAATATACGTCTTTGGCAGCAAAATCGCTCTCCTGAGCATGTCTTATGGCATGAGGAGCCCACTCCCGAGGAAAGTTAGTAAGTAAAGTCGATTCAAGTGGTCTTCGAAGGCTCCGTAAGAAATTCCCCCATTGAGTTACATTTCCACCCTTGTCCCGCAACATTTACCAGATCGGATGGTCCGAGGTCTCAAGGCTCAATTGATACAAGATTCGCCAGTGGATTTCCTCGAAGCAAGTACCTTGGACAGAAACTCGGAATACCTCGGAGTTTCCACCCTACAATTAATGGAGAATGCCGGACGGTCAGTAGCAGAGGTGATCTCTGCCCGGTTTGGGGCGGGTAGTTCAGTTCTCGTTTACTGTGGGGTGGGGAGAAATGGTGGCGATGGGATGGTGGTCGCTAGACATTTGGCAGCAAGGAAATTCAACGTTACAGTGAGGTTAGTGGGGGACTCGAGGACCATCACCGACCCCATTGTGCTACAGAACTGGTTCGCTTTGAGGTCTATGTCTTCATCGGTTAAGATTGAGGAATGCAGAGACTCATCCCTACTCTCAGAATCTGATTCAGATGTGTTGGTAGACGCGATACTCGGTACGGGAGTGAAGGGTAGGCTTCGCCAACCAATCTTGAGGGCGGTGCAAGTTATCAATAGCAGCCGAGGGTTCAAGGTGGCAGTGGATGTTCCGACAGGAATAGATTCCGAGACGGGGGAAGTACTCGGCGAGGCTGTCCATGCAAACGTCACAGTGACATTTCACTCGGTGAAAAGCGGCCTCTTGAAGGCGTCAAGTTTCTGCGGTGAGCTTAGCGTAGCCGACATAGGTATTCCGCCTGAAGCCGCAATCTTCGTTGGTCCGGGAGATGTTGAAGCAGTTAGAGTACGAAGATCGGCTGAAGCGCATAAGGGACAGTTCGGAAGGCTTCTAGTCATTGGTGGTAGCGAAACATTCAGTGGGGCTCCATCCCTCGTTGCTCTCGCGGCATACCGCACTGGAACAGATCTCGTCTTCGTTGCAGCCCCCGAGGAGACCGCCCGAGTAATCTCTGCGTTCTCACCAAACCTGATCTCCATTAAATTGCCGGGAGAGTGCTTAGCCGTCGCCCACATCCGTACGCTTCGCGAGCACATCGAAAAGGCTACCGCAGTTGTAATGGGCCCTGGCTTGGGGCAGAGTACCAAGACGGTCTCTGCTGTTCATCGGATTCTACCAATAATCCGGGAATCGAGGAAACCGCTTCTGCTAGACGCAGACGCCTTGACATGTCTAGGGATTGTAAAGAAGAAATTATTCGACGACTCAACCTTACTCACTCCGCATAGCGGAGAGTTTCAAGCCATTTCAGGAAAAAACCCTTCAAAGGATCTGACGGTTAGGGTGAGTGAGGTGAAGGCGTTTGCCGTCAAGAGTGGAGCCGTCACGCTGCTGAAGGGGCATACGGATGTGATATCGGATGGGGAGCGTGTAAGGTTGAACGATACCGGCAACCCGGGAATGACGGTGGGCGGCACCGGAGATGTCCTTTCAGGCATCGTAGCCGGACTCATGTCGCAAGGGGTTAACCCGTTCCGAGCCGCAGTCGCGGGAGCGTTCATTAACGGTGCTGCAGGGGACTTGGCTGAGGAAAGGTTCGGTTACCACCTAACACCAACCGACCTCCTAGAGTACATGCCTAAAGTCTTGAACGACCCCATGTGCCATAAAGAGATTCACCAAAAACGATTGCAATGAATCCGACTGAATTTAGTTTGCGCGAAGAGAATGCTCTAACCCCACAATTATATGTGCTTCAGCTACGTCAGGATGATCCTAAGAAATGCACGGCAGCAAAATTAGTGAAGTTCAGATTCGCAAAACCAATCTACAAGATTAGGCAAGTACCACGAGATTGCTTGACGTTGAATCCCTTCGCGCAGGCGTCCCTGCTGAACAGGGATCGGGTTCAAGCCTTGAAGTACGGATTGGTCGCGATCGATTGCTCATGGGAGCGAGTAGAGACTACATTCTCAGCCCGACTGCCGGGAAGGAACGTCAGGCTTCCGACTTTGCTCGCCTCTAATCCCGTCAACTATGCAAAACCGAACAAGTTGTCATCACTAGAGGCGCTAGCAGCAAGTTTGCACATAATGGGTTTTCGAGAACAAGCCAGGCAATTACTCTCAATCTTCAAATGGGGACCATACTTCCTGACACTGAACGCTCAACCTCTCGAAGCATATGCATACGCAACAGATGAAGAGCAGTTGAGCGGAGTAGAGTCGGAGTATTTTTGACGTATAGCCCGGTAGGGTGTCACCGTGCTGAGGAAACTTAGGGGACACTAAGGTTATGCAAAGTCGCGCCATACCTTCTGCTCAGTAACCCCTGGCCGTGATTGAAGATTGACGCTATCAATTCGCCCCGTAAGGTTGAAGAAATCTGTCTACTTCAGAGTACCGAGTGATATTGTCGACCTCATCGGGCTTGAGGATAACTCGCAGGTTGCCCTCACGCTTGAGGAGAAAGATGATCGCCATTTGCTGATCTACTCGGTGAACAAAGACAAGCCATTGGGAACAAGTCTAGACCCTGAACCCTACCCACTTGCGCAAGCCACTGTGCTAGGCATCGGGGGTCGGAACCAACTGATTGAGAGATCACGCTGAGTTGCACGTGGGTTGCCTAGAAATCAATCCGAATTCCGGTTCACGACCGTCTACAGCAAATTCAGCAAGCGCGGAATTGCGCTCATAATTTCCGCATTGATGCTGATCACGATAGCCGTCGTGGCCGGTGTGTCCTTCTATATTTACTCCACGAAATTGTTGGGGAGCTTGGAGGGGGCTAACGTGCCGGAGACAATGGATAATTTGAGAATTGAAGCCTACAACTGGCAAGCATTAACCCCCACAGACACCCTCGTGGTAAACGTGCGCAATACGGGCACGGATGTATTGACGATGAGTTCAGCGCAGTGGTTCGTGGGCGGAGTTATGCAGACGACTGTATCTCTATCTGGATGCCCGTCGTCCCTTTCTCCGGGAGCATTATGCGTCGCGACAATCACAGTGTCCGGGATGACGGCGACCGCTGGGATTGTTTACGTGGTTAAGATCGTTCTGCGCGACGGTGCAATCTTCGGGGCGTCAGTGATTGCTGGCCAAGTTACAGGGCAGACAGGGGTACCCTAACCAGTCCTCGTCTGCCTAGGCTAGGGTCTGTTCGGTTTTTTCCAAGAACCGATATTCCTTCAGAAATCGTCGTCCGTGATCTGTGAGCTGATAAGTAGTTCCTTCATCGGTCTTGGTAATCACCACGAAGCCCATCTTGGCCATCTCTTCCTCGTAATTACTTCCCCCTGAATTAGCTGCTTCGAAATGTGGGTTGCAAGTAAGGCCGACGGCGGCACCTATCGTAACCCCGAAAACCAACGATAACAATGAAACCGTTGCCAGAGATCGCACGAGGCTGCTGACATCGGTAGAGAAGTCTGCTTTCCCGTTCGTGTAATAGTTGAGGGTAACCTGTTCGAAATGAAACGTGTAACTGTGCAGAAACATGAAAGCGAACAGCAGTGTTGCAAAAATGGAGAAGGAAGCTAACTCGATTACAAGAAGCCTTTTCGCCTTTAAACCTAACAATTCCTCTTATCCACCCAATTAATGCTTAATGCTAGATCTCAACCTGTCTGCGTTTAAGCTTAACCTAAGTTTCCTCTACCCTGAGCTTGGCAACCAAGGGAATTGCCCCGGCGGCACATGCCAGATACATGATGGTCAAATCTAGTGCCGCCAACCGCTTTCTTACAGCCAGGGGAACTTAACCCGTCGACTTTGGCCAGATTTCCTTTGCATTCTGTCCGTTCGCTGTGTGCCATGGATTGTACGGGCAACGGAATCTGAACTGACCTTCGTTCGGTGTCTACTGAACTGTGATTTGTTCCTGGCTTTGCTTAGGGTCGGTGTTTTCTTTTCCGTGTTGAGATAGTGGCCATCGCCCAGATCAGGAGCCCTATGGGGATTAGAGCGCCTATGACGGCTGCGATAATCAGATTTTGTATCCTAATAGGGATGGAGGCGATTTTGAGGTTGTAAGCGTCCTTTACCATTGCCGAGTTTCCGAAGCGGTCGGTAGCGTTGAAGGACAAGGTTGCGTTCGCCTGTTGCGGGACAAAGAAGAACATGTGCCATGTCCCATTGGTCGAATTATAGGCGAGCGGCAGGGTGAACACGTATCGAGTAGAGTTCTCGTAAGACCCGGTCACGTTACCGAAACTGTTAGTCAACGATGAACCATTAGGATACGTAACAAGGACGGGGAGGTCCAAGTTGCTCAAGGCGTTAACCGTTGAATTCGTCTCTACGACAAAGCTGAAACGCGCCGGTACCACAAGCGTAGTGTACGTGATGTTTCTCGCGTTCCCGTATGGATCATGCGCCGCCCAGGTTATGTTATACTGGCCGAGGGTTGCGTTCTGCACAAGGTAAAGGGATCCCGACCAGATTCCGTTGGTTGAATCGTAGCTGAGGTTGGGCGTCCAGGTTTGGTTTCCAGCAGAAATTTCCAACGTAACGGTTGAGTTTAGCGTTGATCCGTCCGGATAGTACACCGTGTTTGTGAGATTCAGAGCCGTCGTACGTTCCGTAGTCATGGGGATCTGGGGTTGGAACGTTAGGGACGCCGGAATCACCTTAAAGTCTGATGAGATCACCGGAACGCCCTTCCCCTTGTTCCCATAAGGGTCTGTGAGATTTGCTGGGTTGAACTGGAAATGATAAGTTGCTGTATTCGCTGAAGCCGGTGGAGTCCAAGTGGTCTTCCATTCGCCTGACGTTGAATTCATGATCACTAGGGGAACACTGATCAGCCTCTGGCCGGCTAAGATAACGTCGGCGGTAGCGTTTACCGCTGCCGTCACCGGGGACCCGTCAGGGTACGAGATTCGATAGGTGGTGTTCACCAGCAGGGTTCTCTCGACCTGTGCAGTCGGTTCCTGGAGAGTCTGCACGCTAATTGTCGATGCGTTAACTACGAATGTATAGTTTACCGTGTCGAGTTGGTGCCTATCGTACGTCAACCCCCGCACGGTTGCGTTCAGATTTCCAGTTTGTGCAGACGGGAGCAGTTTGAAATCGTAATTGAACGCTCCAGTACCTTGGGCTGTGACGTTTACCGGGAAGCCTGGAAATGTTCTGTTGCCGAAATTGATGGCTAGAGCGATTGTGGAATTTGGTACGAAGCCTCCTCCGGCAATAGTCACCGTCTCTGTTCTCTCGTAGATTCGTGAGTTGGTTCCAACTACCCCGAAGTGTGCCGTGGCTTCATGTGTGTCGGTTGTTTCGGACCTTGACAAGCTGAGGAGGTAGGTTCCTGGAGGATCGTCAGAGGATATGGATAGCAGGGTTGAGGTTGGGGCACCGTGGGTGGAGGTAAGAGAGAGCTTCGTGAAATTGGAATTGAATTGCTTTGGTTTTTGCAACCAAAAATAGTAGGAGACGTTCGATACTAGGTTCTGGGCCGCAATGCGAACTGTTCCTCCAATCCCCCACAGAGGGTACATGGGTTGATCGGTGGAAATTGTTACCGCAACCGCCCGGACGGGGTTACAGTTCGCGAGCAGGAGGGTTACATAGATGAACGCGACAAGGCATGGAATGGTTACCCGGAATCTCTTCATAGAGACGACAACATGCCGGGAGGAGTGAAGGACTACTTATATTTGGCTTGATTCCTTCGGATCATGAGAATAGGCGAATGCCCTCTACGGCGCCCAAAGTTGACCCTCTGGGCGAGATGGAGACGTTAACTCGTGAGCTGGCTAGCCTTGAAGCTGCATTTTCACAGAAGAAAATAACGCAGGAACAGTTCAACTCTTTATCGGGGCAGCTCAAAGCGCGCATTTCGAACGCTGAATCAATGGCCTACGCGATGGCAAAAACAGACGAATCCATGGCGAAAAGGTTGAGGGCGGGAAGCTATATTGAGCCGGGTGTCCAGCAGGTTTGCTACCATTTCATCAACGGCCCCAAAATGCCACTGGGACCTTTGTTTGAGGCAGACCGCATCCCACGTTACTTCATAGAGCCCGAGAAAGGGCTTAGGTTACCTGTTGACGCCGCACTGCTGCGACGCCTCGCAGGTATCGGAATTCTGAAAACCTCCCTTTTCGAGAAAATTTTCATGTGCCCGAAATGCGAGACCCAAACCAACGTTTACCCCCGATTCAAGTGCCCTCAATGTGCATCAACAGACATCTCGATAAACCGCATGATCGAACATCTCACGTGCGGGACAATCCACGAGGAAAAGATATTCCACGTTGGCAATACCATGGTGTGCCCGACTTGCAAAAAGACTCTGCAGAAACCCAACGAACAACGTTTGATCGGCCTCATGTGCTCCTGCGATAAGTGTGGAGCCCATTTCGAAGACCCATCCCAGAGCTTCTTCTGCAGAAAGTGTGAAGTCGACTTCAACCTTACGACAGGCATCATAACGGACGTCTACACTTACTACATTAACGAAAAGACGCTTGACGAGATTCGGTCTCAAATAGGCATCCCAGCGATTGCAAAAGTTCTCCAGAACAACGGATTCGAGATAAGCATGCCAGGAACCATTACAGGCGCAGTTGGCGAGTTCTCGATTGTTGCACGTAAAGGGTCGAGAGCAATCGCGATAGACATTGCCTCTAGCGATTTGGAAGTTGGCGTCGAACCAGTCCTTGAACTCTTCGTGAAACTTCTCGAAGCCAAACCTGACATTGCAGTCTTCGGCGCGTTGCCTCGGCTATCCACTAAAGCTGGAGAAGTTGCGGGGATGCATGGCATCAAAGTCGCTGAGGGCTTAACGCCAAGTGAAGTCGCCGACAAGATTCTAGAGATAGCCCGAGCCGATCTACCGTCAACCCCTGCCCAGAAGTAGAGCGCGCTGGGAGTTGTTGATGTTCAAAGGGGGGTAACCGTTAGGATTCTGAGGTGACCGCGGATTGCTAACTGCTGTAATTCATCTTGGTGAAGCTTCGAATCTGCAGGAGCTGAACTTCGATCTAGTGCGTGTTGCTTCCGGCTATGATGGAGAACGTAAAGAGCGTTCCATCCTTTGCGACAAATTTCACCATATATGCTATGCCTAAAGTTACGGTCAAGCCTGATGGAATCGGAAATGTTATGGTGCATGTTGATTGTACCTGGAGGGAAGAACAGCCGCTCACTGTGGTTGACATTCCGTTCATGAAGAAGTCGGCGAATGTTATCGGTGCCGCGCCATCATTCCTGATGGTCAATATGGGGGGGCTAGTCGCGTTCTTAATTGGCCAATTGTAATATTCTAGGGTGAGTTGTTCCGTGTAGGGTTGGGTTACTGTCGTCTGGATGCGTCCCATCACCCCGCTAGCATACGCAGCGAGTAGAGTTCCGGCAGAGACGGTTATGCAAACCACTAGCAACGCTGCAATGATTTCTGATACGCCTTTTCGGGACGATCGCAGCCTCATTGCTCATGCCTCGATCAGTTACCGCTCCACGTACGACTTCACGTCGCTCTTGCTCTGAAAGACTTGCATGGCTTCGAGCAAAGTTGCTCCCTCCGCATGTGACAGATTCAAGTTGCGAATCAACGTCTCAGCTTCGGTATCTAGGCCGGGAACCGTGATTAACCAGCTTTCAGTGGGCTTGACATCTTTCACTTTTGCGTGGAGTTTTTTCACGGCTTCAGTTCCGGTCGGTTGTTTGTCGATTATGATGTCGATGACTATCGTCTTCTCTTCCCCCCTCCATCCCTTCTTTCTCTGCTTCAGGACAATGTCGAAGGGTTGATTTTGACCTGATTTTCCCAGCAAGCTGTGGGGGGCAAGTACTGTTAATCCCAAGTTCTCCAGTTGAGTGATTGCTTCGGCATAGACCAGCACCTTCAGTTTGATCTGTTCCATGGTTTCCGGGTTGATTCGGTATTGGAAGAGTGGTACTAGCCGAACTGCGTCGATAGTAAACTCGTGCCGTTTCGGCCTGCAGAAATGCGAATGTGAGGGACTATTGAATGAGTGGGTGCATCGGTTGCACTTGTACCATGCTCCCACGGAGCGATATTCGACTCCGAAGTCGTGTAGAACAATCTGACACTTTGGGCAGAGAACTTTTTCATCCTTGATGAATTCGTCGCTGCTTCCTACCTTTCCGCACTTCAAATGTTCGAAGAGGAATGTTTGGGTTATGTCGAATGTGAAACATTGGGGGCAAATGTACCTCGTGCTCACCTGCTTCGAGCCGCACGTGGGGCAGGCCGGAACTTTGTCGGTCAATTCCACTACAAGCACGTTCGCCTCCGTCATGGATTTTAACAGTTGAATTTGCTTCTCTGTGGTTAGAGGTTCCTTGCTGAGGATTGATTCGACTTGTGGGTAGGAGATTTCGTCGGTCGGAAGGATGGTAGGTGATATGTCTGTCCCAGCGTTCCAGATCAGGAATTCGAGGATCTTTCTCGCTTCGGGGTTAGTGTAAATATCCTGCGTCGAGTTGGTGGTAACTTCTGTGATTACAGCCATGGCCTACTTCCTTCATTGCTCCGGCGCCTTTACTTCGATGCCGCTTTGAGTGATCTTGTAGGGCATCAGTTTTCTCTGCACCTTTACCCCGCGCATCTTCGGAATCTCCATGACTTGATTCACCACATCGTTCTCAGTGATTGTGTGAAGCAGGAAGCTCCCGTTCGTTAAGATCGAGTCGAGGCCGTATTCGCGAATAACTGGTGTCGGTGATTCGGTGAGGATTAGGGTTGTTAGTTCCAGTTCTGAGAGGGCTCGGAGGAAGTGTAGGAGCCTAAACCTGAACCCCGATTGATTCGTGTAGGCGGCTGATATTGACATTAGTGAGTCGATGACACATCGCTTTGCTGCCACGTTCTTCCTAGCATGTGCTACTGCGCCCAATAAGCCGTCTAGGTCGAACTTCTCGGTTCCAACTGAACCTCCGCGAATCTTCAATTCCGCGTTGGGTTGATCCTGATGGGGTGATGCATCCAGCAACACTAGTTTGCCTTGGCTTTCTAGGTCGAACAGATTCCAATTGAACCGTAGCATCGTGTTTGCAATGGAGTGAGTTGGTTCCTCGAGAGAAACGTACACTCCGTTATCTCCGTGCTGCGTGGCTCCCCGATAGAGGAATTGGGCTCCCATTACGGTCTTCCCGCTGCCTGGTGCCCCAACGACGGTGTATGCGTAGTTTCGTGGCAGTCCACCCTCTAGTACTTCGTCGAGGCCTGGTATTCCACTTTTTATTCTTGCAATCTCGCTCATTTTAGATCCCACATATCTCCTTAAGTAATCGTGACCTCACCCGAATTCAACCTTCAGCCTCTTCGACCTGTTAGGTCGAACTAGAGTGATTATAGCGTGTTCCAATGCAGGCGAAGCGATTAAGGCTTCTCCCCTCCCTAGGGATGATAAGGAGTTCCAGAGTGATTCAGGGACGTTCCCCGTCGAGTTTCGTAACGCTTCAAGGTTCGGGAGGGAACCCAGTTTATGTATGAAACGGGTGTTGCATAGCTCTATCAGTTCTGCGGGTAGTAGGGCTGGTTGTTGAGAAACTATTCCTAGGCTAAGTCCTCTCTTTCTGCCCTGTCTGGCCATCTCGGTTAGCATGGTGAGGGTGGCTAGCATTTTTCTGCTCTTACCCTTGCTAATGAAGGTGTGAATTTCCTCAACGAAAACGGTGAGGGGAGTTGTTGTGGGGTTACGACTCTTGTACCGGAATATTTCGTTGAGGAAGTGAGCCACGCAAATGTTTCGAAGTAGGTCAGACGACTCGCTTAAATCGATTACAGATACCCTGCCCGGCGCGCAGAATTCTTCCGGTGAAATTCTCTCGTAACTCGTGTCAATTACCCCAGCCCTCTTAGCCACAGATAATTTCGTGAATAGGCTCATGTGAGCTTCAGCAACCATCTGCGGGATCCTAGCCGCGCTATCCATCTGAGACTCTACGCGTTTCCGGAGGGAACCCATTATACTGTCTAGTGAATACGAATGAATGCCACCGGCGGATTCCTTCAACTTGGAGGCTAGTTCCGACAAATAGAATCTTTCAAAGGCGTTGAGGGCAAGCACGTCACTGAAGACGTCCAGATCGAGATTCTGCAGGGGAATTCCAAACTTTTTCGCATCTACGTTTACGCTGCTCTTCGAAGCTGGCACATAGGCTCGAAAGTCGGCTATTCCTTGAGGTTTCTCATCAAATTCGGAAAGCGTCGGAATGAGATCTTCCGTTGGCTCATTCATCTTCACGTATTCCCCTTCAATATCGAAGATCAGAATGGCGCGATGCGCTTGACTCGACTCTTCCGCTAAGACTTGCAGAGTATTCGATTTCCCGCTCCCGGTTGTTCCGAAGAGACCCATATGCCTAGTGAGGATTCTTGAATCCAAAGCAACCTTCACCCCAGGCTGACCGGCCAACCTGCCGACCAGAATGTCGCCAACCGAACCGAGGTAGGCCTGAGCGCTTTCAGGGTCAAGCAGAATAACCTCACTCCCAGGCCTCGGAAGGCTGGAGACGCCCTGCTTGCGACCGCGTGTTATCATAGCGGTCAGCTCAAGCTTGTATACGCTGAATGTAGTATCCTTGCCGAAGAAGGGTCCTTCGACAATGCGAGCTATGAACGATTCGTCATTATCGTTGATTCGCACGTAGACCCCGCGTGGAACCTTCTCCACTCCCGTACTGAGCATGACGCAAAGGTTCCCTTCCGCCCCTTCTGGAGCAATATGCCCCACCGGAGTCTGAGTCGGCGCCTTTTCAGTGCTGATCGCTACTTCCAAACTATTCACAATCCCTTTAACATGAAGGTCGAATCCACAGTCCAGACATCAGCCCTACACCCGCGATGAAAGTCAGGTCCTCCGCACTGTCTGTGAGCGATGCGGACCCCCAGAACATAACCCCGAAGGTTGGGGGAGTCCAATCGCCTAGTGTCAGACTCGCCACTCTGAATATTGCATAGAAGTATTTGCCAGGCAGAATAGCTGGAGCTGTTCCTACCGTATAGAACGTTCCCGTAGGTAACCCATAGTAGATGCCAATGAGACCACCGTCGACGTGGTTGGAGCCGTACCAGGTTAGATCCATAGTGCCCCCAAGGACGCTATAGGCTATGGTTCCCGTGTTCGTGACATTCACATAGATATAGAGCGTTGTTTTGTTGGTAGGGCTGGTCGGTGTTCCGCTATTGTATACACCGTTTGCCTGTGAGAAAATTTTCTGAGTCATCCATGGGTTGACGAAAGTTAACACGCCCGACCCGTCTGGAACGCCGGGAACCGAGAGTTGTTCGGCAGAATTGGAACCAGCCGGGTACGTTCCCAAAGGTTCATTGTGACAATATGTGCCCGCCGTGTGGCCGGTTGCGCTTTTGTAGTCATAGACACTGTCGTAACCACCACTGCCCTTTGCTGCTTGATATGCGATTTTCATTGTTCCCGTGGAAAATGCAGCTTGACTTTGACCACCATTCTGAAGCTGAAACGGCCATTGAAAAGAGAAGGTTCCCCCTCTAGTCGTGACAATAACGATCGTATTGAGGGAAACAGAAACGCTGGGTAGATTAACACTGCTCGGCAAGAATAGGAGTACCGCGTGATTTGTTTCGCCTGGGTTGAGGAATTGTGTTGCTTGACTAAACGTGTATGATGCGATCGTAGACGATGGGTTGAGAATGCAAGGTTGCGGGTTTGGAGATGAGCAACCTGAACCTGCG
>Ga0187864_10000157_pt1 | contig 76764 bp, 55 predicted proteins | sample June2016WEW_11_4_FD_132985 | JGI IMG/M metagenome (GOLD analysis project Ga0187864, IMG submission 132985) | Peatland microbial communities from SPRUCE experiment site at the Marcell Experimental Forest, Minnesota, USA - June2016WEW_11_40 | ecosystem: Environmental > Terrestrial > Soil >... | reverse complement strand
CCGATTGTCTCGGGGCCAATCCAACGACTGGTGGATGGTCGCGTCAGGGACCCGTTCACGGGTCCCTCTTCGCGCTCGGTCGCGACGCGGTCACTCTGTGCCTATCCGCGCGGCCTCTTAGGACCTGTCGCAGGATAAGTCGCGTGTTTCTACGCGGGTTGCTCTTCGTAAGGAGCCGATCCAGCCCCGTAGTTTTGGTCTCTGCTTGTCCGGCGAAGGCGCGGCTTCGGCCGGACGAGTAGAGGACACCCCATCTTTCGCCAGGCGGCATCAGCTGCCTCACCCCTGACGGTGAGCACCTGGGCGGCGTTTACGTCAAGGAAACTCGGCCCCTTGCCGCGGACCGATACCGCTGTCCGGCGCGGTGTCCAGACGCGTCGCACGGTTAGCATGCGCTCCTCAACGTTGCGCTGCACTCACGACGGTAGGACCAGTCGCGCATGCTTCCACAGCAAGCGCAAGCAGCCAACCCACGCAGAGGCCAGTCACACCGAACATGAGTCCACCCACCAATGCTCCCGTGACTTCAAGAATCGTGGCTACCAAAATCAGCCGCGCGGCTTCGTGAAGCTGGCCTTGTACACGCCTAATGGCAACGTAGTGGTCCTTGATGACAAGGAGCGGTCCCGCCAGCACGAGGAGTCGGAGGAAGCCGGCCCCGTGGCTGGCATACGCGGCTCCGAACACGTGCATGACCTCTCCGCCGAGAGTGATAGCGAGTGCTGCACAACACGACGCGAGCACGAGGCCCAGCGGCACAGTGATACGGATTCGATCGGTAAGCCGAGACTCATCATCGGCCGTGGCTGCAAATAGAGCGAGAGTCAGCATGAACGGCACGGTGAGAAGAGCACCCGCGCTCCTCCAGGCCGCGTTGAAATATGCGACTTCTCTAGGCTGAGCAACTAACGCAACGAGGACTGGTAACGTGTAACTCGACGATTGCAAAATCAAGTTGAGGCTGAAGTGCTTCCGAGCGCTCGGAAGCTGGAAGCGAGCCTCGCGCATCCGCAGGCGAGCTGGAGCCCGCCAGGGCCCAGCGTGCCCGAGACGCAAGCGAAGAACCCCAAAAGCTATCGAAAGAAGTAGCGATAGCGACCAGGTGGCGATGACTCCTATCCCTGACCGTAATCCCGCATAGGAGAGCCCAACGAGCAACGCTAACCTGAGCACGGATACGAACGTGTTTCTCGCGAGCTGAACCGATCCGCGGCGAAGGCCGAGCACAGCCTCGTCGAAAACTGAGCCAACGGCTGTGCCTGCGACGCCTGCTGCAAAAGCGAGCAACGCCAGAGGGGAACTTCCGGTCGCGACGAGGCTATGCCCGAGGTGAGGCGCGACGAAGCCCGCCGCAAGTCCAAGTAGCGACCCTGCCAAAGCGACCGTTAGGAGTCCTGTACCAAAAAGCAAAGGGTGCTCAGCTGGGGACCGGCGGGGCATCTCCGAGATGAGCAACGTCCCGACGCCAAGCATCGCGAAGATCGACAGTAGCGACATGGCCGATATCGCAGCTGCTGCGAGGCCGACCTGCGCAGGTGGGAGCAGTCGTGCCGCAGCCGCCCAGTACACGAAACCGACCACCGATGTCACGGCCTGTGTTGCAGCAAGCGATCCAAACAGCGCCATGAGTTCCGAGCCCGGTCGGCGACTGTGAGACCTCGAGGATCGATGCACCATTAGCGCGTCCGCCGATCGCATTCCCGTCGAGCCTTCTTCGGCCTTGCGCGAGCCCGTCGACCGCGGGATTGAGCAATAGCCGAAAAAACGACAGCCTGACGATACTTGATAGTTCTCGCGTGCTTGGACGCAAGCGGTCGATGCCGACTGTTCATGCAGCCGGCAGGGATCTGGGCTTCCGCTGCGCTCGCACCTGCGTGCGTGCAGCTCCTCGTGCCATCCGTCGCCCGCTCACTTGACTGCAGTTCCGATAGAAGTCAGGACCGATCCGACTACGAGCAGCAGCGTTACCACACCGAGCACGGCGGTTGATCTGCTGGGTCTTGGTAGGTCGGCGAGTAGTCGGCGGCGGCGACCTCTCGACGCACTCGCTACAAACAGCACTGCCAGCAGGGGACCTACAAGATAGGGCGCTCCCATATCTGTCGCGACGAGAAATACCCCGACACAAACGAACAGGACGACAGCAGTGAGACCTACATCAACCGCCCTTTCTAGATCATCTGCGCGTCGAAGGTCGGTGCGACGCTTTGTACTGAGAACGTACGCCCCGAGCAGCAGTACTGCGCCCAAGACAGGCCAATCAGTCTTACTAAGATTCCCATTAGGAGTAGGGGTCGGACTGACTCTAATTGGGGGCAAGCCCTCCAACCGACTGAGATCATATATCGATATCGGACCGTTGTTATAAATCTGTTGAGCCCCCCGCCAAGTGCTGAACTTGTCCAGCTCCTCGCGCGTCAGCCTCCGGACCTGGTCGGTCCCAGTTGCGGGGTCATACGTCTCTCCTGGTTCAAAATACACTCCGACGTAAGGCAGACTGCTGGACAAGCGGCGGTCTACTAGAAGTAGCCTAATGTGTCCCCGCCGTACTGGCTGATCCTGTGCAGCACCAATTTCGTTAGCGAAGTAGAGAGGACCTACATTCACAGAGCCGCTTACTTGCGTGACGGGAGTAAGGTGCCCGACAGCAGCCATGAGTGCCGAGTTATCTCTATCAGCTGCGATCCGTGTGCCTGGTGGAAGATGCGCCTGTGCCCATTCTGCGGCGGCCATCGCATAACTGTCGATTGAGCGCTGGTCAGCCTCAACGAGGTGAGGCCCCGGTACGCGTTGATAGTCAGGACCAGCGCCCAGCAGAACTCCTCCCATCACTAGCGCAGCCAGGATGATAAGCAACATCGTAAAATGCCAAAGACGGTCGAATGATTCTGAGTGGGCCCACCAGATCGCTATCCAGCACGCCACACAGAAAAGTACCAGCGCCGAAGCTCGATCGCCGAATTGCGCAGCGGGAGCAGAGACGTGTGACGCCAGAATTACGGGGTAGCCTGCGGCGCCCATGACAACGAGCCACAGTGCGCGGTTCTCATGTAGGAGGCGCCGACCGGGGCGCGAGAGTGTCGCCGCTAGAAGCAAGCCGACCCACACGATCACAGAAACTAAGATCAGGGTCTGTTCCCATTCCGGAGTTCGCACTCCAGTCGCTTGGGTGAAGAGAGTGTGTATCCTCTTCTGACGAAAGAGAATGCCAAGGGCCGAGTGGACCGTCTGGTCAACCACCGGTCCTATGTAGTCAATTATTCTCCGTCCCACAAAAGCCGTCCAACTGCCGACGATGACTGCGTCCAGGCATGCAAGAAAGGTGAACACGCGAGCTGCGGGGCGCTTACCGACAACAGCGAGCCATCCCGCAGCGGCCGCGAGAGCAAACAGCTCAAGCCAGCTTATGACGTGGTGCGTGATCGCAAGAAGCGCCAAGGCACCTGCGGCTGCGAGAAGGGCTCGACGTCGCGATTCCGGCCTATCCACCGCTCGAAGCGCGTAGTGCAAAGCGATCATCGCAAGGGCCAGCGCTAAGGTCTCGTAGGCGTACTGAGCGTCAAAGATGTAGAACTGCGGGTTCGCGATATAGAGCGCGATTGCAAGCCCGGCTGTCCTATCGGTATGGGCGATCCTTTCGACTACGAGAAATAGCGTGACGAGAAGCAGCGCGCGAGCAGCCAGGATAACAAGGAGTTCACTCGGTAATGCAGAAAGGCCCGTCGTCCAGTGAACGCCTGCTGTGAAGAGCCCCAGTCCTGGATAGTACGGGGATATGGGTAGGACGGTGTTTGGAGTGAAGAAATGGTGTGCATCCACAAGGTGCCATAGCGACGTTAGAGACAGCAACTCGTCATAGCGCGCTAGGAGTAACGGATGAACTAGCCACTCAGAGATGAACAGTGCCTCACCTATCAAGAGGCCGGCAGCCATCCGTGTCCTTCGGGCGACGTCTCGTCGCACCAATATTGTTGCGCAGGGCACGAACTCAAGCAGGAGTCCAAAGAAGAACAGGGCTTGAGCGGCTCCATCTGAGCCAGAGCGCGCAACTTGATAGGCGGCCTCCTGAATGGCGAGGCCAACAGCACTCAGAAGAGCCGCTCGCGGTAGCGTTGATAACAGTTGCAATCGAGAGGCTCTCGCATGGCTACGCTGAGCTTCCCCCGGGCAAGCGGACAGGTTGGTTGTGCTGATCATGTCGCGGATACGGTCTCGTAGTCGATCTGGCTGAGCATCTTGCAGTAGCTGTGCCGACGCTTCGGGTTGTACCAAGTCTCGATCCAGTCGAAGATCGCGAGAGCCAGATGCCGGCGGTTCGTCCAGCGGTGCTCGTCGAGGAGCTCGAGCTGCAAGGTGCCGAAGAAGGACTTGGCGACACTGTTGTCGAAGCAGTCGCCGATCGATCCCATCGAGCCGAGCAGTCCTGCACCTCGCAGGCGCCGGCCGAAGGCCCATGAGGTGTACTGGCTGGCATGGTCCGAGTGCGTCACCGTCGTCCCCTCGGGCGGCCGGCGGCGCCACAGCGCCATCTGCAACGCGTCGACGACGAGCTCGCAGCGTATGTGATCGGCGATCGACCAACCGACGACCCGGCGGCTCCAGGCGTCGAGCACGACGGGCAGGTAGCACTTGCCCTCCGGGGCGGGGTGCTCGGTGACGTGCATGACCCACAGCCGGTCCGGTCCCTCGGGGTCGAACCGGCGGCCCACCAGGTCGTCGGCTGGCTTGGCCGCCGGGTCGCGTCGGGTGCAGGCCCGGCCCTTTCGCCGATAGATATCCTGAATGCCGGCCTCGCGCATGAGGCGCTCGACGCGCTTACGGCTGCAGCTGTTGTCCTGGCCCAGTCGCAGTTCGGCATGCACCCGCGGCGAGCCATAGGACCGACGGCTCATCCGGTGGATGTCCACGATCGTGTTCGTGAGAACGGCATCGGAGAGATCCCGGTCACTCACTGAGCTCGCCTGCCAGGCATAGAAGCCCGAGGTGGACACCTTCATCACCCGACAGCAGGCTGCCACGGGCAGGTCCGAGCAGGCCCAGGCGATGAAGGTGTAGGTCATTTTGGAGGACGTGCTCCTTGGCGAAGTAAGCAGCCGTCCTCTTCAGGATCTCGTTCTCCATCTTCGTCGTGCGCAGCTCACGGCGCAGCGTCACCAACTCGGTGCGTTCATCGGTTGACAACCCTTCCTGGCGGCCGTCGTCGATGTCGGCCTGCTTCATCCAGGTGCGTAGGCAGGAGTCGGAGATCCCGAGGTCCTCGGCGATTTGGGCAACAGGCTTCTCCCGGAGTCGGGCGAGCTCGACGGCGCGCTGACGGAACTTAGGTGGGTGTGCTCTGGGCATGTGGACATCCTCCCAAGAGACGACATCGGTCGCCTCAAGCTCAGTGTCCGCAAGACTGGGGGAAGCTCAACGCAGGTGTTCGGGCACGTGTGCGCGGGAGTGTTTTGGCGCATAATAGCTGGGCCGACTAGCTTGCATCGTCATCGTAGATGTACGGCTAATGAGCCGGCGTCAGCGGTTTGCACCTTCGTAAGCTGAACCTCAGCGGGCCGGAACGTCCTGCTTGGTTGTCGTCTGTCGCACGCGCGTGGGTGACTATTCAGGATTGGGCCTTGCTCCCGGGTCCGTAGCTTCAGCGTCACTTAGGCTGGTGTGTGCTCGATGGCACATGCTTGGAATAGACATGCTCAAGGCGGTCCACGACAGCCGAAACCGTGAAAGATCGTGACCGGTCTCGTCCTGCCCGTCCCATTGACGTCGCCCGCTCTCGGTCACTAAGAATTGCAGAGAGGGCTACAGCGAGCGCGTCCGCATCCCCGGGGGGCACGAGTAGGCCAGTCTCTCCGTCAGCCACCATGTCCGTGATCCCTCCGACCGCACTCGCTACCACGGGCCGGGCTGCGGCCATTCCTTCTAGCACCACAGTGGGGCAAGGATCTTGCCACGTCGATGGGACCACGAGGACTTGAGCGTCCCTCACAAGATCCATCGTCGCAGAGTGTGGCAAGGGACCAGTCGCATATGCCCCGCGCGGGAGGTCCTCGGGGGTATCAGGGGTACGGCGACCGACGAGGATCAGCGAGGGGGCGTGTCGGAGACGACGGTATGCCTCGAGGAGGACGGTTATGCCCTTATCCTTCGACAAGTCACCGACGAATGCTATTGGTGCATCCGAGGTAACGCGTGAAACGGCTTCGACAACCTGGCTGTCAGGTATGAAATTCGGGATTACGATTGAATCGACTCCAGCGGCTACTACTGTTTTCTTAGGGCGGCTTGCGACTCGGGAGGCTACTGCCTCACTCACAGAGATAAACTGATCCACGCTGTCGCGCCTCCGTCGCGACAGCGAAGCATTGCCGAGAAGCGTTGCGGTTCCGGACAGGCGTCCGAATTTCTCAGCGCTACAAGCCAAGCATTTCGCCAGGGCTGGTCCCGTACAGTCACGACGTCGCATTTCCATTAGTCGCTTAGTCGAGCACACCTGGCTGTAGTCATGCAGTGTCATCACAAGTGGCACACCGGCGCGGCGGAGCGGCCTCAATGCTGAGTTGACAACCCAGTTGTGGGCATGCGCGATGTTCGGCCGGTTCTTTGTCACTTCCGTGGTAATGGCGCGTGTGATCGCAGGGTCAGGGATGGGCATCGCGTGAGGCCAAGAGCGATCGGAGTATACGAAGGGTAAGCGAGATGCGCTTGGTCGGACCCTGATAATCCTGACATCACCATCGCTCGACTCGCCCTCGTTGGCTGCAGTTGCGAATGTGACCAGCGTAATATTGTGTCCTCGCCGCGCTAGGCACTGCCCTAAAGTGCGCACGTGCCGTTCCTCACCACCGATGACAGGGTCGTAGAATTGAGCGAGCTGAAGGATCTTCATGCGACTATGTGCGGGGCAACATCGTGGCTCGGTGAGGATGAGAGCTGCTCAACCGCACGCGGGCCACGTCGAGGCAGCTGCAGCGCAGTCAACCTCCCGCGGAGGTACCCCGCGGTGGTTGTCGCGAGGCCGAGAACGATCATGGTCGCAGTCCCGAGGCCGCCCAGTTCGCCGAAGACCACCTGCTTGAGACCACGAGCGACGCCGGCAGGCAGGACACGTGCCGTGTACGTCCGCTCTGTCGCCAGTGCCCTGTCCGCCCCAACGCTCACTGCGACCGCAGCCTTTGAAAGGCCTTCCCCGTAACAGCGGCGAATAAAGTAACGTCGGGCGGTACGCGGAGCATCGAGGTGGTGAGTTGTGCGAGCTGCTGGGACATAGAGAAGAACTTCACTCGGATAACGCGCCCGAATCCGAATAGAGAGTTCCGTCTCCTCGCAACCCAAGCCGTTCCTCTTAACGAGCCCGATCGCTTCGTTGAAACCCCCCACTTCCTCGATGGCTGCTCTACGAAGGGACATCGGGCCCCAAAGGTTACGAACCGGAGCGGTGTTCTCGGGCATCCCGAGGTAGCTGCAGCCGACAACCCAGTCGAATTCGGGAGGAAACCAGCTCGGTCGCCGATCAGGCCACCGGGCGAGTACTCGTCCAGCTGTTCCGAGCACTGTTCGGTCTTCGTATGGTTGGATGAGCTCCTCGAGCCAATCTGGGTCTGCTGAGGTATCGTCATCGAGGAAGGCGACGATGTCTCCACGGGCATGTGCAACTCCACAATTTCGGGCGCCTGAAGCCCCGCGAGAACGGTCGTTCTCGAGAATTCGCAAGCCTGAGAACCGGGTGGGGACTTGCTGAAGCAGCCTGGGATTGTGATCGATCACAAGCAGGATCTCGTCAGGTTGCCGCGTTTGGGCATCGAGTGAACCCAGGCACTGTGCGAGCTGCTCGATCCGCTCTTCGGTGTAGCTACAGACGACCACGCTCACACGTTGCTTCTCGTTGAGGGCACGCAGAGAAGTTTGGGATGGCACGGACTCGTCGGCCACGACGCGTCTAGACAGCGATATCGCCGGTGGCGAGCCCTGGGTCAAGTTCCTTCGGATCATAGGACCCGACGCCCACGGGACCACGGAAAGCGAAGACATCTGATTCGCTAGATACCGGGACGGGGCGCAACCACTCGGTCAGGATGACCCGCAACACTCGGAAGCCGTCTCGTACCACCCGCAGGTTGCTCACCCCGTTCGCTCGGGCGAGCTCGTAGCTCGGCACCTCCACGACGTTCAGCTGGGCGCGCGCAGCGCGGATATTCAGATAGGTCTCGATCTCGAAACCGTCCCCGATACGGCTCGGCGCTTTGTTGAGACCGATATCTTCTCGAGCGATCCCAAGTCTTGTGAGGTGCACTCGCCAAAAGGCGCTCAAGCCATAGCAAAGGTCGGTGTAATGCGTGCCATAGATGAGGTTCACGAGCGTTCGTAGGGCGAAGTTCCCAATACGGCGCATAGGGGTCAGGTCATCGCTACCGCCGGACGCTATTAGCCGCGAACCCTTCACATAGTCTACGCCCGTCTCGATCAGCGTCGAAACCAATCCAGGGATTTCCGCTGGATCCATCGAACCATCAGCGTCGATGGTGATGACGATGTCGCACGAAGCGGCGGCGAAGCCACACGCTAGCGCGTTTCCCTTTCCTTGACCGTTCTGCGACACGATACGCATGTCGGGACGGAGCGTCTTCGCCACCGCCACCGTGCCGTCCGCGGAGCTGCCGTCGACGAGGATCAGCTCATCGATATCCGCCGGCAAGCGACGCAGGACGTGCGGAATATTCTCGGCCTCGTTCATGGCCGGGATGATGACGCTCACCGTGGGCCGTCGGACCACGCGATCAGGCAGTTGCGCCGCAACTTGGCCGCTCGACCGCATGATATCCTCCCCTGGATTCGCCGGTCCTGGATTCAACACAAAAATTGTCATCTAACGCAAATTCTAAGGGCCAGACGGCCTCGTGACATTGTCAGGATTGACGAATCGAGGGTCCGCCGAGGCGAGTTTCCCCTAGCCAGCGATGATTCGCCTGAAGCTTCCGTGCCTGCTGGAGCTGCTGGGGTTACTGGTCGTTGTGAGCTGGGAAGGTCCCGTAGATTACGGACGGAACGCTACCGAGGAGGGCGACGGGGGACGCTTGAACCACACCCGGTTTCAGGGCGGATGACGCGAAATCTGTCATTCTTGTTGGGAATCCGTTGAGCTGTTGTTCACCTGTCGGCGCGCACGCCAATAGGCGAATGGGCCGACAACCAAGCCGAGCGCCTCAGCCATGACGAATGCCGATCTTTGTGGCAAGGCCTTCCTGTTGCGCGGCACATCTCGCCGCCACAGGCGGATCATGTGGAGGGCTCCCTTCGGCAGCCGTCGATAAACCTCACGACGCCTAGGACCATTCGCCATCTGCTTGACCAAGTTGGCGGCCAAGCCCGTTCCCCAAGTAAAGAGCTGGCTCATCAGTTCGCGATTTGTGATGCGATGGATATGCCAAACGATGGCTGATGGCTCATAGACGATGCTCCGCCCACCGAAGAGGATGCGGTAGAAGATGTCGCGGTCTTCGCCTCCACCGATTGGCCCACCGGCACCGAGAACTGGGTCGAACCCTCCGAGCTTGGTCACGAATGATCGATCGACAGCAAAATTGGCACCGGTGCCCAAGACTCCCGCCAACGGGTAAACCGGAGACGGATCCCGGTGGTCTCCGAGGTCGAAGACTCGTTCTGCCACGGTGGATGACCAACCGGAACGCTGATCGAAGTAGTGCTGCGCAGGACTCTCGAGTTCGGCAGCAGGTACAAGGCCTGTTACACATGCAGCTTCAGGGTCGCGGGTGAAGCCTACCGCGAGCTCGGTGAGCCAACCCGGATCCACGAGGGCATCGTCGTCGGTAAAAGCAACAATGGGGTGGGATGCCTCGGCGAGACCGCGATTTCGTGCCAGCGAAAGCCCTGGGGATGGTTCGGCGACGTAGCGGAAGCGGTGATCTGCTCCGACAAGTTCAAGGAAGCGATCGCGGGTGGTGCCGTCCACCGAGGCATTGTCGACCACGATGATCTCGAAACTCCCTCGGTACTGAAGAGTCGCCAGATGCGGCAAGCACCATTCGAGATGATCGGCGCGGTCCCTAGTGCAGACGACGACAGAGATTCCGGGCCAATCCGGTAGGTCACTGCTCGATCTACACTGAACTGCTTCTCTGGCCAACGACTCTTTGATGTTTAAGCCCTGGACGAGTCCATCGATTTGGAGATGGAGCCGGATAGCGCTCGCGAACTCGCCGCAGGCGGCGTCAAACGCTCGCTTCGTGAGGTGCTCGGTGTCGCAGATGGGAATGTTGACAAATCCGAGGGGAATGTCGTGCAATCGGGCAAGGATTCGTGCGTAGCGGTGGTGTGCTTCTGGTGACCCAAGAATCGGGTTGAGTCGCGGTGTGCCGGCGAGCTCGAGTTGCCCGACCCATGTTGGCACCAACGGTCGAGTGTGGGGAGGTCCGGGTCGAGCGGTCACGTTGTCATCGACATCGGAGAATGCGCCAACCTTCCACAGTGCAGGCGGCACGACGAAGGTGGTGACCCGCAAGGCGATCAACAGTGCGGCACCTCTCGTTTCGATACCAAGCTGTCGATGAGTCGGGCAATGCTTCGTTCCGATTTAATGCCTGGGCCCCAGGCTTTCGTAGTGGCACGACCGGATCAGCTAACTCAGATAGCCGAGGTGTAGAAGGCAGGCGCGAATGAGTATCGTCCCTCACGCGTCTCAACGGCATCCTGCACTCGTCGCTCAAACCTCGGTCGGATCATTTCATTGATGTCCTTCGTAAATGTTGTCGAAAGTGGACTGACATCCGCGTTGACGCGCGTTAGGTTTGAACTATACGCTGCGATTGGGTTTGGAGCGATGAAATGCAGTCTGTGATGGTCGTCGGGGGCTACAGGGAGCGAGGGCGAAACCGGTACTCCCAAATGTGACGACCGGTCTTGAGCATTGAATCCAGGACCGGCGAATCCAGGGGAGGATGCCATGCGGCCGAGCGGCCAAGTTGCGGCGCAACTGCCTGATCGTGTGGCTTCGCGGCCGTCTCGTGCGACATCGTTGTCACCATCGACGCTGATGGTTCGACGGATCCAGTGGAAATCCCTACATTGGTCTCGACGCTGATCGAGAAGGGCGCGATCAGCCAGGGCCATGCTTGTGAGGATACGGGACCGTCGTAGGGGAGCGGTCGCGTTTGCCCCGGCCAGAGGTGCGGGGTGAAGGGAGTGTGGTTGAGTAGCCGGGGGGAATCTCACCCCCCGGCTACTCAACCAGTGCGCGATTAGTGGTAGATCTGCACCGACTGGATGTCGAAGGAGCTGCCCGATGTGGCGGGCCCGTCAATCGCCAGGTTGGCCAAGAAGTACATCGGTTGGTTTGGAACGGCATTTCCGGTATAGGTGTCGACAACCTTGCCGTCGAGGTACCAAGTGAGTGCTCCCCGCTGCCAGAGCAGACCGTAGGTATGCCAGCTGCTCGTGAGGTCGCTGCTCGACGTCACTTGTTGGTCAGCTTGCTGTGGATTGCTGGAAGTGCCCCAGTGAAGCGTGCATTGGATTTGATTCGAGCTACCCCAGTTCTCCATGATGTCGATTTCGGGCGGCCAGGCCTTGTTGGCTGGCAGCAACCAGAGCGCGGGCCAGGTCCCAGTACCTCCCGGGATCCGCGCTGTAACCTGCACGTACCCGTAAGTGAAATTGAAGGACGAGTAGGTCGTCACTATCCCGGATCGGTACGGGTAAGTCTCCGGCGCACCACTCTCAGTCCATCCTTGCGTGGGGGTCTGCGTTTCGACGAGGTGGAGCGCTCTGCCGGAGAAGATGTCCTGTGAGGCGAGGTACCACTCCTCTTCCTGTGGGTTGCCGAAGTTGGTGCACCCCGAACCAGCGCTGACCCACCAGTAGCACGTCTGCCAGGTCGAGGTGTCGAGGCTCGTGCCGTTGAAAGCGAGAGAGAGCCCAGCGGTCGGACCGGACCCGCTGGTCGAGCCGACGCTATCGGTGACCGTGATCGTCTGTTGAACCTGGGGAGCGACGGTGTAGTTGGAGTTGCCTGCTTGATTGGCGTCAACAACGCAAGTGCCCGCTCCGCTGAAACCGACCGTTGCTTCGCTTATAGAACACGCTTTGGGAGTCGAGGATGCATCTATCGAAAAGATGACTGGATTGTTAGACTCCCCCCCAGTGGCGCTCGCCGTATAGGTGAGGCCGACAGCCGGACTTGTCGGTGGCGTTGAGGTGAAAGTGATTGCCTGTGCTGTTTGTCCTGGCGCGAGCTGAACCGCCCCGGAGGAGCCGGCTCCCCCTTGAAGCTGGCAGGGTCCGGCTGTAACGATGAAGATCGAGGCAATAGCCCAAGAGCGGTATTGCCGAAGGCTGTGGGCTCGCGAACGCAAGTCCAGCAGCAGGTGAAAGAGACCCCGACTAGTCTGATTCATGCTTGGCGGCGTTTCCTTTCCTGCTCTGCTGAGCAGCCAGATACGCCTCTGAATCAGTGCCGTTAAGTGTCCGATCGATTCGGCGGCCCGGCTGACTCGAAGAGTCCCGTGGCTTTGCGCCCCTTCCTTACAGAGGGTTTGCCTTTTCGTCTTGCCTGCATGGCGTTCAGTTTGAGAACGCCTACACGATCAATATCGGCGCTTGGGTCCGAGATCTTGAGCGTCTCGGTAACGTTGAGTGAGATTTTTGGGGTCTGGTGCTGGGGGGCGTGGGTAGCCAGGAGTCTCTCCGTCTTTGACCCTTCTGAAGAAGGAGTAGAAGGCCTCGTCGGCTCGGGAGATCGCACCGCGAACGGGTCTCGGTTGCCAAGGGGGCAATGTGGGGGCGGACCTCTCTGATGGCGGGGATCTCGTTGAACTCGTCGAAACGGGTCGGAGATGCCTTCGCCATTTGCCAGGCATTTCTGCGGTGTTGGATGGTGGCGTTGTAGACCTCGGGAGAGAGGTCCACTAGCCCGTCAGGCTTTGGAAGCACGTTTCCACAACCTACGGAGTATGCGGAGAGGTACGGCACGAGCTGGACTTTTCGAGTATCACTGCTGCATCTACTGTCACAGAATGCCATGTGCTTCGCGCCGAATCGCGCCCAGGACCACTAGTCCAGGCCACTAGTCCTTACGACTAGTGATCGGCACCACCTCCGCGTCGGGTGCAGCGGCCATTGGCGGTCCCCACGACGCCAAGCGGTGGCGTGCGCGGATTCAAGAACTGGATTGCTCAGGTACGTCAGCGAGGCGGCGTCTGGCCAGTGAGGGGGCGATGATGGAGTGGAGCGTGCTGGTCGAGACCAGGGCACCTCAGAACAACGACACGAGCGACAAGACCGTGTTGGACCTCTTCGGTGAGTTCGACGATCTCCTGGCGAACTATGGCGCCGCCGCGGGTGATGACGGCCGCGGTTGGGATGCGCGCCTGAGCGTTGAAACCGATGACGGCCCCACCGCTGCCGTCTCTGCTATCGAGAGGGGCGCAGATATCGTGCTCACGACCGCCGACAAGGTCGGCTTGCCCCAAGTGGCCCATCGTTCGGACTGAAGCGGTAGAGGCGGACACGTTCCATTCCCAGCTCGAGGTCTCGAATTTCCCCGATGTCCTCGGGACAACCGAGCCGTGCACTTTGTTGGGCGTGACCCGCTAGCGACTGCACCAGCTCCGCCAGGCCGAGCGGTTCCCCGCCCCCGCAACTGACCTGGCGGCCACGTTGTTGTGGCTGCGTTCAACGATCGACTCGTTCCTCGCGGGGTGAGAGCGCAAGCCGGGGCACCCGCGGAAGGTGACGGACGTGGACATGGCGACGATGCTTGCCGGGGGCGACCAGCCTGAGTGTCAATAAGAGCGCGAGACGCCGACTGCTTTGGCCGCTTAGCAGGCGTCTGCGGCCAGCCTGGGGAAGCTCGTGCCGCGCGCGTTCTGCATGGCCCGCCGGCAAAGTGGTGTTCTTCATGGCCCTCATTCGGCCTCATAGGTGAAGTCGTCGGCAGAGCTGGTGGTCGAGGTGTCGCTCGGGGTCGTGACCGTCACATCGACGGTGCCCGTGCCAGCCGGCCACCCGAACCCCTCATCACCGAGAGACACCCTGGGCATCAGCTACTGAACTTTAACGACCAAAGCTCAGGAAGGACTCCCACCTGCTCGTTAACGAAATTGCCAGGCGTACCGCGCCAGAGGGACCCCGCGGGGTCCCTCTGGCCACACTGCTTAGCTCAACCGCCTCGTCAGCGCTTCAATTCGGCAGCGCCTCCGGGCCCAATATGTGAAACGAGCGTCTGGTCTACAGGTCGCCCTCCATAGTACTGATAGTCGTCAGCGACACGGCCAACGGCCCACCAAGGATGATCAGGTGATCGATCACAGCCCCGGACAGCGACGCCGCGTCGATTCCGGTCGACGAGCCGGCCTGGTTCAGGAAAGCCGTCAGGTACGTGCCAACCGTGTTCGGGTCCTCGGTCAACAGCACCGGCGTGGGATGGGCGGTGCTGCACGACGAGATGTCTTCGCCCGTGCACGCTGTGTCCCCCGTCGCCGCCACGATGGCACCAGTAAGCCCATCGGTGTAGAAGTCGCCTCGAGCCACCGTGATGCTCCCGTTCGGGTTCCATCCGAGACCAACGCCGCCTGTGGTGGTGTTCACCTCGAAATCAGCCAGCTGCACGGCGGTGTCGGTCAAGTCCGTACCGGCGATGCGTAGCACCGAGATCCCGAGAGCCTGCACCGCCGTCACCACGGCGTTGGAGACGGCTAGGGGACCGCCCAGCACGATCAGCTGTTGGATGCCGAGCTGCGCGAAGGCGGAGGCCGCCTGGGACGACAGCGAATCCGTCGTGGTGAGCAGGAGCGGGAACTTCTTGACATACGACAGCACGCTGCCCGACAGCGCGTCCGGGTAGTTCTCACCGGTAGCGAGGATCGCCGTCGGCAATCTCGTCGAGGTGGACGGGGCCGACGAGGCGGTGCCGCTGGTGTCGTTGTACATGCCATTGCCGCTAGAGCTGTTCGTGCCGGCGTAGGCACCGGAGAACGACGCCGTGCCGACCACAGGGGCACCTAGGTACTCAGCGATGTCCGCGGCCGTGTCGTACGCCGTCTGCCCGTAGATCTGCGTCACTTGCAGATCTACCACGGCGCCGAGTGTGTTGACGATCTCCGACCCCCCACCGCACGTGTACGACGGCGTCGACTCCAGCTGGGAGACGACGGCGGTGCTGATGGCGAGCGGGCCGCCCACGACATAGACGTGGTTGATGCCCTCCAGGCGCAGCGCGTTGAGCGTCTCGGCGGGCAGCGAGGCGGTCCACGTCAGCAGCTCGCCGGTGCCCAGGGACTGGGCCAGGTAGTCCGCAGCCAGCGCGTCCGGGTAATTGGCTTCAGTGGCGAGTACCACCGGCCGGGTCCAGGTGGGACCCGTTGCTGGGTTGGCATAGCCGTTTGACGGGCACACCCCGCTCGCGTACGGGAACTCGGCCTCGAGCTCGGCAACGGCGGTGCCGATGTCGACCTGGCCGTAGATCTGCGTCGCGGGAGATGCGACCGTGAACGCCGTGACCGGACCAATGGACCCAGCCATCCCAAACGTCACCGAGACGGTCACAGGGCCGGTCGGCGTGCTGGGTGTGTCCACGGTCAGAGCGCTGAGGGTGAACGTCCCCGCACTAGTAGACGGTGTCGTCACGGTGAAGCTCAGCGCATCCGTCCCGACACCGGTCACCTTCCCCACGACGGCCCCGCCGGTAGCAGCAACCACCGGGGCGTCGCTCGCGTCAAAGATCGCCGTGTGGGTTGTTGTATTGGAGTCCGTAAGGGTCGCCTTGACGGTCCCCGTCACCTGCCCAGCAGCCGACTCCGTGATCACGATGTTGCTGATGGACTGGTTGACGGCGTTGGGCGGTGCCGTGACAGCCGGGCTGTTCGCGGTGAGCGTTACTGCCGCCACCGTGGCGTTCGAAGCGGCGGCACCAGTGGTGACGGTGGTGTCCCCGACGCTGGAGGAGCCGGTAACCGTGACTGCGCCTTGCGGCACGTAGCTGCTCAGGTCGTAGGCGACGCCCGAGATGGTGAACGAAACCGGTGAAGTGGTGGTCCCCGTGATGAGCCCGGAGTTCGTGAACGTGAGCACGAGCTCGTCATTCACCCCGGTCGCCCCGATGCATTCACTCACGTCGGGTTGAAGCGATGCCGTGAAGGTGGGCGAGGCGGTCTGGCCCGTGCCGAGTGTGGGAGTTCCCAGCGTCGGGACCGCGTGGAAGGCAATCGTGGCGATCGCCGGGTAAGTACCAGAGCAGTTGTTGACGCCATGAGGGGCGACAGCGAGCGCCAGAGTGTCACCGGTGCTCCAGCCGCTCGCGCCCACATAACCGCTGAGCGCGATCGTCCAGTTGCTCGCGGCCTGGTTCGAACCACCCACGGCGACGGTCGGCACTGGCGTCACGGCTGTCGCAGTCACGACAAGCGGACTGACGACGCTGGCGTTCGAAGCGGCGGCACCAGTGGTGAACGCGAACACGCCAGTGCCAGCTGGGTGGTCGAATTCCCCGGCGATCTGCACGGCGCCGCCCGCTGAGCCGCTGGTGGTGTAGCCGATGTCGCTGAGCACGAGCGTCGACGCACTGGAAGTTGTGCCACTAGTTCCGACGCCGGTCAGGGCGATCGTCACCGTTGAAGAACTTGCCCCGGCTCCTGTGACGGTGCAACCGAAGTTGCCGCTCGAGCACAGCCCTGTGTCGCCGCTGCCGGTGGTGACGGTCAGTGTCGGGTTGTGGTCCCAGAAGATGTTGGCGGTGCCTGCCGAGTCCTTAACGGTGACCGCGATCGTGTCACCGCTCGCCCAGGTGCTCCCTTTCGCCAGCGTGATTGTCAGGTTGCCGGCGGTTTGGTTGGTCCCGGCAGCGACGATGTTCGGCGCGCTCGTAGCAACGATGCTCGAGCCGGATGCAGGGGCGGCATAGGCAGCGGAGGCGAGCCCCAGCACAGAGAGACCGGTCAGGGCCGTTACGCCTGCAATACAGGACACGGCCACCCGGCGGAATTTGATAAGTCGGTGTTTCACTCGCCCTCCTTGGACTTGGTTTCACATCACCCCGAGACCGCCGGCTGATGCCAACGGTCCACGGACGCACTGCACCTTATATTAGAGACAACTGCTCCTACGGGATCCCTGTGACAAGAATTTCGTGCGTAGCCCGAAATTGATCTGACGTTCCGCACTTCTCGATGGCGATTTGGCCCCCCACTTCGCCTTATCTGGTCAGCGCCTCGCGCGGCAGGATCGCCCCGGTGCCACCTGACGAAGCAGGATCTCGCCGGCCGTCACTGACACCTTCTCCATCTCGGTGACGATCGCCTCGAGGCGCCTCCGGTTGGCGACCCAGGATCGGTAGAGCTCGGCCTCACGCTCGTCGAGCCGTCGGCTCACGGTCTTGCCCGACCGTCTACATTCTCGGGGGGGACCTGGTGCTCAGCCCTGACATCGACGTGGCCCTCCAAGCACTGGGCTATGCCACGCAGCGGATCGCCGGGGCGAACGAGTACGCCAGCGCCGTCGACATCGCCGAGGCACTTGGGAACCCCGCGACCATCTTTGACGCGACCGGTCTCAGCTTCCAAGACTCCCTGTCCGCCGTCCCGGCGGCCATCGAAGACTACGGGGCGCTGCTCCTCACCGACGGGACCACCCAGGCGCCCGAAACTGCCGCCTACCTCGCCCAGTTCCCCTCTGTCCGGACTTACGAAGTTGAGAAGCACACTACAGGGCTAGAAACAGGGGCTGACCTGCAAGAATGGGCGTGAGCGACGTCGCAGATGCAGCTGTGCACTGGCGGCACGCAATGCCGTCGGCCGGTTCGACCACGCAGATCGTCCTGTTCGGGTGGTGGTCTCAGCTCAACGTTGCCGGTACACGGATGCCCGATGCTGGATGCGATGGACGGTCACGACCTTGGAGGCGTCGTCGATCTCGTAGATGATCCGGTAGTCGCCTCGCCGCGTAGAGAAGAGGCCGGCAAGCTTGCCGACCAGCGCCTTGCCGAGTTGGTGGGGGTTTTCGCTGATCGGACCCCTCAAGGCGACGAGGGCGGCGTCACGAACCTTTGGGGGAAGCCGGTCTATGTGGGGCAGAGCCTCAGGGGTGATTCGAATCTCGTACATTCCCCGGCCTAGGCTTAGGCAGAGGGCAGTGGGAGTGACTCGCCGCGAGCGGTCTCATCTCTTGATCGCTCGAGGGAGGAGACCAGAACGGGGTCTCGCAGGATATCGAGGGTCTCTTCGAGTGCCTCGAGGTCGTCGGGGCTGATCAACACGAACGACGGTCGCCCGTTGCGTGTCACCAAGATTCGCTCGTGCTCCCGCTCGACCCGCTCAGCGAGATCCGAGAGATGCGCCTTGGCTTCGGAGAACGGCAAAGTCTCAGCCATAGGTCAGTATTCTGACCTATTAGTTCTCGCCTTGTCAACGGGCATAAATAGAGCACAGGACTTCGCGTTATCCTTACTGAGTAGACAGAGGTAAGGAGGGCCGATGGACGCTGCGGCGAGGGTCTCCTCCAAGGGACAGGTGACCGTTCCGAAGATCGTGCGCGACGCCCTGGGGATCAAGCAGGGTGACAAAGTCATGTTCCGGGTCGAGGGCAACCGCGCCGTCTTGGCTCGTACGCCAAACTTCCTTGCTCTGGCTGGCACGGTCAAGGTCCCTGCCGCCAAGCGCAACGCCGTCTGGGACGACGTGATTCGCAAGACTCGAGCGGCCCGCGCCACCAGGCGTCGGTGAGCGCGTTCGTCGACACGAATGTCCTCGTCCGGCATTTGACGGGCGACCCGGAGGACATGGCGGTCCGGGCAACCGCCTACCTGAATGACGAACTCGAGTTGCTCCTCACCGATCTGGTGGTCGCTGAGACCGTCTACGTACTCGAGTCGTTCTACGAAGCGCCGCGTGAACAGGTCGCTGAAGCGATCCGCTCTCTCCTCGCGTTGGAATCGGTTGTCAGCGTCGACACGGCGCTCTTGCTGCGCGCCGTCGAGGTTTACGAGACCGACCGACTCGACTTCGCCGAGGCGTACCTCGTGGCATGCTCCGAGTCAACCGGAATCAACAAGATCGCTTCCTTCGACAGGTCCATCGATCGGGTCGGAACCGTCGAACGAGTTGAACCTCCGGGTTGAGCTCACGACGCATCGTGAGGACCAGCAGCCGTGACGTGTACATCGATGTGACCGCCTCGGAGGGCTGATCCACGAGTACGAACTCGCCGCCTGAAGGACGCATTGAGCTCTCGGACCGTACGTGTCTCATCCAACTGGGTTTGAGTGCCCGGAGCGAGACTCGAACCTGCCAGCCCCATCCGGCTGCGTCCATGCTGTCCGCAAACGTCCAGGTAGAGGGTTGATCCTTGGTCTGCGACGACAAGCACATGACGGCCCGTCCGGAGCCGTCCGCAAGCGTCTGTGACTACGTTGTGACTACCTTGCCTGGCGAGCGGCGGGGGAACGTCAGGCCACGGTCGGCGGATCGCCGGGTGGCCGACATGGGCGTCGCGGAGCAGTTCGCCGCCGGGGGCTGCTCGCTCCGAGCGAGCGACAAGCAAGGAGGCAGTGATGACCAAGCGAGCAGCGAGTGCAGCACCGCGCAAGGACGAGAGCGGCCGGTGGTACTTCGTTGTCGACGCCGGCGCAGGAGCGGACGGCCAGCGACGGCAGGTCCGGCGGAGGGGGTTCCGCACCAAGGCCGAGGCCCAGGAGGAGCTGGACAAGATTCGAGGGCACGCTCGGACCGCCAGCTACGTCGCGCCCGCGAAGCTGACCGTCCGGGAGTATCTGACACAGTGGCTCGCCGGGCTGCCCACGACCGGGCTGCGTCCCTCGACCGTCGACGGCTATCGGCGGAACTGTGACTACGTGATTCCGGTCCTCGGAGGGCGCAGGCTCGACAACGTGACCGCGCTCGACCTCGACGCTCTATACACCTCGCTGCTCGTCTCAGGGCGGCGCCAGAACCCCTACGGGCCCCTGAGCGGGCGCAGCGTGCGGTACGTCCACGTCGTGGTCCACAAGGCGCTTTCAGACGCGGTGAAGAAGGGGATTCTGGCGCGCAACGTCGCCGAGGCGGCGTCGCCGCCGTCGGCGAAGTCGACCAGGGCGCCCGAGATGGCGTGGTGGACGCCGGCCGAGCTGCGAGCCTTCCTCGACCTGACCGCCGACGAGCCGCTCGGGCCTCTGTTCCGGCTCGTCGCGATGACCGGGATGCGCCGCGGCGAGGTCTGCGGGCTGCGCTGGTGCGACTTCGACCTCGACAAGGCGCGGATCGAGGTCCGCCAGCAGCTCCTCGTCGTCCGTGCCCCCGGCGCGGCCGACGGTGGACTCCTGTTCTCCGAGCGGACCAAGAGCGACCACGGCCGGAGGGCCGTCGACCTCGACGCGACGACGGTCGCGGTGCTCAGGACCCAGCGGAAGCGACAGGCGGAGCACAAGCTCGCCATGGGGGGCGGCTGGTCGGACGAGCACGACCTCGTGTTCAGCGAGCCCGACGGCCGGCCGCTCGACCCCGAGTCCGTCGCCAAAGTGTTCGCCCGGCGCATCACCCGGTCCGGCCTTCCTCGCATCCGGTTCCATGATCTCCGGCACACCCACGTCGCGCACCTGATCGCGGCGGGGGAGCAGCCGCTCCTCATCGCCCGCCGGCTCGGTCACGCCTCCGCCGCGTTCACCCAGGACCGCTACGGCCACCTGTTCGAGGAGGCCGGCTCGCAGGCCGCTGGTGCGGTCGCCGCGATGGTCGACGGTGCACTTGTGACCAACTTGTGACCAAAGGGCGCATTCGCCGGGTGGTCACGGTGAACGACACCCACTCAGTGCAGGGACTCCACCAGTAGGAAGGCGTGCCCGGAGCGGGATTCGAACCCGCACGTCCATTCGGACAATGGATTTTGAGTCCATCGCGTCAACCGTTGCGCCATCCGGGCTGTGCAACCAACCTACCAATACGTGCCGTCGAAATGGGGCAGGTCAACTCATCGTTTCGGGCCGACGAACTCATCCAGCATGGCGACGTTGGCTCGTCTTGCGACCGACAGATTGCGTGCATTGTTCGGCCTCCACTGGATTGCGAGTCGGTCACAGGCAGCGCCGAAGAGAGCTCGGATATCCGCGGAAGCATTGCTGAAGTGGTAGCGAGGGTACGCGGTGCTGTTCACCCAGTTGAGTACCCGGCACCCATCGGAGTGAAGCAGGCCGCGGAGGAACGGCGCTGGGAACCGGCCGACGATCGCTTGCTGGCAACTAGCGAGCTGGATTGGCCGGTTGTACTTGGCCCCCTTGACCGTGTTGCGGAAAGAGGCAAGGCCAGTGCTTCGAGTAGGAGCTCATAACAGTGCACCCAGTGGCCGGAACACGCCCAACGCGGTTTGGCAGAACTTCTGCAATGGCGAGCTCGCATTCGCCAATTAGCCACGGATATGCGTTGCAGCACACGATCTGAAGCTTGAACACCCCTCTCGGATGGCTGGAGATGCACCCGTCCCCCAGGTAGAGGCCGAGGAGATACGCATAGGGACCCTGCGATGGGACGTTGGGCGAACCAGCGCACACGGCGCACTGTGCGCGTGCCCGTCCTCGTGGGAGGTCGCCCCGCGCCCACGATCGGATCGTCCATCTCGATACACCGGTCTTGCGGGAGATCTCCGAGAAGCTGTGGTCCGCTTCGACCAGTTCGAGAACTTCTTTGACTCGGTCTTGCCCGTACATCGTCGTAGCGATCCCGGTGCTCTGGGCGCTCACACTGGGACAGGGCGCGCCAAACAGATGTAGCGGGCAGACCGGGTTGGTTCTGATGGGAGGCCGCCTTGAACTCGACAAGGTCCGAAACCCATCTCGGCACGGTCTGCGAGGTGCTGAGTGGCATTGTAGCGAACGGGTGTTCGCCTAGATCACCGCGGGGAGCTCAGATCGAAGTCGGAGGACGGCGCCGGCTGAGCTCGGCTGTGCCTCTCAACAGGGCACTTCGTAGAGCGGCTACTGCGTAGAATCTTCCTCCCATGCGCCGAGCCCTCGTCGAACGCTCGCTGCGGGACGTCCACACCCGACTCGTGCGAGTCCGCGAGGAGCTCTCCGTGCTCGACGAGCAGCTGGTGGTGTTCAACGACGCAGCCGACGAGGCCCGCATACGGTCGCTCGTGTCCGAGACCCCCCTGGCGGGGCACGACTACTCCGACGCCCAGCGCACCGCGGATGCGGCAAACCGTGAACGGGCCTCTCTGCTTGCTAGCATCGGGGAGCTCGAGCGACGGCAGGACGAGCTTCTCGGCCGGCTGGTCGCAGGTTCCCGATAGACCGCTCGCAGCAAGGAGAGGGCTCGCCGATGCCACACCGTGCCGTCGCCAAGCGCGTAGTCATCGCTGAGGATGAGGCGCTCATCCGCCTGGACCTGAAGGAGATCCTCGAGGCCGAGGGCTACGAGGTCGTGGGGGAGAGCGCACGTGGGGACGAGGCCGTGGAGCTCGTTGCCACACTGCACCCGGACCTGGCGATCTTGGACGTGAAGATGCCGGGCATCGACGGTATCGAGGCAGCGCGGCGCATCACTGCCAACCAGTACGACGTCGCCGTCCTGATCCTCACCGCCTTCAGCCAGAGGAACCTGATCGAGGACGCGCGTGACGCCGGGGTCGTCGCCTACCTCGTGAAGCCCTTCCAGCGCGGCGAGCTCGTGCCGGCGATCGAGGTCGCGCTGGCGCGCTTCGAGGAGTTCCGCGCCATAGAGCAAGAGCACGCTCGGCTGTCGAAGGAGGTCGCCTCCTTGGAGGACAAGCTCGAGACGCGGCGCCTCGTCGATCGAGCAAAGGGTGTGCTCATGGACCGCGACCACATGAGCGAGAAGGAGGCCTTCTCCTTCATCCAGCACACCGCCATGGACCGACGGGCACCGATGCGCCAGGTCGCCCAGGAGATCATCGACGGAGCCCTAACGCCGTAGGCTGCCGCACATGGCCGGCAGCGGGCCGCTCTTCCTCCTCGACGGGAACTCGCTGGTCTTTCGCGCCTTCTTTGCGCTCCCTACCGATCTGGCGACGACCGGTGGGCAGGTGACAAACGCCGTGCTTGGGTTCAGTTCCATTTTCGTGAACCTGCTGCGCGACCACGACCCGAGCGGCGTCGCCGTGGCCTTCGACCGGCCCGAGCCGACCTTTCGCGACGAGATGATCGCGGACTACAAGGGAAACCGGCCCGAGACGCCGGACCTCCTGGTTCCCCAATTCGCTCTCGTGCGCGAGGTGCTCGGGGTCCTCGCCGTGGCGTGCGTGGAGAAGGTGGGCTACGAAGCCGACGACATCCTGGCCACGCTCGCGACCGAGGCTCGCGACGCCGGCCGTGACGTGGTGGTGGTCACCGGTGACCGCGACACGTTCCAGCTCGTCGAGGATCCCCACGTGAAGGTCATGTACACCCGCAAGGGGATCTCGGACACCGTCGTCTACGACGAGGCGGGTATCACCGAGCGTTACGGCGTGCCCCCGCGCTCGTACCCGTTGCTTGCCGCCCTTCGCGGCGACACCTCCGACAACTTGCCTGGCGTGCCCGGCGTGGGTGACAAGACGGCGGCCAGGCTCGTCAGCACTTACGGGGACCTCGAAGGCATCTTGGCCCACGCCGCCGAGCTCACCCCGAAGCTTCGCCAGAGCCTGCTCGACCACGAGGACCAGGTCCGGGCCAATGCCGCTGTCACCCCGTTGGTGCGCGATGTGCCGTTGGATGTGGGCCTAGGCGACCTCGGCGTGGGCAAATGGGACGCCGCTGAGGTCAAGCGCGTCTTCGCCGAGCTCGAGCTGCGCTCGCTGTGGCAGCGACTCGCTGCGGTCATCGGGCACGGCGGTGACGAACCTCTTCCGAGGTCCAGCACCGCACCGAAGGCGCTCGACGTCGACATCAACTCCGTGGAGGTGCTGGTCCCGCGCGGCGCCGCAGCAGCAGCCGAGGCACTCACGAGCTTCGTCGAGGCCGAGGCCGATACCGATGCCGAGCCAGATGTCGGGCCCGACGCGCTCGTGGCTCTGTTCGCATCCTGGGTCGGTGACCCCGGGCGTTCGAGACTGGCGGGCCTCGCCGTCGCCAAGGCGCCGTCGCGGGCCTCCGGCGACGGAGCGAGCTCTTCAGCAGTGTCAGCTCCACCTATGTCGGCGCTGTGGCTGGACGAGGAGGCGCTCTCAGATGAGGGGGTGCTCGGCGCGCTTCGCGCGCTCTTTGGCACAGGCGGCGCGCGGGTGGTGGCGCACGGCGCCAAAGAGATCATGCGCTCGCTTCTGCCCGCGGGAGTGGACATCACCGGGCTCGAGATGGACACGTCGGTGGCCGCGTACCTGCTCGATCCGTCCTCGGGCCGCTACAAGATCGAGGAGGTGCTCGACGCCCGGCTCGGGCTCAGGCTCGGCTCGGGTGCTGTGACCCGGGTGGGACAGCTCGACCTGGGAAGCGCCGAGGTGGGCGAGGAGCCCACGGGCGCCGCTCGAGGAGCGGTGGCCGTGGGCCTGCTGGTCGGGCCGCTGCGCCAAGTCCTTCGGGCGGCGGGCCTCGAGCGTCTCCACGACGAGGTTGAGCGACCGTTGGTGCGCGTGCTCGCGCGCATGGAGACGAAGGGCGTACGCGTCGACGCGGCGGAGCTGAGGCGCATCATGAAGGACCTGATCTGCGAATGCAGCTCGCTCGAGGCGCAGATACAACAGCTCGCGGGGGAGAGCTTCAACGTGAACTCCACGTTGCAGCTTCGAAGCGTGCTCTACGAGCACCTGGGGCTCACTCCTGGCCGAAAGACGAAGACCGGGTTCTCCACGGACGCGAGCACCCTGGAGAGGCTGCGCGGCCAGCACCCGATAGTCGAGGTACTGCTGCGTTATCGCGAGGTGGAGAAGCTGCGCTCCACCTATGGCGAGAGCCTGCTGGCTGAGGTGGCAGACGACGGGCGCATACACGCCACGTTCCAGCAGACCGTGGCCCGCACCGGTCGTCTCTCCTCGGACCGGCCCAACCTGCACAACATCCCGGTGCGGACCGAGGAGGGCAGGCGGCTGCGCCGCGCCTTCATCCCCGCCGACGGGCAGAGCCTGCTCGTCTGTGACTACGACCAGATCGAGCTTCGCGTCATAGCCCACCTGTCGGAGGACCCCGGGCTCGTCGCGGCGTTCGCCGAACGGCGCGACGTGCATCGCTCCACGGCCGCCCAGGTGTTCGGCGTGCCACCCGAGGAGGTCACCCCAGCTCAGCGCAACCGGGCGAAGATGGTCTCCTACGGTCTGGCGTACGGCATGGAGGCCTACGGTCTGGGCAGGCGCCTGTCGATCGACACCGCGGAGGCGCAGTCGATCCTCGACGCTTACTTCACGGCGTTTCCCGCCGTGCGCGCGTACATGGACCGCACGGTGGCACATGCTCGCACGAAGGGGTACACCGAGACCCTTTTCGGCAGGAGGCGGCCGCTTCCCGACCTGCACTCGCCGAACCGGAACCTGCGCATGGCAGCCGAGCGACAGGCCATGAACGCCGGGATCCAAGGTCTGGCCGCCGACCTGTTCAAGGTGGCTCTGGTGAGGCTCGACGACGCTTTCGAGACTAGAGGGCTCGCTGCCAGGCTCGTGCTCCAGGTGCACGACGAGGTGATCGTCGAGGTGCCCGAACCCGAGAAGGACGCTGTGGGCGACCTCGTGCCACATGTGATGGCAGACGTGGCGAGCGTGGTCGGCCTGGCCGTTCCTTTGGAGGTCTCGAGCGCCTGGGGCAGTTCGTGGGCTGATGCCAAAGGCTGAGGAACCTCCGGCGACAGGCCGGACGTCGGAGGGTCTTTGGTAAAGTGCGGCCGGGCCGCCGATCGGCGGCCGGTCCTTGCGCGCAGTGCGTCTGGGGAGCCCCGTCCCGAAATCCAACGAAAGCGAGTTGTCAAAGTCCATGTCCGACCAAAATGGCGGCACAGGGTCCACCAGTGACCGCGATGCCGCCCCGAACCTTGCTGCCGGCTCTGTCACCGGCGCAAGCCCCGCTCCCGAACCGAGCCCCCGTCCCAGTCCCACACCGCAAGCCCCTGACGGCGCTAGATCTCTCTCCGACTCGCCCGGCTCCACGACGCCGGCACGGGAGGTTTCGGGAAGCGAAGCTCGAGGACGAGAATTTTCCGGACCAGAGGTTTCCGGACCAGAAGTTTCAGTGGCCCTGGCGCGCGAAGTTCCGGGAGCCGTAGCCCTGCTGTCGGACGGCCCTATGGGTACCTTCGACGAGACCGGCACCTATGTCGGTCGCCTCATCGTCGAGAACGACCTCGCGGGCGGCTTGCTCGAGGACGCCATCGCCGCCACGATCGTCGAGTTCGACGACGGTGACATCGTCGAGGGCACGGTGGTGAAGATCGACCGGGACGAGGTCCTCTTGGACATCGGGTTCAAGTCCGAGGGCGTGATCCCCGTGCGCGAGCTGTCGATTCGAAACGACGTCGACCCCGGACAGATCGTGAGCCTGGGCGAGCACCTCGAGGCGCTGGTGCTCCAGAAAGAGGACAAGGAAGGCCGGCTCGTTCTCTCGAAGAAGCGGGCACAGTACGAGCGGGCATGGGGCACCATCGAGAAGGTCAAGGAGTCCGGTGGCATCGTGAGAGGTCCCGTGATCGAGGTGGTGAAGGGCGGGCTCATCGTCGACATCGGGCTGCGCGGCTTCCTACCTGCCTCTTTGGTGGAGCTGCGCCGGGTGCGCGAGCTGCAGCCGTACATCGGGCGCAGCATCGAAGCGAAGATCATCGAGCTCGACCGCAACCGGAACAACGTCGTCCTCTCCCGTCGTGCATGGCTGGAAGAGGCCCAGAAGGAGCAGCGCGGCGAGTTCCTCGTGAACCTCAAGCCCGGCGAGAGGCGCAGAGGAACGGTGTCCTCGGTGGTGAATTTCGGGGCGTTCGTCGACCTGGGTGGGATGGACGGGCTCATACATGTCTCCGAGCTCTCCTGGAAGCACGTCGACCATCCTTCGTCTGTCGTGTCGGTCGGTGACGAGGTAGAGGTCGAGGTGCTGGACGTGGACCGGGACAAGGAGCGCATCAGCCTCTCGTTGAAGGCCACGCAGATCGACCCCTGGCACGAGTTCGCGAACACCCACCAAGTGGGCGAGCTGGTCTACGGCCGGATCACCAAGCTCGTTCCCTTCGGTGCCTTCGTGCAAGTAGGCGGCGGGATCGAGGGCCTGGTGCACATCTCGGAGATGGCGGGCCACCACGTGGAGTCCCCCGAGCAGGTCGCTGAGCCCGGCGAGGAGCTGTGGGTGAAGATCATCGACGTCGACCTCCAACGTCGGCGAATCAGCCTGTCGATCAAGCAGGCCGCCGAGGGTGGCGAAGTGTCCGAGGAGTACCGCGAGGCATTCGGCGAGCATGCCTACGACGAGCACGGCAATTACATCGGGTACGACTACGCCGGCGTCGGGTTCACACCCGAGACAGAGGCGCAGGCGGCCTGGGTCGAGGAGGCAGGCAAGGGCCCCGTCGCCGAGGAGACAGGCGAGGGCCCCGTCGAAACCCCGGTCGTCGAAGCCCCGGTCGCCGAGGAGCCAGGCGAGGGCCCTGTCGAAGCCCCGGTCGTCGAAGCCCCGGTCGTCGACACGGGCGAAGGTGCGTACCTGCCGGAAGGCGCGCAGCGCGGTGAGGTCCCTCCGCTGTCGGCCGCAGGCGAAGCCTCGCCGCAAGGACCTGCGCCGGAAAGCCTCCCGCCGGAGGGTTGATTCACAACTCAGGTACTGCCCAGTACCGTTCGCGGATCTAGCGTCCGTAGCATGCCGGCGGTGCGCGAAGCAGAAGCGGCGGCGGTTCCGGCGGAAAGCAGATCACAGACGAGCTGGGCGCTCGGCACCGCTCTGTGGCCATGGGTGGTATCGCGTGGCCTGGTCCTCGGAGCCCTGGCCCTTGCACACGAGCTCGCCAACGGGGCGGACTTGTCGAAGGCCCAGGCGGCGCGTGTGCACGAGGGGCTGCTCGGATGGGACGCAGGCTGGTACGAGTCGATAGCCCGCCACGGATATGCCGGCGCCGGGCACGCCTCGCTGCGTTTCTTCCCGTTGGTGCCGGCCCTGGCCCGGACCCTGTCGGTGCTTCCGGGTGTCGGGGTGGGCACCGCCCTCGTGGTGCTGGCGAACGTGAGCGCTTTAGGCGCAACAGCGTTGGCGGCGGCGTTGGCTCGGCGCGAGACCGGAGACAGCTCGCTCGCCCGACGGGTGGCGTGGCTGGTGTGTCTGGCCCCTCCGGCCTTCGTGATGGTGATGGGCTACGCCGAGGGAACGCTGCTGTTGCTCTCGCTCGGGGTGTTCTGGGCGCTTCGGGCACGGAGGTGGTGGTGGGCAGCCGCCCTCGGCGTGGCGGCGGGGACCTGCCGCCCGATAGGGCTGTTGCTCGTCGTTCCAGCCGTGGTCGAGGGGTTGAGGGAGTGGCGCGGCGCATCGGGGAGGACGAGGGCAGGGATCGCCTCCGCAGTCGTCGGGCCGGCCTTCGGTTGCGGGGCGTTCCTCGGATGGGTCGGCTGGCGCTACGGGGACGCACTGGCACCTCTGCGGATCCAAGAGGAGGGGGTGCATCGGGGCGCTTTGGCCGACCCCTTCACAACACTGGGGCATGACGCGTCGTTGCTCATCCACGGTCATCACCTCGGTTCCGCTCTCCACCTGCCATGGGTGTTGCTCGCGCTTTGCCTCCTTGTCGTGAGCTTGCGCAAATGGCCCGCGTCTTACGGCGCGTTTGCCGCTGTTCTTCTCGCGGTGGCGCTCACGACGAGGAACCTTGACGGGTTCGAGCGCTACGCCTTGTCGGGTTTCCCCCTCGTGTTCGCCGGAGCGAGCGTCACAGCTGGCGAGAAAGTCGAGCGTGCCGTGCTCGTCGTGGCCGGGGCGGGCTTGGTGGGGTACGCGCTGCTCGCGTTCACGAACCTCTATGTGCCCTGAGCGCTGCGGCGAAGGCACCTGCTCGAACGCCCCCGCTCGAACGCACCGTCTCACAGCAATGTCCCGGGTCGTGGTGCGCTGTTGGCCTAACCTGCGTCCAAGGATGCGCAGTCGTGAGTAGAACAGTGACCGAGCCGGCCGTGGGCGCGAGCCGCCCCGTAGTGGTGATCGGGGCCGGGCCGGCGGGCCTCACGGCCGCCTACCAGCTGACCAAGGCGGGACGTCGCGTGGTGGTCCTCGAGTCCGACGAGGTCGTCGGCGGGATAAGCAGAACCGTGGAGCGCGACGGCTGGCGCTTCGACATCGGTGGTCATCGCTTCTTCACCAAGGTGCAGCCGGTAGAGGACCTGTGGCACGAGATCCTCCCTGAGGGTGACTTCTTGACAAGGCCGCGTATGAGCCGCATCTACTACGGAGGGAAGTTCTACGACTACCCGATACGTCCCTTGAACGCTCTTCGGAACCTGGGACTGAGCGAAGCGGTCCTCTGTGTCGCTTCGTACCTGTGGGTACGGGTGCGACCTCCGAAGGACCAGAGGAACCTCGAGGGCTACATAGTCGCCAGCTACGGCAGGCGGCTCTACTCGCACTTCTTCAAGACGTACAACGAGAAGGTCTGGGGCGTCCCGGCATCTCAGCTCTCGGCCGATTGGGGCGCTCAGCGCATCAAGGGTATGTCGCTGTTCAAGGCGGTGTGGGAGCCGGTGCGGGCCAAGACGTTCGGTGGGCGCGAGGAACGATCGAAGCAGGTGACGAGCCTGATCGAGGAGTTCCAGTACCCAAAGCTGGGCCCGGGGATGATGTGGGAGCGATGCTGCGAGCTGGTGAGGGCAGCCGGAGGCACCGTCGGGTTCGCAAGCCCGGTGGTCGGCATCGAACGAGGCCCGCAGGGGGCCGAAGCAGTCGTGTACGAGAACGAGGGCCGCAAGGTCCGGATCGTGGCCGACCACGTCATCTCCTCGATGCCCTTCTCGGAGCTGGCGCGCGCGATGGACCCCCCACCACCTCCTCGAGTGCTCGCGGCCGCCGGTGATCTGCACTACCGCGACTTCCTCACCGTCGCCCTCGTCGTGCCCGAGTCGGCGAGCTTTCCCGACAATTGGATCTATATCCACGACCCGAACGTGAAGATGGGACGCGTCCAGAACTACGCCTCTTGGTCACCTTTCCTGGTCAAGGACGGCCGCACCTGCCTGGGCCTCGAGTACTGGGTCATGGAGGGCGACGAGACGTGGCAGACGCCGGATGCCGAGCTGGTCGAGCTCGCTACGAAGGAGCTCGAAGCCATTGGTCTGGCCAGCGCGGAGATGGTCGAGCGCGGGTACGTCGTGCGGGTGCCGAAGGCCTATCCGGTCTACGACGAGGGGTACCGCGCGGCGGTGGAGACCATCCGTCATTGGCTGGCGGACGAGGTCCCCAATGTGCATGCCGTGGGCCGAAACGGCATGCACAAGTACAACAACCAGGACCACTCCATGTACACAGCGATGCTCACCGTCGAGAACATCGTGGGCGGCGCACGCCACGACATCTGGGCGGTCAACGTCGAAGAGGAGTACCAGGAGGAGAAGACAGCGGGCCGGGGCGCCGGAGGCCCGGGCACCCGTGGCTCGAGCGGTACCGGTCGCGACGCACCTTTGGCTCCTCGTGCAGATCCCTCGAGCTCGGCGGTCGCCGTCAAGCCTTGAGACGTCAGAGCTCGGTAGAGGGCGCGAAGCTGTGCTCGCTTGCCGGGCGCACCGATGCCGCCTGCCGTACGGCGCGGCGCGCGCCGGCGAGCTCTCGGACCGCGCTTAGCAGGACGTCGGGGATGGAGAGTCGCGAACTGGGACGGTTGGTCCAGTCGATTCCGACCTCGCGCACTCGGTAGCCGAGCTGCTGGGCGATCGCCAAGGCCTCGGCGTCGAACACCCACCCGTCGACCGTTAGCCGCTCGAAGACGACCCGCGCTGCGTTGCCGCGCCAGAGCTTGAACCCGCAGTACACGTCGTGAGTGAGACGGCCCAGCATCAAATGGGTCAGAACCAAGAACCCGAGCCCGACAACGCGTCGGCGCAGTGGCTGTTGACGCGAGACGCGTGCTCCTTGCGCGAGCCGCGATCCCACCGCGACCTCCGCGTCGGCGAGCGCTTCTTCGAGGTGGGGGAGGGACGACAGCGATGCGGAGCAGTCGGCGTCGCACATCAGCCGCAGGTCACCGCTCGCCTCGAGCATTCCCCTCCGTATCGAGTAACCCTTGCCCCTGTTGGTGTCGTTGCGCAGGTAACGGATCCTCTTTTCTTCTAGGAACGGTTCCGCGCGCTGGGGAGTGCGGTCGGTGCTCGCGTTGTCGACGAGGATGATCTCCCAATCTCCCCCCCGGCGCTCGAGGAAGGAGCGGGCCGTCTCGAGGATGTCGGAGATCTGGTTCTCCTCGTTGAGAACCGGGATGACGATCGACATCGAAGGTGGCATTGCGGCAGTGTAGGCGAGACACGCAGGCGAGACACACTAAGCGGGGGAACTGGTCGGCCAGGATGGATCGGCCTTCGTGTCAGGATCGATAGAGCTCTTGGTCAGGGCCGATCACGCTCTTGGTCAGGAGCGATCGACCTTCCGGCAGAGCAATCCCAGCGAGGTGCCGGCCGGGAGGTGCGCGCCCCGGGCGATCGCGGCCGCCTCTAGCCGCAAGGGGAGCGCGAGGATGCCGTTCAGAACGGCAGGAGTGCGGTCGAGGTCAGTACGCCCTTGGCGCGAAGACCCACGCGAGAGCAATCGCGTGAGTGCGACCCCCGGCAGGAGGATCGTGTTGAAATAGGTGTCGTGCACGATCGTCCAGCCACTGCCCAGCACTCGTGATCGCAAGGTTCGAAGGGTGTAGCGCCGTAAGTGATGCAGCTGGACGTCGTGCTCTGTCCACATCCACTGATAGGCGGGCACGGTTATCACGAGGTATGCGTCGCGGTCTGCCACACGGTGCAGCTCGATTAGAGCGCGCAGGTCGTCATCGATGTGCTCGAGCACGTCGCACGCGAGGAGAAGGTCGAATTCGCCGGGTCCGAACGGAAGCGCGTCCAGAGTGCCGGTGTGGACGTTCTCCAAGCCACGCAGCCTGCAGAACTCGACGGCTTCAGGTGATGCATCGACTCCTGCGGCCGGGCCGAACGAGCCGAACTCTACGAGGTTTCGCCCCGTGCCGCAGCCGGCGTCCAGGAGGCGGATCTTGTCCGATAGCCGGGAATGGCGAAGGAGTGCCCATATCAGAGAGCGGCGGCCGCGGAACCACCAGTGACAGTCTTCCTGTGCGTACATCTCGCTGTACGCGCCGTCTTCCACGGTCCAGAGAGTGTACTCCTCTGTGTGTGCGTCGCTAGCGTGTTGTCTCCTATGCACCGGACCGCCTCTGGCCTGCTGAGCTGGGCGCGCCAACGACCGAAGTTCACAGCACTCATTCTTTTCACGTTCTTGTCTGCGCTCTTCTTTGCGCCAGGGCTCGTGCCGGGTCACACGACTTCGGCTGCGGATTTTTTGTGGAACTGCGCCCCGTGGAACACCGTCAAGCCGCAAGGTCTCCCGCGGCTGAACTCGAATCCCCCGGTATTCGGTTCGAACTCTCAGCTGGTCGACGCAGTGACCGTGTTCGAGCCCTTCCTTCAGTACACCCGGTCGCAGCTCCCACATATCCCGCTGTGGGACCCGTACATCATGGGCGGCATGCCTTACCTGGGGGACATGCAGTCGGCGATCTTCTCTCCGTTCAGCCTCCCTGCATACGTGCTCCCGTTCTGGTGGTCGCTGAGCGTCATAGCGGTGCTGAAGGTCCTGACTGCGGCCATGGGCACCTTCCTGCTCGGGCGGGCGTTGAAGATGCGCTTTGCGGGGGCGTTCCTCGCAGGTGTCGTGTACGGCTTCGGCCTTTTCATGGTGGTGTGGCTGCCGTGGCCGCTTTCCAATGTTTTCGCGCTGATCCCTTGGATGTTGCTTGCCACTGAACGACTCATAAGGCGACCCGACGCCGTGTCGGCGGCCGGCCTGGCGGTGGTCGTCGCTCTCCAGTGGTTCGGCGGTCATCCCGAGTCGAGCTTTCACGCCCTCTTTGCCACCGTGGCGTTCTTCGTTCTCCGGGTTCTCCAGCTGTCGCGAAGGAACCGAACATCGCCTGTCGCCGTGCTCGGGCGCGCGAGATCATGGATCGTAGCTCTGGCAAGAGCCGTGAGACGACCTGTCCTGGTGTTCGCAGTCGCGCTCGTGGTGGGTAGCGCGTTGGCCGCGATAGTGCTCGTCCCATTCTCCGAGCTTCTGCGAAACTCATCGGACCTCACTGCGCGGCCGCGTGGAGGAGTCTACGTCTCTCCCAAGTACTTCCTCGGCGCGTTCATGCCGAGCTATTTCCCCGGGATCTTCGATGTCGCGATCGCCTTCTATGCGGGCGCGCTTCCGCTGATGCTGGCTCTGGTGGCGCTCTTACGCGTCCGGTTCGAGAGGATAGCGATAGCGGTGTTCGCGGCCGTGACCATCGCTGTCGTTCTCGGCATCCAGCCCTTCTTCGGGATCGTGCGACGGCTGCCGGGCTTCGACGTCACTTACAACAGCCGGCTCACTATCTTGTATCTCCTTTGCGTCGCATTGCTTGCGGGCTGGGGACTCGACGACCTCGTCGAGAGGCTTCCGGGACGCCGCGCAGCTCTGGGGAGTGGGGTGTTCGCCGGAGGCTTGATCGTCCTCCCGGTCGTCGGGGTGGTCACGACGCGCGGGTTCTCGTTGTGCTTCTTCGGTCGTGCAGTGAAAGTCGCCTGGGAATTGGTCCATCTGCCCAGTCCGACACCGGTAAACATGCTGCTACTGACCTACCGAGATTCGTTGTCGGTCATCCATTTGGCCTCGTTGATCGTGTGGGTCGTGGTGGCGGGAGCGGCCGCGTCGCTGCTCTACGCTCGAGTACGTCGTGGATTCGCCGCAGGGCCATTCGCCGTTCTGGCGATCCTCTTGGTTGTGGCCGATCTGTTCCTGGCGGGCATGGGCAAGAACCCGGCGATCCCTGACTCCCACGCCGAGCAGCCGGTCACGCCGGCGATCAGGTACCTCGAGCAGCATCGACCGTCGCGATACGTCGCCGTCGCGCCGAGCGTGGGAGTCAATCCGCTGCCACCGGATGTGAACCTCCGTTACGGGATCTACGACGCGCGGGGGTACGACCTTCCGGTGGTGACACGTTTCGGCCGTCTGTGGACCCGCTACATAGCCCCGCCGAACTTCCTGCTGCCTCTGGACACGCCCGCCGTGCCGACCAGCGGTCTGGACCAGACTTCGCTGCGGATCCTGTCGCTGTTCGGAGTGACTGACTTGCTCCAGCAGAAGGGACAGCCGCGGCTGCAATTGAATGGCCTGCACATCGCATACAGCGGTTCCGATGCCACGATCTACGCGAACGACGACGCTCTACCTCGAACCTGGCTGGTCGCCGACCAACAGGTCGTCAAAGGCGATGGACGACAGCTGACACAGATCGCGTCACCTAAGTTCGATCCCCGTAAGGTCCTGATCACACAGACGAAGCTGCCCGGACTCGCACAGGGCCGCTCGAACGGCGCCCCCCCCGGAGAGGCGCACCTGAGCCGTTACAGTGCGCAGCAGGTTACGATTGCCGTGCACGCGGACCGTCCCTCGGAGGTCGTGCTCTCCGACGTCTACTACCCGGGATGGCATGCGACCGTCGATGGCCGCCCGGTCCGGATCGACAGGGTCGACTACTTACTGCGCGGGGTGCCTGTCCCACCGGGGACCCACCGCGTCGAGTTCTCCTACGAACCTGCCAGCTTCCGCATCGGCTGGCTGGTGAGCCTGGTGGCGCTGTTGATGGTCGTCGGGATGATCGTGATCGGGATGCGCCGCAGGCGGAGTGGGTCAGGGGTGGGGGCGCAACCATATGGACACAACTGAGGCGGAGGCTCTCGCCCGCCTGGCCGGCCGGGCGGGGGCTCGCGCGTCCACCGGCGGTCGAAGCCGGGCGGAGCAGGTCACTCGCGTCGCGTGCCACGCCGTCGCCGAGCTGCCGTTCCTCGTTGTCGCGCTGGTACAGGTCGTACAGGGCTGGCGACCCACGTTGGACGATGCGGCCATCGCCATCCGGTCATGGGCGGTGTTCACCTCGCGTTCACCACTGCTCGGCGAGTACACCCAGGCGACCAGATGCGCTCGCCACGTCGTGTGGAACCCCGGGCCCCTCCTCTACTGGATGCTCGCCGTCCCCGTTCGCATCGACGCTGATCACGGGGTGCTGTGGGGTGCGGCCATATGCGCGGCGGCAGGGATGGCGCTTTGCGTGGAGGCGGCATGGGCGGTGAGGGGAGCGGCCGGTGCTCTCGCCGTCGGGGCCTTCGCCGTGGTGCTGGCCGCAACCCAGCCGGACGTGCTGGTCAACCCCGTTTGGGACCCGCACTTCGGCCTCGTGTGGTTCGCCGCTACCTGCACCGGCGCGTGGGCTGTGGGTACAGGCCACCTGCGTTGGTGGCCTGTGCTGGTTCTCACAGCGTCGATCGCCGCGCAGAGCCACCTCGCGTTCGCGCTCCCTGCCGCTGTGCTGGCGATCGCCGCGCCGCTGGCGGGCATTCGCCAAAGGCTCGGCGTCGGCGATGGTTGGACCTGGCTGCCCGTGGGGCTCGCGGCCGGTGCCGCCTGTTGGACCGCGCCCATCGTCCAGCAGCTGACCGGCCACCCCGGCAACGTGAGCTTGCTGCTGCGATGTATCGGCGGCCAACGTGCGGTGGGTGGCCGCTTCGGGCTCGCGACACTTGCGTCGGCAGTGGTGCCACCACCGTTGTGGTTTCACCGTGCGTCGGGCAGCGCCGACGCCCTCATGCACGGTCTGACGGGGCAGCCGGCCGGAGTCGGGATCGCTGTCCTCGCGGCGCTGGCCACTGTTGGGGTGGTGGCCTGGATCGCTCAGCGCAGGGAGCTGGCGGTGCTCGCCGCCGTTGCATTCCTGGCGGCCGGCGCGGCCGCATGGGAGATCGCGGGCCAGCCGACGAGCACCATTGTCTCGCTGGTCGAGGTCGTCGACGTCGTGCTCTGGCCGGTGGGCATGCTCATCTGGGGAGTTGCTGCAATGTTCGTGGTGGAACTTGTCGCGACATGGCGAGCCTGGTCTGGTCGGCGGGGCTCCTTCGGGCGAGCGAGCTCGCCCGTGTGGGCAGAGCACGGTCACCGGCTGCTTGCTCGGTGGCGTCCGCGAACCGCGTTGCTCTGGAGCGCGACGGTGGTGCTGTTCGCGGGTGGCACTGTCAACGCAGCGATGCTCGCAGGGGGTGCGATGAACCAAGCGGCCCAGGAAGCCGGAGGGCGTGGCACGTTCCGCGGGGTGTCAGCTGCAGCTGCGGCGGCGCAGCGGCTGGTCCCGAGCGGGCCACTGATGATCTCTGTCTTCGGGCCCAGTCCCTACACCTCATTGGATCTGCTCTACGGCACTCTGTGGGTGCTGATCAGCGAGGGGCGCCAGGCGACGGCACCGGGCTTGTACGCAAATACGATCAGCCCTCCGGTGCATGCGGTCCGGGGTGAGCCGCAGGTCGACTTGACCGTTCGCGCCGACGGGTCCGTGGCCAGCGCCGTGTTTGCTCCGGGGTCGCCGTTGCCGCCTGCTTCGAGGCAGAGCATCGATAGGGCGCCTCACGTGGCTCATGGCCTACGCTCGCCCGACTGACCCGACGGGGGACCCGGTGGGTTCAGCGGGCCACCGCTGGACGGAGCGGGCCACGCGAGTCGCGTGTCACGCCGTCGCCGAGGTGCCGTTCCTTCTCGTCGCGCTGGTGCAGATCGTGCAGGGATGGCGACCCGAGTGGGGTCGACACGATGATCGCCATCCGCTCATGGGCGGTGTTCAGCTCGCGCCCACCAGTGGCGGGCGAGTTCAGCCAGGCGTCGGGTTGTGCCGGACACGTCGCGTTCCATCCCGGGCCCCTCCTCTATTGGATGCTCGCGGTCCCGGTTTGTATCGATCCGGCCCACGGCATGCTGTGGGGGGCGGCCATATGGTGCGCGCTCGCGATGGCTGTCTGTGTCGAAGGGGCATGGGCAGTGCGGGGTCGCCTCGTGCCCTGTGTCCCAGCAAGGACGACGGTTGCTCCTGATACGTTTCGAAGATCACAAATCACCATTCAAGAACTGTTGCCTGGTATCGGGCATCAGAAAGGAGATTCCTCGACTGGCGAGGACTGCTCGCTTTCATCGTGCTCGCCCTTCTCTTCGCCCTCCCGATCTCGTACATGCTCCACACGTCGGCGGCGAGCATGGAGGAGGGCTCGCTTCTCGAGTATCCCGTTCTCGCGCTCCATGGCAAGTTGCCGACCATCAGCTACCAGTCCGTCTACGGCCCGGCGAACGCGTGGGTCCCTGCGGCGGCGATGTGGCTGTTCGGTATATCGGTCAACGTCGAACGCGGCGTCGGGCTTCTGTACCGCGCGCTGCTGCTCGGGTCCCTCTACGCTGTTTTCCGTCCACGCTGGGGCCGAGCGGCCGGTGTTGTGAGCGCATCGCTGTGCTGGTTCATGCTGGCGTCGTTCGGTCCTCTCGCCTACTCCTGGCTAGGAGGCACGGCATTCACGCTCGCGGGCTTGGCCTGCTCGCTGAACGCGCAGACGACAGCTAGATGGAGAACACACCTGCTCGTGGCAGGTGGACTGCTGACAGCCATCGGGTTGCTGTTCCGGCCGGATTTGATCGTGGCCGTGCTCCTCTCCTTCCTCGTCTTCTTTCTCGGCCCAGGCCGTAAGTACCTGCGAGCCTGGATCGTTGGATTCGGCGTTGGCCTCATCCCGGGCTTGGTGTTCGTAGCCGCAGCCGGCCCGGTCAACGTCTTTCGTGGTCTCGTTACAGATCCACTCGAGATGGCCAAAGGCCGCTCACTTCCGATACCGCCCAGCCTCTCTCGGGTGAGTGACTATTTCGGCCGGCTCGATGTTGCGCTTACCGCCGGCAAGAGATGGCCGGGACTCGCCCCGGCCGCGCAGACCTTTTGGCTCTTCTGGACGACGATCGCAAGTCTCGTGCTCGCTGTGGCCGGCGGCATCCGAGCTTGTCTCACGACACCGCAGCGCCGTCGGCTCCTCGTCATTTCGGCCTTCGCCGTCGGACTCGCACCCGAGATGCTCCAGCGCCTCGACGTGACGCACGTGCTGCTCGTCGGTTCGCTCTGGGTGGCACTCGTGCCCGTGGCCACCTTCGAGCTCCTTGGTGGAAGCGGGTCGCCAAAGCGTCCTTTGGTCTTCATACCGGTCGGCTTGGCGGCCGCAGTACTCGTTGGTTGCATCGGTTCCTCGTACGTCTCGCAGACCGATTACCAAGAGCTTCCACTCCCGGGACACGCGCTCGCGACGACATCAGTCACAAACGATGGCCGAACGCTTCGCGTCGGTTCACCGGTTCTGGCGACCCAGCTCCGAGCACTGCTCGCAGTGGTAAACGATGAGACTCGACCCGGCCAGCGACTGTTCGTCGGACCGTCGGATCTCAGGTTCACGAACTACAACGAGACGTACCTGTACTGGCTCCTGCCAAAGCTGACGCCTGCCACCTACTACTTGGAGATGAACCCCGGCGTCGCCAATCGGCCAGGGTCTCGTTTGGCCGCGGACATCGCCACTGCACAGTGGCTGATCCTGTCGCGCAGGTACGCAATGTGGAACGAACCGAACGGGTCTGTCGTAGCGGGCTCGGATGCGCCGAACAAGGTGGTGGCCAAGGACTTCTGCGTGACCAACCGCCAGGGCCCTTATGAGATTCTTCGACGTTGCCACGAAGCAGCGCCCTTCAAGTGATGATGGTTCGAGGGCGACCTGGGCAGAACCCACGAGCTGCACTACGCCAGCGCCGGCGACGAGACCCGGAATCTCGAGAGCCGACAGCGTCGGCAAGGTAGTGATGGCGCCCGGGAGCTCCCACGTGATGAACGGTACTGAGGCGAAGGCTCACGCTCGCCCGGCTGGGCGGGCCGGAACTCACGCGCCTCACGACGGTAGAAGCCCCGCTGAGCGGGCCACTCGCGTCGCGTGCCACGCCGTTGCCGAAGTGCCGTTCCTTCTCGTCGCGCTGGCCCAGGTCGTACAGGGCTGGCGACCGAGCGGGGACGAAGCGATCATCTCCATCCGCTCATGGGCGGTGCTCACATCGCGCTCGCCACTGCTCGGCGAGTTCACCACGGTGACCGGATGCACCCGCCACGTGGCGTTCGACCCGGGCCCGCTGCTCTTCTGGATGCTGGCGCTCCCGGTGCGTATGGACCCGGCCCACGGCGTCTTGTGGGGTGCCGCGCTATGGTGCGCGGCGGCGATGGCGGTCTGCGTGGAGGCCGCATGGGCGGTGAGGCGCGCGGCCGGCGCCCTCGCTGTTGCGGGCTTCGCCGTGATCCTGGCCGCGACGCAGCCGGACGTGCTGGTCAACTCCGACTGGAACCCGCATTTCGGCCTCGTGTGGTTCGCGGCCACGTGCGCCGTCGCGTGGGCTGTCGGCACAGGCCACCTGCGGTGGTGGCCGGTACTGGTCCTCACAGCCTCGATCGCCGCGCAAAGCCACCTGACGTACACCCTCCCCGCAGTCCTGGTGGTGGTTCTCGCGCCGCTGCCGGGGGTTCGCCGAAGGCTCGGCGGTGTCGGGGGGTGGAGATGGTTGGCTGTGGGGCTCGGTGCCGGTGCCGCCTGTTGGGCCGTGCCCATCGTCCAGCAGCTGACGGGCCGCCCCGGCAACGTGAGCGTGCTGCTGCGATGTGTCGGCGCGCAGCATGTGATGGGCGGCCGCTTCGGGCTTCAGACGCTTGCTTCAGCGGTGGTGCCACCGCCGTTGTGGTTCCATGGCCCGCCCGGGAACGCCCACGCCCTCCTGCACGGATTGACAACCGAGCCAGCCGGAGCCGGGATCGCGGTCCTCGCGGCCCTGGCTGGCGTCGCGGTGGTGGCCTGGATCGCTCGGCGGACGGATCTGTCGGTGCTCGCCGGCGTGACGTTCTTGGTGGCCGGCTCGAGCGCGTGGGAGATCGCGCTTCAGCCCACGAACACCGCCATGGCGCTGCTGTATGTCGAGACCGTGCTCTGGCCGGTGGGCATGCTGGTCTGGGGAGTGGCCGCGCTGGCGGTGGTAGAGCTCGTCGCGAGATGGGGGGTCTGGCCTCGTCGGCAGAGCTCCTTCGGGCGAGCCAGCGCGCCCGCGTGGCCAAAACACGCTCGCCGGCGGCTCGCGCAGTGGCGCCCAGGAGTCGCGTTGCTCTGGAGCGCAACGGCGGCGGTGTTTGTGGGTGGCACCGTCAATGCAGCGATCCTTACAGGAGGTGCCATGAATCAGGCGGCTCGGGAAGATGGAGGGCGTGGCGCGTTTCACGGGTTTTCGGCCGCAGCTGAGGCAGCACAGCGCCTCGTCCCGCGCGGACCGCTGGGCATCTCCGTCTTCGGACACAATGCCGACACTTCATTGGATCTGCTCTACGGCACTCTGTGGGTGCTGATCAGCCAGGGGCGTGAGGCGACAGCGGCCGGCTTCTTCGCAGAGATGATCCGCCCTCCTGCGTACGCGGTCGCGGGCGAGCCGTGGGTCAGGGTGACCGTTCGCGCCGACGGATCGGTGTCCAGCGCCGTGCTTGCTCCGCGGTCCAGCCGGTGACGCTGCTTCGAGCCGGAGCATCGATAGGGCGCGACGGCCGACGACTATCGTTGTGTCCGATTACCAGCCGACGGCTGCCTGCGACTACGACCCCGACTCTGCGCGACCTCGACCCGCGGTCGTCGGGTTCGCAACGGCGTGGGAACGCGACCGTTGTGGGTGGGTCCGACCATGTGAGGGGATGGCCAGTGGACCTGATCGAGCAGAGTGATCCGTCGGCCCGTCGGTCGGGACCGACATCGTGACGACCGACGTCGGTGTCATCAAGGGGGATCCCGTCGTGGTCGTGCCCTGCTACAACGAAGCGTCACGCCTCGACGAAACGTCCTTCTTGGAGCTGGCCCGCTGCGGACGTGTGAAGCTGCTGTTCGTCGACGACGGCTCAACCGACCAGACCGCCGAGGTGCTGCGCCGGCTCACGAAGGAGGCGGGCGTGCTGGACGTGCTGAGCCTCCCGACCAACGTGGGCAAGGCCGAGGCCGTACGCGCGGGAATGCGATGTGCCATGCACAGCGGGGCAACGGTCGTCGGCTACTGCGACGCCGACCTGTCCACCCCACCGCGGGAATTGGTACGGCTGCTCGACCGCCTGGAGTCCGACCGTCGGCTGGTGGCCGTGTTCGGCTCCCGGGTGGCCAGGCTCGGGAGCCGGATCGAGCGCACCGCGTTCCGTCACTACGCGGGTCGGCTGTATGCCACCCTGGCGTCCGCAGCGCTAGGCATGACGGTCTACGACACCCAGTGTGGCGCGAAGGTGTTCCGGGCGACCCCCGCGCTCGTCGCCGCGCTCGACGTGCCGTTCTCTTCGCCGTGGGGCTTCGACGTCGTGCTCTGCCACCGGCTCCGGGCGGGCACCGAGTCCTGTGCCGGCTTGCCGGACGAGGCTTTTCTCGAGGAGCCGCTCGAGCAGTGGCATGACGTGCGGGGATCGAAGTTGAACCTAAGCGGAACGCTGCGGGCGGTCGCCGACGTGCTCGGCATCGGTCTGGCGCGTGTCGCTCGAAGAATCCGCGATCGATTCCTAGGGTAGGACGTTCGCTGCGCGTCCCAGCTCTTTCGCGCGATGGTCTCGTGTGAGCGCTATCCACGCGCCGGCCGCGACGAGATAGGCCGCAAGACCCATCAAGAGCACAAAATCGAACCCAAAGCTCATCGACAGGATCGTCGCCAACACGGAACCGACCACGGACGCGAAACCGTTAACCGCCCAGCCCCAGGCCACGTATTCACGTGGGAAGGACCCGCGCTGCGCTATCTCACCGAGTCCGATCGGCATGAACATGCCCAGGCAGATTCCGAGCGGTGCCAGTACAGCGAAGGCGATGATGATGCGCCCCACCAGTGGAAGATCGAACAGTGCGTTCGTCAACGGTGTCAGCCCCAGAAGATAGAAGAGACAGAGGGCCGCGACCGCAGCCAAAAGCCTGGGAATCGCTCTTCGGCGGTTCACCACCACCTGGCTCAGCAGCGCACCGAGCCCGGTGAAGACGAGCAGCGACATCAGGGTGACCGTCAACGCGTACGTGGGATAACCGAGGAAGAGGTTGAGCTCTTGCATGAGCGTGATCTCGAAGAAGATGAATCCGAACCCGAGCCCGGCGAAGAAGAGAGCGGACGGGCCCTTGCGGGGGAGCCTGACCCATGTACTGCGAATTGCGAAGAAGGGCAGGAGGAGGAAGATCACCGCGACCAGGATGGAGATCGCCAACAGCAGCAGCAACACACGCTCGCCGACCGCGTTCTCACGATCCAGGCTGCTGAGCGGGTGGGAGACGTTGCTGATCACGGTCCCGAACCTCGCGAAGTGCCAGAAGTACGGATCGTTGTCGGTCGTCGGGGTCACGTTGTAGGGGAAAGAACGGTAGAAAGAGCTCAGCTGCGAATCCGAATCCCGCACGACCGTGTTGATCGGGTTGGGCGTCACGGCTTGGCCGGGTGCGTACAGAACCGCGGTTTGAGGGACAGTCTGGACTGATGTGAGAAAGCGCTGGACCTCGGCCGGCGTGAAGGAACTCCGCTTCACCACAATCGTCGAGAGCGGTATCGTGCCGAGGAAGTGAGTCTGGGTCATGGCCACGAGGATGTGGTCCTTGGGGTCCTTCACGCCGATCTCGCGCAGGGCTTGTCTCGCGGTGGCCACGAAACGCGTTGTCCGCAAGTCATGAGTGTCGGCCACCTCGCCGAACTGCGCGACGAAGATCCCGTTCTTGGTGAGGTGGCCGAGGTTGGACACCAGTCCATTCGTCGTGTAGAGGTAGCTCTCCGACAGGATGTACGCGCTCGACAGAGCGCCGTTCGTCGCGGCGTAACTGTCCGGTGCCGGATACCAGATGAGGCCGAAGCGACCGTCACTGCGAGCCATGAAGGATCGACCGTCACCGGTGATGTACGACACGGCGGGGTTTTGAGCGAGGTGCCCGTCGAAGTTGGCGAATCGAGTGGTGACCAGATTGACCGTGACGGGGTTCAGCTCAACCGCGTCGATGTGCTGGGCCCCGTAATAGAGCGATGCCAGCACTTCATGGCCCCCGGCAGCACCGATCACTGCTTCATGCTTTGGTGACGAACCGAGCAGGTCGAAAGGGATCGCCCGAGGGTCCTGGGGGAAGTCGTACACCGACAGAGAGGACCGCCGACCGTCCCAGTGGTAGATGGCGGCCCCGAGGATGCCGTCATGGAAGAGGTTCATGGCCTCTGCACGCATCTCTCCTGGGTGATTAGTGCCGAACGCCTGTTGGCGTCTCACGTCGACGCGGAATATCGGTCCCCAAGCGGAGTAGACGACGGGTGTCGCGCCCGGGACCGCCTTGCTTGTGTCGATTCGCTGGCTCGGCAGGATGCCGGGCGCGATGGCGCCTACTGCCGCGAACGCCAACACGGCGCACCCGAGCGCGACGAGTGGCGGCTGCATGCGCAGAGCCACCCAAACAGCGCCTGTCGCCATGGCGACGGCAGCGATCATGACGGTCGCTGGGGCGCCAATGGAGTTGATGAGATAGATGACGACGGCACAGGCGATACCCGCACCTGTCAGGTCCGCAAAGTAGAGCCCACCGACCGCCTTGGGGCGACGGCCGAAGAGAGTGGCGATGATGACCCCGGGTGCAACGAAGGAAGTGAAGATACACACACAGAGGACCAACAGCATGACGAGGCTCTTCAACGAAGCAAAGGTCCCGTAGCGCCACACCGCGAGGGTGTCGATGCGGACATACGCGACGATCACGTAAGCGACGATGGTGCTCGCTCCGCCGAACATGAAACTCCAGAAGAGGACACTGTCCGTGGCTGCGCGTCGCAGACGCTTTGACACGGCGACGAGCACGCCCCCCGTGCCTATTCCGAGCAATGCGAGCCCGATGACGAGGTAGACGTAATAGTAGAAGAGCTTGTAGGAGATGAGCCTCGTGTAGCTGATCTCGATGAGAAGAGCGCCGAAGCTCACCAAAAGGATCTCTGCGTGATTGCTCCATCGCCAGCGAAGTCTGGCTGTGGGCGCCGTGTTCCGAGTCGAGGACTGCACGGCTTCCAGGATGCTCACTCGAGGTGTTCTAGCATGCGCGGTCGCACGCGGCCGTGCGAACACCGAACGGCAAACGCGTTCTAGCGGTGTTCGCCGGCATGCAATCGCGACCCGTCCGCAGACGAGCGGGATCCCGATCGCAAGTACGCTCGTGTTCGAGAACATGTTGATGCCCGTCGGATGCAGGAGTGCCGTGGAGTGGGGGGCATCGTGGCGGTGCGTGATGCCATAGCCCGGCCACTGCAAGAACCACACGAAGAGGGACGCATCCCCACGACCTACAAGTCGTGACACTCGTCGGGTAGGTCGAACAGACCTGCCACCAGGGGAGGACGCAGTACATGGCCCAGCCCGGACAGGCACCGGCTGACCAGCCCGGACAGGCACCAGCTGACCAGCCCGGTCCTGGCGTAGGTCCGCGGGTCGAGACATGTCCCGGGACGGGACCGGACCATGCGAGGACGGCGGCCCAAGGCCTCGGAAGGTGGTTGACCTGGGGCCCGGGGCTAGCTTTGTCGGGGTGCGGGGGCAGCTGCGAGCCGTGACCGTCGGCGAGGACGTGGAGCGGCGCCGGGGATCCGCCGGGGTCACGGTGGACGAAGCGCCGCGGGCGCTCGTCGTTCGCGCGCCCCCCGAGGTCCAGCAGGTCGCGCTGGACGGCGAGGTCGCGGGGGCGTTACGGCGGCTTCCTGAGAACGCGCTAGACACCTCGAGCGGCGCCCCGGACGCTGATGGGAGTGGTCCCGAGACTCGTGAAAGGCGCGTCGGGATGCGATCCGGGCTTCGCGACGCAGGTCCTCTCGCCCTGGCCGGGTTCGCTGCCAACGGCGCCAACGTGGTGGTCACCGTATTGGTCGCGCGGCTGCTCACAACTCGTGGATATGGCGCGCTGGCACAGTTGACGAGCCTCTTTCTCATCGTGTCTATGCCGGGCACCGCCGTGGTCGTAGGCGTGGTTCGCCGCGTCACGGCATTGGCTGTCACGGGACGCAGCGCGCGGGTGCATGACTGGGCGCGTCGCGCGCACGTACAGATCATCGTGGTGGTGGGCGCAATGGCGATTGTCGCTTTGTCGGCGAGAGGCCTGCTTGCGCGCGAGCTCTCCATCCCGGTCCCGTTGGGAGTGTTCGCCATCATCGTGGCCGGCGCGGTCTGGGTCCTGCTGTCCTTGGACCGAGGGCTTCTCCAGGCTCGGCGGCGCTACAGGGCTCTATCGGTGAACCTCCTCGTGGAGGGAGGAACACGCACGGCGGCCGTCCTCTGCTTCGTGGGCTGTGGCATGGGCGTTGCGGGTGTTGCTTGGGGTTTCCTGTTGGCTGAGGTGGTGACCGCGATTCACGCGCGGCTGGCAGCGGACCATGCATGGGCTCGCGGCGTCGCGAGACGCGACCAGCTCAGCCAACCGTGCGCGGGCCAGCGCGCATCGGTGTCATCGGGTGAAGACGCTCGCGCGATCCACCGCGGGAAACGCCACCGTCTTTTCCTCGATGTCTCTAGCGCGCTTGTGGCTATGGCGCTGTTGGCGTACTTACAGAACGTCGACGTGATCGTGCTCGGCCGAGAGGCACCACACGCGACCGGGCCCTACGCCGCGATCTCGGTGGCCAGCAAGGCGCTGGTGTTCGCGGCGATCGCGCTCGGCGCGTACCTCCTGCCGGAAGCGGCGATCGAGTGGCATCGCGGCAGCCACGCGCTGCGTCAATTGGGGGTCACGTTGCTCATTCTGGCGATACCGAGCGCGACCCTGCTGTTTGCCGCTGTTGCCTTCCCACGGTGGCTGCTGTCGTTCGTGTTCTCGGCGCGTTATTCAGGCGCCCACTCGGCGTTCTGGCTGCTGGTGCTCGCGATGATCTTCTTGAGTGCCACCGTGGTGCTCACGACGTATCTGCTGGCGGCGGGCCAGCGATGGATCGGAGCGTTATTGCTGATCGGGGCCGTGGTGGCGACGCTCGCACTGTCCGCCGCGCACGGCTCTGCGCGTCCCACGGCCGTCACCGACCTGGCGGTGCAGGGAGGGTTGAGCTTGGCCACAGCCGGGGTGTTCGCTCGCGTACACGTTCGGCGTGTAGCGAGGGACGTCGCGCAAAGGCTGGCAGCATGAGCTCAGTCGGAGTGGCGAGCCACGCTGGGGGGCCCGAACGCGACGACAGAGGTGCTGGGGCGGTCGGCGTGCGTGTCGCGGCCAGTGGCGACGCTGGGCAAGGCGCGAGCTGCGAAGAGCTCGCTCAGCTCGCCATCGGCATGGGTGTGCGTCGGATCGAGATCGTCGCTTGGCGCGACCTCGACGACCCGGAGGCGGGAGGGTCCGAGCTGCACTCGCACAGGATCGCGTCGCGCTGGGCGGCTGCCGGCCTCGATGTCGGCTTCCGTACGTCGGCGGTGCCCGCGCAGGCGGCCGCCGTCGAGCGATCGGGGTACCGGGCCGTACGACGCAACGGTCGCTACGGCGTGTTCCCTGCAGTCGCCTGGGAGGGCATACGCTCGGTCGACAGGGCGGACGCATTGGTCGAGGTGTGGAACGGGATGCCGTTCTTCTCTCCGTTGTGGTTCCACGGGCCGAGGATCGTCTTCCTCCACCACGTGCACGCCGAGATGTGGAGGATGGCCCTCCCACCGTCGTTGGCCGCCCTAGGCCACAGCATCGAGTCCACGATCGCTCCGGTGTTGTACCGCCGGAGCCGGATCGTCACCCTCTCGCACTCATCGCGTGAGGAGATCGTCTCCATGCTGCGGATCCCCGCGCACCAGGTGAGCGTCGTGCCTCCGGGCGTCGACCCCCGCTTCACACCTGGAGGCGAGCGCTCGCGGGTTCCACTTGTGGTGGCGGTCGGTCGATTGGTACCGGTGAAGCGCTTCGACCTTCTGATCGAGTCGCTCGCGCGCGTTCGATCATCATTTCCTGATCTGGAGGCGGTGATCATCGGCGAGGGATATGAACGCGATCACCTGGAGGCGACGCGTCAGCGGTTCGGTGCCGAGAAGTGGCTGCAGTTGCCGGGTCGCGTCAGCGACGACGACCTGAGAACGTGGTACCGCCGCGCATGGGTCGTCGGGGCAACGTCCTTGCGCGAGGGCTGGGGCATGACGCTCACCGAGGCGGCCGCCTGTGCGACGCCCGGCGTGGCGACCAGGATCGCCGGCCATCGAGATGCCGTGATGGACGGCACGACGGGGCTTCTAGCCGAGGGCGTGGAGGGCCTGGCCGGCGCGTTCGAGCGCGTTCTGGGCGACGAGTTGCTGCGCAGCCGTCTCGGGCGCGCGGCGGAGGAGCACGCGCGCTCGCTCACCTGGGACGCGACCGCCACCTCAACGTTGCGCGCCCTGTTGGGCGAGGTCACTGCTCGCGTCTAGGTTCTACTTGGCTCGCGCCCGAGTCGAGCGGATCCGCGAGCGCCCGAGTCGAGGGATTCCCTCGGCGGCGGCCCACCGTCGATACCACGGCGTCTGCTCCCAGCGCGACCACGGCCATCCATACCAGCACGCCCGCCCAGTCGTAGGCGGAGGGCCAGTTCGAGCTCTCGGGGATGGCGTGCAAGGCCTGCCCTACGACGACTCCCGCGCCGGCCGCCATCAGCAATCCGACCGCGCCGAGCCCGAGGACCCCGCGGATCCACCGAAGCGCGAGCGCGCCCGCCGTGGCCACGGCTGCTGCCGCACCGACCGCCGGGGAGGTGATCGCAGCGGCTACGAGCCCTGTGAGGATCGAGACGATCGTGATGACCGAGGCGCTCGGCCGCCCCGATGCAGTCGTCAAAGGCGAAGACAGGACGGGTTCGTGCTCCTTCGGTCCTGAGCTTCGAAGCTCACGGCGCCGGGCGCGCCGGACCAGCAGGCGCTCGGGCAACACTGCCAACGCGACACAGAGGACGATGGCGATCGCCGAGACCACCAGTGCCACGCGCACCTGCTGTTGCGGAGCCCAGTCGAGCGACACGGTGAAGCTCGCGCTGCCACCGGCCTCGAGCGCGTGGATGTCGGCGGTCGTCAGTTGCCAGCCGTTCGCGAACGCGTCCACCAGCTGTGGCGACCCGAGGGCGATGCTGCGGGCACCGCTCGCCGGGGAGGCGACAGCCTTCCAGCCCGAGCTCTCGCTCTCCCCCAGCACGAGCTCGAACGCTGTGGTGGCTCCCGTGACCTCGAGCTGCTCGCTCGTGGCCGTGCGTCGCGTCACGGTGACGCTGGGCGCAGGCCCGGGTTGCGTGGCGGGCAACGAGTCGAACGGAGCGGCCGGCGCGGGCCCGCCTCCTGGGGCCGAGTCGAGGGTCAGCTGGTCGACGTTCCAACCCGTGGAGGGCGTGTGCCCGAGGGCGGTCTCGATGACGTGTTTGCCCGGGCCGAGCGTGATCCCCGCTGCGGCGGAACCGCACGGCACGACCGAGACCTCGCCGTCGTCGAGCGCCGTGCTCGTCGACCCCACGACTCTGACGCTGACCGGATTGCCGTCGATCGAGATGAGGTTGGACTGGCAATTGCCGGGCAGGTTCGCCGGGACGGGTGCGACCGTCACACCGGGGATCCCGACCTCCGCTATCGCGAGGGGCAGGGCGATAGGGGCCGGGGAGTAGTAGTTGGTCGACTTCTCGAGCCGCACGCCTGTGATCGTCACGCGGATGCGGCGTCCTGATATAGCGGGGAAGTTGACGGGTACCGAGACGGTCCCTCCGGGGGTGTCGCGGTCCGTGATCGACGGCAGATCCACCGACCGGGCGCCGTTCTCCGTGCTGATACTGAGCGAGGTGGGGACCGAGTGGCGACCGTCGGCGACTATCTGCAGGGCGAGGTGGTCGAAACTGACCGAGCTGGGCACGTCGTACTCGAGCCATTCCCCCTTCTGGTAAGCCTCCCCGAACCCGGGCTGCCAGGCGCTCGAAGGGTCCCCGTCGGCCGCGGCCGACGCCGTGCCTCTCAGGTCACCGGGCAGGCGCCCTTCGGAGGTGGCGACCACTCCGCTGCCGTCGGACCCCGGGCGGCCGACCAGCTGGTCGACCTCGTCGTCGGGGACGAGCGCGGAAAGGCTTGCACTGCCGGACAAGGTGAAAGTCCGCGCCGTGGGGAGTGTCAGCTCGCGTGAGATCGCAGTCTCGGGATCCGTGCGTGTCGGGTAGGGAGCCACGCGCTCGCGCGACATGGCGATCGTCAGGCGATTGTGGATCGACGACGTTCCGGAGGCGTCGAGCAGGTCGCTGGGCATCTGGATGACCTCGACCACGTGTCGGCCTGGGACCTCGACCTCGGCGAACCCGACGGCGCTGGCCGACGGAATCGGCATGTGGTCGTCGCTCGTGGCGTCGATGGTGATCCGAAGGGTGTGGAACGTGCGCTGTGGGAAGGAGATGACCTGGCCGCTCGACGTCCGGGACGAGGCGCCCAGGTCGACTGTGAACGGACGGGTGCCGTCGAAGGTGAGGGTGGCACGGGTGATCCAGCGGCGCCTGTCGCCGGTCTGGGGCTGCACGAGAGTGACGTGGTCTGTCGTGACCGGGTTAGAGAAGCGCGCCTGCCACCATTGTCCGGCTGGGTCGGGCACGAATGTCCCGGTGTTCCAGCTCGTGTCGAGGTTGCCGTCGACGGCGTTGTAGGCGCGGTCCTCGGGGGTGTACGACACGGTGTTGCCGTAGGAGGATGCGGTGACGTCGAGCGCGCCGACGTAGGAGGCGACGCCCTTGGAGTCAGCAGGAGCACCCGGGAAGAGGTCGATGGGACTGTCGCTCGGATCGGTCTTCGCAGGGTTCTGCGACGGGGTCTCGGTCTCGCCGTAGTTGGCGGACAACGTGTCCCATCGAAATGCTTGCTTGCGATTCGTGTCCGTGACGACCAGGGCGGCGCCGTCAGCCACGAGCTGCTTCAGCTGCTTTGGCGTCGTGTCGAGGGTCCCCGAGTAGTAGATGGCGCTGTCGGTGTCGAGCATGCCGAGGCCCGCCAGGTCCTCGAGCCCGGTCGCGTCCCCGGCGACCACCACCGCCCCCGCGTCGGACTCGGCACGGGTGATGGGTCGAGGATCCTTCACCGTGTAGTCGACGAGTGGTGCTGGCCAAGGAAGGGCTGTGAGGGAAGAGAGGTCCTGCTCGTCGAGCGTTGAGTAGCTCGAGATGTTCGGCCGTGATCTTCCGAAGTCCACCGGGTCGAACAACCCGGTCGGCGTCTGCGTCAGCTGTTGCGCGAGCAGCTGAGGTTGGGGGACCCCATAATGCTCGTAGCGCTGGTCGTACTCGACCAGGACGTCGCCCGCGCTCAGCAGCCGGGCCATCGGGGCGAGTGAGTCCCACTGCTCTGTGCCGGACTGGATCGGGTCGTCCATCGCGAAGAGCGTGTCGGCTGTCGCGATGGAGCCCATCACCTGTTGCTCACGGGTAACGAAGGGCCGGTCCAAGAACGCGGGCTGGGGAGTGTCGACGGTGTCGCCCCACCGGTAGGAGGCGAAGTCGTTTCCTGGTATCCCGAGCACGCGCGTGTCCTGGTGGTTCGCGTTCAAATGGGCGATCGCCGCGGTCTCGTAGCCGGGGAGCTTGGCGGGCTCGGTGTAGAAGCTCACGACCTCGGCGTCGCCGTTGAAGATCGCAGGGTTGTCGGCCACCACCACTGCGGCCGTGATCAGAGCTGCGACCAGGCCCAGGGTCGGGAAGCGAACGCGAACCGCCGAGATCCCCGCCCCGAGAAGCATTGCAATTCCGAGGACCACGAGCGGTGTGGCCCTGTCGGTGGAGCGAAGTGCAAGGCCAGCGGTGGTGTGCGACATGAACTGCTTCAACACGCCTCCCGCCGGAGTGGGGCTCGAGTACGGGTGCGCCCCGACCGACAGCACCATTCCGACCACGACGAGGCCCACGAAGTAGACGCGGTAGCGCCACCGCACGACCACAGCCGACAGGAACGAAAGTAACGGCACGAGGTACGAGACGGCCAAGAGCCACAGCTGTTGGGTGTAGAGCACGGCGGACCGGGTCCACGGGCCGAGCCTGTCCGCCCCGTAGAAGAACCAGTACCCGAGGCCGCGGATGACCTCAGAAGCGCTGGAGGTCTCGCTCGTGGCGGGGAGCGTCTCGGTGTAGCGCAGGACGTCCACCCCGTACCCGGCTTCGACGACCAGCCCGGCTATCCACCAGAAGCTGCACAGCACTGTGAGTGCTGCGAGCTTCAGCGCCGCTGTCCCCGCCGCGCGCCAGGTGCCCTCGCGCTCCACCGCCACCGCGAAGACCAGCCAGAGCACCGGGGCCACGCCCACGTAGATGATCGAGCTCGCGTTGATGCCGCTGGTGAGCGCGACCACGAGGGCGAAGAGTGCCGGGTACCTCCAGCCGCCTCGGTGCAGTGCACGTGCGGTGAACGCGACCATGAACGGAAGACCTGCCCATGGCAGCAGGATGACCGATATACGACCGGCGTATTGAAGGAAGTACGGCGACAGCATGAAGGCGAGCGCGGCGACGGTTCGCCCCGGGGCGCGCAGGTTCAGGGTCCGGCAGAGCAGGAGCACACCCGCTCCCGCTGCGAAGAGGATCGACCCGAGCCATATGCGTTGGGCCACCCACACGGGCACGCCGACGGCCGAGAAGAACCAGTAGAAGGGCCCCATCGGCAAGAGGTAGCCGATGTACTCGTGTGTGACGGTGCCGAGGGCGACCGAGGGGTCCCACATGGTGGCGACCTGGTGGAGGAAACGGCTCGGGTCGAGGTACAGGTACGTCTTGGTGTCAGATGTCTCCACGCCTCGCCTGACTACGAGGAGCGGTACGTAGGCGATGGCTGCCAGGAGCACGTGCTCGACTACGTCGAAGCGTGCAAGGCGTCCGCGGGTCACGGCCGCGACGAGACGGTTCGACCGGAGGCTGTCCAGGGGGCTGGTGGCCGGAGTCTCGACGGCTGTCTGTTCAGTTCGGGTCATCGTGCGGCGCGTTCGGGCCGGCGCACCGAGTCCGCCGGCGAGGTGCCAGGAGGATCGTGAACGCTGTCCGACGGGCAGCTCGGCACCCCGTGCTGTCACGGTAGTGTAAGTGCCGCTTCACCTGGTGGCAGCCGCTGTCGCTGCCCCTGCGATCACCGGACGCGAGCAGGAAGCGGCGTGCAGAGCATCTCTTCGAGCTCTTCGAGGTCTCCGAGCAAGCTGACCGGTGAGCGCCCACGGCAGGGCGTGACCCCGGACTCGTTGCTGGCTCTTCACGAGGCCGGCTACAGGGCCGTCCTGGATCGACTCGGCCCGGGCGCTGTGCTCGACGTGGGGTGTGGGGAGGGTTTCGAGTCGGCCAGGCTCATGGGCGAGGGCCGGCGCGTGGTCGGGATCGACTACAGCGAAGAGGCGACGCGCGCGGCGTCCGCGCGCTTCGGCCCCGAGGGCATGAGCGTCGCCTGCATGGACGCGCTGACCCTCGGCCTCGGCGACGGCACGTTCGACTGGGCATGCTCGTCGCACGTAATAGAGCACTTCACCGAGCCCGAGCGCCACGTGGCTGAGGTCTCCAGGGTGCTCACGACGGATGGGTCGGCGTTCTTCTTGACCCCGAACGAGCCCGCCGACTTCGAGAACCCCTTCCATGTGCACCTCTTCGGACGCAAGGAGCTGAGCAGCATCCTGGAGCAGTACTTCGAGGACGTGTGGATCGGTGGCCTCGATGCGGTCGCACGGGTGAAGGAGGATCTCTCCATACGGCGCGCCAAGGCCGCCAGGTTGCTCGCCCTGGACGTCTTCGACATCCGTCACAAGATCCCCCACCGCTGGTACGTCGCCCTCTACACGCGGCTATTGCCCATGGCGTACCGATTCCTCGCTCGTAGAGACGTGCGAGGCATGACCGGGATCGTGGGCGACGACTTCTTCGTCACCGACGTGGTCGATGACACGACGCTGGTGCTGTTCGCAGTGGCCCGTCGGCCGCGCCGAGCAGCCTCGTTGGGGTCCCGTGGAAGGTCCTGAGCACATGCTCGCCGTGGCGTTGACGGGTGGGATCGGCTCGGGCAAGTCGACGGTTGCGGGCCTCATGGTCGAGCACGGTGCATTTCTGATCGATGCCGACAGCATTGCGCGCGAAGTAGTGGAGCCGGGCGGACCGGCCTACCAGCCGCTGGTCGACCGGTTCGGACGCCGGATCCTGTCGCCGGACGCGACGCTGGACCGCAAGGCTCTTGCAGCGCTGGTCTTCGCGGATGCCGAGAAGGTCGCCGCGCTGAACGCGATCACTCATCCGGCCGTCGCCGTCGTCATGATCGAGCGATGCCGTGCACATCAGGGCACCGACCGCGTAGTGCTGCTCGACATCCCGCTGCTGCATCCCAGGCACCGAGAGATCCTCTCTCTCGACGTGGTGGTGGTGGTCGACTGTCCCGTGGAGCTGGCCGTGGAGCGTCTCGTCGAGCAGCGGGGTTTCGACCGCGCCGATGTGCAAGCCCGTGTCTCGGCCCAGATTGGACGTGCGGAGCGAGTTGCCGGTGGCGACTTCGTGATCGACAACTCCGTGGACCGCGACACGCTGGTGTCGCAGGTCGAGAACGTGTGGGCTCAGCTGGTGGACCTCGAGCGTGCCAAGAGCAAGAGAACGCAATGAACCCGGCTGTGCGTCGTCTCAGCGACGCCCCGGCTGTCTCCACGCGGGAGCCCGATGGCGTCGTACGGCTCGCCGTCCTCGGGCGCGGTACTGGCTTCGTGCGTTCTCGAGCTTCTTCGCCTCGTGCCGGGCCCGGCGGCGCCTCAGGGCGTGCGGTGCCCACTCCGGGACGAAGAAGGCTCCGGCGGCGATGAGTACGGCGATCACGCCGAAGACCACCGATGCGACGACCGGCGTGGTCGTGCGAAGCATCGAGAAGCTCGGCTCGGCTCGCTGGAGGAGCGCATGCTCCGCCTGTGTGATCGAGATTGTGTCCGAGGTCGACCGTGTCGTGTTGGAAGACTTCATGATCTCGACCACGACGGCCCTGCCCACCTGGAACACGACGGCGTAGGCGTAGCCCTCGGCCGCTTTGGTGCTCGAGGACGACATCGCGTACGACTCGGCGCGCGCTTGGGGCACCGAGGGGACCTGGAAGGCTGTCCGCCGGGTGAGGATCTCCCCGGACAGGTTGAGCTTTGTGACGAACTGCTTCTCGTTTGCGCTGAGGACCGTTCGCGCGCGCGTCGAGTCCGGTAGCAGCTGGAGGACCATCCCTAGTCCGAGATTGGCGTTCGTGGTGCTGCTCCACGCGGCTTCGTAGAGCCCCGTATTGTCGGGATCGGACTTCGCGGCCTGCTTGAGCACGCGAATGGAGGTGGTGGAGGGGCTGGCCGAGCGTGCCACGGCGGGGATGGCAGGCAGACCGTGGACCGATATGCGGTGGATCACGAGGTTGCCGAGCAGCTGGCGTTCGGCGTGGGGGGTCCTCACGAAGAGCAGGTACCCGCCCACGGCGAGGACCACCACGACCGCGACCCGGACCAGGCGCAACGCCTTCGTGTGCACCGCCGCACAGTAGCGGTGTTGTGGGCACCGAAGCACAGTGGCGGAGGAAGTGGGAGCACCGGCCGGTGTTAAATAGCATCCGGCCGGACACACGGTCGCCCAGATCGGCCACGATGACAGGAGAAACCGTGAGTCAGCCGCTAAACCGTGAGTCAGGCGCTAAACCGTGAGTCAGGCGCCGAGCTGGTGGCAAGTACGACGCGCCCGTGCGCGCGTCGTGAGCTCTAACAACCCATCTATGTCCGAGCCGGCGGCAGGAGCCCGGCCTTGGGTGTTGTCGCGGGCGTTGCGGCTCGTATTTGTGCTGAGCCTCACCGTCGGAGTAGGCGGCATGGTGGTGCTGTCCGTCGGCTCTCGCGCGTCGGCGGTGACACCGTCGCCCAATGCTCTCACTATTGGCAGCTCGTGGTCCGTGACCCTCGACGACGCGGGCAACCCGATCGCGCTGTCATCGCCCAACGTCGCCAATCTTGATGGCCAGCCCGCGGTGGTTGTGGGCGACCGGGCGGGTTACGTCTACGCCTACCACCTAGCGGACGGCTCAGCGGTGGCGGGGTGGCCCTACTACGCCGGTGCGCCGGTCGACTCGACCCCCTCGGTTGCTCCCATCAACGCCGGGGGGCTCGACTCGGTGTTCGTAGGCGACGGCAACTCCGGCACCCCGACGTCCGGCGGCTACCAGGCCATCAGTCCGAACGGCGGTGACCAATGGTTCACGCAGGAGACCAATCCCCCGACCGACCCCACGCTGCACAACGGGGTGCAGTCGTCGCTCGCCGTTGGCAACCTCCAGGGTGGCACCGATGTGGTCGGTGGCTCGATGGGCCAGAACCAAGACGCTATGAACGCCACCGACGGCTCGGTGCTCGTCGGCTTCCCGTGGTTCCAAGCCGACTCGAACTTCACCACGCCCGCCATCGCCGACGTGCTCGGAAACGGCCAGAACCAGATCGTCGAGGGCGGCGACTCCACCGCGGGGCTGGCGTTCGATACCCAGTACCAAAACGGCGGGCACCTGCGGGTGCTCGGCGCGGCGGGCAACCTCTTCCAGTCGCAGCCCAACGGCGGGCTCGTCTGTGAGTACGACACCGACCAGGTGGTCCAGTCCTCCCCGGCGGTCGGCGAGCTGGCTGACAACGCCACGGTGGCGGCGGTCTTCGGCACCGGCACCTACTGGCCCGGGGCCTCCACCACGAACCATCTCTTGGCGGTGAACGCCGCCAACTGCACAGTGCTGTGGAACGCAGCTCTGGACGGTGCTACCACCTCCAGTCCGGCCCTGGCCGACGTGCTCGGCAACGGCCAGTTCCAGGTGGTCGAGGGCACCGACAACGGCAGTGGCGGTGGCTCGGTGTGGGTGCTGAACGGCACCGACGGCTCGACCATCTGGCAGCAGGCCACGGCGGGCGAGGTGATCGGCTCGGTGGTCACCGCCGACCTCACCGGCTCGGGCTACCAGGATCTGCTGGTGCCCACAACGCGCGGCGTGCAGCTCTTCGACGGCAAGACCGGCACGAGCCTGGGCATGCTGCCGGGCACGAACGCCGACGGGTTTCAAAGCTCACCACTGGTCACCGACGATCCGAACGGGTCGATCGGCATCACCGTGGCCGGCTACGACGGCTCGAACCAGGGCGTCATCAGCCACTTCGAGGTAAGCGGCTCCAACGGTTCAGCCGTGAACGCAGCCGGAGCCTGGCCGATGTTCCACCACGACCCCCAGCTGACCGGTGATGCAGGTATGCCGCCCGTACCGGGGCTACCGGTGCAGCGCATCTACGGCCAGGACGCGATCGGGACGTCACTGGCGGTGTCGCAGGCCGAGTTCGCGACCAGTGGGTCCGCGAACGCGGTGGTGCTCGCGCGCTCTGACTACTTCTCCGATGCGCTAGCCGGCGGGCCATTGGCTGCAGCAGTAGGTGGACCACTTCTGATCACCCCTGGTGTATCGCAGAGCTCGACGCTCGATCCTCGGGTACTGACCGAGATCCAACGAGTGCTCGGGGCGAAGGGGACCGTCTACATCCTCGGCGGCACGTTGGCCTTGAGCTCCGACATCGACTCGACGCTGCGATCGCTCGGCTACAGCGTCGTTCGGATCGCCGGCACCGACGAGTACGACACGGCAGTCAAGATCGCCAACCAGCTCGGCAACCCTTCGAGGGTCTTCGAAGCCACAGGTCTCAACTTCGCCGACGCGCTTTCCTGCGTACCCGCGGCCATCGTGAGCCACGGTGCGATCCTCCTGACCGACGGCAACGAGCAGGCTCCCGAGACGGCCACCTATCTGGCGGCTCATCGCGCGGACACTCGTTATGCCATCGGTGGGCCGCTTGCAGCAGCTGGAGCTGATCCCTCGGCCACCGCCGTCTACGGCCAGGACCTGTTCGCCACCTCTGCTGCGGTTGCGAGCTACTTCTTTCCCTCGGCCACGACCTTCGGCGCCGCAACCGGCTCGAGCTTCCCCGACGCTCTTTCGGGTGGTGTGTTCATGGGCTCGTCCCCACATGTCGGCCCGGTGCTGCTTGTCGAGCCCTCACTGCCGCTGCCGGGGAGCATCGCCGGTTACCTCACTGGAGACACGAGCATGTCCAACGGCTACCTGTTCGGTGGCCCGCTCGCCGTTGGAGATGATGTCGTGGCGGCCCTCTAGCCCCGCTGCACTTCCAGCGCTGGGCCGGTGGGGCCCGACAGGCATCCGCCTGCGCAGGGTCGTCAAACTGACTACGCACACCCCCCCGGTACGATCGGCGCGTGCCCGATCTGCAGGTCGTCTCCCCGCTGCGCCCTGCGGGTGACCAGCCGCGCGCGATAGCCACCCTCACAGAGGGGGTGGCACGGGGCGACCGCTACCAGACCCTCTTGGGGGTCACCGGAAGCGGGAAGACGGCCACGGTGGCGTGGACGATCGAGGCCGCCCAGCGCCCCACCCTCGTCATCGAGCCGAACAAGTCGCTCGCGGCGCAGCTGGCCTCGGAGCTGCGCGACCTGTTCCCGCGAAACCGCGTTGAGTTCTTCGTCTCCTACTACGACTACTACCAGCCCGAGGCGTACCTTCCCACCTCCGACACGTACATAGAGAAGGACTCCTCGATCAACGACGACATCGACCGGCTGCGTCACGCCACGACCTCGAGCCTGCTGCTGCGCAAGGACGTGATCGTGGTGGCCTCGGTCTCGTGCATCTACGGTTTGGGCTCACCCGAGGAGTACTCGAGCCGCATCCTCGTGCTGCACCCGGGGGACACCGTCGAGCAACGAGGCCTTCTGAGACGGCTCGTGGACCTCCATTACGAGCGGAACGACACGGTCCTCTCACGCGGCAGGTTCCGCGTCCGCGGCGACACGGTGGAGCTGCACCCCGCGTACGAGGAGATGTCCGTACGAATCGAGCTGTTCGGCGACGAGGTGGAGCGCATCCGTTCGTACGACGCGCTGAGCGGTGATGCGGGAGAGGAGATAGAGGAGCTGATCGTGTTCTCGGCCACTCACTACGTGGCCGGCGAGGACACGATGAGGCGGGCGATCGCGGCGATCGAGGTGGAGCTGCGCGAGCGACTGGCGGAGCTGACCGGCGCCGGCAAGCTGCTCGAGGCCCAGCGCCTTCGGATGCGCACCGAGCACGACCTGGAGATGTTGGCAGAGGTCGGCGTGGTGAACGGGATCGAGAACTACAGCCGCCATCTCGACGGGCGCTCTGCGGGCGAGCCGCCGCACACCCTGCTGGACTTCTTCCCGAAGGACTTCTTGACGGTGATCGACGAGAGCCACGTCACGGTCCCGCAGGTCCACGGGCAGTTCGAGGGGGACCGCTCGCGGAAGCTGACCCTGGTGGAGCACGGGTTCCGCCTCCCTTCCGCCTTGGACAACCGGCCGCTCACCTTCGAGGAGTTCACCGACCGTGTCGGCCAAGTCGTGTTCATGTCGGCCACACCGAGCGCCTATGAGCTCGGTGTGTCGACCCAGGTGGCGGAGCAGGTCATCAGGCCGACCGGGCTGGTCGACCCCGAGGTGCTGCTCCGCCCCACCACCGGCCAGATCGACGACCTGCTCGAGCGGGTGCGCGAGACAGCCGAGCGGGGGGGCCGGGTGCTCGTCACCACGCTGACGAAGAAGATGGCGGAGGACCTGACGGACTACCTGCGGGAGCTGGGGGTGCGGGTGCGGTACCTGCACTCGGACATCGACACCATCACTCGCATCGAGCTTCTTCGCGACCTTCGGCTCGGCGAGTTCGACGTCCTGGTAGGGATCAACCTGCTTCGCGAGGGGCTCGACCTCCCCGAGGTGCAGCTGGTCGCGATCCTCGACGCCGACAAGACCGGTTTCCTTCGCTCGGCATCCGCCCTGATCCAGACCATGGGGCGCGCCGCGCGCAACGTGGACGGCCGGGTGGTGCTCTACGCCGACACGATCACCGACGCCATGCGCGAGGCGACATCGGAGACCCAACGCCGCCGGGCGCTGCAGCAGGCGTACAACGCCGAGCACGGGATCGATCCGACCACGATCCGCAAGGCCGTGAGCGACATCCTCGGGCGTCTCCGGCCTGCCGGTGCCGACGCCTCACGGGGCCGCGGAGCAGGCCGCGGAACAGCCCGAGGAGCAGGCCGAGGACGAGGGCGGGACTGGGGAGGATCCCGTGGAGCGGGAGGTGGGTACGCCCGCCACGGGCGCGGCGTCGGCCAGGACGCGAGGGAGGGGCGCGACGTGGTGGTCTCCGACCTGACGGGGGCTCCGCCCGCCGAGCTGGCCGGGCTGGTGCGCCGCCTCGAGTCCGAGATGCGAAAGGCAGCCTCCGAGCTGCGCTACGAGGAGGCCGCTTTGCTGCGCGACGAGATCGCGGAGCTGCGCCTCGTCCTGGCGGAGGACCCGACGGGTGCCGCGCTCGAGACTCCGGCGGTTTGAGCCCGCATCTCGGACCCCAGAGCGCGCAGCCCCGGAGCACGGAGCCTTGAGCCCGGATCCCGGCCCGAACAGGCCGCCGGTATCCTCGCCTTGATGGTTGACCGGCTGGTGATCCGCGGCGCGCGCGAGCACAACCTGCGCGACGTGTCTCTGGAGCTTCCGCGCGACGAGCTGATCGTGTTCACGGGGCTGTCGGGGTCGGGCAAGTCCTCTCTCGCCTTCGACACGATCTACGCCGAGGGCCAGCGCCGCTATGTCGAGTCTCTGTCCTCCTACGCGCGCCAGTTCCTCGGCCAGATGGACAAGCCGGATGTCGACTTCATAGAGGGCCTCTCGCCGGCGATCTCGATCGACCAGAAGTCCGCCGGCCGGAACCCGCGGTCGACCGTGGGCACAGTGACCGAGATCTACGACTACCTGCGGCTGCTGTACGCCCGGATCGGCCTTGCGCACTGCCCGGTCTGTGGTCGCCCCCTCGTGCGCCAGACCCCCCAACAGATCGTGGACCGGGTCCTCGACCTCGAAGACGGCACGCGCTTCAGCGTCCTGGCCCCACTCGTGCGCGGGCGCAAGGGCGAGTACGAGGCCCTCCTCGAGGACCTGGCGAAGCAGGGCTTCGCCCGCGCCCGGGTGGACGGGGAGCCGGTCGAGCTCTCCGAACGAGGGGCGCTCAATCTGGCGCGCTACGAGCAGCACACGATCGAGGTCGTGGTGGACCGCCTCGTGCGCCGCGACACCATCCGTCAGCGTCTGACCGAGTCCATGGAGACCGCCCTGCGGCTCGCCGGGGGGATCGCCGAGGTGGCGCTGTCGCGGCCCGACGGGACAGAGGAGCTCATCACCTTCTCGGAGCACCTGGCATGCACGGCTGACAACCTCTCCTTCGAGGAGCCCGAGCCGCGCAACTTCTCGTTCAACTCGCCTTACGGCGCGTGCGAGGACTGCGACGGTCTCGGCACCCGTTTCGAGGTGGACCCCGAGCTGGTCGTGCCCGACACCTCGAGGAGCATCGCCGAGGGGGCACTGGCGCCCTGGGCGAACGGGCGGAGCCGTTGGTTCGACCGCATGCTCGAGTCGTTGGCAGAGGCCCAGGGCTTCTCGGTCGAGGTGCCCTGGGCGAAGCTGCGCAAGGCCGACAAGAAGGTCGTGCTCCACGGTGCCGGCGAGCGTCGGGTGCACCTGCGCTACCGCAACCGCTACGGGCGCCAGCGTTCGTTCACCACTCACTACGAGGGGATCGTGCCCTGGCTGCAACGCCGGCACCGAGAGAGCGACTCCGACCCGATGCGCGAGTGGACCGAGACGTTCATGCGGGAGGTGCCGTGCCCGGCCTGCGGGGGGGCGCGCCTCAAGCCCGAGTCTCTGGCGGTGACGGTGGGAGGGCGGAGCATCCACGAGCTGTGCAGCCTGTCGGTCTCGCGTGCCGCGCAGGTCGTCGGAGCCCTCGAGCTCTCCGAGCGCGAGCACCTCATCGCGGACAGGGTGTTTCGCGAGGTTCAGGCGCGGCTGCGTTTTCTCCTCGACGTCGGCCTCGACTACCTGTCGCTCGCGCGCGGCACCGCCACACTCTCGGGAGGGGAGGCCCAGCGCATCCGCCTGGCCAGCCAGATCGGCTCGGGGCTGGTCGGGGTGCTGTACGTGCTCGACGAGCCCTCGATCGGCCTGCACCAGCGGGACAACCGGCGGCTTTTGGATACCCTCATGCGCCTGCGCGACCTTGGCAACACGGTGATAGTCGTCGAGCACGACGAGGAGACGATCCGCTGCGCCGACCACGTGGTCGACATCGGGCCCGGGGCGGGGGAGCACGGGGGGGAGATCGTCTACAGCGGACCTGTTGCGGGCCTTCTGTCCTCGAAGAAGTCGGTCACCGGGCGGTACCTCACCGGAGAGCTCTCGGTCGAGGTGCCGCAGATGCGCAGGAAGGGCTCCGGGGAGCGCCTCGTGGTGCGTGGCGCGCGCGAGCACAACCTCTGCGACATCGACGTCGCGTTCCCCCTGGGATGTCTGATATCGGTGACCGGGGTGTCGGGCTCGGGCAAGTCGACGCTCGTGAACGACATCCTCCTGCAGTCGATGCAGGCGCAGGTGCACCGGGCCCGCACGACCCCCGGCGCGCACCGTGGCATCGACGGCATGAGGCTCGTAGACAAGGTCGTCGCGATCGACCAGTCTCCGATCGGTCGCACCCCCCGGTCGAACCCTGCTACGTACACGGGGCTGTTCGACCACGTCCGCAAGCTGTTCAGCCAGACGCCCGAGGCGAAGGTGCGCGGCTACCTGCCGGGCCGCTTCTCCTTCAACGTACGCGGCGGGCGCTGCGAGGGCTGCGCGGGCGACGGAACGATCAAGATCGAGATGCACTTCCTGCCCGACGTCTACGTGCCGTGCGAAGTCTGCGGCGCCGCCCGGTACAACCGCGAGACGCTCGAGGTCACCTTCAAGGGCCGCAGCATCGCCGACGTCCTGGACATGTCGTGTGAGGAGGCGCTCGGGTTCTTCGCCAACCAGCCGACCATCGCGCGCCACCTTCAGACGCTGGTGGACGTGGGGCTCGGCTATATCCGCCTGGGTCAGCCGGCGCCCACGCTCTCGGGGGGCGAGGCCCAGCGTGTGAAGCTCTCCTCGGAGCTCTCCAGGCGCTCGACCGGCCACACGCTCTACGTGCTCGACGAGCCCACCACGGGTCTGCACTTCGACGACGTTCGAAAGCTCCTCGACGTGCTCTCGCGTCTGGTCGAACAAGGGAACACCGTGATCGTGATCGAGCACAACCTCGACGTCGTGAAGACCGCCGACTGGATCGTCGACCTCGGTCCCGAGGGCGGCGAGAACGGGGGAAGGGTGGTGGCCGAGGGAACGCCCGAGGAGGTGGCGGCCACGTCTTCGAGCTACACGGGCCAGGTGCTCGCGCCGGTGCTCCGCAGAGGACGACGCGGCGCGCGGCGTGTCCCAGCGCCGGCGCGCGACGCGTCCGCACGCGCCTCTCGGGTCACACAGGTGACGGGTGACGGGCCTGTGCGCGGCTCACGTGCGCTGAAGAGCAACGGGGCGGCGCGCCGGACCAAGGCCCTCGCGAAGCCGCGGACGCGCTGACGGGGCTCGAGCTTTGCTGGGTTCGAGCCTCGCCATGAGAGCCCTCAGGTGATGGCGAGCATCTGCTCGAGTGCGACTCGAGCCCATGCGGCGGTGTCCGGATCGACCGTGATGCGGTTCACCACAACCCCGTCGGCGAGCGACTCGAGCACCCAGCACAGGTGTGGGGCGTCGATGCGGAACATCGTCGAGCAGGGGCACACGAGCGGGTCGAGAGACACGACGGTCTTGTCCGGGTGCTCGTCGGCGAGTCGCTTGACGAGATGGATCTCGGTGCCTACTGCGATCACCGCGCCGGAGGGCGCTTCTTCGACGTAGCGGATGATGAAGTCGGTCGAGCCCGTGGTGTCGGCGAGATCGACCACCTCGTGAGCGCACTCCGGGTGCACCACGATCGTGCCCTCGGGGCGCTCGGCTCGGAACGCCGCGACGTGCTCGGGGCGAAAGCGCTGGTGTACCGAGCAGTGACCCCGCCACAACACGAACGTCGCCTCTTTCACGTCGAGTTCGCAGAGCCCTCCCAGCTCGAGGCGAGGGTTCCAGACCCGCATGTCCTGCTCGGTCCACCCGAGCTGGTAGGCGGTGTTGCGCCCCAGGTGCTGGTCGGGGAAGAAGAGGACCTTGTCCCACAGCGGCTCGCCCACCTCGGGATCGAGAGCCCACCTGAGCACGGCCCGGGCGTTCGAGGAGGTACATACCGAACCGCGGTGGCGGCCGACGAAGGCCTTCAGGTCAGCCGAGGAGTTCATGTACGTGACGGGGACGACGCGCTCGGCGTCTGTCACCGTTGCGAGCGACTCCCATGCCTCTTCCACCGCGTCAAGATCGGCCATGTCGGCCATCGAGCACCCGGCGTTCAGGTCGGGCAGGACCACCTGCTGGTGGTCGGCGGTGAGGATGTCGGCGGACTCGGCCATGAACTGGACCCCGCAGAAGATGACGTACTCGGCGTCGTGGTTCTCTGCGGCGATGCGCGCCAGGGCGAAGGAGTCGCCTCGGGCGTCGGCCCAGCGCATCACCTCGTCGCGCTGGTAGTGGTGTCCGAGCACGAGGACTCGCGACCCGAGCGCGGCCTTTGCCGCGCCGATTCGCCGGTGAAGCTCCCCGGGCGTCGCGGTGGTGTAGCGCTCAGGGAGCGCACGCTGTATGCGGAGCATCCAAGACCCCCTTCGGGGAAGCTCCGACATATGGCCGGCGGGGACAGCCTGGTCGCCCATCCGCGGGGTTGTCGGCCTCGGAGCGGTTATGTACGCCGGGGTACCAGGCCGGCGCTGACTGCGAGATTAGCTGCTGGACGACACCTGTGAGCCCTGTGGAGACCTCAGACGTCCGGTGCCACGAGGAGGGTCCGCGTTGCGGCACAGTGGGAGCGGTGCGCGAACGGCCTCAACCGAGCGAGATCCCCGACTCCCCGGGCTCCTACCAGTTTCTCGATGCCGAGGGCAGGGTCCTCTACGTGGGCAAGGCCAAGTCGCTTCGCAGCCGGCTGTCGAGCTACTTCGCCGACCCTGCCACTCTCACGGCGAGGACCGCCCAGCTTGTGGCGGCAGCAGAGCGTGTCGAGTGGATGCAGGTGGGCAACGAGGTGGAGGCCATCCTCCTCGAGTACGCGCTGATAAAGCGCCACCGACCGCGTTTCAACATCCGGCTCGTGGACGACAAGAGCTACCCCTACCTGGCTGTGACGCTGCTCGACGAGTGGCCTCGCGCCGCCGTGGTGCGCGGCCGACGGCGTCGGGGAATTCGCTACTTCGGCCCATATGCCCACGTGGGGGCGCTTCGCGACACGCTCGACCTGCTGCTTCGCACCTTCGGGGTCCGTTCGTGCTCAGATCGAAAATTCGAGCGCCACCAAAAGCTCGAGAAGCCGTGCCTGCTCTACCACATAGAGCGATGCTCGGGGCCTTGCATCGAAGCGGTGGAGCGCGAGGACTACGAGCGGCTGACACAGGACCTCATGGCGTTCTTCGCGGGCGCGACCGACGAAGTGCAGACGAGGCTGCGATCGGAGATGCAAGAGGCGGCCGAGGCCCTCGACTTCGAGCGCGCCGCGCGTCGGCGCGACCAGCTCGCGACGTTGCACATGGCGCTCGAGCGCCAGCAGGTGGTCACCGAAGGCCCGGAGGATCTCGACGTGGTAGGCGTGGAGGACGACCCGCTCGAGGCGGCGGTTTGTGTGTTCCATGTGCGGCGCGGCCGCATAGTGGGTCGCAGGGCATTCGTGGTGGACAAGGTCGAGGAGCTGAGCCGCCCGCAGCTCGTGGGGCGCGTCCTCGAGCAGCTCTACGCCGACGCAGAACCCGAGCGACCCGAGCGCCGCAGGCGGGCGAGGCGCGGCATCGATTCGGAGGGTTGGACCTCGGGGGCGGGGGACCCCGCCACGTGGGGAGCCGGAGACCTGGCGGTGAGCGGAGTACCGCGCCTCGTGCTCGTCCCGGAGCTGCCCGAGGACGCCGACGCTTACGGGACCTTCCTCTCGGAGCGCCGTGGCGGGCCGGTCGTGCTGCGTGTGCCAAGGCGCGGCGCCAAGCGCGCCCTCATGCAGACCGTCGCCCGCAACGCCACGGAGGACCTCGCGCAGCATCGCCTGCGCCGGGCGTCGGACTACGACAGCAGGGCACGGGCGATCGAGTCGCTTCGCGTGGCGCTCGGGATGAGAGAGGCGCCGCTGCGGATCGAGTGCTACGACATGAGCCACCTTCAAGGGACCGACTACGTGGGGTCGATGGTGGTGCTCGAGGACGGCCTTGCACGAAAGAGCGAGTACCGCCACTTCCGCATCCGCGACGTACCGGGCAACGACGATTACGCGGCCATGGAGGAGGTACTCACACGGAGGCTGGGCGCCCTCGTCGAGGAGCGCACGAAGCCACCAGCAAGGACCGCGAGACGTTTCGCCTACCCGCCCCAGCTCCTGCTGCTCGACGGGGGAAAGGGCCAGTTGTCGGTCGGTGTACGGGTCCTCGAGCGGCTGGGCCTCGAGGGCCAGGTCGCCGTAGCCGCGCTGGCCAAGCAGTTCGAGGAGGTCTTCGTTCCCGGTCGTGGCGAGGCCCTGGAGATCCCGAGAGGGTCCGAGGCGCTCTTCCTGCTGCAGCGGGTGCGCGATGAGGCCCACCGATTTGCCATCTCCTACCACCGCCGTCTGCGGGGCAAACACATGAGTGCCACCGCTCTCGAGGGCGTGGCGGGCCTCGGCCCGGCACGCAGGGCGAGGCTTCTTCGCGAGATGAGAAGCGTCCGCGCGCTGCGCCAGGCGTCGTACGAGGACCTGGAATCGCTCGGCTGGTTGCCCGAGCGAGTGGCGGCCGCCGTCTACGAGCACCTGCACCGGGTCCCGGCCCCGCCAGGTCGCTCGGAGAGACGAGGGATCGCGCAGAAGCGAGGATCCGCGCGAGGCACAGAGCCTGTTCTCGGCGACGCGTCGATGCCAGCGCGCGAGATGCTAGGAGCGCTGGCGAGGGAGGATGGGTCCGATGAGTGAGTACTTGCTGGTGACCGGCATGTCCGGAGCAGGCCGTTCGACCGCGGCGGCCGCCTTGGAAGACGCCGGCTGGTACGTGATCGACAACATGCCACCCTCGCTGTTGTCGGAGGTGGCAGAGGTCGTGGGCCGCCCGGGTTCGGGGATCGAGCGGGTGGCGCTGGTCACCGGGCGAGGAGGTGGCGCGCAGATCGACGAGGCGCTTCGGGCCATCGACGCCCTCTCGGCCAGGGACGTGAGGGTGTCGGTGGTGTTCCTCGACGCTCCTGACTACGTGCTGGTGAAGCGCTTCGAGGGGACTCGGCGCCGTCATCCGATCGCGGGCGCGAACGTGGAGGAGGCCATCGCGGACGAGCGCCGCCGGCTCGAGGGCATCCGCGAGAGGGCGGACGTGTTCTTGGACACCGGCCAGCTGAACGTGAACCAGCTGCGACGGCGCGTCCTCGACCTGTTCGGGGACGCCTCGGAGAGCCCCATGCGGACCTCGGTGGTCTCCTTCGGGTACAAGCACGGGGTGCCCCTGGACGCTGACCTGGTCCTCGACAGTCGGTTCCTGCCGAACCCGAATTGGGTTGAGGAGCTTCGTCCGATGACGGGTCTTGATGAGCAGGTCCGCGACTTCGTGCTGGGGCAAAAGGCCACCGGAGAGTTCCTGGGCCGTGTCGACGACCTGCTCGGGATGCTGCTGCCTGCGTACACGGCGGAGGGCAAGTCCTACCTGACCATCGCAGTCGGCTGTACCGGGGGCCACCACCGCTCCGTCGTCCTGGCCGACGAGCTGGCCCGGCAGCTGAAGGAGCACGGGTGCAGCGCCTCGGTGCTCCATCGGGACATCGACCGGTGATGAGACCGGCCGCACCGAGGGTGGTGGCCGTCGGAGGAGGCCACGGTCTCGCCGCCACCCTGCGGGCGGTGCGCCGCTACGCCACCGAGATCACCGCGGTGGTCTCGGTGGCCGACGACGGCGGGTCCTCGGGGCGGCTTCGCCGTCAGCTGGGGATCGTGCCCCCAGGTGACATTCGCAAGTGCCTCGTGGCCCTCGCGGAGGATCACAGCCCCCTCGCCGAGGCCTTCGAGCAGCGCTTCGAGTCCGAGTCCGCCGAGCTGACCGGTCACGCGCTCGGCAACCTCGTCCTGGCCGGACTCGTGGCCACCACCGGTGACCTCCAGCACGCTCTGGACGAGGCGGGGCGGCTGCTCGGGGCGGTGGGCCGGGTGGTCCCGGCGGCGCGAGAGCCGGTGGTATTGAAGGCGGTCTCGTCGGCGGGTGAGGTCGAAGGTCAGACCGCGGTGGCGGGCACCGTCGAGATCGAGAGGGTCTTGCTCGTGCCGCCGGACCCTCCGGCGTCGCAGGTCGCGCTGGAGGCGCTCGAAGCCGCAGACCAGGTGGTGGTCGGGCCAGGGTCGCTCTTCACGAGCGTTCTCGCTGCGGCGGCCGTGCCTCAGATAGCCGCCGCCGTCTGCAAGAGCCGGGCGCGCAAGGTCTACGTGGCGAACCTGAGGCCGGAGGCGGCCGAGACCGAGGGATACGACGTGGCCGCCCACGTCGCTGCGCTCGAGGCGCACGGGGTCTTCGTCGACGTGGTGGTGGCTGACACCTCCGCGATATCGCTAGGGCAGCTCTCGGTTCCTGTGGTGGAGGCCCGTCTCGCCAGGCCGAACGGGCTGGCGCACGACCCGGGCAGATTGGCGGCGGTGCTTGTGGATCTGGTCGGATAGGGCAATGAGTGTTCGGGTAGGGATCAACGGCTTCGGGCGGATAGGGCGGAACTTCCTGCGCTGTGCGCGCGAGCAGGGTGGCGCGCTCGAGGTGGTGGCCGTGAACGACCTCGCGGACGCCGAGACGAACGCCCACCTGCTGCGCTACGACACCACCTACGGGCGTTTCGGCGCGGAGGTCGGCGTGGAGGGGAACCACATCGTCGTCGCCGGTGAGCCGATAGAGGTCCTGGCCGAGCGCGAGCCGAAGGCGCTGCCATGGGGCGACCTCGGAGTCGACGTGGTCCTCGAGTCCACGGGCCGTTTCAGGACCCGCGACGCGGCAGCGGCGCATCTCGAGAGCGGGGCCAAGCGCGTGATCATCTCCGCCCCCGGCACCGGCGTCGACGCCACGTTCGTCATCGGCGTGAACGACCAGACCTTTGATCCGAAACGCCACTTCGTCGTGTCGAACGCCTCGTGCACCACGAACTGCTTCGTCCCGATGGTCCAGGTGCTCGACGAGGCCTTCGGTGTGACGAGCGGGCTCATGACGACCGTGCACGCGTACACGAACGACCAGAACCTGCTCGACCTCACGCACAAGGACTTGCGACGTGCTCGCGCCGCGGCGCAGAACATCGTTCCGGCCTCGAGCGGTGCCGCCCGGGCGACGGGCCTCGTGTTGGAGGCGATGCAGGGGCGACTCGACGGGGCGGCGCTGCGCGTCCCGGTCGCAGACGGGTCGATCACCGACTTCACCGCCGTGGTAGGGCGCACCGTGGGCGTCGAAGAGGTGAACAGGGCGTTTCGCGAGGCCGCGCACAGTGGCCCGCTGTCGAAGGTGCTCGTCTACACCGAGGACCCCATCGTGTCCTCGGACGTAGTGGGTAGCCCAGCCTCGTGCACGTTCGACTCGGGGCTCACGATGGTCATGCGGATCGACGACGACTCCACTTTGGTCAAGGTGCACGGGTGGTACGACAACGAGTGGGGCTACACCAGCCGGCTCGTCGACCTGACATTGCTCGTCGGCGTCTCCGACTCGTCGCGCTCCTGACGCTTGGGAGTGCAGACGTCCGTGAGCGGTCGGCCGGTCTGTGGGCCCCTCGAGGGGCTGCCTCTGCTCGAGGACCTTCCCAGCGTCGACGGGCGCCGGGTGCTCGTGCGAGTGGATTTCAACGTGCCCCTTCTGCGTCCGAAGTGCCACGGCGCTGGCGCTCAGGTGGGAGACGACTTTCGCCTCCGTGCGGCGCTCCCGACTCTGAAGTGGCTGAGCGACCGGGGCGCCTCGGTCACCGCGTGCACCCATCTCGGACGGCCGAAGGGCAAGGTCGATCCCTGCTTCGACGTCGCCCCGGTCAGGTCTCGCCTGGCGGAGCTGGCGCCGGGGGTGGATCTGCTCGAGAACCTTCGTTTCGATCCCGGGGAAGAGGCCGGCGACCCGCTGTTCGTAGAGAAGCTCACGGACGGTTTCGACGCCTACGTGAACGACGCGTTCGGAGCCTCGCACAGGGCACATGCCTCGATCGTCGGACCTCCCGCTCGACTGCCGTCCGCCGCGGGGCGGCTGCTGGCCCGAGAGGTCGAGGTGCTCGGTGCCTTGCTCAGCGGTCCTGCGCGGCCGTTCGTCGCGATGGTGGGCGGCGCCAAGGTTGCCGAGAAGCTCGGTGTGCTGCGTTCCTTGCTGGAGAAAGTCGATCGACTGGTCGTGGGAGGGGGCATGGCTTACACCTTCCTCGTTGCGCAGGGACACTCGGTCGGTCGGTCGCTGCTCGATGCCGACAGCGTCGAAGACTGCAAGGCGATCATCGCCGAGTCCGCCGGCCGCCTGCTTCTGCCCACAGACTTCGTCGCCCTGAGCCCGGAGGGGACCATCGGGCAGGGGGGGGAGGGCACAGGGGAGACCTCCGTGGTGGGTGCGGATGTCCCCGAAGGCTGGAAGGGAGTCGACATCGGTCCGCAGAGCGCGCGTGCGTTCGCAGAGGCGCTCGCGTGTGCCAAGACCGTGTTCTGGAACGGGCCCGTCGGCGTGTTCGAAGACGACCGCTTTGCCGCGGGCACCAAGGTCGTGGCCGAAGCGCTCACAGGTGGCGACGCGTTCAGCGTCGTGGGCGGCGGTGAGACCGTCGCCGCTCTGGACAAGTTCGAGCTCGCCGACCGGGTGGGGTTCGTCTCGACCGGGGGAGGCGCGTCGCTCGAGCTGCTCGAGCACGGAGACCTTCCGGGTCTGGCTGCGCTGCGCGCAGCGTCGAACGCGCCCGGCGCGGCCCGACCGGCGGACGCCTGAAGTGCCGCGTTCTTCGTCGGCCCGCAGTCGCCGCCGAGTGCTGATCAGCGGCAACTGGAAGATGCATCACGACCACCTGCAGGCGATCCGTACCGTCCAGGACCTCGGGCTACGACTCACGGCCACGGAGCTCGATTCGGTGGATGTCTCGGTGCACCCGCCGTTCGTGGACGTGCGCTCGGTGCAAACCGTGCTCGAGGACCGCCAGATTCGTGTGTCGCTGGGCGCCCAGCACTGCCACAACGAGGACTCGGGTGCGTTCACGGGCGAGGTCTCCGCGCCGATGCTCGCTCGCCTCGGGGTCACGTACGTGATCGTGGGCCACTCCGAGCGGCGTCAGCTCTTCGGGCAGAGCGACGAGGAGGTGGCCGCCACGCTGCGAGCCGTCCTGCGCAGCGCGATGACTCCGATCTTGTGCGTCGGCGAGACCGAGCGCGAGCGCGAGGAGGGTGTGACACGAGAGCGTCTCGGCGCGCAGGCCACAGCCGCGCTCGGGGGACTGCCCGGGGAGGTGGTCGGCGGCTTCGTCATCGCCTACGAGCCGATCTGGGCGATAGGCACCGGTCGCACCGCCACGGCCGAGGACGCCGAAGAGGCCTGTTCGCACATCCGTGGGGTGGTCGGCGACCTCGCGGGAACGCAGGCCGCGGCGGGCGTGCGGATCCAGTACGGGGGATCGGTGCGGCCCGACAACACGGCGGAGCTGATCGCGCAACCCGACGTCGACGGGCTCCTGGTAGGGGCGGCCAGTCTCGAGGCGGCCTCGTTCGCGGCGATCGTGCAGAACGCGGCGGTGACCGTGGGCGCGCCCGGGTGAGGCTGACGGCTTGCTAGGTTTTGCCAATCGCCCAGGTTCGAGGAGGAGAGCGTAAGTGCTGACGATCGCAGTTCTCGTCATCCATATCGCCGTGTCGGGGGCACTGGTCTTCCTCATTCTCTTGCATTCGGGAAAGGGTGGCGGTCTCTCGGACATGTTCGGCGGCTCGGTCGGGCAGGCGGCCGCCGGGTCTACCGTGGTCGAGAGGAACCTGGACCGCATCACGATCACCGTGGCGGTGATCTTCGCCTTCACCACTCTGACCCTGGCAATGCGCGTTCGGTGAGCCGCGCCCGCGTCGGCGCCGTGCTCGCCGCCGTGGTCATCCTCACATCCTGCGGATCTACCAAGTCTCCGGCCGGCTCCGCCGGCTCTGGTGGGGCGCGCGCGTCGTCCCAGTCGGGCCTGCCGCTCGAAGGGACAACTGGTGGCACGGTGACCGTGGCCCTCGACCAGGTTCCCACGACGTTGAACGACCACACCATCTCGGGGGACAACCCCAGCACCCGACTGGTGTCGAGCGCGATTTGGCCCCAGGTCTTCCAGGTCGGACCGGGCCAGACACCAGTGCTCGACACCGCTGTCGTTAATAGCGCAGAGCTCGTGGGCGTCGACCCCCAGACCGTCGTGTACCAGATCGATCCGCGGGCGGTCTGGTCGGACGGGGTACCCATAAACGTCGACGATTTCGTCTACGCATGGCAGTCCCAACGAGGGGGGGCCAACGACGTGGACAGAACCGCGGACTCGGTGGCGTCGACCCTCGGCTACCGCGACATCGCGTCGGTCACCGGCAGCAACGGCGGGCGGACCGTGACAGTGGTGTTCCGCACCTCTTACGGCGACTGGGCGTCGCTGTTCGACGACCTGCTCCCAGCCCACATAGCCGAACGGGTCGGGTGGAACCACGGCTTCGACAGTTTCAACCCGGGTGTGCTCGTGTCGGGCGGGCCGTGGCAAGTCACGTCGTGGCAGCCGGGCCGCCAGATCGTGCTCGATCGGAACGATCATTGGTGGGGGAGCCCGCCTCATCTCGATCGGATCGTCTTCGACGCAGTGCCCGGCCAAGAAGCCATGGTGAACGCTCTTCGAGGTGGCTCGGCGGACGTCGGCTATCCGTCCGCCTTCGACAGCGCGTCACTCGCGGAGCTGTCGTCGTCGCCCGGCCTCGAGACGCAGGAGTCCTTGGGCACGACGATGCTCCAACTCGTCTTCAACGTTCACCATGCCCCACTCGGTGACAGCGCCGTGCGACAAGGGATAGCCCACGCGATCGACCGGGCGGGGATCGCCGCCACGGTGGTTCAACCGTTGGACCGTTCGGTGTGGGAGGACAACAACCATCTCTTCGCCAACACGCAACCCCAATACGTCGACGACGCCTCCGGCTACGTCACGGCGGATCCCGCGACGGCCGATCGGTTGTTGACCCAAGGCGGGCTCGTCGCCGACGCCAACGGGACGTGGACCCAGCACGGCGCCCCCGTCACCTTGGAGCTGGTCTGGGCAGACGACGACCCCTGGTCAGCGGCGACGGAGCCCCTCGTGGCCGCGGAGCTCGTGAGCGCCGGCTTCGACGTGACCGCCGTGCCGGTCACGAGCGCGCTGCTCACCGGATCGGTGCTGCCAGCCGGCGCCTTCGACCTGGCGATCGCACCGGTCGAGGCAAGTGCGTACCCGACGGCCTCTGCCGGGCACTTCACGTCGGCGGTCAGCGTGACCGGCCCGGGAGCGAGCGAAGACTGGTCCGGGTTCTCCGACGCTCGGCTCGACGCGCTGATGACCCAGGCCGCCCAACAACTCGGTAGCAACCAGGCGACGCCGCTGTACAACCAGCTGGACCGGGAGCTGTGGGTCGCCATGCCGACGCTGCCTCTGTTCGCCGAGCCCACACTCCTTGTCAACTCGGCGTGGGTGAGCGGCGTGCAGGACGATCCAGGCGGCCTGGGCCCGGTGTTCTCTGCGATGAGCTGGTTCAGGGTCGCAGCCGCCCACCGTAAGAGCTCTGCCTCGTCTGCGTCATCGCCGGGGTCGTCAACACCGAAGCACTCAGTTCAGTGATGCGCGAAGCCGCTGTGAGACCCGCGCGATACAGTGCGCGGTGCGCTGTCAGGCCATGTGGCCGGTTCAGCTCGCCCTTTCGTCGGAGTGGCGGAATAGGTAGACGCGCTAGCTTGAGGGGCTAGTGCCCGCAAGGGTGTGGGGGTTCGAGTCCCCTCTCCGACACCACCAATCTCCGACACCTTGAGTCCTACTTCCTCCAACGTCACGATGATCCGAGGAGCACCGGCCACCTTCACTTCCAAATGATCCGAGAAGACGGCTACCTCTTCCACCAGTTCTTCCACGAGGACCCGCCGCTCGGCCTCTGAGGCCTCTTGCCACACCCGGTCGATATCCAGGTCCCTTAACGCCGCAGCGACGGCCTCAAAGCGCACACTGACTTCGTCGGCTTCGCCCTCTGCCTCACGTCGAGTCGTAGCTTCGGACCTGACCGCCTCGATCTGACCGGCGAGCCGTTGCTCCTCCTCGGCGAACAGTTCGGCGCTGATCTGCTCCCGGTAGTAGAGCTCCAGCAGCTTCCTCCGACGCTCGGCGAGCGCTGCCATGGTCTCCGCAGGGCGACGCCGGGTCCGCCTCCGAACCTCGTCCCTCGGCTCCGGACGGCGGGCCCCGGCGAGCTGCCTCCGGATGGCCTCTTGCAGCCGTTCGTCCCGCCCCAGGAGCCGCATGGCGAGCACCGCTGCCCGATGCAGTCCCGTGTTCGTCCGCCTCGGTTGCTTGCATCCTGTACCCCGATGCCAGCACCGGTATAGAGAGCGGCCATCCCCAAGGATTTCGATCGCCATCAACTTTCCACATAGACCACAGCGGACACGGCCCGACAGCAGGTCCCGACCCCGTCGCCGTCCGGGCACCCACCCGCGCTGAGCAGCTTCGAACTCTTGCCGACTCACGATCGGCTCGTGCGTACCTGGGAACCACTCACCATTTAGGAGCACTTCCCCGAGATAGATCCGGGACTTCAAAATGGCTCCCACAGTCGAATACTTGATCCCAGTGCGCTCTTCGATCTGGCGATGACTGGAACCTTTCGCCCTCATCCAGAAGATCAATCGAACCCGTTCCGCATCGGCATTAGGAACAAGTGCTCCGTCTACGAAGTCGTACCCCGTCTTCGGCCGATTCACCCACTTCCCCTCACGCACGGCTTGGTGCGTCCCCATCCGCACGTTCTCGGCAAGTTGCTCCCTGTAGAACTGAGCGAACAACCCCAACACGTTGTAGAACATCCGCCCTGTCGCGGAGGACAGATCAATCCGTTCCGTGAACGAGTGCAGAGGGATGCCTGCCCGGCCGAAGGTGTCGGCCAACAGAATCAGGTCTCCCAGATTTCGAGACAGCCGGTCCAGCCGCCAAATCAAAACGTTCGCGACGTGCCCTGCCTCCACCATGGCCAGCAGTTGTTGCAGCCCCGGTCGAGCCAGATCCTTTCCTGACCGACCGGGGTCTTCGATAACGGTGACCGGGCCTAGCTCATGTAGCTCCGCATAGGCCCGGAGTCGGTCCGCCTGGCCACTGATCGAGAATCCTTCCTCGGCCTGCTCTTCCGTTGACACCCGGCAGTACGCCACAGTCAGCACCTAGACCTCCTCCTCCGTATGTCCGGTTCTGCGTGCCTCGGGCTGGCCGGGCAGCCTGCCCAGCACGCCGGTCGCAACCAGCACTTCCACAATGCCTTCCCGTCGACAATGCCCGATCAAGCTAGAGGTCTAATCGGACGATAATTCAAGTAATGCTTCCGACGATCGCCTCCTACCGGGTCCTCACTGCTCGACATTCGCCGTCACGGTCCAGGTCCTCACTTTTGGGATCATCGTCTTCACGCTGTCAATGTTGAGAACAATGCCAGCGGCAGGCACCGGACGAAAGCACAAGATGGACGTCTCGGTCAATTGTCCTCAGGACTTGTCTCAAGCTGACCTCTCAGCATGGAGGCGTCTCCAAGCGTCCGATCCGGCCCTCGACAATGCCTTCTTGTCACCGGAGTTCGTTGTCGCCTTGGGGCGCTGCAGGAGCAATGTCCGGATCGCGGTGATCCGCGATGGAGCTGAGACCGTCGCATTCCTGCCCTTCCAGAAAGGACCTTTTGGCATCGGCTGGGCCGTCGGTATCGGCGCCTCGGACGCCCAGGCCGTCATATGTGAACCCGAGTTCGCCTTCAATCCCATCGAGCTGATCCGCGCCTGCAAGCTGGGAATGTGGGAGTTCGACCATCTCGTCTCACGCATGAACGAGTTTGAACCCTGCATCTCCGGGACTGCCCCGGCCTTTGTGATGGACGTTCGTGAGGGATACGACAAGTACATGCGTCAACGGAATCGCGGTGGAGGAAGATTGGTGCGCTCCTTGGCGCAGAAGCGGCGGCGACTGATCCGGGAGCATGGAGAACTCGAGTTCGTGTTCGACTCCACGGATCGGACCGTCTTGGGTGCGCTCATGGATTGGAAGTCGGCGCAGTATCCAGGCTGTATTAACCAGCTTTCTCGGCAGTGGATCCGCGACCTCGTCCAGGAGCTTGCCACCTGCGACAAATCCGGCTGCCGCGGAACCCTGTCTACGCTGTCGGTGGGAGGCCATCTGATCGCGGCGCACTTCGGAATCCGTACAGCCACGAGGTTGTCTCTGTGGTTCCCGGCTTATGACGTCGACTACAGGCGCTACTCCCCGGGCCTACAGCTCTTCTTCGCCATAGCCGAAGCCGCGTCCGAACGTCACGTCGGCATCCTCGATTTAAGTAAGGGTGAAATGCAGTACAAGACCTCTCTGTCCTCCTGGGCCTACCCAGTGGCCTCGGGTCGGGTGGAGGTCAACCCTCTGTCTCTCCTAGCGCGCCGGGTCGGAGTGGGTGCGAGAAGAAGCGTGATCGACCTCACCGTGGAGCACCCTCACCTGGGCGCTGTCGTCCCCAGTGGCTTTTGCACATCGACCGGGTGCAGTAATCCAGCTTCCGGTTGAGAAAATCCGGGAAGTCACAGGGCAGCCTTAGCAGAGCGTCTTTTCAGCTGCCAGAACAAGTTGAGACCCCAATCCGCGCCTTCGAAGCAATGAACGAGGTATCCGCGATCACTGACTAGGAGCGGGGGAGAGTCCAGTGTTACCAGGGCTGAAACCGCCAACGGCTTGTGGTACGAGATCGTGCAGGTCGGTTCATGGAGGTCATGCGGTGGTCTGGTTCAAGCCGGGTAGCAGCATCGACAATGTCCACGGCCCACGCGATTAGTCGTGGGAGTGGGTACCCAGGTCACGGCTTCGGCGCTGCTCATGTGTGGCGGTTACCCCAGGGTCTAAGCCGCCAGTCGGAGAACGGAGAGGTCGCCTCTCCGACACCCTCGCCGTCTTGTTCGCGGCCGGGCGCGAGTTGTGGAGGTGTCCACGACGGCGGTTTCTAAGCAAGACGGCTTCGGGCGGCTGAAGGTGTTGCTGTCGCAAGGCCGGTTGGCGTTGCCTCGTCATCCGAGGTTGCTGGGGCAGCTCTCCGCCTTGGAATTCGAGGAGCGCGAGTCCGGCGCGGTCCGCATAGAGGTGCCGCAGCGGGCGGGGCACGACGACCTGGCGATGGCGTTGTGTCTGAGCGTGTCGGTGGGTGACGTCGCGTCGCTGCCGGGTTTCGGGAGGATGTTCGTCGCCGAAGGTCAACTACCGAAGTCGCGCTGGGACCGTCGCATGTCGCCCGCGCCGGAGCCCGGCCCGGTGGTTGTGAAGGACGGCGAGAAGCCGCGGCCGCGCCCAGGCTCGATGGTCCGCGTCGGCAAATTCCTCGTCGACCGCGAGCACTACACGCCCCCTTCGCGCAGCGGCTGGCGATGATCGAGATCCCATAGAGCCCGTCGCACAAAACCCATGGAGGCTTCCCGCAAGGCAATAGCGGGGGTCCAAATTGACCGCCCTGCGACTTCCAAGGCCTCTACGGCCATCCTGGCGGGAGCATTTCTCCGTTGCGT
>Ga0187864_10000155_pt1 | contig 77032 bp, 73 predicted proteins | sample June2016WEW_11_4_FD_132985 | JGI IMG/M metagenome (GOLD analysis project Ga0187864, IMG submission 132985) | Peatland microbial communities from SPRUCE experiment site at the Marcell Experimental Forest, Minnesota, USA - June2016WEW_11_40 | ecosystem: Environmental > Terrestrial > Soil >... | reverse complement strand
GGCTGCCGCCGCCCTTTCGAGATACACACCACGTTGGGCAGGCTCGCCTCCACGTCCAACGTCCCGCCTGTCCTCCTCAGCACCCGGTTTAAAAACTCGATCAAATCGGACCCGCGGGCGATCCCGAAGCAATGCTCCCCGAGGTAGAGGGTCAGTGAAGGAGTGGGCCCTCCCTCGAAATGCAGAACGCAGCCCTTGAAACGCACGCAGCTCATGTCCTCGGCGTCGCCGAGCTTGGCCTCAAGAACCGTGTCGGGATCGTGGATGCCCTGGAGTGTGAGCTGGGCGAGTTCCTTGGCAGTCACGCCCGGCAGGAAGCCGATCCGGTGGTGGTCTGCGACCTCCGCGAGTACCGCCGAGTCCTCCTCCCCCAGGTCGCCACACAGAACGAGCTTGGCGCCGCTCAGTTCTCCGGGATCGCCCGGATTCAGCTCTTCGAGCAAAAGAAAGGAAGCAATGTCATCGCCCATCCAGTAACGGGGGTCGCTGAACTTCTGGTCCGAGACATCGAAACCGTACTCTCGCTGTCTCCTGCTGAGGCGCGGCCGGCGTGGCCGGCCCTCTGCGGCGGTGGCTGCACTTTGGCTGCTCATCGAATCGTCGTCCCTGGCGTCTTCACGCGGCTGGCGATCAGCTTCACATCGCGGTTTTGCACCGCGTCGTTGATTACATCCGTAAGTTCCTCGATCCCCTGGCGACCGATGATGTTGCCGTAAACGTACACCGAGCAGCTCCCCGGGTTGCTGCCCGGACTGCCTCCGGACCCGCTCGACCCGGACGACGAGTTGTCCGACGAGCTGGGCGCCGAGCCGCTTCCGGAGCCGCCGCCGGCCGGCGTCGCCGTGCTTCCGGGCCCCATCAAGCGCGCGCCTACCGCGGCTGTCATCGCGACGCTGCCAAAGATGGCCGCGGCCATGAACGCCTGCTGGGCTTGCGCGTACTGGTAAGACGCGAGGTCCGCGAACCCCTCCGCCAGCCAGAACACCGCCTCCACCGCCGACTTCTCAGCCAGCGCCTCGATCGTCGCCTTGGCCGCCTGCTCCATCGCCTGGCCTATCGACTTGGCGGAGATGAAGGCCTCCACCGCAGCTTGCGCCATGGACTGGGCCATCTGCTGCATCGTGTCTTTGACCTGCTCCTGGACGTCCTCCCAGGCCACCTGCACGGCCAGCAGATCACGGTTGGACGAGGTGGACCAGTCGTGCAGGAGCTGCTCGTTGTTCTTCAACCCCTGCGCGAACATGTTGCCGAAGATGCCCTGCCAGCCCTGCGAGTTCTGGAGCGTTGTTAACTGCTGCTGGTAGTGCTGGAGCGCCGCGATCCGGAGCTTCTCGTACAGCGTGGCGATCACGTTGGCTTCGGCCGTGCTGGAGGCGGTCAGCATGGCCTTGGCTTCCTCAACCGCGCTGTATTTCTTCAAATCCTCCTGATACAGCTCGGCGAGCTTTTGCTCCTCGGTCTGCCAGACGGTCGATTCCTGCTTCAGCGCCGCGGCCAGCGCCTGCAGCTCCTTGCCGTAGGCCTCGCTCTGCTTGCGCTCGCGCGCCACCAGGCCGGCCGCCTGGATCTGATCGATCAGCGCCTGGTTCGCGGCGGTGAGCTGGCCTTCCTTGGCCAGCTTCGCGGTGAGCTGGGCGATCTCGTCGTTCCAGAGCCTGACCTGGTGCTGGTAGGTGTCCTGCTGCTGCGCCTCCAGGCGCTTGGTCAGGTCCGCCGTGGCCGCGATCGCGGCCGCGTTGCGCTTGGCGATCAGGTCCGCGCTCTGCTGCTCGTTCAGCTTGTTGATGGCGTCGTAGAGCTGGCCGAAGGCCGCGGTTTCGCGCTCGAATACCGCCGGCGCGATCTTTCCAGCGTCGTTCAACTCCATGAACTTCTGAGCCGCCTCGTTGACCCTGAGCAGCAGCGCATTGGTCTCTTCGGCGATCTTGTCTTCTGCGCTGGTGGCCCCGGCCAGGCTGGTCTGCACGCGCTCCAGGATGTTGCTGAACGCGGTGTAGTCTTCGGTGGCCTGTTTGGTCTGATCGTCGCCGGCGCCTCCGGTCTTGACCGCGTGCAGCGATGGGAGCTGGGGCACGTTATCGGGCTTGGCGAGATCCTTCATCGTCCGTTGGATGCGCATGGCGGCCTGCGTCATCTCTTCGTCCATGGCATCGACGGCGTGTTGCCATTGCTTCGCTAGCCCCGCAAAGGGGTTGACGATGTCCTTCAGCTCGAGCGGGGTGGTAAAGAACCCCTTCACCGCTGCCTTGAGCCCCTCCAGTTGGATGGCCATGGTGCCCATCACCGGGATAGCCACCTGGCCCATCTCTTTCGCGGTCCCTGAGAGTTCCCCGCGGAAGTCGGCCCAGGCGAGGCTGGCGAGCTTCGCCGCAACTGCATCGTGATCCCTGAGGATGTTGCCGGTTTGCTCCGCCCGTTCCATGAAGTGATCCAGGCCCTGGCTTCCCATGTCGAGGTACTGGATGAGCTGACCCGTCCTGTCTCTGAACAGAGCGGTCGCGATCGCGTCCTTGTTGGCTCCGTCCGCGTGATCACGGAAGCCGTCCATTGTCTTGCGCAGCAGCCCGTACAGGTCGGTCTGGCCGGCGTTGACATCGTCCTGGCTGAGCCCGAGGGCTTTAAACGCCAAAGCCTGCTTTGCGGTCGGGTCTTGCGCTGCCGAGACCGCGTTGGCAAACCGCACGAGGGAGGTGTTGAGCTTTTCCGACGACAGCCCAACCTGGTTGGCGGCGAAGTCCATGCCCGAGAGCTGCTCGGTGCTCAGCCCGGTGGCCCGCGCGCCCTGCTCTATCGTTTCGCTGACTTCCATCTGGTGCTGGCCCAGTTCAACTAGGGCCGCGCCGAGAGAGGCAACGGCCGCAGTAGCGGCCAGGCACCCCAGCTCCAGCGCCGGCCCGATGCCGGCCAGGGCTTCCTCAGCGGTCGCCGAGCCGTCCAGAATCCCCTCGACCCACTGGAAAAAATCCGCCGAGGCGGAAGACATCGCGCCGTTGAACTCAGACTGGAAGTTTGCGAGGCCAGCTTCCGCCCCGGAGCTTTCGGCCCCGATAGAGAAAAGCAGGTTCGCGCTGGAATCGAATGACATCTCTACCCGCGCCTCCGGCGGGGAGCCTTCCCCCGCTGCATCCGATGCGGGGCGGACTTTGTTCGAGGCTGGGCCCCCGTGCTGGTGCTCTGCTGCTGGGGCCGCTGAAGAGCCCATTTCACAAGCCACACGGCGTCACTCAGGGGCACCTCACGCGGATGGAGTTGGTCCGGGCCGGAGGGGTTCGCCGAAAGCTGCGGATAAACCCAGACAAGCTTGAGCGTGGACGCCATCGCGTGCATGGTCGTCTTCACCTCGGTCTCTGTCATCTCGACACCGGGAGCGCGCGCGGCAGCGCGCTTCGCCACCATGACCGGGAGTCCGAGGCAGGCGAGGACGATGGGAGGGGGCCTGACGGCTACGATCTTACGGCCGCTGGGCAGCGTCAGGACTACACCGCATGGCTCAGTCATTGGAGTAGATGCTCCTGGGCTGTCTCCGCTGGCGCCTCTTCGGCGGCCTGGTGCGCTTGGTGCCCTGCGATCGCGGCCTGCAGGGCGTGTTTCAGCAGCGCGGCATCGAGAGCACGCCTTGCATCGGAGGTGGGACAGACAAGGTACTTTTCGAGGAGGCGGCGGACGGATTTCGCACTCCGCGCCCACCAGCCGTTCGATAGGTCCGCGCCGCGGATCATGTCCAGCAGCTCCTCAACCCGCCAGCCGCTCTGCTGCGATACAAGGCCGGGGAGAGTAGCGGAGGCGCGCACCCGGAACCGCTCCGCGTGCGCCTCCCGCGCCCACCTCGCAACCGTACGCTCCGGGAACGTGAAGCCCATCCCCGCGAGTTCCCTCCGAATCTGCGCCGCGGTCTTGTTGGCTTCGACCCCGTTGCGCACGGTGGAGAGGACTGCATCCGGGAGGCCGTCAGACTTGCGGTGAACACGGCGCGGTAGGTTCATGCCGAGGCCTCCGGCGCGTTGTCTGAAACCGAGGGCGAGGCCGATGTCCCCTGTCGGTGTGCTTGGGGCGACACCGCAGCCGTGGCCGAGAATGTTTCGGCGAGGAACACAGCGTCTGAACTGGAGAGCCCCCGCCCCTCGAGTGTGGCGAGGATTGCCGTCTGCTCCTCTTTGGTCGCAAGGCGCAGCAGTTGCACAAGTCTGGGGATGCTGGGAACGAGTTTCCCAAGCTCGTACCGGCATATCGATTCATCGAGCCAGCCGAGGCGTTCCGCAAACTCCGTTTGGTTCAGGTCGAGACGCCGCCTGATGTTGTGTATGGTTCGGCCAACATCTCCAGCGGGCCGGCGCTGCTTGCGGTAGCTCAATTTCTGGTAACCTCAATTCTGTGTAGAGGCGGAGCCACTGCATTATCTTAATCCAGACAGAAACCTGTGTCAAGGCAGAAACTACAGAAGCGTCGAGCGAACGCAACGGTAGGGCAGGCCATTCTGGCTCTTCGGAAAGACCTCCACGAAACGACAACCGAGTTTGGACTGCGCCTGGGCGTCCACAACGCAACGATCTCCTGCTACGAAAGGGATAAGCTTTCCCCAAGTCCCGGCGTTCTGCTGAAGCTCCTGTACCTGGCCACCAAGGCCGGCCGCCATGCAGAGAGGGAGGTGTTCTCTGTAGAGCTGAAGCAGTGCATGGATGTCGGGCTGATCGGTGGGCGGGGTCAGGGAACCGGAGACGATCAACAGGTTCTGGACGGGCTCGCATCTCTGGCTCCAGAGTTCAACATCGGCGATGTCCTGATGCAGCTTTTGGGGAAGAAACGCCAGACTCTTGGCTTTCGGCAGTTTGCCGTAGCAGTCGCTCATCTGATGGTGGCGTCAGATGCGGTTGACGAGAGCGTGGCGGAGATTCTTCAGCTCTGGGTGGCGCACTCGGGACGCCCTGCAACTACAGGCCACTTTCGGGACGCACTGGGTTTTCTGCGCGCCAGCTTGTGGAGGGAGCGCTCACAGGATCGGGCGCAGACTGGCGAGGTATCTGGGTTACAGGATGAGCCAACAGAAGGCGACCCGAGCGCGGGGTAGGGGAATGGGTGAGAATATCGGGCCCGAAAGGATTAATCTCATGCGGACAGCCTTGCTGGTGGTCTTGATCGGGAGCGTTCGCCTACTGATGGGGGACGGCCCGCAGCCAGATCGCTGGCGCGGATTGATCGTTGGAGAAAGTACAGCCGCCGATGCGGTCCGCGTGCTCGGAACTCCGGAAAGCGACAAACCCGATCGGCTGTTCATCCGGCGCATCGACAAGTGGTTCATACCGGGGCTTCGCGCGAAGAGCCTCCGCAAGCAATCGTTCAGGGATGTCGAGGGTTTCAGCCGGGTGGACCTCTACTACTACCAGGAGCGTCTGGCCGTCATTCAACTGGAGCCCAGCAAGCACCTCGACCCGAATGCGTTGGGCAACATCTACGGCGTCACCTTTACGCCGTTTGTAGATCGGCTGGCAGAGGCGATGTTCCCGCGCGACTTTGAACGGAACCAGGGGCGGATCTATCCCAAGCGTTACCCAGACGAGTACAGCCTGGTCGCGGTGACTGAGCGCTCTGTGCTTGCGGCCGAGGTTCGGAGAATGGGCTTCGGCTCTACCCTCACAGGCTCGCTGGGGATGCCGGATTCGAGCGCCAGCTTCCCTGGAAAAGTGGACGGGATACAGATCATCAGCCGCGCGCTCGAAAACCGTGAGGGGTCCGATCTCCTGAAGTGAGCCGGCGCCGAAAACGCCGCGCCGAGCCGCCGCGGACCTGCCCGTGGTTCATTAACGGATTTTAGACTGGCCGTTATCCGAAACCCGAGAAACCCACCCAGCCATCGGAGGGCGCAGTTTTTGGTTCTGCTCCGCCGCCGCCGCAGAAGGCGTTTCGGACCCGCTTGGATGTGCGCGCCTGATTTCTCAACAGCTTGGCCCTTCCGAAAATGGCGGACACCGTTTCGAGCCATGCCGTACGCATAATCAACAGGTTACGCGGGAGAGAGGCGCGCCAGCCGCCCAGTTTTGGCCATTTAATCTCCATCGCCGGAACGCCGCAACTCACCCCCTTCGTCGCCGACAACTGCGCTCCCCTCAATCCTTTACCGCGATGCGCCGCCCATAGACACCCACGGACCCCCCTGGCCAACGACCCCTCCTTTAACTAGGCAACGAGCCACGAGCGACGGGCAGCCGCCGCAGGCGGCTATAGTTCGTCGATCGCCACCAGCCCCACCAGCTCGCCCAGGACGCGGTATTCGGACTCGTCCTCGAGCTCGAGCACGGGGTACTCCGGGTTCAGCGGCTTCAGGCGGATGCGCGTGTGCTGCCAGCCTTCCTCGCTGACGGCCTTCTCGCTCTCGTAGACCTTGATGGTGAACTCGCCGCCGCCGGCCGACGCGCCGTGCCGCCACACCAGCACGCGCTTGCCCTGGCGCGATCCCGCGGGCGAATAACGGAAGACCGCCACCGAGCCGTCGGGAATGTCAGGCTCCATGGAATGCCCCACGATATGGACGGCGTAGACGTCCGGGCCGGGCCGCACACCCGGCGGCGCCGCTACCCGGTCTTCCGTCTCCACTTCCATGTCCTCGCCGAACCGCCCCGCCGCCGCGCGCAGGGAATAGAGGCGGATCTCGCCTCGTCGCCTGGCCGGGGGCGCCCTCTCGACGTGCTCGGCGAAAAGCCGCCCGGCCGCAGCGTCGAAATCGCGCACCAGTACGCCGCGGCGGTCTGTGATGCGGATGGCGTTCGAAAGCGAGTCCTCGAACAGCGCCAGCAGCCGTTGGCCTCCCAGCTCGCGCGCCTTGGCTTCGAGGTCGCCGGGCAGCAGCTCGAAAAGGTCCGGGTCTTCGCACTCGGGAACGGCCCGCGCGCGCTGCCAGACGCGGTCGGAGGCGGGATCGACCAGCAGGATGCCGTAGGGCTCCGGCCGCGCACCCGGCAGGCAGACCTGAAGCACGGAATACTCACCGCGACTCGGGTTGAACACACTGGCCATCAGCGATCAGCCGTCAGCCTTCAGCCGAAACGGCCTCTCTACGTATATCAGATCGGCCGGCAGAAGGGAAACAGTTAGCGCGAAGCGAACCGCAGCCGCCCGGCCGACGCCGCTGGCTGATGGCTGAAGGCCGATGGCTGACGGCTATGTGGCCGACGGCTGATGGCCGGTGGCTGACGGCTGACGGCCGACGGCCGATGGCTGACGGCTGACGGCTGCTTCCTACGCCACCGGCTGCGCGGCGTACCGCTCGGCCATGACCGAAAGCGGAAGCGCTTCGTAGTCGCCGGCGTGACCGCCCTGCCCGAACTGCGTCATGCGCAACGCCACCACCTTCTGCATCGCCTCGCGGGCGGGCTTGAGGTAGTCGCGCGGGTCGAACTTCTCCGGCGTCTCGAAGAACACCTTGCGGATGGCGCCGGTAATGGCCAGCCGGTTGTCCGTATCCACGTTGACCTTGCGCACGCCATTGCGGATGCCGAGCTGGATCTCTTCGACCGGCACGCCCCAGGTGGGCCTCAGCTTGCCGCCGTACTGGTTGATGATGTCCTGCAGGTCCTGCGGCACGCTCGAGGAGCCGTGCATCACCAGGTGCACCTTGGGCAGCCGGTTGTGGATCTCGATGAGCCGGTCCATCTTGAGCACCGCGCCGTCGGGCTTGCGCGAGAACTTGTAAGCGCCGTGGCTGGTGCCGATGGCGATGGCCAGCGCGTCCACGCCCGTCAGCTCGACAAACTTGGCGGCCTGCTCGGGATCGGTGACGTGCTCGAGACCGGTGCCGCCGGCGCCGTGGCCGTCTTCAATCCCGCCCAGCACGCCGATCTCGCCTTCCACGGTCACGCCCTTGGCGTGCGCCGCCTCGACCACCTTGCGCGTCACCTCGACGTTGTACTCGAAGCTAGAAGGCGTCTTGCCGTCCGGCATCAGCGAGCCGTCCATCATGACGCTGGTGAAGCCGGTATCGATGGCCGATTTGCAGGTCTCGAAGCTGTTGCCGTGGTCCAGGTGCAGGATGGTGGGAATTTCAGGGTAAATCTCGGTGGCCGCGATCATGATGTGGTACAGGAACCGGTCGTTGGCATAAGCCCGCGCCCCGCGGCTGGCCTGAATGATGACGGGCGACTTGGTCGCGCGCGCCGCCTCCATGATGGCCTGAATCTGTTCCAGGTTGTTGACGTTGAATGCGCCAACACCGTAACCGCCTTTGGCAGCCTCGTCGAGGACCTGCCGCATAGAAAGTAACATTCGGAATTTCTCCTTCCCGGAAGTGGACTCACCATCGTATCAAACGGGCCCGCCAATCCGGGAAACCAGCCGGAAATACGACCGCGCCCTGCCCACATCGCGCAGGATCTGCCGCTTGAGCGCGGCGGCGTCTTCGAATCGGCGCTCCTCGCGCAGGCGCTTCAGGAACTCGACGCGGATGGCGCGCGGGCTCGTCCCTGCGAGCGGATCGAGCAGGAACGTCTCGACGGTCACCGATTCGCCGCCGAAGGTCGGCCGCGTGCCGACGTTGGTGACCGACGTCCAGCGGCGCCCGGTTGCGGGATCGGTGGTGCGCGTGATGTAGACGCCGCGGGCGGGCAGAACCTCCGCCGCCGGGGCCAGGTTCAGCGTGGGCACGGTCTGCTTCGAGCCAATGCCCTGCCCCGCGACCACCTCTCCCGCCAGCGCGTATGGCCGCGCCAGCAGCCGCGCCGCCAGCGCCACGTCGCCCTCCTCGATCAGGCGGCGGACCTCGCTCGACGACACCACGCGCCCGCGCATGCGGATGGCCGGAACCGCCTCGACCAGGAAGCCCTCCCGCCTGCCCAGCTGCGCCAGCACGCGCGTGTCGCCGGCGTGCTCGTGACCGAACCGGAAGTTGTCGCCCACCAGGACCGCCCGCGCCTCCAGCCGCTCCACCACGATCTCCCGTACGAAACGCTCGGGCGTAAACCCGGCCAACTCGCTGGTGAACGGCAGAATCAGCACCTGCTCGATACCTTCCTCGCGCATGAGGCCGACGCGCTCTTCCGGCGTCGTGAGCAGCCGGGGCGCGCGCTCCGGCGCCACGACGCGGGCCGGATGAGGATCGAAGGTCAGCACCGAGGCTTTCCAACCGCGCTCGCGCGCCAGCGCCACGACGCGGCGCAGGATCGCGCGATGCCCGGCGTGAACGCCGTCGAAGTTGCCGATGGTGAGGGCCGAAGGGCCGAAGTGGTCCATGCTAGCCGGCCTCCACCTGGATCAGAAGGCCGTCATAAGCCAGGCGGACGTTCGGGGGCAGCGCCCGCTCGGTCTCGTCGTGGCCCAGATCGTGGCAGATGTGCGTCAGGAACGCTCGCCGCGGCTTCAGCTCCGCGACGTATTCGAGAGCGCGCGCGACCGTGGTGTGGGTGGGGTGCGGGCGGTGGCGCAGCGCATCGAGGAACAAGACGTCGAGCCCGCGCAGCGCTTCTAGCGACGCCTCCGGAATGGCGCTGTGGTCGGTGAGGTATGCGGCGGCGCCGAAGCGGTAGCCATATACGTCCAGGCTTCCGTGCTTCAACGGGATCGGCTGGAACGGCAGACCGAACACGTCGAAGGATTCGCCATCGAGCAGGTGCGTCTCCAGGTGCGGGACCGAGGACTCGTGGGCCTGCTCCTCAAACACGTACTCGAACACCCGCCGCACCGTCTCTAAGGTCTGCGCCGAGCCGTAGACGGGGATGCCGGTGCGCTGGTGGTAGTTGAACGGCCGCACGTCGTCGAGCCCCATGATGTGGTCGGCGTGCCCGTGGGTGAAGACCACGGCATCCAGCCGTTCGACGCCCGCGCGGAGCACCTGGGTGCGAAAGTCCGGCGTAGTGTCGATCACCACGTTGCGCCCGCCGTAGCTCACCAGCACCGAGGGACGCAGGCGCTTGTCGCGCGGGTCCGTCGAGCGGCACACGGCGCAGCCGCACCCGATGGTGGGCACGCCGACACTGGTGCCCGATCCCAGGACGGCGATCGTAAGCGTGCCGGGCTCCGGCATCACTTGATCTGAACCTGGCCGGCCGCCTGCACGTAGCGGAAGCGCAACTCCGTGAGCGAGTTCTCGAGATACCGCTGTTCCTCGATCTCAAGGTTGCCGCGAGTCTTCCCGGCCAGGATTCCCAGCAGGTCGATATAGTGTTGGGCGGCCGCGAGGTCGATCGGCGGCTTCTCGTCTTCGTCCAGGGGCACCAGGCCGAGGTGCATCTCGGCCTGGAAACGCAGGGAGAAAATCAGCTCGCCGAAACTCGCGGGCGGCAACTCGTGGCGCTCGGCGCTGGGCGTTTCCTGCTGCTCGGTGTGGGGGGTCTCTTCGCTCATCAATTCCTCATTTTAGCCGAGGGGCGGCCGGGGGGCTGGGCTCCGGACCCCGGCGAAATTGGCTTCGTTTTGTCAAACCGGTTCCCGGTTGGCGGACGCGCCTCCGCGTCCGGCGCCATCAGGCCAAGTTTATCGCGGGAGGCGCGGCGGCCGACGCGGCGGCAGGCGGAAGATATTGAGGCAACGAGAGAAAAGAAACGGCGAGGAACGTGAATGCGCGGCGGACTTAGGCCGCAGCGGCCGCGGCGTGACCATCCTCGACGCTTTGCGAACTCTCGTCTACGGCGTGAGAATCAACACCGCCTGCTAGCCGTCCTGAAGGAACTCGGCCACCCGAATTGCCTGGCCCCGAATCAGGCGTTCCGCCACAGCGGTGGGGTAATCGCACGCGCGCAGCCAGATGACCTTCGGCGGAGGGCCGAACGCGGTCGCCAGCTCGTAGAAGTCCGCGTCCGCCGTTACGATCGCAAAGCCGCCAGCCTTCGCGTACTCCCAGAGGCGCGTGTCCGGGGCCTGAAGCAGTCCCTCGGATGCGACGCGCGTCGAGCCGGGGAACAAGTCGGCCAAACGTTCAACCAGCCGGCGAGACAGGTTCTCGTCCAGGAGCAGTCTCACAGAGCGACCCGCCGGCCCGCGCGCGCAGCATACTCGAAGACCGCCCGGAAGTCGTCCTTCTCCAGTTCGGGGTAGTCGGCTATGATCTGTTCCTCGCTCATGCCGGCCGCGAGCCAGCCGAGCACGTCCCAGGCCGTGATTCTGAGACTCCGTATACAGGGCTGGCCGGAGCGCTTGCCGGGTTCAATGGTAATGCGGTTCTCGTCCATAGTTCCTGATGTTGATCTTACCGCTCGAAGAAGGGGAAAGTTCCAATTCCCCTGCCCCGCGGCAGCGCACGGGGTTGGGCACGGCGGAACATGGACGTTGGACTCGAGGCCGGCAGACGCCGATTTCGCCACCTTGCTAGAATCGGCCTAAAGGCGGCATCTCTGTGAACATCCGAAGTCTGCTGTGTTCCGCAGTCCTTTTCGGCGCGATCGCTTCGGCGGCCGGCCCCGGTTACCGCGTCATCGACAAGCTGCAACTGGGCGGCGAGGGCGGGTGGGATTACCTGACCGCGGACGGCGCCGCTCGCCGGCTCTATGTTTCGCGCGGATCGCACGTGATGGTGGTGGATCTCGAGACCGGCAAGCTCGCCGGCGATATCCCCAGCACGCTGGGCGTGCATGGAATCGCGCTCGCGCCGGAACTGGGCCGCGGCTTCACCAGCAACGGGCGCACGGACAACGTCACCATCTTCTCGCTCGACACGCTCAAGCCCATCGGTGAGGTCAAGACCGGGAAGAACCCGGATTGCATTCTCTATGATCCGGCCTCCGGCCGCGTCTTCACCTTCAATGGCCGCAGCGGCGACGCCACCGCCTTCAACGCCGCAACGGGCGTGGTGGATGGCACGATTCCGTTGGGGGGCAAGCCTGAGTTCGCCCGCAGCGACGAGGCCGGCAGGATCTACGTGAACATCGAAGACAAGAGCGAGCTGGTGGAAATCGACAGCCGCAAGCTCACCGTGCTGAGGCGGTTCCCGCTCGCACCCTGCGACGGGCCTTCCGGCCTGGCGCTGGACGCCGAGCATCACCACGCTTTCAGCGGCTGCCACAACAAGATCATGACGGTCCTCGATACGGTCTCCGGCCGGGTGATCGCCAGCGTGCCGATCGGGGCGGGCGTGGATGCGAACGGCTTCGATGCGGCGACGGGGCTCGCCTTCAGCTCCAATGGCGACGGCACTTTGACCGTGGCGCGGGAATCGTCGCCGGGCAAGTTCGAGGTAGCCGAAACCGTCGCCACCGAGCGCGGCGCGCGCACCATGGCCATCGATCCGAAGACGCACCGGATCTACCTGCCCACGGCGCGCTTCGGGCCGCCTGCCGAGCCGACTCAGGATCAGCCGCATCCGCGGCCCACTCTCATTCCGGATACCTTCACAATCGTGGTAGTGGGCACGAAGTGAGCGAGGGCGACAAGTTCACTCGCCTCACCGGGATCATGGCGCGCCTACGCGCTCCCGGAGGCTGCCCATGGGACCGCGAGCAGACGTTCGAGTCGATCAAGCCCTACCTGCTCGAGGAAACCTACGAGGTGCTCGACGCCATCGACGCGCGCGACTGGAGCGGCCTGAAGGAAGAGCTCGGCGACCTGATGCTCGAAGCCGTCTTCTTCGCGCAGATGGCCGCCGAAGCCGGCCACTTCCGGATCGAGGATTCGCTCGATGCGATCAACGAGAAGCTGGTGCGCCGCCATCCGCACGTTTTCGGCTCGGGCACGGCCAGCACGCCCGAGGAGGTCAAAGTCCGCTGGGACGAGATCAAGGCGGAGGAAAAGAGCGGCGTTGAGAAGGGCCTGCTCGAAGGAGTGCCGCGCGCGATGCCGGCGCTGGTCGAGGCGGCGCAGTTGACCTCCCGCGCTTCGGGCGTCGGTTTCGACTGGCCCACTGCGGAACAGGTCCTCGAGAAGCTGGATGAGGAGCTGGGCGAACTGGCCGAGGCGCGCGCCACCGGGGCGCCGCGCGAACGCCTGGAAGACGAGGTCGGCGACCTGCTGTTCGTCATCGTCAACCTGGCGCGGTTCCTCAAAGTGGACCCCGAGCAGGCGCTGCGGGGCACCAATCGCAAGTTCCGCGAGCGGTTCGGCTACGTCGAGAGCAAGCTGAAAGAGCGGGGCCGCACGCCGGCCTCTTCGACGCTCGAGGAAATGGGCGCTGTGGGAGGAATCGAAACGGTAGAGCCTCCGCCGATCGCGTCCTTCTCCAGCCTGCTGCGGGGCAACCGCAATTACCGCTATACGTGGATGGGGCAGGTGGTGAGCGAGATCGGCGACCACTTCAACAACGTGGCCGTCTTCGCACTGGCGCTGCACATCACGCACTCGGGCCTGGTGGTGAGCGGCATCATGCTGGCGCGCGCGGTGCCCGCCATTCTGGCCGGCCCCTTGGCAGGCGTGGTGCTCGACCGGCAGGACCGCAAGCGCGTGATGATTGCGAGCGACCTGGTGCGCGCCGTTTTGGCCGCCGGATTCATTCTCACGGTCAACCGCCCGAATCCCTGGCTGCTTTACGTGCTCAGCGGTTTGCTGATGTTCGCCTCACCGTTCTTCACCAGCGGCCGCGCTTCGATTCTGCCCACCATCGCCAGCCGCGAGGAGCTGCACACCGCCAACTCTGTGACGCAGACCACGCAGTGGAGCACGCTGGTGGTGGGCACTCTGCTCGCGGGCACCGCGGTGATGCAGTTCGGCTACCAGTGGGCCTTCGCGCTGAACTCGTTTTCGTTCCTGTTTTCGGCCGCCTCGATTTCGAGGCTGCGCTCGCCAGCCGGCTCGTTCCGCGCCCCACGAACCTCCCTCACCGAGGCCGAGGTGGTGCGGCCGTGGCATGAATACGCCGAGGGTTTGCGCTATATGCGCTCGACGCCGCTGATTCTGGGGATCGCGGTGATCAGCATCGGATGGGCCAGCGGGGGCGGCGCGGCGCAGATCCTATTCAGCCTCTTCGGCGAGCTGGTGTTCCACAAGGGCGCGGCCGGCATCGGACAGATCTGGGCCTCGGCCGGCGTCGGGCTGCTGGCGGGCGGCGCTTTCGGCCATTGGTTCGGCAAGCGCGCGAGCTTCCGCGCCTACAAGCGCGCCATCGCCATCTGCTTCGTGATCCACGGCGGCGCGTACGTGATCTTCAGCCAGATGACGCACTACTGGCTGGCGCTGGTTTTCATCGCGGTTTCGCGCGCGGGCGTGGCCGTGAGCTCGGTGCTCAACATGACGCAGCTTCTGCGCACCGTCCCCAACGAGTATCGCGGCCGCGTGTTCGCCACCAACGAGTCGCTGACCTGGGCGGTGATGATGCTCTCGATGACCGCGGCCGGGGTGGCGTCGCAATCGGTGAGCCCGCGCACGATCGGCTTGTGGTCCGGCGTGCTGAGCTCGTCCACCGCACTGGCCTGGGGCTTCCTCAACCTCACCGGCCGCCTTCCCGAGCCGCGGCACGAGGGCGTGGAGCCCGAGGAGGTAGAAGTGCACGGGGAGCCTACGGTGTAGGGCAATTGAGATTTCAGGGCTGCTTATCCTTATTGCTCAACGAGTTGCGTTAAGCTGGCGGCGGCGTGTAGAATACCCCCCATGGTTAAACTTCGAATCGTCGCTACCGTTTTCGGCGCTTTGCTCCTGGTCGGAGCGGGCGCCATCGCGCAGAAACCGGCGGAGAACGTTTCGCCCGGCCGCCACCCGAATCTGGCTGCCGCGCAGCGACTGAGCCACCAGGCCTGGCAGAAGGTTCTGGACGCGCAACAAGCCAATGAGTGGGACATGAATGGCCACGCTCAAAAGGCCAAGGATCTGCTGGACCAGGCGAACCAGCAGTTGAAACTCGCGGCCCAGGCGGCAAACCGCAACGCGCATTAGCCTCCTTTTCCCAGGTTAGTCTCGGCGCTTCAGCGGGCGTAGAGTGCGCCCCAGGTGCACTTGCGGCCACCCGTCCGGATGCGCTCTGATGGTGCCCATGCGACCGTTTCGATTCCTGACGCTGCTTCTGGCTGCCACCGCCTGCGTGGGCGCGGCCAGCAGCCCCGCCTACTTCGCCTACATCGGCACCTACACCGGCCACGGAAGCCAGGGCATCTACGTCTACCGTTTCGAGCCGATTACCGGCGAGGTGACCAGCATCGGCCTCGCAGCGCAGACCGAGAACCCTTCCTTCCTGGCCGCCAGCCCGCACGGCACGAACCTTTATGCAGTCAATGAAAACACCGTCGGCTCCGTCAGCGCGTTTCGTATCAACCGCAGAACCGGGGGGCTCACGCCGCTCAACCGCGTCTCGTCCCGCGGCGCGTCGCCTTGCGCGCTGGCGGTCAATCACGCCGGCACGTTCGTCCTGGTGGCGAATTATGGCAGCGGGAGCGTCGCCCTCTTGCCCATCGAGGCAGACGGCAGCCTGGCCCAGCGCTCGTTCTTCGCCCAGCATACAGGATCGGGCACGGACCGCTCGCGTCAGCAGGGACCGCATGCGCACTCGGCCTCCTTCTCGCCGGATGACCGCTTTGCTCTGTCCGCCGATCTCGGCGTGGACCTGATCTACGTCTACCGCCTGGGCGCTGCGCGCGGCCCGCTCTCCATGGCCGGATCCATCGGCGTGCTGCCAGGATCGGGCCCGCGCCACCTGGCATTCGATCCCGACGGCAAATTCGTCTATGCGATCAACGAACTGTCGGCGACCGTCACTGCGTTCGCGTGGAATGATGGCGTGCTCAGAGATATCGGCACCGTTCCCGCGCTGCCCCAGGACTACCAGGGTCCCAAGAGCGGCGCCGAGATCGAGGTGCATCCGAACGGCAGGTTCCTCTATGCTTCGAACCGCGGCGAGGCGAACGACATCGCGATCTTCAATATCGACGCGCTGACCGGCAGGCTTACGCCGGCTGGACATACCGCGAGCGGCGGCCGCACGCCCCGCAGCTTCCGCATCGACCCGACGGGTCAGTACCTTTTCGTCGCCAACCAGGATTCGAACAACGTCGTGGTGTTTCGGATCGACCCTCTAAACGGCCGGCTGACACCGACCGGCAGGACCATCGAAGTCACCGCGCCCGTCGCGGTGCAGTTTGTCGCTGCAGAGTAATTCGCAGGCGGAAACGACCGCGACACACGCACGCCCGCACGCCGCGCGATAATATCTGCAGGATGTTCCGCGCGATTAAGGAGCAGGTCGATACTATTTTCCGGGAAGATCCCGCCGCCCAGAGTGTGATCGAGATCTTCTTCTGTTACCCCGGATTCCACGCCATCCTGCTCCATCGTCTGGCGCACCGGCTGTACCAGGCGCACTTCAGAACCGTAGCGCGCATGGTTTCGCAATTCAGCCGGGCGCTGACCGGCATCGAGATCCACCCGGGCGCCACCATCGGCCGCCGCTTCTTCATCGACCACGGGATGGGCGTGGTCATCGGCGAGACCGCCGAGATCGGCGACGACGTGCTGCTTTACCAGGGCGTCACCCTGGGCGGGACCGGCAAGGAGAAGGGCAAGCGCCACCCCACCATCGGAAACCACGTCGTCATCGGCACGGGCGCCAAGGTGCTCGGCAACATCCGCATCGGCGACCACGTCAAGATCGGCGCCGGCTCGGTGGTGGTGCACCCCGCGCCGGACCACTCGACCGTGGTGGGCGTGCCCGGTCGCGTGGTGCGCGTGGGCGGCGTCGAGGTCGACGGCGAGCTCGATCACGGCTGGCTCCCCGACCCCGAGGCCCAGGCCATCGAGGACCTCAGCGCGCGCGTCGAACAACTCGAAGCCATGGTCCGCCAACTGTCCGGGGAGAAGACCGGCGCGACCGCCGAACGCGACGCCGGCCGTTCGTAGACGGGTAGGCAAGGGTGTCCCGCCGCGTAACCGCTCCCTCACGGTCGCGGTTCGGTGCTATGGTGCGTGCCCTGCACCGAACCGCGCGCGTGAGCAAGCGGTTGCCGTCCCCGCCGGAGCCTATGAGAAGATCGGGCTAGTGGAGGACTCGATGCGAGCTTGCTTCCTGCTGTGCGTGGCGATGTCCCTGTCGGCCCAGGCGCCGCCCGCGACGCCAACGGACAATGTCACCGAGGAGATTCACGGCGTCCGGATCGCCGACCCCTACCGTTGGCTCGAGGACCAGACCAGCCCGAAGACGCGCGCCTGGATCGAGAAGCAGAACGCCTACACGCGCTCCCTGCTCGACAAGATTCCCGAGCGCGAAGCGATCCGCAAGCGCCTCGGCGAGCTGATGCGCTTCGACGACACCGGGACGCCCGTGCCGGCGGCCGGCCGCTATTTCTTTCTGCGGCGCGCGGCGGACCAGGAGCAGGCCACGCTATACGTGCGCGACGGCGGCAAGGACCGCGTTCTGGCCGCGCCCGCCGACCGCAACAGCTCGCTCGAGCTGATGGACGTCACCCCGGACGGGAAGCTGGTCGCCTACGGGCAGCGGCAAGGCGGCCAGGATGAGGTTGCCGTCACGCTGCTCGACGTCGATTCCGGCAAGGAGCTGTCGGACAAGCTGCCGCGCGGGCGCTATTCCGTGGCGCTGCGGCCCGATCGCAAGGGCTTCTTCTACAGCCGGCACACCGACACAGACCGCGTATTCTACCATCCCCTCGGCGCCGATCCAGCCCAGGACCGCCAGATCTTCGGCCAGGGCTACAGCGCCGAGTACTTCCTCACGCCCGCGGTTTCCGAGGATGGCCGTTACCTGACCATTCATGTCGAACACGGGAGCGCCGCCGACGAAGGCGAGATCCACGTTCAGGACCTGGCCGCGGGCGGCCCCATCCAGCCGGTAATCCGGGGAATCCCGGCGCGCTTTTTCGGCGAAGTCGCGGGCGGCACGTTGTTCGTCCAGACGAATTGGAAAGCGCCGAATGGGCGCATGCTCGCCATCGACTTGCAGAACACCGCGCCGGAGCGGTGGAGGGAAATCGTGCCCGCCGGCCCGGATGCCATCGAGGGTTTCAGCCTGGCGGCCGGCAAGGTATTCGTCACCTACGTGCACAACGTGTCGTCCCTGACGCACATCTTCAGCACCGACGGGAAACGGTTGGGCCATCTCCCGCTGCCGGCTCCGATCGGGACCGCAGGCGGCCTATCCGGATTGTGGGGCGGCAAGGAAGCGTTCTTCCGATTCGAGTCGTTCCAAACGCCGCCCTCGGTGTGGCGCTACGACCCGGTGGCCGGAACCATCACGCCCTGGGCCGAGCCCGAGGTGCCGCTGGACGCCAGCCGGCTCGAGCTCAAGCAGGTGTGGTACGCGTCGAAAGACGGCACCAAGGTCCCCATGTTTCTCCTGCACCGGAAGGGGATGAAGCTCGATGGCTCGAACCCGGTGTTCCTCACCGGCTACGGCGGCTTCACCATCAGCATGACGCCCAGCTATAGCGCGCCGGCGGCCTTGTGGGCGGAGCGCGGAGGAGTGTTCGCGGTACCGTCGCTGCGCGGCGGCGGCGAGTTCGGAGAGAAGTGGCACCTGGCCGGCATGCGCGCCAACAAGCAGAACGTCTTCGACGATTTCATCGCCGCGGCGGAGTGGCTCATCCAAAACGGCTATACCAGCCCGGCCAAGCTCGGCATCGCGGGCGGCTCGAACGGCGGTCTGTTGGTGGGCGCGGCCCTGACCCAGCAGCCGGGCCTGTTCCGCGCAGTGGTCTGCACCTATCCGCTGCTCGATATGCTGCGCTACGACCAGTTCCTGGTGGCCAAGTGGTGGGTGCCCGAATACGGCTCCGCCAGCGACGCCGAGCAGTTCAAGTGGCTCTACGCCTACTCGCCGTATCAGCACGTGAAGGCGGGCGTGAAGTACCCGGCGGTGCTGTTTGCGACCGGCGATTCCGACACGCGGGTGGCGCCGCTCCATGCGCGCAAGATGACGGCGCTGATGCAGGCCTCCACGGCCTCGGGCTTGCCGGTCCTGCTGCGCTACGACACCCGCGCCGGCCATTCGCGCGGCGAGGCGCTGAGCGCGCAGATCGAGGAGCGCGCCGACACGCTCTCGTTCCTGTGGTGGCAGGTCGCCGGGACAAGCTGAAGCTTGTCCTACAGCGCCGCTTCGCCGCGGTCGTCGTTGCGGATGCGGATGGCTTCCGCGATCTCGGAGACGAAGATCTTCCCGTCGCCGATGGCGCCCGTGCGCGCGGCTTCGGTCAGCGTGCGGATCACTTCGTCCCTGCGTCCGGCGGGAACCACCATTTCGAGCTTGACCTTGGGCAGCAGGTCCACGTTGTACTCGCGGCCGCGGTAAACCTCCGTATGGCCTTTCTGCCGGCCATGGCCGCGCACCTCGAGGACCGTGATGCCATCGATGCCGCCGGCTTTCAAGGCGTCCATGACGGCGTCCAGTTTGAAGGGCTGAATGATCGCTTCGATTTTGAACATGGGGCTACGCCTCGAAATTGTACCCTTCTTCGCCGTGCAGTGTCAGGTCCATGCCGGCGTCCTCTTCGCGCTCCGCGATGCGCAGCGGCGTGATCAGCGAGGTCAGCTTGAGCGCGACCAGCGTGCCCACCACCGCCAGGCCAATTCCGATGCCCGCGCCGATGAGCTGGTTGACCACCTGCATCGGGTTGCCGTCGATCCAGCCCAGCGGCGCGGCCTGCCCGTTGGCCAGCTTCAGCGCCGAGTTCACGGCCCTGGTCGCAAAGACCCCGGTCAGCGTGCAGCCCATCAGACCGCCGACGCCGTGGACTCCGAAGACATCCAGCGAATCGTCGTAGCGGAACTTCTCCTTGACCACGGAGACCATGAGGAAGCAACCGGCCCCCGCCACCAGGCCGATGAGGATGGCGCTGAACGGCTGCACGAAGCCCGCTCCCTGCGTGACCGTTGCCAGGCCCGCCACGGCGCCCGAAATGGCGCCCAGCGCGCTGGCTTTCCCGTTGCGGATTCTCTCCGCGGCCATCCAGGAAACGGCCCCGGCGGCGGAGGCGAAGTGCGTCGCCACGAACGCGCTGGTCGCGAGCGAGGACGCCGCCAGCGCGCTGCCCGCGTTGAATCCGAACCAGCCCACCCACAGCAGGCACGCGCCGATGAAGCTGAGCACCAGGCTGTGCGGCATCATCTTCTCGTGCGGGTAGCCCTGGCGTTTGCCGATGTAGAGCGCGGTCACCAGCGCCGAGAATCCCGAGCTGATGTGCACAACGGTGCCGCCTGCGAAGTCGAAAACCGGGAACCTGCCGCCGAGAAACGCGTTGAGGAAGCCGCCCTGGCCCCACACCATGTGCGCGATCGGGAAGTAGACCAGGAACATCCACAGCACGGAGAAGATCAGCATGGCGTTGAAGCGCACCCGTTCGGCGAATGCGCCCGCGATGAGGGCGGGCGTGATGATGGCGAACATCATCTGGTACACCATGAAGGTCTGGTGCGGGATGGTGGGCGCATAGATGGGATTCGGCTCGGCGCCGAAGCCGTGCAGGAAGAGGTAGCGGAGATCTCCGATGAAGGGGTTGCCGCCGCCAAATACCAGGCTATAGCCGCAGACGGCCCACAGCAGCGTGACGACGGCCATCATGCCGAAGCTCTGCATCATGGTGCCGAGCACGTTCCGCTTCCGCACCAGGCCGCAGTAGAACAGCGCCAGGCCCGGCCCGGTCATCATCAGCACCAGCGCGGAGCTGATCAGCATCCAGGCGTTGTCGCCGGCCGACTGGGACGACTTCACGGCCGCTTTCAGGGCGGCCATTTCGGCTCCGGCCCCGGAGGCCGTTTGAGCCCAGACAGAAGAGCACAATAAAAGCACACTTACAACGATACGGAGAAGCAACGTGGTCTCCCTTACAGACGGGGTATTGGCTCGCGGACAGGGCGAGTCCTCAAACACAGTAAAGGAGAAGCGCCCGCCCGCGCCACAAGAAAATTTGGATGGGGGCGATAGAAAGTTTTGATGGAGATGGCCGTCGGGCCCCGCAGCGGCGCAGGGGCGCTCTACTTGCCAGGGATCTTGTGCCCCGCCGCCTGTAGCCGACGGAGCAGGAGCGACGCGAGGGCCAAATGATCGAGGCACTCATCTGGAGAGTCGTGCACTGCGTACTCGTGCCCCCGTGGGTTTCGGATGGCCATCATCGAACCGGCAAACAGGAACTGGAACCCCTTCTGTTCATCCTTCTCGGATGCCGTCCCACAAGGGTTGAGCTTAAGAAGCGGAAACGTCTCGGAGAACACCGCCATCATGAGCTTGAATCCGCTCTCAGCGTGGGCCGCCAAGCGCGCAACCTCCTTGTCGACAAACTTGAACGCCTCGAACGTGGCCTGCGGATAGTGGCCGTCGTCGAACAGTTCCCTCACGGCGATCGGGAGAGCAGGGTGAATGTTCCTGATCTCAAACGGATGCTCCGCCGAAGTGCGCTGTTCTTCAACGTAGCCAAGGTGGCCTAACGACCTGACGATCCGCTCGAATGCTCCCAGCGAGTCATCCATTTAGAAGATTCTCACGGATGCTCTTGAATATCTTGTCGTAAGTATCCTGGTCCCCGTTTGCCGGGAGGTTGACCTCGATGCGTACTGTCAGTCCGACACTGTCCCCGCGGGCCTTGGGTGAACCATTCAGGGTCTTGCGTGGCGGTTCTGTCAGCTTTTCGATGGCCTTTGGCTTTGCCTTTCCGCTCGGAGCGGGTTTGGCCTTCATCCTTTGGGCCCCCGCTGGAGCCGCCGCGTGGCCGGCGTACGCGGCGAGAGCCTTAAAGGTGCCGGTTTGACGCGTGCCGACCAGTTCGGAGGACTGGTCAGTCTGGCGGAAGTACGTTATTAGCTTCCCGCTGTCCAAGGTCCAGGCATCTTCGCCGTGCAGCTTGAAGAGATCCGCATAGGCCGACTTCACGAGCTCGGAAAACTCCTTCTCGAAGGAACTCGCGTCGTGAAGCGTAAAGACCCGTTGGCCCTTTTCGGTCCGAGCGCCCGTCTCATCGATCAACTTGATGAATCGCACTATGTTGAGGATGTAGCTCTCGTTCTTGGGCGCGAAACCTAACTTTCTCAACACTCCGGCATCAAGATTTGTCGGGAATGACTTCTTGAGATGATCCAGTACCTGGACCAACGCCCCGCTGCCGCCCACATATGGATGCTTGTCCGCCACGGCTTACCTCCAACTGACAAGTGCACGCCCTTTTCGAAACATTTGGGAGCACTAATGATCTCGTATCGCAGGGATGGCTGGGGCGAATCAGCGCTCGGTTGGATCAACCAGCGACGGGCGGCGAGCCTCAGCGCGGCTCCCCGAACGCATATCGAAACCCATTCTCCACAATAGCCCTCAATTCCGCGTCCGTGAAGCCGAATTCCTGCGCCGCCAGGTCGTATTCCCGCGTGAGGGTGGTGTGGAACATGGCCGGGTCGTCGCTCGCCAGAACGATCGGGACGCCCGCGTCGTAGATGCGCCGCACCGGATGCTCGCTCAGGCTCGCGACCACGCGCGTCGCCACGTTGCTCGAGATACAGATCTCGAGCGGGATGTCGCGCTCGCGCAGGTACTCGAGCAGCTTCGGGTCGTCGGCCGCGCGGATGCCGTGGCCGATCCGTTGGGCGCCGAGCCGCAACGCGCCCCATACCGATTCCGCTCCGGCGCTCTCGCCCGCGTGGACCGTGAGGTGCAGCCCGGCATCGAGCGCAAAGCGGAACACTTCGCCGAACCACTCCACCGGCCCCGCGACCTCGTCCCCTCCGATCCCGAAGGCGATCGTGCCGCGGTCCACGCGCGCGGCCGCCAGGCGCACCACCGCCCAAGTGTGTTCGACCCCCCACTGCCGCGTCGCGTCCAGAATCCACCGGACTTGGACCGGCGACGCCTCCGCTACCGCCTGCAAGGCGTCGTAGATCGGCGCGAACTCCTGGCCGCGCCACAGCACCAGACCGGCCGAGAGGGTGATTTCGGCGTAGCGCACGTTCTCGCTCTCGAGGCGCGCCAGCGTCCGGCGGGCGATAAGCGCATAATCCTCGGGCTTGTTCAGGTGCTGGATGAGCCACTTGTAGCTCTGAATGAAGCCGGCGAAATCGGCGTACTCATAGCGCGCGCGGACCTCTTCGAGTGTGAGCGAGGGGTCGAGCTCGCACAGAGTCTCCGGTTCTACCGAACCCTCCAGGTGCAGGTGCAGCTCCGTCTTCGGCAGGTCGCGATAGGAATTTGGCATCCTGCAATAATGATAGCGATGCGCGCCGCGCGGCAACGGCGGCGCGCGCCACACGGAGGGCGATGACTCGCGCAGAGATCGAAGCGATTGTGAGCGGCTCCCACAGCGATGCCTTCAGCATCCTGGGCCCGCACCCCGTACCGCGCCGGAAGACGGCGTTCTGGGAGGTGCGCGCGTTTCTGCCCCAGGCGGCCGAGGCCGAGGTGGTTCTGGACGACCGCGCCTGTCCCATGAAGAAGGTGAACCCCGCGGGCCTCTTTTTCGCAGCCCTCGGCGGCGAGCTCAGACCCTACCGGCTGCGGCTGAAGACGCCCGAAGGCGAAAGCTCCGAGATCGACGATCCCTACCGCTTCCCGCTGCTGCTCACGGATTTCGAGCTGCACCTGTTCGGCGAGGGAACCAATTACGAGACCCAGCGCAGCCTGGGCGCGCACCCGATGGTGGTCGAGGGTGTAGCCGGCGTGCGCTTCGCGGTCTGGGCACCCAACGCCGAGGTCGTCACCCTGACCGGCGATTTCAACCAGTGGGACACCCGCCGCCACCCTATGCGGCTGCGCAGCGCCGGCGTCTGGGAGATCTTCATTCCCGGCCTCGGCCAGGGCGCCACGTACAAGTATTTCGTTCGCTCCCGCTTCGCCGGCTACCAGCAGTTGAAGGCCGACCCCTACGCCTTCTGCTCGGAAACGCCGCCCAAATCCGCCTCCGTGGTCTGGAGCCTGGACAACTACACGTGGAACGACTCGGGCTGGATGGAAGCGCGCGCCGGCGTCGACCTGCTCAAGAAGCCCGTCTCCGTCTACGAAGTGCACCTGGAGTCCTGGCTGCGCGGCCCCAACAACGACCTGCTCACCTACCGCGAGCTGGCCAAGAGCCTGGTGGAATACGCGAGCCAGATGCACTACACCCACATCGAGCTGCTGCCCATCATGGAGTATCCGTTCTCGGGCTCCTGGGGCTACCAGGTCATCGCGTATTTCGCCCCCACCACGCGCTTCGGCACGCCGGACGACTTCAAGTATTTCGTCGATTGCTGCCACCAGGCCGGGATCGGCATCATCGTCGACTGGGTTCCCGCACACTTTCCCAAGGACGCGCACGGCTTGGCGTATTTCGATGGCACCGCCCTCTACGAGCACGCCGACCCTCGCAAGGGCGAGCAGCGCGAATGGGGCACGCTCGTTTTCAACTACGGCCGCAACGAGGTGCGCGCCTTCCTGATCTCGAACGCGCTTTTCTGGCTGAAGGAGTACCACATCGACGGCCTGCGCGTGGATGCCGTGGCCTCCATGCTGTATCTGGATTACTCGCGCAAGCCCGGCGAATGGATCCCCAATCAATTCGGCGGGCGCGAGAATCTGGAGGCCATCGACCTGCTGCGCCGCTTCAACGAGCTGGCGCACCAGGTTCCGGGCGCCTTCACCGCGGCCGAGGAATCGACCGCCTGGCCGGGCGTTTCCAAGCCCGTTTTTCTGGGCGGCCTGGGCTTCACCATGAAGTGGAACATGGGCTGGATGCACGACATGCTGGACTACTTCTCCAAGGAGCCCGTGCACCGCAAGTTCCACCATCACGACATCACCTTCAGCATGTTGTATGCGTTTCACGAGAACTTCGTGCTGCCCATTTCGCACGACGAAGTGGTCCACGGAAAGCGCTCCCTCATCGACAAGATGCCGGGCGACGAGTGGCAGCGGTTCGCCAACGTGCGCGCGTTCCTGGCCTACATGTTCGGCCACCCGGGCAAGAAGCTGCTGTTCATGGGGTCGGAGATCGGCCAGTACGAGGAGTGGAACTACGCCACCGGCATCCGCTGGGAGCTGCTCCAATACGACTACCACCGCAAGCTGCAAACGCTGGCGCGCGAGCTGAACCGGCTCTACCGCGCCGAGCCCTCCATGCACGAAGTGGATTTCCACTGGAGCGGCTTCGAATGGGTGGATTTCCACGACGTGGATCATTCGATCATCGCTTTTCTGCGGCGCGCCGAAAACCCCGACGATTTTCTGCTGTTCTGCTGCAACTTCACGCCGGTGCCGCACCAGGGCTACCGTTTCGGCGTGCCGGCTGCGGGCTTCTACGCCGAGGTGTTCAACACCGACGCCGGGATGTTCGGCGGCAGCAACATCGGCAACGGTGCGGGAGTGGCCTCCGAGCCGGTCAACTCGCACAACCACGACCACAGCATCCGGGCGATCCTGCCGCCTCTGGCGGTGGTGGTGTTCAAGAAGCGCTGAAGGCATCATGGCAGACACGGATCAACAGCAATTCGCGGCGGACTTCTTGAAGGCGGTCGATGAATTCAACCAGCGCGCGCTGGCGCTGGGCTTCGACGACATCGACAAGTATTACTGGTATCACACCATCGACCTGCCTCACGGGCTGGTAACGCCGGGGCTTTACGATTTTCGCGGCACGGTCCCGGCTTTTCAGTTTCCCGAGGACATGCGCGGCACGACCGTTCTCGATGTCGGCTCCGCCACGGGTTTCTTCTCCTTCGAGTTCGCGCGGCGCGGTGCCGAAGTAGTCTCGGTGGAACTGCCTTCGCTCCAGGCGCTCGATCGTTTTCCGGGGCAGAGCAGCGAGCAAGCCATCGGGAAGATCGGACAGATGATCGCCCCCCGGAACGTGGTCACGCTCGACGGGTACGTCAAACCGTACACGGCTGAGGAGCTGTATTTCTACCTGCTCAAGGGTCCGTTCGACTTCTGCAAGCGCCTGCTCGGCTCGAAGGTCGAGCGCCGCTATGCCAGCGTTTACGACCTCTCGCCCGCGACGCTCGGCGTTTCGGGTTTCGACTATGTGTTCCTGGGCGACATACTCCTGCACACCCTGAACCCGCTCCAGGCGCTGGCCGCGGCGGCGGCGCTGTGCCGAAACACACTGATTCTCTCGCAGGTCATGCCCGAGGCCGCCGATGGGAAGCCGGCGATGCTTTACGTCGGCGGGGACGAGCCGGCCTCGGACGAGGTCTCCTGGTGGTGGCCCAACCAACCCTGTCTGGTGCAGTTGCTGAAGAAGCTGGGCTTTCGAGAAGTGGCCGAGGTGGGCGCCAATTCAGGCCGCCTGCGCCCTTCCGGCTTCGCTTTCGAACGCCCGGTTCTGCACGCGGTGAGATAGGGGCATGTCGCAGAACTACGACGCCGTCATCGCCGGGGCTGGACACAACGGCCTGGTGTGCGGCGCGTACCTGGCGCGGGCGGGCCGCAAGGTGCTGGTCCTCGAGCGGCGCGAGTTCGTGGGCGGCTGCGCCGTCACCGAAGAGGTATGGCCCGGCTACCGAGTCTCCACCGCGGCCTACCTGGTCAGCCTCATGCAGGAGCGCATCGTCCGCGAACTGGATCTGCCGCGCTACGGCTACCAGGTGGACGCCAAGGATCCTGCCTTCTTCTCCGCCTTTCCCGACGGCCGCCACTTTTTCATGTGGCAAGATCGCGCAAAAACGCTCGAGGAGATCCGCAAGTTCTCGGCTCGCGACGCCGAAGCCTACCCCGCCTACGAGGACCACATCGAGCGGCTGGCGCAAGTGGTCGAGGTCCTGCTCCTCACCACGCCGCCGCCGTTCCCGCCCGCCGGGGCCTTCGATCTGATCGAATATGTCAAGCTGGCGGCGCGGCTCTACCGCCTGGCGCGCCGCGACCTGGTCGCACTGGTCAAGATCTTCACGCAGAGCGCCGCCGATTTCCTCGACGAGTGGTTCGAGTCGGATGAGCTGAAGGTGACGCTCGCTACCGACGGCGTCATCGGCGCTAACGGAGGGCCGCGCTCGCCCGGAACCGCCTACATCCTCCTGCACCACTGCATGGGCGGCGTGGCCGGCCACCGCGGCCTGTGGGGATTCGTGCGCGGCGGAATGGGCGCGGTCAGCGAAGCCATCGCCGCGGCGGCGCGCGCAGCAAGCGCCGAGATCCGCACCAACACCGCGATCGAGAAGATCGAGATACGCGACGGCCGGGCGCGCGGCGTCGTGCTCGCAGGCGGCGAGCGAATCGAGGCCTCGGTGGTGATTTCGAATCTCGACCCGCACCGCACTTTCCTGGGCCTGGTGGGAGAGTCCGAGCTCGATCCGGATTTCGTCAGAGCCATCCGCCACTACCGCTCCGAAGGTACCTCGCTGAAGATGAACCTGGCCCTCTCCGGCCTGCCGGAGTTCCGAGCGCTCGCCGGCGCGCCGGGGCCGCAGCATCGCGCCACCATGCACATCTGCCCGTCGATCGAGTACGTCGAGCGCGCCTGGGACGACGCCAAGTACGGCCGGCCTTCTGAGCGCCCGCTGCTCGAACTCACCCTTCCGACGATGTACGACCCGTCGCTCGCCCCACCCGGCAGGCACATCCTGGGCGTGTTCCTCCAATACGCGCCCTACACGCTGCGCGAGAGCAGTTGGGACGAGCTGAGGGAGCTCTACGGGCGGCGCGTGCTCGATCTGATCGCCGAGTACGCGCCCAACATCCACTCGATCGTGGACCAAGTGCAGGTGCTGACGCCGCTCGATCTCGAACGCCGCTTCGGACTGACCGGCGGCAACATCTTCCACGGCGAAATGAGCCTGGACCAGATGTTCGTCATGCGGCCGGTGGCGGGCTGGGCCCGCTACCGCACGCCCATCCGCGGCCTGTATCTGTGCGGCTCCGGCACGCACCCCGGCGGCGGCGTCATGGGCGCGCCGGGCTATAACGCCGCGCGCGAAATCCTGAGAGCTTAGCCAAAGATCGCGGCCCAGGCGACCTTCCCAACCACCACCACACCCCATGGTATGAGCACGCCCGTGAGCGCGGTCGTCCAGCGTTTCCTAGTGACGGCCGCCATGCCGGTCGCGAGAAGCAGGATGATCCAGAAGGAAAACACGTCGATGCTGGTGCCGAGGCTGACCAGCCAGGCCGGCACGGCGTGCGGGTCCAGGTAGAAGCCCAGGTTGTAGCCCGCCGGATTCTTCAAGTCGAAATCCGTCGGGTCCTTGAGGAACATCACCAGCACCCCCCCGGCCAGAGCCAGCACGCCCGGCAGAGACGCATAGGCCGCCACCGCGAGCGCCTGCGGGAACTTCACCACGGCGCCCAGCATGTTGGTGAAGATGAACATCAGTACGCCCGCCGTCACGAGCATGACGACCGGCTGGGCTGCGACGGCAATGAACGTCCCGATCGGGGCTCCGAATTTGACCTGCATCTCGAGCGCACGTTCGCGGTCCTCGGGGGACATGCTTTGCCCTTTGGGCGAACTTTCGAGCTGTTGCCGCATAAAGCGCTCCCAGCCGACATGGCTCGAGAAGGCCAGCATGTGAGCCAAGAAGCACACCGTGACCAGGACCATCGGGACCCACCAGCGCGGGCGCGCGGCGATATCCGCGAAGGCCGGCTTGGGGTCGACGAATACGTTGACGAGGCGGCCCGCCTCACTCATGGGCGGCGCCGGAGCTTGGGCGCCGGCATCTGGGCTAGTAGACATAGATGGGAGCCATTATACGCGGATGCCGCGCGCCATAGGGCGAGCTTTCCCTTCGGTCGGCTCGACCGCGTGGGGCAGGCGGAAACGCACCTCGCGGCGATCCAAATACTTGTAACTTCCGAAACGATTGGAGCGTCGCAACTTGGGGACGACCCCGGCTCCGGGGATCGCTATGCCTATGAGAAACTGGAATCCGAAATGCGAGTGATATACTGAAGTCGTCGCAGCCTTACGGGAAGGGGAGAGCCAGTGATGGTTGCGCATCGGCCCTTGAAGTACGGTAGTGTCGTCATTTTTGCCGCGCTAGCAGTCGCAGGCGCATGCCTCGCCAGCGACGAGAGGAGCGGTTCGCAAACTCCCCCGGAACCCACGGTGTCGATCCAACCGCGGACGAAGGCGTTGGTGCCCGCCGCCAGCCCCGACGTCCCGCGCTCACGCAGCATCCGTGTGGACACGACCCTGGTGCCGATCCCGGTGACCGTGACGGACCCGCTGAACCGGTTCGTGACGGGGCTGGAGATCAAGCACTTCCGCCTCTTCGAGGATAAGGTGGAACAGAAGATCTCCTACCTGTCGAGCGAGGACGCTCCGATCTCGATTGGACTGGTGTTCGACCACAGCGGCAGCATGGGAGCGAAGCTCCAGAAGTCGCGCGAGGCGGTGGCGCAGCTTCTGAAAACGGCGAATCCGGACGACGAGTTCTTTCTGGTTCAGTTTAACGACCGGCCCGAGCTGGCGGTGGCCTTCACCCACAATGCGGACGAGATACAGAACCGGCTGACCTTCATCGAATCCAAGGGCCGCACGGCGCTGCTCGACAGCGTGTACCTGGCCATCAGCCAGATGAAGAAAGCTCACAACCCGCGCAAGGCCCTGGTGGTGATTTCCGACGGCGGCGACAACAGCAGCCGGTACACAGAAACCGAAATCAAGAACCTGGTGCGCGAAGCGGATGTGCAGATTTACGCGATCGGTATCTTTGAGCCGCTGATGTCCCGCGGCCGGTCGGCCGAAGAGCTGGCCGGGCCCAGCCTGCTGAGCGAGATCGCCGAGCAGACGGGCGGGCGGCATTTTCCGGTGGAGAATCTGGCGGAGCTGCCGGATGTAGCGGAGCGGATCGGGTACGAGCTCCACAACCAGTACGTGCTGTTCTATTCCCCTATTAACGCCACTAAGGACGGGAAGTACCGCCATGTTCAGGTGAAGCTGGTGCAACCCAAGGGGCTGCCGCCGCTCCGGGCCTTCTGGCGTCTCGGTTATTATGCACCCGCGCAGTAGCTGCTTTGCCCTCTTCCTGATGGCCGCGCTAGCGGCTCCCGTCCGCCCGCAGGAGCAGAGCGGCGCCACGTTCACCGCGGACACGCGCCTGGTGGTGCTGCACGCCACGGTAGTGGACAAGAGCGGCAAGCTGGTCACCAACCTGCCGAGCACGGCGTTCCACGTTTTTGAGGACGGCGCCGAGCAGCGGGTGAAGCTGTTCCGGCGCGAGGACGTCCCGGTCTCGATGGGCATCGTGATCGACAACAGCGGGAGTATGCGCGAGAAGCGGAAGAAAGTCGAGGACGCGGCCCTGGCTCTGGTCAAGGCGTCCAACCCGCAGGACGAAGTCTTCATCGTGAATTTCAACGACGAGGCGTACCTCGACGTGCCGATGACCAACGACATCAAGAAGCTCGAGGACGGCGTGGCGCGCATCGATTCCCGTGGCGGCACAGCCATGCGGGATGCGATCGACCTGTCGATGGAGTACCTCAAGTCCAAGGCCAGTCGCGACAAGAAGGTGATCGTGGTGGTCACCGACGGGAACGACAACGCCAGCGAGATCACACTCGAGAGGCTGATTCAGAAGGCGCAGCAGCGCGCGGCGCTGATCTATACCCTGGGTCTGCTGGACGAGGAGGAGCATCGCGAGGCCAAGCGGGCCCAGCGCGCCCTGGACGCGCTGGCGGCGGCGACCGGCGGCGTAGCCTATTACCCCAAGGCCGTCAATGACGTGGGCGCCTTCACGCTGCAGGTGGCGCACGACATCCGCAACCAATACACCCTGGGCTACACACCTTCGAACATCGCGCTCGACGGCAGTTACCGGCAGGTCAAGGTAGTCGTGGACGCCCGCAACCGGCCCATAGTGCGGACCCGCACCGGCTATTACGCCACGCCGGAACTGGCCAAGCGGGCAGCGGCGGAGCCGGGGGCGGAGAAGGCACAGTAAATCCGATTGCCTGCCAAGCCGGCGGATACCGGAGCGGTCAGTGCATTTTGCCGCCGGCGTTAGTGCAGATTTTGCGTGGTCTTGTGACCCGGTAGGCTGCGGGGCGCACACGGGCGGTCAACGGAGTTCGCGCCAGTCCCGCTCACCCAACTCTACTTTGTGCTTCTTCGCGGCGGATTTGATGCGCGTCCAGGCGGCGTCGCGTTCCGGGTCTGTCACTCCTTGCACCTGCTTGAGGCGGGCGACCGCGTTGCGCACATGGGCGGCGTCCTGGATGGGCTCTTTACGTTCCTTGGGGAAAGCGAAGTCTTCATCGGCGATAGGATCGCGGCCAGCTTCCGTGATCTTGGACATGCTCCTTGATGAGCAAACCAATGGCCAGTTTACTCGCGCCATCGCAGAAACGCGGCCACGCCGCCAACCGATTCGAGCAAAGCCGCGTCTTCGATGAACGTCACCGTTGCGCCGCTTTGCCTGGCTTTCGTCACCAGCAGATCGGGCAGGGACGCTTGCCGCGGATCTTCGCTTTTCGTTCCTCCCTCTGAATCGGGGAGCTCGGGCGCGAGGATGGCTCGCACTTCCTCCAGCCGGGGATGGCTCTCCTCGAGCGCGCCGCTGACGAGCAGTTCCTCGACTTGTCCGTTGGCCAGGGCTTCGAGCGTCTCCTGCAGCCCGACTATGGCCAATCCGCGAGCGCGATATTGCTGCATCAGCCGGTCCACCTTCTCCGCGGCAGTCCTGGTTTCTTGCCCCTGTAACTCTGCGAGAGTGGCGGTCAGGACATCCTGCTCGGAAGCATGAATGTCGAGTTTCATCACCTCCACCATGGAGACCATTTCCTGCGGCAGTTGTTCTTGAAGGAGCGGAATCACAACCTGATCTCCGGCGAGGATGATGTGACTTACTTTGTCTTCGCGGACAATCTGAGCGAGGCGTTCTATGACCTCCTTGGCGTGCTCCTGGTGCGCGTTCCCCACACGCCGCTGGTAACGGGCCTGCGACCATCCACCGACCTTGACTCGATGAGCTTTCTTGCCTTTCACCTCCTCCGCGCCGATCACCAGGCCAAGCCCAAAGACGAAGATACGCGCCGTGTTGGTGTCCGTGAGCACCGCGGCGTAGCGCGGGTATTGCTCATCGAGACGGGCCAGATGATACAAATGAGGCTGGCTGCACGCGTAAACGCGGTTATCGCTGACAGGGGTCGTTAACTGGATTGCCTCGAAGAATTCTCCGGCGGCCCAACAGGCGAATATGGCGACCCCGTTTGCCGCGGGGTCGATTTTGTCGGTGGCGTAGGCAGCGATTCTCTCCACGTCCACCTCGAAACTCTGGCGCTCGGCGGAACCCGGCGCCCAGGTGCTGGCAAGAGCTTTGAATTCGCGATGAAGATACGGCGCCGCGTCGTGCGTGCGCCCGTGGTGGCCCGACTGGGTGTTCAGGTACACGCTCAACACCGGAAACGTGGTGGGCTCGAAAGCCACCAGCCGGGCAAGAGGCTCTTCTACGGTGGTCGCAAGCTGGTCCGAGATCGCGGATGACATGACAGAACATGAGCACGCCGCGGGCCAAAGAGCGTCGGGGGAGGAGGGAGGAGAGGAGCCGCCGGCGGTCACTCGTATCTAAGCGCGTCGGAGGGATCCAGCCGCGAGGCCCGGATGGCGGGCGCGAGGCCTGAGAGAACTCCCACCACAACCAGGACCGCGGTCGAGAGCGCGGCCGTGCCCGGCGACAGCGCCAGGTGAATGTCGCCATTCCCGGAGGTGTCCTTGAACAGCGGCCCCAGCATGGGCAGCGTGCCCGGCCAGGACGTGACCAGCGCGGCCACGCCGATCCCCAGCGCGCCGCCAGCCAGCGTCAATACCAGCGCCTCGGCCAGAAACTGCGCGCGGATGTGCCAGCGCCGCGCGCCGATGGCCCGCCGCAGGCCGATCTCGCGGACGCGCTCGTCCACCGACACCAGCATGATGTTCATGACGCCCACGCCGCCGATGCCCAGCGTCAGCGTCCCGATGAACATCAGCAGCACCTGCAGGCCGATGGTGATGCCGTCGATGATGGGCCGGAACTCCTGGCGCCCGAACATCTGAATGGCGCGCTTGTCGGCCGGCGAGAAGCGCTGCCGCTTCCCGACGATCTCGCGCACCTGGTCCATGGCCCTGGCCTCCAGGCTGGGCGCGAACGAGGAGAACACCAGCACGCTGGCGTAGCGCGTGTCCCACACGTCGGAGGCGGCGCTGTAAGGGATCCAGCAGGAGTCGTCGTCGCTGGTGAAGTAGTTGCTGAGCTGGATCTTGGGGTCCATCACGCCGACGACCGTAAAGCGAATGCCGTCGATGAGCACGGTCTCGCCGACCGCCGGGCGTCCGCTGAACAACTGCTTCCGCAGCTTGCCGCCCAGAAACACCACGCGCCGGCGTTCCAGGAGATCTTCCGCGCTTAGCCAGCGGCCCTCCGACGGCACCTCATTGCGGATCGACGCGTATTCGGGGTAGACGCCGCGGATGGCGGTGTTCGACAGGCGGTCGCCGTAAGAGATGGCGCGCCAGCGCACGGTTTCCAGGCTCACCTGCTTGACGAGGGAGGCCTGGTTGCGAATCAGGTCCATGTCCTCCTGCTCGAAGCGTATGCGCCGTCCGGTGCGCTCGCCGCCGGCCTGCTCGCTGGTCTGGCCCGGCCAGCACACCACCGCGCTCTTGCCGAAGGCGTCGAACGCGCGGACCAGCACGCCGCGGAAGCCGTTCCCGTACGCGATCAGCAGGACCACCGCGACGATGCCCCACACGATCCCCGCCATGGTAAGGAGGCTGCGGGCCGGATTACGCCGCAGCGCCTGCCAGGCTTGCCGGAAGATCTCAGTCAGCATGACTCATCACCCGCCCGCCTCGTAGCGCAAGGCTTCGATGGGGTCGACGTCGGCCGCCCGCCGCGCCGGATACAGCGCCGAGAGCACCGCCACGGTTCCCAGCAACATCAGCGCCGCCAGGCCCGTGGTCCACGTCGCCAGCAACCCTGCGAAATACTGCGGCATGGGAAGCAGGTTGACCAGCGCGCAGAAGCCGTAAGACACCGCCATCCCGAATCCTCCGCTGGCAAACACGATGATTAGGGTTTCGGCGAAGAACTGACCCAAAATCGCGCTGCGCGTGGCGCCCACCGACTTGCGGACTCCGATCTCGCGCGTGCGCTCGCGGACCGCGACCAGCATGACGTTCATCACGCCGATCCCGCCCAAGAACAGGCTCACCACACCGACCACCCCCAGAAAGTATTTCATGCCGTCGGTCATGGTGCGGAACGCCTTGGTGTCTTCGACCGTGTCCCACACCTGGGCGGCCTCTTCGTCGTGCGGATCGAAACCGTGCATGCGCCCCAGCGCGCGCCGAACCTCGAACTTGCAGGTATCGTCCTGTTCGAGCGCTCGCGGCGTCACCAGCAGGCGGTCCACGCTGCGGGGCTCCGCCGGCGGCTTGTTGGGGAAATCCCGGATCATCGAGCTGAAGGGGATGAACACCTTGGAAACGTCGCGGCCGTCGTAGCTCGAATCCTGGTCCTTCTCCGTCATGACGCCAATGATGGTGTAGGGAATGCCCGCCAGGCTGACGGTCTCTCCGAGCGCGGCGTGCCCGGCGTACAACTGCTTCTTCACGTCGCTGCCGATGAATGCCACGCGGCGGCCCTGGGCCTGGTCGTCCCAGTTGTAGAAGCGGCCCGTGGCGATGGGGATGCTGCGCACGTCGGCAAAGGGAGGCAGAGAACCGGTGACCAGCAGCAGCCCGCTGTTGAATGCGCTGTGAACAAGCACGTTGGTTCCAAGCTCGGGCATCACATTCCGGCACGAGGTGGCTTCCCGCTCGACGAAGAGGTAGTCGGCGTCGTCGAAATGGATGTGCCGGCCCGCACGCATGCCACCGGCTTGCATGCTGGTCCGGCCGGCGAAGAAGATCATGATGTCTTTGCCGAAGCTGTCGGCGACTTTCTTCTGCCCGACGCGCAGGCCCTCACCCGCGGCCACCATCAGCATGATCGAGACGATGCCCCAGGCAATCCCGAACATGGTGAGAAACGTGCGCAGCTTGTGCGCCCAAAGGGTCCGGAATGTATCGGCAAGCAGGTCGCGGAAGGACATAGGGGCTCGCCATCAGCCTTCAGCCATCGACACCGTCGAAACACAGTGGGACAGGCCTCCGGCCTGTCGGCAGTGGACAGGCCGGAGGCCTGTCCTACTGCAGGATTACCTTCTCGCCTTCCTTCAATCCCGAAATCAGCTCGGTCTTCACGCCGTTCGAGATGCCGAGCTTGCATGCCACCTGGCGCCGCCCCTTCTCGTTGGCCAGGTCGGGGACTTCGAGCGACGTGTTGCGCTGGCGGTCGTAGACTACGGCGGACTCGGGCACCAGCAGAACGTTCTTCTTCTCCTCGAGGATGATCTCGGCGTTGGCGCTCATGTTGGCCTTCAGCTCGCCGCTCGGATTCCGGATCGAGACCCGGACCTCGAACGTGGTCACGTTGTCCTTCTCGACGCCAAGCGGGGAGATCTTGGTCACCTTGCCGCTGAACTTCTTGTCCTTGAAGGACTCGACCACAATGCGCGCCGGCTGGCCGAGGTAGACCTTGCCGATATCGGCCTCGTCCACTTTTCCGAGGACGTAGACGTCGCTCACGTCGCCCAGCGTCATGATCTTGGTGGCCTGCGAGCCCAGCACGAGGATGGAGCTGACCGCGTCGCCCACCTCGACATCGCGCGAGAGCACGATGCCGTCCATGGGGCTGACAATGGTGGAATTCCTGAGGTTCTCGTCGGCGCGGTCCAGCGTGGCTTGCGCCTGGGCGACGCCGGCCTTGGCTCTGGCGATCTCGGCGCGGCTGACGTTGATGGTGCGGAGCGCCGTCATCTGCTTGTTCAGCGCCGTCTGATAGGTTCGCTCGGCGTCTTCGAGCACGGCCTGCGCGATCAGGCCTTGCGACTTGAGCTGGTGCGCGCGGTCCATGTTGGCCTTGAGGAACGGCAGATCGGGGGCTTCGGCTTCGACCTTGTTCTTCTCATAGGTCGCCGCGGCGGAGTCTTCGGCGGCCTGGGCAGCCATCAGCGCGGCGCGCGACTCGCGCACCTGCGCCTGCAACTCCTCCTTGTCGAGCTCGACCAGCACCTGCCCCGTCTTCACCCAGTCGCTGTAATGCACGAAGACCTGTTTGACCAGGCCGCTGGCTTTGGACATCAGCTCGACTTTGGCCAGCGGCTCGATCTTGCCGGTCGCCACGACCGACCGGGCGATGTCGCCCTTTTCAACCGCCGCGAGCTTGGAGGGGTCGATCTGGTTATTAGGCTTCAGCGCCGCCTTGACGCCGAAGATCGCACCCCCAAGAACCACCACGAGGGCTCCCAGCCAGATCAAACGCCTGCGCCGGCGCCCATTCTTTCTGCCGTTGGTTCCGTTTGCCATGACATCCCTCATGGATTGATACGAACGAGGGGCGGGTTTGTTCCGCAGGAAGTTGAGTTCCGCCCGGAAAGACACACGCGAAATACCTGGATGTATGATTGTGGAGCGGACCCAAAGACAGAGGCGGAGGCGACGCTGATGGGGTCATCCTACGCGATCGGTACGTTGATTTCCGGCCAGGGGGAAGGACCGGTCATATTCATCCTGACCCTCCTTGTTTTAGCCCTAGTCCTCGTGTTTCAGGTTCATAAGGTGAGACAGGAATCCAGGCGAGGGCGTAGTCTCCGGCAAAAGCGAGACCTGGCTAGAGAAAAGAAGAAGCTCTCTCCGGACGACGCCATTCTCGCAGCCGCCTCCGAGGGAGATTGGCTTCTCGCCATCAAGCTCTACCGGGAGCGGTACGGCGGCACAGCAGTCGAGGCGAAGAAGGTCATAGAGGACCTGTGCAGCAGCAACGGGAGGTGCGACCGATGCGGCACGCCGCTGGGCAGTTACCACAGCAAGGTGTGGGACAAGACGATGAGCTACTGCCCCAAGTGCGACCTGAAGTACTGCGCCCACTGTGAGCTCGACTTGCCCTTTGAGCCTGTTACCAATGGCTTTACCGGTGATATCGAGGACCGGTGTTCCCGTTGCTATGGCAAGGAAGTTGGGCAAAAGAAGAAGCTCTCGCCCGACGACGCCATTCTCGCGGCCGCCTCCAAGCGGGATTGGGTTCTCGCCATCAAGCTCTACCGGGAGCGGTACGGCGGCACCATAGCCGAGGCGAAGAAGTTCATAGAGGATCTGTTGAGCTGAGCAACTCCGCCGTTCAAATGACGTCGGCGAACGTCTTGCGGAGCCTGTAGAACCAGGCGTGCCCGGCAAAGAACAGCAGTAAGGAGACGGCCCACAACTTCCACAGCGCGCCCGGGGCAGGAGCCCGCCCTTCCAGGAAGATGTCCCGGTAGGCCCGCACCAGCACGAACATCGGGTTGCGGGTCAACAGAGGCAGCGCCTGGCGGGGCAGCGATTCCACCGGGTAACAGATCGGCGTGAGGAAGAACCACAGCGTCAGCAGAAAGCCGTTGATCTGTCCGAGGTCGCGGACGTAGACGCCGAGCGCGGCCAGGAACCAACCGAGGCCCATCGTAAACAGCACTTGCGGGATCAAGAGCACGGGGAGCCACAGCACGCTCCACGGCACGGCGCCGCGCGTCACGAGCAGCAGCAGTAGGAAGATCCCCAACGCGAACGCCTCGGTCACCAGGGCCGCAAGAGCCAGGTTCACGGGCAGGATTTCGAGCGGGAACACCAGTTTCTTCACGAAATTCCGGTATTCGAGAATCACGAACGGGGCGCGCCCCAGCGCTTCGCTCAAGGCCAGCCAGGGCAGCATTCCGCACAGGAAATAGAGGACGAAGGCGGCGCGGCTGGGGTCGTTTCCGAAGCGGGTGTGGAGCACGATGCCAAAGACGAAAAAGTAGGTCGCCATCAGCAGCAGCGGGTTGAGGACCGTCCAGAAGACGCCGCCGAACGAGCCGCGGTAACGGCCCAGAATGTCGCGGCGCACCAGCGAGCGGATCAGGCTGCGGTTGCGCCAGATCGACGCCACGGGATACCGGAACGCGCGCCCGAAGGCCCGAACCAGGTTCCTGCGGCCCAGGGCGCGGAGGGTTGTGACGCCTGCCTGCACGTCGCGGACAGCGCCCGCCGCGACCTCCGTATCCACCACGGTGAAGCGCGCGCCGCGGTCGTAGAACCAGCAGACGTGCTCGCGCAGGGCGGAGACGAAGGCTCGGTAACGGCCCGGCTCGGGTGGGAATTCCACCCGCACTTCGACCTCGACGGCCTGGCCGGGAGCGAGATCGCTCGGCAGCGGGACCCGCTCGCCCTCGCGGACCAGCGTGGCGGTCTCCGGGTCGAAGACCTGGTAGCCGGCAGCGTAGCCGTCCTCGATCTTCCAGACTTCAGCCGTGGTGTTCTCGACCAGCAACGTGACAGGGACCGTGAGGCGCGCCTCAGGCATAGAGCCACTCCGGATAGCGCTCGCGCACCGGACCCGACTTCCTGCCCACCGCGTAGATCCCTTCGTCGCGCAGCTCGCCCGTCAGCCAGTGTCTTTCGAGCAGCCGCCGCACCCAGGCCAGCTCGGGCCGGGGTAGCTCGCGGAATGGCCCGGTCTCGAGGCGAACAACTTCGAATCCGGCGCCGGTCAGCAATTGATGCACTTCGCGCGGCGTGTACTCGCGGTTGTGGCGCGGCGCGACCTCTCCCGTGCCCGCGGGCTTGATGAACTGCGGGAACAGGCCGGGGTGGTAGCCCTGGAGAATGGCCGAGATGGCGCGCAGCGAGGCGATGTTGGGCGTCGTGAGCACCAGGTGGCCGCCGTCGCGCAGGATGCGATTGACCTCGGATAGCAAGTGCATCGGATCGGCATACAGGTGCTCGATCAGCTCGCAACAGAGCACCGTCGCAAAGTGCCCGTCGGGATAGGGAAAGACGTCCTTCTCGGCGTCGAACAGGTCCACATCGCACTCGAAGCGCTGGCCGGAGGCGGAAACCACGGAGCGGTGGTCGACTCTGCCGGCCGGCCCGTAGTAGCACCCGCGCACCTCGCCGTAGCCCAGCCGCGAACCGAGGGACGGCGTGATCTGGAGATACGCGCCCATTTCGAGGATGCGGTCCGCGGGTCCTCCCGGGGGGACGAGCGCCAGCGTCTTGGTGAGGCGCGCGAGATGCGTGTCGACGTAAGCGCGCAACGCGGCGTCCGATGGCACCCACTCGAGAATCGTCTCCGGCGCCGCGGGCGCGACAGGAGGCAGCGGCCGGGCGTCACCCGGCTCTTCCCACCGCCGGCCCGCAGCCACGCATTCGAGAAATGCCGCGTAGCGGTGCGCGACGCGTTCCCAGGTGCATTCCCGCTCCACCCAGGCCCTGGCCCGTGCGCCCAGCGCCCGCGCCAGATCGGGCCGGGAGACCAGCAAGCTCAGAAACTCAAAGATCTCGTCCTCTTCGCTGGGACCCGGCGGCACTTTCAGGCAGATGTCGTCGGGCAGGTCTCGAAACGCGCCGACGTCGGAAACCAGCACCGGCCTGCCCAGTCCCAACGCGCGCAGCAGGCTGCCGGAAGTTTCGCCCACCGTCGGGTAGCGCAGGTTCAGGACGATGTCGCAAGCGGCCATATAGCCGGTGAAATCCGCGATGGGCGCGAATCCGAGCACGCGCACGTCGTTCGCAAGACCGAGCGAGGCGATCAGCGAATGGACCGCCAGGTCGGGGTGCGGCTCGCCCACCAGGATCATCTTCGCGCGCGGCTCCAGGCGGACGAGGCGGCGGAAGGCGCGCAAGCATTCGGGAATGCGCTTGTAAGGCTTCAGGAACCCGAAGATGCCGACCAGCGGCGCGCCCTCCTCGATCCCCAGCCGCTCGCGCCAAGCCCAGCGGTCGGCGTCCTCCACCCAGGCGCCGTGCGGGATGCGGGCTAGCGGGCCCTCAAAGCCCGCCGCGCGGACGTGATCGAGCACCGCGTTGCTGTGCACGACGATGCCGCGGGAACGCTCGATCAGGCGGCGAGTCATGGGCACGCCGTCGTAGTCCGGTCCGGTCTCGAGAGCGCGCGCGCGTTGGGCGTAAGCGAGGGCTGCGGCGCCTCCGGCGTACTCGGCTTCGCGGAGATAGGCGTCCCAGTCGCCTCGCCGGATGGTAGTCTCGGCAATCAAGTGGTGCAGGTTGGCCTCGTGAAGAACCGTGACGCCAGGATGCGCAAGGGCCACCTCATACACGAAGGAGTGGCAGGCGTTGTTGCCCACCTGGTAGAGGGCGATGTCGAAGCGGCCGGGGTCAAAGCCGGCCGAGGCGCCGGCGAAGACTTCCAGCTCGACCAGACGGCCGAGAGGCTCGACCAGCGCCGCCGAATAGTCGGCAATCCCGCTTTTGGCCGGCGGCATCGGCGAGAAGAACGCTACGCGCATACGGAGGCGCGCGCGTGGACCGGCCGGGCCGCGGCGCGCGCCACCTGGTGGTAGACCTCCAGCGTCTTTTCGGCCGCCCTGCGCCAGCTAAAGTGCGCGGAGCGCTGGAGGCCCAGCCGCCCCATGCGCGCCCGCAGTTCCGAATCCAGGGCCAAATCGAGCATGGCGCGCGTCATCTGGCTGGTGGAGTGCGGGTCGAACAGGATGGCGGCGCCGTCGGCCACCTCGCTCACAGCGGAGCCGTCCGAGCACGCTACCGGCCGGCCGCAGGCCATGGCCTCGATGACCGGCAAGCCGAAGCCCTCGTAGAAGGACGGGAACACGAAGAACTCGCACGCGTTGTAGAGTTCGAGCAGCTCTTCGTCGGAGACGAAACCCGTGAAGTGGATGCGCTCCGCGACGCCGGATTGGAGCGCCGCGCGGCGAGTGGCCTCGGCGTGCCAGCCCTCTTTGCCGGCCAGCACCAGATGGTGCGGAAGCTGCGGGAAGGCGTGGACCATCTCCGCAAAGGCGCGGATCAACCCGGTCTGATTCTTGCGCACCTGCAGGTCGCCCACGTTGAGCACGAAGGGCGGGGTAATTCCGAAGCGGCGCCAGACCCAGGCGGTCGCGGCCGGGTGGGACAGCGGCCGGAAGAGGCTGGTGGCGGCGTTCGGCACCACCACGATGTCCTCCTCATCCAGCCCGTAGACGCGCGCGATCGCCTGCCGCGAGAACTCGCTCACGGTGATGACGCGCGCCGCCCGGGCCACCGTCCGCTCGACGGTGAGGCGCAACTGAAGAGCGCGCGCCGCGGGGAAGTAGTTGGGGTATTCGAGAAAGCTGACGTCGTGAACGCTCACCACGATGGGCGCCGGGCACGCCAGCGGAGCAGTGTACTGCACGTGGATCAGGTCCGGCCGGTCGCGGCGCAACTGGCGCGGCAGGTCGCGGCCGAGGCGCACGAATGGGTTGCGCGATACACGCCGAGTGGCGAAGCCGCGCGGGATGGCGCGGGCGGCCTCCGGCGTCGCCACGTAGGCGACGAACTCCGAATTGTCGTGTACTGCCGCGAATGCTTCCAGCAGACTGCGAACGTAAACTTCGTTACCAGTCAGATGGCAGCCGATCGCGTGGGCATCCACCGAAAAGCGCATCGATCCACTTCAGTATAGCGGACGCGGCGCTACATGCCGCACGCGGCAAGCGCCTCCCAGGCTCGGGGCCACGTGAATTCCCGTTCCCAGAGCCTGCGGCCGGCAGCGCCCAGACGGAGCCGCTCCTCGGGCGCCGCGAGCAGGGCGGACACGGCTGCCGCGAACGATTCCGCCGTGTCGCGCAGCAGCAGGTGTTCGCCATCCCGGACGGGCAGCCCCTCGGCGCCCACCGTTGTTGAGACCACAGCGCGGCCGGCCGCCCAGGCCTCCAGGATCTTGACGCGCGTTCCACTGCCCGCCAGCAGCGGCACGACTACAACGCGCGCCTTCGCCAGTTCCACGACGGCGTCCGCGACCGGCCCGGTGAGCTCGATCCGTTCGTCGCCGCGAACGTACTGCACCACGGCGTGCGGATTGCGGCCTATCAGTCGCCAGCGAAGCTCCGGCCACCGTTCTCGCAGCAGCGGCCACACCTGCGCGCGGAAGAAGCGCACCGCCGAAATGTTGGGCTCGTACTCGAGGTTGCCGGAAAAGACGATCACGTTCTCCTCGCTCACCGGGGGCTCGGCAACCTCCGATAGCGCGTTGGGAAAGACGTAGACCGCCGCCTGCGGCGCGATTTGCCGGACGCGGCCGGCGTCCCGTTCGGATGCGACCAGCACCGCGGAGAAGCGCGGGATCCAGCGGGCTTCCATCCGGCGGGCTGCCCGCGCGAAGCGGCCGAGCGCCGCCGACTTCGGCCACGGCGCGGAATCCGCCAGGCTGCGGTACAGCGCAGACTCGACGTTGTGCAGATCGAGAATCACGCGCGAGGCGTGCCGCGCCACCTGCTCGACGTAGGGCGCACACCAGAAGTGCTCAATGAGGGCCACATCGTACCGCTGTCCCTCGAGACACCGCGCCACCTCGCGGGCGAACCCCTGAAACCGGTCGTTGAGCGGAGGGCGCCCAAACGTCAGGCGCGTGAGGTTGCGGGCCGCGCGCGCCGCAGGCGCCTTCGAGTGTCGAGGCAGGTCGATCACGTGAACCCCGCGCGCCAGGCCCGGTCGAAAGGCGCAACGCGGATCCGGAGCGCCCGGCTCGCGAAACACGATCACGTCGAGCGCATAGCGCGGCCCCAGGTACTCGAGGATCGAGGCCGTGCGGATGCTGCCTCCTCCGGCCAGCGGATAGGGCGCCTCGGGGCTGAGGACCAGGGCTGAACGGTCAGGCGGCAAAGCGGCGCCTCGCTTCCTGGTAGACCTCTCGAGTCCGGCGAGCCGTCGCTCCCCGGGAGAAGTCCCGCGCCCGGCCAAGCGAGCGCGCGCGCAGGTCCTGCAGCCACTCGGGACGCTCGCACGCCGCGGCCAGCGCTTCGGCCCAGGCCCGCGTGTCGCGCGCGTCGATCCGCAGGGCGGCCTCGCCGCACACTTCCGCGATGGCCGGATCCTTCGATGTGAACACGGCCGCGCCGCACTGCATCGCCTCGATCGCCGGCAGCCCAAAGCCCTCATACAGCGACGGGTACAGGAACGCGAGGGCGCCCGAGTACAGTTCGGCGAGCCGGGCGTCATCCACCGGCCCCAGAACGCGAATGTCCGGGCCTGCGGGGAAGTCTCCCACCAGCACCAGGTCCACCGCGTGCCGCTTCCGCACCTCGCGCCACGCCTCGACAACCGTTTCGACGTTCTTGCGCGGCCCACCGGCGCCCAGGCACAGAAAGTACGGCGAGCCGGGACGCGTTTCCACGCGCTGGAGCGCGGGCGAAGCGGCCTCGGGCACGGCCACGACCCGCTCGGGCCGGAGCCGGAAGCGCGCGATGGCCTCGCGCCGCACCGCCTCGGTAGGCGTGATCACCATGGTCGCAATCCCCAGGCGCAGCAGCAGCGGCGTCCGCATGCGCACGCGCCACGAGCACGGGTATCCCTTCCAGCCAGAGAGGTCGTGCAGGGTCAGCACGCTCGGTCGCAGGGGCCGGTAGGGCACTTCGAAGTTGGTGCCGTGATAGACGTCGATGCGTTCGCGCGCGAGCATGCGGTTGAGGCCCCAGCTCCACCATCTCCGCTCGAACGCGTTGCGCGGCCCCGGCGCCGCGGTCAGGTTGGGGAGCGCGCGTGGCGGCATGGGGAACTTGCGATCCGAGGCCAGGAGAAATTCGTCCGCGGGAAACTCCTCGGCCAGGGCCAGGCTCAACTCGGCGGTGTAGCGGCGCAGGCCGCCGTTCGATAGCGTGAGCGGCGTGGCATCGAGCGCCACCCTCATGGCCTAGCGTCCTGTCTCGGGGCAAGCTGAAGCATGCCCCACGTGCGGCTGTAGTGTGGGACAAGCTTCAGCTTGTCCACTAACTCTTCCCGAGCCGGTCCAGTTCCAACTCCCGGTCGCGATAGTTGCGGTCGTAGTAGCTCTGGTATTCGCCGGAGCGGACGCGCTCGACCCAGCCCGGCTGGTCGCGGTACCAGGAGACGGTGTAGCTCAGGCCCTCTTCGAAGCTCACCTGCGGCTGCCAGCCCGTTTCCCGCAGCATTTTTTCGCTGGACAGGGCGTAACGGCGGTCGTGCCCCGGCCGGTCTCGGACGGAGTCGATGAGGCTCTCGTCCTTCCCGGTGGCGCGCAGGATCTTCTTCACCACCTCGAGATTGGGCAGCGACCGGTTGCCGCCGATGTTGTAGATCTCCCCCTCGCGCCCATGCTCGACGAGCGCCGCCAGGACCCGGCAATGATCTTCGACGAAAAGCCAGTCTCGAACCTGCATGCCATCGCCGTAGACCGGCAGCCGGCGGCCGTCGAGCGCGTTCAGGATCATGAGCGGGATCAGCTTCTCGGGGAACTGATAGGGGCCGTAGTTGTTCGATGCCCGGGTCACCAGCACCGGCAGCCGGTAGGTGGTGAAGTAGGAAAGCGCCAGGAGGTCCGAGCCGGCCTTCGAGGCCGAGTACGGACTGCTGGGCCGCAAAGGAAAGCCTTCGTCCGCCACCAGCGGCTCGGCCAGGCTGCCGTAGACCTCGTCGGTGGATACGTGCAGAAAACGTGCCGTATGATGGGCGCGCGCGGCTTCGAGCAGCGTGAACGTGCCGCGCAGGTTGGTCTCGAAGACCGGCTGCGGCGCCAGAATGCTGCGGTCCACGTGCGACTCCGCTGCGAAGTGGACGATGGCGTCGGCGGGAAACTCGTCCAGCAGCGAGTTCACCAGGGCGGAATCGCAGATGTCGCCGCGCACGAAGCGGTAGCGCGGGTCGGCCGCCACCGGCTCCAGGTTCTCGAGGTTTCCGGCATAGCTGAGCTTGTCGAGATTGACCAGGGAAAGGGATCCGTCGTCCCCCGAGAGCATCAGGCGGACAAACGCCGAGCCGATGAACCCCGCGCCGCCGGTTACGAGCAGCCGCATCGCCCCTCCCTCACTTGTGTTGCGTCTCCCAGTCGTAGGCGATCGACGGATGATCGAAGGGCAGGCGGCCCTCGTCGGCCGGATCGTAGAAGCGATCGGTCGCGTAGACCAGCATGGCCGGCCCGGTCCCGATAATCTTGTACCCGTGGGCCACCCCCGGAGGGATGAGAATCTGCCAGGGTCGCAGCGCACCCACATACAGCGTGTTTCGCGCGCCGAAGGTGGCCGAGCCGCGCCGCAGATCCACCAGCGCCACCTGGAACATCCCCTGCGCCGGAGTCCATGCGTCCGTCTGCCGCAGGTGATAGTGAAAGGCCTTGATGGCGCCGGGATATCCGAGCGCCGCCGAGACCTGCGTCTCCGCGGCCGGGAACGCCGTCACAAGTCCCTGCCCCATGCGCAGGACTTCGAGAAAGTACCCGCGGTCGTCCGGCCACAACTGGTGCGGCACCACACGCACGCCCGCGATCAGGTCCTTTGAGTCCGGGGCCTGAATGAGGGAGCCGATTCCTTTTTCGCACTCGGGCAGGACCAGTTCGATTCCGCCCGCTCCGGCGATGACTTCGGTCATTTCTGCAAGACCTCGGCGGCCAGGGCCAGGGACTCCGCCCGGCGGTGCATCTGCGCCACCAGGTTGCCCGCCCGCAGCAGCGACTCGAACGTGCCCGCGTCCGTCCACCAGCCTTCCAGAAACGAAAACTCCAGCGACTCTTCCCCGATATAGGCGTTGTTGACGTCGGTGATTTCGAGCTCGCCGCGGTCGGAAGGAACCAGCGTCCGGATCTTGTCGAACACCGACTGGTCGTACATATAGATGCCGGTCACGGCGTAGTCCGATTTCGGCTGTTTCGGCTTCTCTTCGATCCCCGCGACGCGGTTGTCGCGGAGCTCCGCCACGCCGAAGCGTCCTGCGTCGGGCACCTGCTTCAGCAGGATGCGCGCGCCCGCCGCCTGCTTCTCGAATGCCTGCACCGCCTCCCGGATCGAGCCCTCGATGATGTTGTCGCCCAGGATTACGCAGATCCGCTCGCCGTCGGCGAAGTGCTCCGCCAGCGCCAGCGCCTCGGCGATGCCGCCCTCGCCTTCCTGGTAGGCGTAGTTCAAATGCGCCCCGAAATGCTTGCCGTTGCCGAGGAGGCGGAGAAAGTCGCCGGCGTTTCTCCCCCCGGTCACGATCATGATGTCCCGTATACCCGCATTCACAAGCGTCTGAATGGGGAAATAGACCATCGGCCGGTCATAGATCGGGAGCAGATGCTTGTTCGTGATCTTCGTCAGCGGAAGCAGACGGGTGCCTGTTCCGCCGGCCAGCACAATCCCCTTCATGTTCGCCTCCGGCGCAGCAAACTCAATCATACATCGTCAGGTGCGGGCCGTTGGCGCGCGCCTTAAAGCAGACAGTGGGCGCCGCGCGCCGCCAGCGCCCGGTCGAAGGTGACAAGCGCCCCTTCGGCCGCCCCGGCAAAAGCCAGCAGCCAGGCGTCCGCCCACAGTTTCGGCGAAGCCCCGGAGCCGGATGGGCGCTCGCGGAACCGAGGCTCCACGCCGGGCGGTTCCGGGACGAATGCCACCCGGTCGTCCTCATAGAACCGGTCGTGGACGCGCCAGGCTTCGGTCATGGTCAAGGGCTTGCCAGCCATCGCCGCCGCAGTCGTCATCAACCGCAGGAAACCGAGCTGAGTGAACCGTGAGAAAGCGATGCGGCCGGTTTCCCGTTCCCACCATTTCCGCGCGGCGGCGGCGTGAACGTGCTCGGGAGCGGCCAGCGCCAGCCAGACGTTGACGTCAGGGAAGCTCAATGAGCTCATAGATCCGTTCGTCGGCGATGTCGATCTTCCGGCCGGCGGGAGGAATCAAGGGCGGATCGAGGCTGAGGCGGCGACGGGGCCGGGCCGGTTCGGCTTGCTCGACAGCCCGCTCGATGCTGGCCAGGATGAGCTGGCGGGCCGAGCAACCCTTGCGGGCAGCCGCCTCCCGGATGCGCCGGTGGAGATCCCGCGGCAGATCGATCGAGGTACGGACCGAACCGGGCTTCATAGAGCCATTCTCCGCTAGCGACTTAAATAAGTCAAGCGGGTTGCTACGTGGCGCGTCGCCGAGGCGTACGGCGACGCACCCCACGTCATTTCGGGGCCTGCGGGGCACGTAGGACGATGGTCCTTTCAAGGTCGAACGACTGCCCCGCCTTGCATTGCGCGGCGACTTGTCCAGACGTGTAGCCATCCTTCGAGAGGCTCCCCTGCAGCGTCTCGCCGAACACGACAAGACGAAAGATCCTGCCAAACTGGTCGCTTATTCGCGTTTCAAACCCCTCGCTTATTCGCTCTTGATCGCGCGGCGTTGGCGGTTCGTTGGGCGCCCCAAGCTCGACCCCAGCGATGGGAGTACCTCGCTCATCGCGAACACGAATTGTCAACAGGCACGTTCGCGGAACAAACCATTCCTCCCCCGAGCAGTTGTCGTATGTGACGAAAACGCGACGTGTCTTCATCCACCACGCTCGGAGATACTTCACGGAGACGGCGCCGCACCGGTTGCCGCCGACTACTATCTCGGACAGGCCCGGAGGGGCGTCGCACAACCGCGCAATGCCCTGCGCGTTCGTCATCACCGGGCCGAAGACCTGCCCACCCCCTTGCACCACAACACCCGCTGTGGCCGGTGCTCCCCCGGGCTGCTTCACGATGACTTCGAAGGCGCAGTACTCGTCGGGACCTTGTCTGGCAAGTGCACCGGACGACATACACACCATAGCGCCCATCACAATGATCCGTGCCCAAGAGTTACTAGTCACCTGACTCACCTATCGTGGCCCTCGCCGACCTCAAAGAATAGCAGGACTGGGAACTTCTCTGAACGCGCCGCCTCCGGCCTGGACGGCGGTTCGCAAGGCGGCCTGCGAGTCGCCTGGCCAGCGGCACCGGAAAGGCCGTTGCACCGCCGAAACTGCCGGAGGCGTCAAGAGAACGGGTTTACCACTCGGACCTGCCCGTATTGCTGTCCGTCATTGAGGTCTTCGGAGTAGACAATCTGGGATCCCAGGGCCTCCGCAGCAGCGAGAATCGCGGCGTCCCAATACGAGATCGCAAAACGCGCCGAGAGCGCGACGGCTATCTGTACCAGTTCCCGGTCAATGGGCTGGCATGGAAACGCCGCCCACTGCTCAATCCACTCCAAAGCCTCAGCGGCGGACAGCGGACGCAACGCCTTTCTAACCACGGTTACAAAGAACTCCTGCAGAACCTGAGCGGACGTGCCGAAGTCCTCCGATTGGATCAGGTCCAGGGCGCGCTTCCGCTTGCGTTCTTCCCGGCCCGTCCCAACTGCCGCGTACACCAGAACGTTGGTATCGAAGAAGACCTTAGCGTTCATGCAGATCTTCTCGGGTCCAGGTCTTCTCGCCCAGCCGCCCTTGGGATTGCTTGCTCAACTGCCGCAGCCGCGCTCGAGCGCGATGCGCGCGATCCCGATGCCCGGCGAGATTTGTCAGGTACTCACGCACCAGCGCGTTGACGGTGGAGTCGTGTTCGGCGGCATGCCGGCGCACGGCGGCCAGAACGGCGTCATCTACGCTGAGAGTGATGTTCTTCATACACACAGTATACGTGCAACTGTGTGAAGAGACAACGGCTACACTCAGTGCAGCAGCCGGCGCTGGCGGAGGTAGGCCGGCGTGTCCAGGTCGCTCAGGTCCTCCGGAGGCGGAAGCGCCGGGGTGCCGTTGGGCGGCTTGGTCTCGACGGCAACCGGCTCGGGTGCCTCGACTACGGCTGGCGGCTGGGCCTCCGAGAGCCAGGCGGACTGGGCCGCGGGCTCCTCCTCGGCCGTGTCCAACTCCAGCCCGCGTGGGGGGAACCCGGTGGCAATCAAGGTCACCTTCACCGTGTCGGCCATCGACTCATTGAATGCCAGCCCGAAGTTGACCTGCACGTCGTCGCGCCCCGCCGCCTTGCGGATCATCTGGCAGGCGTCATGGACCTCGTGCAGCCCCAGGCGCGTCGAACCCGTGACGTTCAGCAGCACGTTGCGGGCGCCCCGAATCCCGGATTGGTCGATCAGCGGGCACGAAATGGCCTGCCGGGCGGCCTCGATCACGGCGTTGTCGCCGCGCGCGGTCGCGGTGCCGAGGACGGCGTAGCCCATGCCGACAAGCGTCGAGCGCAGGTCGGAGAAATCGCGGTTGATGAAACCGGGCGTGGTGACGATCTCGACCAGATCCTGGACCGTCCGGCGGAGAAAGTCGTGCCCCAGCCGAAATGCCTCCAGGATGCTGGTGCCGCGCGGCGCCAGGGCCAGCAGCCGCTCGTTCGGGATGGTGATGACGGTGTCCACGCTCTCGGCCAGCTTCGCCAGTCCTTCCTCTGCCTGCCGGATGCGCCGCTCTCCCTCGAAGGCGAAGGGCATGGTGACGACGGCTACCGTGAGCGCGTTCATCTCCTTGGCCATGGAGGCGACCACCGGCGCGGCGCCGGTGCCCGTGCCGCTGCCCATGCCCGCCGTCACGAAGACCATGTCGGCGCCCTGAAGAACCTCCAGAATGCGTTCCGTATCTTCGAGCGCGGCCTGCTTGCCGACCTCCGGGTCCGCCCCGGCGCCGCGGCCCTGCGTGATCTTCGAGCCAATGGCCAGCTTGTTCGGCACGGGGGAAGCGCGCAGCGCCTGGATGTCGGTGTTCAAAACGTGGAACTCGACGCCTTCGAGGCCGCTCTCGAGCATGTGCGCGACGGCGTTCGAACCGCCGCCGCCCACGCCGATCACCTTGATCCGCGCCTCCGCGGCGCCGCCTTCGTCTTCCATCTCGTATTTCAGTGTCATAGTCGCCTACCGGAAAATGCTCCCGAATATGCCGGTCTTGCGCCGGTCCAGCTCCGCCCGCAGCTTGAGCCGCGCCGAGTACATCGCCAGTCCGGCCGCGGTGGTCCAGGCCGGCGTTTCGATCTCCTCGGGCCAATCCAGGATCCCGACCGGCAGCCCGTTGCGCGCCTGGCACCGCAGGACCATCTCCGCCACGTCGCACATGCCGTTCAGCCGCGCGCCGCCGCCGGTGAGGACCACCCCCACCAGCACCTCCTCCATCCCGATCCGCTCGAGCTCTTTCTGGACGAACTCGAACAGCTCGAAGGCCCTCGCTTCCAGAATCGTGTTCAGCTCGCGGCGCCGCGTCTCCCGCGGGCCGCGGCCGCTGGCCGACGGCACCTCGATCAGGCTGTTGTCGCCGGTCAGTCCCAGCATGGCGCAACCCTGCTGTTCCTTGATCCACTCGGCGTCCTCGGTCGAGACCAGCAGGCCGTGCGCCACGTCGGAAGTCAAGTGGTCGCCGCACACCGGCAGGCTGCTGGAGTAGATGAGCGCCTCGCCGTAGTAAACGGCCAGGTCGGTGGACTGCGCTCCGATGTCGATCAGCGCGATCCCTTCCTCGCGGCCATCCGGCACGATGGCCGCATAGGCGCCGGCCACCGGCTCGAAGACCGTCTCTTCCACCACCAGGTGAGCCTGGTTGGCCGCGCCCACCAGGCTGCGGTGCTCGTGAGCGGACGCCGTGACTAGGTGCACGAACACTTCCAGGCGGGAGCCGATCATGCCGCGCGGATTGCGGTAGCCGGGGCGGGCATCCACGGCGAAATCCTGGGGGAACAGGTGCAGCAACATCTCGTCGTCCTGAAGTTGCACCCGCGAGGCGCGCTCCACCACGCGGTTGACGTCGTTCTGGTCGATCTGGCGCGGAAAGCCGAGCTCGTACCCGCCGCGCGCGTTCGAGCCGGCGATTCCCGTGCCGCCCAGCCCGAACACCGCCGAGCCGATCGAAACCTGGGCTGCGGACTCCGCCTGCTCCAGGGCCGCCCGGATCGACCCCGCCACCTCGTTCTGGTCCGTGATACGGCTCTTCTTCCAGCCGTGCGAGGGGGCTTCGCCGTGCCCGATCAACCGGACGCAGGCGTTCTCGAGCAGCAGGATGGCGCAGCGCGTATGAGCGCCGCCGGCGTCCAGACCGGCCGCCAGAACGTGCTTAGCGGCCATCGGCGCCTCCGTTCCGGGCCGTGATCCGGTCGTCCAGGCGCAGGTCGAACGTGCGCGCGTTGGGCAGCCGCCGGCTGATGTCGGGGTAGTGGTCCATGAAATTGTTCAAGCGCTGAAGGTAGTTCCGATTGCCGAGCAGCAGCCGCACGGCGCGGCCCTGGGCGACCTCGACGACCGCCAGGTTGTCCGGGTCGCTGACATCGACCTCCGAGATCTGGGCGGCGTAGTCCTGCACCTGGCGCATCAGGTCCGCCACCTGGGCCGCACGCACCCGCCGCACCTCCGGCGGTTGCTGGCGCGCGATGCCGAGCAGCGCCGGAAGGCTGAAGCGGGCCCGCTCCGGCGCCCGCAGGATCACGCCTTCGGCATCGATCATCGCGGTCTCGCCCGGCAGCACCACAAAGGCCACCGGCTGTCGTTCGACAATCCGGACCGCCAGGCGGTTCGGCCACAGGCGCGAGACCGTGGCATCCCGCACCCAATCGATGGCCATCAGGCTGCGCCGCCGCTCGGCCAGCGGCGCCAGGTACACGCTGCGGCCGAAATCGCGCGCGAACACGCGTAAGATTTCCTCGCGAGGCGCGTACTGGACGCCGCTCAGGCGAAAATTCGCGCCGGTGGTCAGGATGAAATGAGCGTCGCTGGCCAGGAATTGGTCGATCTCATAAGCACCGGCAATCGCGGCCAACGCGCCCGCGCCCAAACCGGTCCAGATAACGATACGGCGGAACTGGGCGCGCCAGCCGGAGCGGCCTTCGGATTTTGCGCGCGCGCGCCGCGGCACGGGCGGTTCCGGATTCATCGGCGGATCCTCCGGCATTTCGAGTTCGAGCTGCGCTGCCTGTCTGTGCGCCATCTCAACCCCCCGCCCGCAAGCGCTCCAGGATGCGCTCGCCCGCCTGCCAGACGTTCCCTGCGCCCTGCGTGACGATCAGGTCGCCGTCCCCGGCCGCGCCGAGCACGGCTTCGACCGCGCGGTCGATGGTTCCCACGTGTTCCACCGAGCGATGGCCGAAGGCGCGGATTCGCTCGGCCAGCGTCTCGGCGCTGACGCCCTCGATGGGCTTCTCGGAGGCGGCGTAAATGTCCAGCACGAACACCGCATCGGCCTGGTAGAAGCAGCGCGCGAAGTCGTCCATCAGAAGCGCCGTGCGCGAGTAACGGTGCGGCTGGAAGATGACCAAAATCCTGCGGTAGTCGCACTGGCGCGCCGCCATCAGCGTCGAGCGGATCTCGGTGGGGTGGTGGCCATAGTCGTCCACCACCGTGATGCCGCGTTCCTGGCCCTTGATCTGGAAGCGGCGATCGGGGCCGGTAAAACCAGCCAGCGCTTCCCGCACCGCATCGGCCGGGATCTCCAGCTCGCGCGCCATCGCCGCCGCGGCGGTCGCGTTGAGCACGTTGTGCGCGCCCGGCACGTGGAGACGGAACTCGCCCAGGTCCTCCCCGCACGCCCGCAGCCGGAACGCACTCGCCAGATGGCCCGCCGAGCACTCCGTGATCTGGAAATCCGCCTGCGCCCGCGTGCCGTACGTGATGGTGCGCCGGTTCACATCGGGCAGGATCCGCTGCACGTTCTCGTCGTCCAGACACAGCACCGCCGCGCCGTAGAACGGCACCTTGTTGACGAATTCGGTGAACGCCGCGCGGATCGCCTCGACCGAGTCGTAGTGGTCCATGTGCTCGCGATCGATGTTGGTGACGATGGCATAGATGGGCGAGAGCTTCAGGAACGAGCCGTCGCTCTCGTCGGATTCGACCACCAGGAACTCGCTCTGCCCGAGCCGGGCGTTAGATCCGCCGAAGGCCTTGAGCTTGCCGCCCACCACCACGGTCGGGTCCTGCCCGGCATGGTGCAGGATGGTGGCCAGCATCGAGGTGGTGGTGGTCTTGCCGTGGCTTCCGGCCACCGCGATACCGAGCTTCAGGCGCATCAGCTCGGCCAGCATCTCGCCGCGCGGGATCACCGGGATCTGGAGCCGCCGGGCTTCCAGCACCTCAGGGTTGTCCTCCCGCACGGCCGAACTGATCACCACCGCCCGGGCGGAGCCGACGTTCGAGGCCGCGTGCCCCTCGTAAATGGTGGCGCCCCGCATCGCCAGGTGGTCGGTGGTCGCGGTGAGCTTGACGTCGGAGCCGCTGATGGTGAAGCCGAGCTCGAGCAGAACTTCGGCGATGCCGCTCATGCCGATGCCCCCGACGCCCACAAAGTGCAGGTGCTGGGGCTTGAGAAACATCTTCGTCAACGCTTCACTCCGTTTCGCGGACGCCGCAACACGACGCGCGGAGGGCGAACGATCCACCCGCTCCGGCGCCGCCTCCACCGCCTTCTCGATCCGCGGCAGAAAAACATTTCTTTACGCTATTGTTTCGGCTTCCGGCTCTCCTGTCAACCAAAATCGTGGGGCAGGCGCTTCCGCCTGCCCGCTCACCCTCCCAATTCCTCCAAAATGTCCGCTGCGCGCGCGGCCGCCCCCGGCCGGGCGAACCTGCGCGCCGCTTCGCCTGTCCGCTCGATCGCGCCCGGCTCGCCGGCCAGCGCGCCGATCTCGTCGAATAACCGCTGTCCCGTAAACTCCCGGTCGGCGACCAGGCGCGCCGCACCCGCGCGGGCCAGCGCCTCGGCGTTCCGCGTCTGGTGGTCGTCCGCCGCGAACGGAAACGGCACCAGGATCGCCGCCTTTCCGGCCGCCGCGATCTCGGCCACCGCGCCGGCGCCCGAGCGCGAAATCACCAGGTCCGCCGCAGCGAACGCCGCCGGCATATCCTCGATGAACGGCGCCACTTGGCCCTCGATCCCGCTCGACGCGAAATCGCGCGCGATCTGCGCGTACGCCTCGCGGCCGGTCTGGTGGACCAGCCGCACCCGGAGTCCCGCATTCCGGAACAGCGGCCAGCTCTCCCGAGCGGCGTTGTTCAGAGTTCGCGATCCACGGCTCCCGCCGGTGATGAGCACCGCCAGCGGCGCGCCGGGCGGCTTCGGCGGGATCGCGAAGAACTCCGGACGCACGGGAATGCCGGTTAGTTCGGCCTTGCCGCGCGGAAAGTAGCGGGCCGTCTCCTCGAAGTTGACGAGCGCGCGCCCGGCCACCCGCCCGATCCAGCGGTTGGTCATCCCCGGCATCGCATTCGGCTCCATGAGCGCCATTGGAATCCGCCGCACCAAAGCCGCCAGCACCACCGGGCCGGCCGCGTACCCGCCCATGCTGAAGATCGCCGCGGGTTCCCAGCGGCCCAATCTGGCCACCATCCGCGCCGTCGCCAGCGGCAACTGCACCAGCGTCCGCAGCGTCCGCACCAGGCCGACCCGCTTCAGCCCGCCGATCTCGACGAACTCGATCGCGAAGCCGGCCTCCGGGACCAGCTTCGCTTCCAGGCCCGCCGCCGTCCCCACGAAGAACGGCTCGTGCCCGCGCGCCTTCAACTCCCGGGCGACCGCCAGCGCCGGAATCACGTGGCCGCCGGTGCCGCCCCCCGCCATCAGGAACTTCATGGCGCCTCGCCAAACCGTGGGGCAGGACTCCAGTCCTGCGGCCAGCGTCCGCGCCGGCCTCCGCGCTGCTCCTGCAAGAGGGTGCCGGACGCGGACGTCCGGCGCGGCTCTGGAGAGCCGCCCCACTCAACCTGCTCCGCGCCCATCATCCCGCCTGCTCGCTGACGCTCAACAGCAGCCCCATCGACGCCAGCGTGCTCAGCAGCGAGCTGCCGCCGTAGCTGATCATCGGCAGAGGGATGCCCTTGGTCGGCGCCAAACCCAATACCACGCTCATGTTCATGAGCGCCTGCACCACCACCATGGACGTGACGCCCAGCGCCAGGTACCGCCCGAAATCGTCCGGCGCCGCACGCACCAGTTGCAGCCCGCGCCACAGGATCACCATGAATAGCGCGAGCAGCGCGGCGCAACCGGCCAGTCCCAGCTCCTCGCCCACCACGGCGTAAATGAAATCCGTATGCGCTTCGGGCAGGTACAGCAGCTTCTGCTTGCCCTGCATGAGACCGAGCCCGGTCAGGCCGCCGCTTCCCACCGCGATCTTCGATTGCCTCACGTGATAGCCCGGATCGCGATTGTAGGAGGACTGCTGCAGGTAAGTCTTGACCTTGGCGCCCCAGGCGAACCGGTCCAGCGTCGAGTACTCGGGGTCGAAGAAACCGAAGATCCGCACCAGGCGGTAGGGCTTCACCGCGACCGCGGCCACCACGCCCAGCGCTCCCACCAGGAGCGCCACCCGGATGTACTTCTTATCCAGGCCCGCAACGTAGAAAGCAATGGCAGCGCTCGTCACCAGCACCGCCGCCGTCCCCAGGTCCGCCACCACCACGGCGATGGCGAGCAGCCCGACCGTGAGCAGGCCTCCCATCAGCGTCCGCCGGTTGTTGATCTTCTTGGCGCGCTCGGTCACGAAATAAGCCAGGAACAGGATCAACGCCGGTTTCGCGAACTCCGACGGCTGTACGCCCACCGGCCCGATGCGCAGCCAGCGGTGCGCCCGTCCGTCGAGGAAATAAACCAGCACCAGCAGCGGCAGAACCAGCATGATCCCGGCAAATGCGCAGACGTGGTTGTTGAGCCTGCGGTAATCGATGCGCTTGAGCGCCATCATGGCGACGAAACCGGCCACGGCCCAGGCCAACTGGCGGTAGATGTAATAGAAGCTCGATCCGTACTTCTGCTGCGCCACCACGGACGACGCGCTGTACACCATCACCAGCCCGAAGCACACCAGGATGACGACCACCCAGAACAGCACCCAATCGGTCCGGACGCGTTGTGCCATATCAGCCTCTGGGCTCCAATGCGCGCACCAGTTCCTTGAACACCCGGCCGCGCTGCTCGTAGCCGGTGAACTGGTCGAAGCTGGCGCAAGCCGGCGCTAGAAGGATGGTGTCGCCCGCGGCGGCTTCGCGCCAGGCGGCGCGGACGGCCTCGGCGATGGTCCCCGCCTCGATCAGCCGGACGGAGTCGCCCAGGTGCGCCTTGATCTTGGACGCCGCGGCCCCCACCAGCAGCGCGGCCTTCGCTTTTTCGCGCAGCGGCTCGCGCAGCACGGTGTAGTCGCTGCCCTTGTCCTTGCCGCCGAGGATGATCCACAGCCCGCCCGGAAAGGCGTCGATGGCCTTCTGCGTGGCATCCACATTGGTGGCCTTCGAGTCGTTGTAGAAGTCGACGCCGCCGAGCCGGCGGACAAATTCGATGCGGTGCTCGACGCCGGGAAAGCTCTTTACCGCCGCGGCGATCGCCTCCAACGCCACGCCCGCCAGGTGGGCCGCGGCCGCGGCCGCCATCACGTTCTCGACGTTGTGCCGCCCGCGCAACGGAATCTCGGCCACGGCCAGGAACGGCCAGCCATCGTAGAAGACCTGCTTGGAGTCGGCGTACATACCCGGCTGGCCGGCACGCCTGAAGCCGAACCATATCGGCGTAGCGCGCGTGCGCGAGGCGTAGGCGGAGCAGGTCGCATCGTCCGCGTTCAGCACGGCGAAGTCCCCCGGCTGTTGCGTTTCGAACAGCCGCCCCTTGGCGCGAGCGTAATTCTCAAAGGTGTGATGACGGTCGAGATGGTCCGGCGTCACGTTCACGCACACCCCGATGTGCGCCCGGAAGCGGTCGATGGTTTCGAGCTGGAAGCTGGAAAGCTCGAGGACGTTCCATTGGCCTGGGCGCGAAGTGGCGATCATGGCCGTCACCGGGGTGCCGATGTTGCCACCCACCTGTACGGGAACACCGGCCTCCTTGAGAATGTGGCCGGCCAGCGCGGTGGTGGTCGTCTTGCCGTTGGCCCCGGTGATGCCGATGGTGTTGCCCTGCAGGAACCAGCCCGCGAGTTCCACTTCGCCCAGCACAGGGATGCCGCGCCGGCGCGCCCGCTCGAGTTCCTCGATATCGGCCGGCACGCCCGGCGAGATCACGATGGCGTCCGCGCCGGCGAACGCTTGCTCAGATTGCAGCGCGAACGGGACGCCCAGCCGATCGAGCGCCTCCGCAACGCCTGTCAATTCGGCGAGCGGCTTCAGATCCACCGCCTGCACGCGCGCACCCCGCGCCGACAGGAACTCGGCGACCGCCAATCCCGAGGCGGCCAGTCCGGCCACCACTACGTTCTTTCCCGCAAGTTCCAATGCGTGTGTCCCTACCTCAACTTCAAAGTCGTCAGCGCGAACAGCGCCATCACCAGCCCGGCGATCCAGAACCGCACGATGATCTTCGATTCCGTCCAGCCCAGCGCCTCGAAATGATGATGCAAGGGCGCCATCTTGAAGATCCGCTTGCCGCCGCGCAGCCTGTAGCTGGCCACCTGGAGGATGACCGACATCGTCTCGACAACGAAAACTCCGCCGATGAACACCAGCAGGATCTCCTGCTTGATCAGAATCGCGACTACGCCCATGCTGCCGCCAAGCGCTAGCGAGCCTACGTCGCCCATGAAGATCTCGGCGGGGTGGGCGTTATACCAGAGAAAGCCCAGCGATGCGCCGGTCATGGCGCCGCAGAACACCGTCAGTTCGCCCGCTCCCGGCAGCCGCACCAGGTCCAAATATTTTGCGAACTCGGCGTGGCCGCTGGTGTAGGTCAGCACCGTCATCGCCCCGGAGGCGACGATCATCAGACCGATCGCGAGGCCGTCGAGCCCGTCCGTGAGGTTCACCGCGTTGGTGCTGCCGACAAGGATGAATGCGATAAACAGGAAAAAGAAGGCGAACGCGAAGGCATACGTGAACGGATTGCCGGCCAGGGCGTCGATGACCAGGCTGGGCTTGAAGCTCTTGAAGAAGGGCACGTTCATGGCCGTCGAGTAGGCGCCGTGCGCTCGCAGTATCAGCAGAAAAATGCCCACGATCAACGCCACCACGCACTGCGCCGCGAACTTGCGCCGCCCGGTGATGCCGAGGTTTTGGTGCTTGCGGATCTTGGCGTAGTCGTCCCAGAAGCCGATGGCGCCGAAGGACACGATGCCGAACAGAGCGATCCAGACGTATTCGTTGGTCAGGTTGGCCCACAACAGCGTGGGCACGACGATCGAGATGACGATCAGCACTCCGCCCATGGTCGGCGTGCCGGCTTTCTTCTGGTGCGACTGGGGCCCTTCCTCGCGGATGATCTGCCCGATCTGAAACTGTCGCAGCTTCGCAATCAGCCACGGTCCCAGAACCAGGCAGAGGAACAGCGCGGTAAGGCTGGCGAACGCCGTCCGAAAAGTGATGAACCGGAATACGCGGAGAGGGCTGAAGTAGCGATAAAGCTGTTCGTATAAGAGCCAGTAGAGCATTAGACGTTCACCGCGCCGGTCAGCTTGTCGAGCGCTCTTTCCACGTGGGTCCCGCGCGAGCCCTTGAATAACAGCGCGTCTCCCGGCCGGACCAGGCCTCGCAAGAATTCACCCGCGGAATCCGGATCGTCGAAAAAGACCGCGGCGCCGGCCGGCAGCCCTGATCGAATAGCTTCCTCGACCATCTGCCGGGCTGCGCCGCGAATTCCGACGAGCACTTCAATGCCGCACGCGACGGCGTAAGAGCCCACGCCGCGGTGCGAAGTCTCGGACCATTCGCCGAGTTCGAGCATCTCGCCCAGCACGGCGATACGCCGCCGCGCCGGCATGACCCTAAGCACGTCCAGCATCGAGCGGACCGCTTCCGGGTTCGAGTTGTAGCAATCGTTGAGAACCGTTGCGCCGCCATGGGTGAACCGTTCGCCACGCATCTTGATGGGCTGGAGCGCGCGCACGGCGTCGGCCAGGCGCGCCGGCGCGATCGAGAAAACGCGCGCTACCGCGAGGCCGGCCAGAATGTTCATCAGCCCATGCCGGCCCACGAACGAGCTCTCGAATTCCGTCCCATCCACGCGGAAGCGCACGCCCTCGGGGCCGCATTCGACGGCCTCCGCGCGCACATCCGCGCCTTCCCCCAAGCCGAAGGTGACCACGCGGCCGGGAAAGTCCTCGCCAAAACGCGCCACCCGCGCGTCGTCCGCGTTCAGGACCGCCGTGCCGCCGGACGGTAGCGCCTCGATCAGCTCGCGCTTGGCCAGCGCCACCTCGTCGGCGGACCGGAAGAACTCCGCGTGCGCGAAACCCACGTTGGTGACCACGCCGACCGTCGGCCGCGCGATCGCCGCCAGGCACCGTATCTCGCCGGCGTGGTTCATGCCGATCTCGATCACCGCCGCCTGGGCCCCCTCCGGCAGCCGCAGGATCGAAAGCGGCACGCCGATGTGGTTGTTCAGGTTGCCCTCGGTCTTCCCGACCGCCATTTCGATGGCCAGCAGCCGCGCGATGACCTCCTTGGTGGTCGTCTTGCCGGCGCTCCCCGTGATGCCGACCACCGGCCCCGTAAACCGCTCGCGCGCCCACGCGGCCAGGCTTTCAAGCGCGGCCTGAACGTCGGGCACCACCAGCTGTGTTCCAGTGGGACAGGCCTCCGGCCTGTCAACGACGGCGGCCACCGCACCCTTCCCGAAGGCGTCCTCGACGAACGAGTGGCCATCGTGATTGGGCCCGCGCAAGGCAAAGAACAGGCTGCCCGCCTCGACGGCGCGCGAATCGATGGCGTAGCTCGTGACCACCGGATTGGCCGCCGGCGGCGCGGCCGAAATGGCGCGGGCGATGTCCTGGAGTTCCAGGTTCATTCCTTCACCGCTCCGTAGCCAAAGCCGCGCAGCACCCTGCGCGCCACTTCCCGGTCATCCAGTGGAATCGTTCGGTCCTTCAGAATCTGGTAGGTTTCGTGCCCCTTGCCCGCCAGGATTACGATGTCGCCCGGCTCCGCCTTCGAGAGCGCGATGCGGATCGCTTTCTCGCGGTCGGGCTCCTCGACATGCGGCGTGTCGTGCCGCCACAAGCCCTGTAGCGCGTCGTTGATGATCGCCAGCGGGTCTTCCGAGCGCGGGTTGTCAGAGGTCAGCACGACAAAGTCGCTCAGCTCCGCGGCCGCTTCGCCCATCATCGGGCGCTTGACGCGGTCGCGATCGCCGCCGCAGCCAAACAGCGTGATGACCCGCTTCGGCTCCAGACCGCGCGCCACCGCAATCACGTTCCGCAGCGCGTCGTCCGTGTGCGCGTAGTCCACCACCACCAGAAAAGGCTGCCCTTCGTCCACGCGCTCGAAGCGTCCCGGCACCGCGCGGCAGGCGGCGATGCCGCTGGCCAGCAACTCCGGCGGAATTCCCATTGTGCGCCCCGCGCACCACGCGGCCAGAATGTTGTAGACGTTCATGCGGCCGGGAAGCGGCGAGATGAGCGGGAATCGCTCCTTCCCCAGGGCAACCTCGAAGTGCAGGCCGTCGAAGCCGGAGCGGATGCGGCAGGCGCGCGCGGCGGCGCCCTCCCCGATTCCGTAGCTCAACTGTTCGGCGCCCGGCGCAGCCTGGATGCGGCGCCCGAAGGCGTCATCGTGGTTGATGACGGCGAACGGTGGCGGCGGCGCGCCGGCGCCCTCGAACAGCAGGCGCTTGGCGGCGAAGTACTCCTCCATGGTCTGGTGGAAGTCCAGGTGATCGCGGGTCAGGTTCGTGAACACCGCGGTGTGGAACCGCATTCCGTAGACCCGCCCCAGGGCCAGCGCGTGGGAAGAAACCTCCATGGTGGCGTGGCTGCCTCCGGCGGCGCGAAGCTCGGCGAACAGCCGGAAGAGCTCCGGCGATTCCGGCGTCGTGTTCACCGCGGTGGTGGCCTTCCCTGCCAGACGGTACTCGATGGTGCCAGCCAGCGCCGTGGTGTGGCCGGCCGCGCGCAGAATCGAATCCAGAAGGTACGCGGTGGTGGTCTTGCCGTTGGTGCCCGTGATGCCGGTGATGGCGAGGCGCTCGTCGGGCTTTCCGTAAAAGTTGCGCGCCGCGACCGCCAGCGCGCGGCGGCCGTGCTCCACCTGAATCCAGGCGCCGGCGAAGTCCGCCGGCCGCGGCGACTCGCTCACGATGGCCAGCGCTCCGCGCTCGAGCGCCTGGGCGGCAAAAGCGCCGCCGTCCACGTACTTACCAGGGAAAGCGAAAAACAGGAAGCCCGGTCGCACTTTTCGGGAATCGTAGGCCACGCCGCTCACCTGGGCCGCAGCAACGGCAGGCGGAACCGCCTGCCCCACGGGGACGCAGCAGAGGATTTCGCCCAGCGTGCTCATTGGAACAGCACCCGCACTTTCTCTCCGGCATTCAGCGGGCTGCCGGGCGGCGGCGCCTGCTGGCGCGCGATGCCGCTGCCTACGACTTCCACCGGAACGCCCATAACCAGCGACTGCTCGATCACCGCGCGCACCGTCTTGCCCTCGAAGCTCGGCGCGGATGGACCCACGACGGCCGTCGCAACGGGCGATGCCGCCGGGACCTGAAGGGGCGTGGCCGCGACGGCCGGAGGCGCCGGCAGTTGCACCAGATCCTCCGGCGGCACGCTCATGTCGGCAATCGACACGTCGTCGGCTTCCTCCGGATCGGTCAACGGCGGGGGCTCGCTCTCGGGAATGTCCTTGGGCACGGCCAGCAGCCGCAGCGTCTCCGTCGCCACGTTCTTGAAGACGGGAGCGGCCACCACGCCGCCGAACATCTTCACGCCGTTGAGCGTCACCGCAATCACCACCGCGGGGTTGGTCACCGGCGCGAAGCCCACGAACGAGCCGTTGTACAGATGGGTATAGTGCTTCTCCTGCAAATCGAAGATCTGCGCCGAACCGGTCTTGCCGCCCGAGGTGTAGCCCGCCAGGCGCGCGGCTTTGCCCGTCCCGCGCAACACCACGCCCTCCATCATCTGCCGCATGGTGATGGCGGTCTCGGGTTTCAGGACCCGCTGCGGAGCCGGCCCCGGTTCGTTCTCGACCTTCCCGCCGGGACGCTGCCGCTTCAGGACCAGGCGCGGCCTCACCAGCACGCCGCCGTTGGCGATCACCGAACACGCTTGCGCCAGTTGCAGCGCCGTCGCGCTCACTTCGTGTCCCATGGCGACCGAACCGATCGACGTCTTGCCCCAGTGCTTCAAGTCCCTGACCATCCCAGACGACTCAGCCGGCAGCGGGATCCCAGTGGTTTTGCCGAATCCGAACTTGTGGACGTATTCGAGGAGATTCTTTTCCCCGACCTTTAATCCTATCTGGATCGCGCCGATATTGCTCGAATGCGCCAGCACGTCCGCCATCGGGATGGTGCCCCAGCCGTGGTGCGACTCGTGGATCACGCGCCCGAACAGATTGATGGTGCCGTTGCCGCAGTTGATGGGCGTCTCCGGGCGGAGATTGGTGGTCTCGAGCGCGGCCGTGAGCGTGACGATCTTGAAGACCGAGCCCGGCTCGAAGGCCACTGAAACGGGGTGATTGAAGCGCGCCGTAGGCGGATCGCCGGGCTCGGGCGGCTGGTTGGGGTCGAAGACCGGGTAGCTGGCCATCGCCAGAATCTCGCCCGTGTGCGGGTCCATGACCACGGTGCTTCCGCTGGAGGCGTGGTAATACTCGCAGGCGGCTCGCAACTCACGCTCGGCGACGAACTGGATGCTCTCGTCGATCGAGAGGGTGATGTTCTTGCCCGCCTCGGCCTCGGCGGAGATATTGGAAGCGATGGGCCGCCCGAGCACGTCGGTCAGCATGCTGACCCTGCCGGAGCGCCCGTTCAGTTCCGGATCCAGCCTCTGCTCCAGGCCCAGGTTGCCTCGCTCCTGGAAGTCCACCGTGCCGACCACGTGGCTGGCCAGCGGGCCGTCGGGATAGTAGCGGTGCGGCTCCTTCTGGAACTCCACCCAGTCGAGCTTCAAGCTGCGTAGCGCCTCGGCCTCGCCCGGGGCGATCTTCCGTTTCACCCACAGGAACCCGCTGCCTTTGGGCTTGCGCTTCTGCTCCAGGGCGCGCCGGTGTTCCGCCACCGCGGCGTTCATCCGCGCCAGCAGCTCCTCGCGGTCCACGCCCAGCGCGCGCGCCAGAATGGAGGCCGCGAGCGGCCGGTCCGGCACCAGGAGCGGATCGATCGAAACGCTGTCGGCAGGCACGCTCATGGCCAGCACGTGGCCGTCGCGGTCGAAAACGCAGCCTCGCGGCGCGTCCACGCGAAGCGTGTGATTCTGCTGGTGGTCGGCCAGTTCCTGGTAGGCTCTATGCGAGACGACCTGGAGTTGAACCAGGCGGCAGAGCACTACGATGGCCCACAGAAAGGCGCCTGCGGCCAGGAAGATCAGCCGCGTGGTCGGGTGCGCTCTTTCGCGAACGCGTTCGTCTTCGGCTCGACGGCCCCACGCCAGCACGGTATCCTCGGCGCGCCTGAAATTCCGGAAAATGTGAATGCCCCGACCCCCTACCTGGTGACATTCATCGCCAGCGCGCTGTCAGGCTTGGCGCTGTTCAGCATGACCACGCGCCGGGGATCGGGATTGACCAGGCGTAACTGGCCGGCAAGCTGCTGGAGCCGTTCCGGGCTCTTGAGCTGCGCTTCCTCGAGCGAGACTACCGCCATCTGGTTGACCAGCCGGTCGTGATCGGCGGCCAGCGCGTGGATGCGGTAACCCGCCACCGTCTCGAGCGCCCGGGGCACCAGGAGCATGATCAGCAGCCCCGCGACCGCGATGCCCTTCAGCCCCGCCTGCCACGCCCGCCGGCGTGCGGCTGGGTCCGCTTCGTGCACTACGCGGCTGTTGTCGATCTTCTTGGTGTAGAAATAGACGTCCTCGGATGGGAGCGGCCGCAGTTGGAACGAATCCGGCCCGCTGGTCCAGGTTCCGCCTCCAGCCGGCGCCGCCGGCTGGTCTGCCCTCTTGAAGAACATCGCACGAGTCGCCATTACCGTCTCTCCCCTATCCCATCTCCACAGCCCGCAGCTTCGCGCTGCGCGAAGCCGGGTTCGATTCGATCTCTTCCCGGCCCGGTTTCACCACGTGCTTGGTCAGCGGCCGCGCGCGGCCCTGCCGGGCCAGGTTGCGAAACGCTTCCTTGACCTGCCGGTCTTCGAGCGACATAAACGTGATCGCCACCATCCGCCCGCCGCTGGCCACCAGGCCGGGCGCCGTTTCCAGGAGCGCATCCAGTTCTTCCGTCTCGCGGTTCACGGCCCGCCTGAGCGCCATGAACGTTTTGGTCGCGGGGTGCAGCCGGCCCGTCCGGGGCATGGCCCCCTCGATGACGTGCGCCAGATGCAGCGTGTCTCGAAGAGGCCTTGCCCGAACGATTGCTCTGGCTATTTGCCGCGACCTCCCTTCTTCGCCGAGCTGGAAAATCAGGTCGGCGAGATCCCTTTCGCTCAACGTGTTGACTAGTTCGGCCGCCGTCAGCGCCTGGCTCCTGTCCATGCGCGAGTCGAGCGGGCCGCTCGAGGCCAGCGAAAAGCCGCGTTCCGGTTCGGTCAACTGGAAACGGCTGACCCCCAAATCGGCCAGCAGACCGTCTATCTTCCCGACCCCCAAGGTCTCGAGCGCCTGCCGGATTCCCGAAAACTGCGCCTTGTGGAAGCGGATGCGTCCCGCCCACGGGGCCGTGTTCTCGCGCGCCCGATCGAGCGACTCGCCGTCCCGGTCGAGCGCGATCACCGTGCCCGTCGTAAGCCGTGCCGCAATCGCCGCCGTGTGACCGCCCAGGCCCGCCGTCGCGTCCACGTAGGTCCCGTCCGGCCGCAAAGCCAGATACTCGAGCGCTTCGGCGAGCATGACGGGCACGTGCATACACGGCTATTTCAGCCCCCTCTTCTCGAGGGCCTCGAGATTGTCCGCCACCGCTGCCGTCGCGCGCTCCAGCCGCCGCTCCGATTCCGCCTCGCTGTAAACCTCGACGGCGCCCTTGTAGAACCGGAGGTTGACCTTCTGTTCCTCGATCTCCAGCTTGCGCCGCAACACCGGCGGCACCAGAACCCGGCCCTGGCCGTCGATCATGGAGACGCCGCCCCAGTAGTGCGCCAGAAACGCGATATCCCGGGCGGCCTTGGGGTTCTCATCGAACCCGGCCAGAACTTTTTCGTTCTCCATCCAGGTCCGGATGGGGTATATTCGAGCTATGCAGCCGTCCAGGCTGGTGATGAAGAACTCCGGCTCGGGAAACGTCCGCAGGAACTCCTCGAACTCTTTGGGCAGGCGCAGACGTCCCTTTTCGTCGCAACGCGAAGTGTATATGCCTAGGGGAGGCCGGCCCGAATTGAGTGCGTCTGGAGACGTTTCCACTTTCCGCCTCTAACTACCAGTAATTGACCACCAGCCCGATTGTAAGTCCCCCTAAATAGCTTTTTCAATGGGTTCTGAGGCTTTCGCGTAAATAAACTTGCGAACAAAAGGCGAACGCGCTCGGGGCGCGCCCTTCTCCTCCCTTTGCTATGGTGAGGGTGAGACCAGGATGGAATCGCCCACCGAACCGAGACAGGATGCCAGCTTCATCCCCGGCTCCATCGCCACCGTCCGGCTGTTCGGAGTGCCGGTCCGGCTGCACTTCACCTTCGTTCTGCTCTTCGTCTTTCTGCTTGTGGCGGGAATCGGCGAGGGCCAATCCGGGCTGATGAACGCCGTCTACATCACCGCCCTTTTCGGCTCGATCGTGCTGCACGAGCTCGCGCACGCGCTGGTGGGCCGGCACTACGGCGTGCGCACGCTCGAGATCGTGATGTTCCCCATCGGCGGCGTTACCCGCCTCCAACAGCCTCCCAAACCGCGCCAGGAATTCTGGATCGCCGTGGCCGGTCCAACCGTGAACGTGGCCATCGCCGCCGGCCTCTTCGGGGCGCTGGTCTGGCGCGGCGGTCTGCTGCCGCTCGAGGCACTTACTAGACCGACGGACGCGAACCTGTTCGAGCGCATCGCCACCGGAAACCTCGTGCTGGCCGCGTTCAATCTCCTTCCCGCGTTCCCCATGGATGGCGGGCGGATTCTGCGCTCTGTGCTGGCGCTGCGGCGCCCGCCGGAGCAGGCCACACGGCTGGCCGCCCGCGCGGGCCAGTTTCTGGCCATCGGCCTGGGGCTCTACGGACTGCTGGCCGCCAACTATCTCCTGGTGTTCATCGCCTTCTTTGTATACCTGGGCGCCGCGCAGGAGAGTGCGGCGGCCGTGGGGCGTATTCTGACGCAGGGCACGCCGGTGCGCGCCGCCATGGTGACGGATTTCCGCACGCTCTCGCACGCGGATACGGTCCGCGATGCCGCCAACCTCTTGCTCGCCGCCAGCCAGCAGGATTTCCCCGTGATGCATGGCGACCAGGTGATCGGGCTTCTGGGACGCGCCGCCCTGTTACGCGCCATGGCGAGCAGCGGCCCCGATTCCTACGTGGCCGGCGCCATGAACCGCGAGTTCGTGCACGTCTCCCCGGAGCAGGACCTGGCCGAGACCATTCCCCTGCTGTCCCAGGCCGGCTCCTGCGTGCTGGTGATGGATGGTGACCGGCTGGTGGGCTTGCTGACCTCGGAAAACCTCTCCCAGTTCCTTCTGCTGCGCCGCTTCGGCATGCCGCCGGAGACCGAGGGCAGACGGCCTGCTTAGGCGGCCTCGTCCCCATCTGCGTCTATCGGGGTTCATCCGCGGCCAAGACCGTCTTGCTGGACCCGCCGCCGCGCTCGCTCAGTATCGCCAGCTACTAAGGTCCGCTCCGGGCGGCGCCGTCTTCAGAATCCGCTCCAGTATCTGGGGCAAATACATTTGGTTGTAGTGCAGCCGCGAGTACCAATTCGGTTTCGTTGGATCGCCATTCCAGCAGTGCTCCGCCCGTGGTCCGTATCGAACCTCGCCCTCATAGGGGACGCCGTGTCCGGCAGTGCCGGTCTGCTTCAGAAAGTCTTCCATCAGGTAAACCGCATCGTTCAGAAAGTAGGTGTCGTCAGAGCCGGCGTAGAGGTGCAGCTTGCCCTGCAACTTCGGCCCCAGCGTCGTCCAATCGCGTTGCAGTATGGCGTCCAGGTCGTAGTGCTCGCGCCAGTACTCGGCGGTGCGATGGTCGATCGCGCCGGTCCCCTTGTCGAAGATCGGCTGCGGATAGCCGTCCTCCCCAGTAGGAGAATAGACCGCCTGCCATATGTCGAACTGCTCGCCCGAGCGGCCGCGATCGCCTAGCGCGGCTTCGTAGGCGATGTTGTCGCGCATCGAGATCAGCGTGTGGCCCAGATAGTCGCGCATCGCCGGCTGTTCGACCTGCTTGTTCGCGCCCTGAAGGTAGAACATGTTGTCCTGCTTGTACAGGTCCACGGTCAGGTAAGCGTGGAAGTCCACCGGGTCCGGACAGGCCACGAACGCCCCGTTGTAGTCGTTCGGATAGAAGATCTGCACGGCCAGGGATTCCCAGCCGCCCGTCGAACCTCCGTAGACGAATCGGGCCCAGCCTTGGCCAATGCCGCGAAACTGGCGCTCGATTGCCGGGATCAGCTCCGTCTCGATCGCGTCTCCGTATGGCCCCAGATTCGACGAGTTCACGGCGTACGAATCGTCGTAATAAGGATTCGCATGTTGTAGCTTCACGATCAACACGCGCGGCGCGCCGGGCGCAATCCACGCCTGGTAGTTCTTATACGCCTCCTCTTGCTGGATCCGGTTATAGCCTGCCAGATGAAAGCGGTCGGAGTAATCGGACTTCAGGTTCGGGTCCGGCGGAGTCTCGCGGAAATCGCTGAAACCGGTTACGAAGTGGTCGTGGAAAACGATCAGCGGATAGTGCGCCTCCGTATGGGCGTCGTAGCCCTCCGGCACGAGAACCACCGCCGACAGATACACCGGCCGTGCCCAGAACTCTGTCAGCAGCTTCGACTGGATGCGGATGTGGCGAATGTATTTCGTATCCGGCTCGGGCTCGATCGGCGGGATGACCTCGTCGAGCGACACCGCGATCGGCGGCGCTCCGGGACCGATGTGAACCAGCCGTGGCTTCGACAGCAGATTGCCCGGCGCGAGGTTCCAGTGCTGCCCTTCGCCGCGGTCCGGCGCCAGCTTCACCGTCTTGCCGTCCGACCGGTGAAAGGTCTCGTAGACGTTCAGCACGGCCTGGACCGTGTACTCCCCGGCCGGCACGTCCTTCAGGCTCGCTCGCGGATAGCCCTGCGCGTTGTCGCCGATCGGGATCGGATCGCCGGCTCTCCATCCGTCTACCGTCACGCCGAAAACCATCTGCGACTTGAGCGTATCGTCTACCTGCATACGCGGCTCGCCGCTCGGGTCGTTCGAGAGCAGAAGCAGCAGGCGGCCGTCCAGCGGCTTCTCGGAGCGCGATGCCGGAAAGGCCACCGTGATCGTCTGGGCGGAGGCAACGGCGGCCGTCAGGAAAAGCACGCAAAAAAGAGGGCGCATACCGGGGAGTATACCTGTTTTGGGAGAGTCCTCCGCGAGCCTTCGTGGCGCACGCTTCAGCGTGCCGTGTCGGCACTCGTGCCGACGCTTTTCCTCCGCCACGGCGGCCGCGCCTTACGCTAACATGATTCCAGCCATGCCTACCGCCATAGATCACCTCGAACCCCAGGCCGTCTGGAAGCACTTCGCCGCTCTCGCGGCCATTCCCCGCGCCTCGGAAAAGGAAGCCGCGGCCCGCAATTACGTGCTGGCCGTTGCCGCTCGCCTGGGTCTGGAATCCGTTCAGGACCCCGCCGGCAACACCATCGTCCGCAAGCCTGCGCGCCCCGGACGCGAAGCCGCTATCCCGGCCGCTATCCAGGGTCACCTGGACATGGTCTGCGAAAAGAACGAAGGCACGGTCCACAATTTCGATACCGACCCCATCCGCCTGGTGGTCGACGGCGATTGGCTCAAAGCGGATGGCACCACCCTCGGCGCCGACAATGGGGTGGGAGTGGCTGCCGCGCTGGCCGTCATGGAAAGCGATACCGTCGCCCATGGCCCGCTGGAGTTCGTGTTCACGATCGACGAAGAGAGCGGCCTCACCGGGGCCTCCCAATTTCCCGCCGGCCTCCTCAAGTCCAAATACTTCCTCAATCTCGACAACGAAGAGGAGTACACGCTCTGCATCGGCTGCGCCGGCGGCGTCAATTCGGTGGCCCGGCGCAAGATCGCGCGCCGGGCCGCCCCTTCGGGCGAAGCGTGGCGCATCAAGATCTCGGGCCTGGCGGGCGGACACTCGGGAGTCGACATTCATCGAGGCCGCGGCAACGCGCTCCGCATCCTGGGCGGCGCGCTCCTGGCTCTGGCGGATCGTCTGCCCCTGGCCGTCGCCGAGGTCCACGGCGGAAGCAAGCGCAACGCCATCCCGCGCGAAGCGTTCGCCGTGGTGGTGCTCGATCCCGTCCACGCGCCGCAATTCAAGTCGCTGCTGACGGCTTACGAAGCCGAGGTGCGGTCCGATCTCGGCTCCTTCGATCCCGGCCTCCGCATCGCCGCCGAAGCCGCCGCGCGTCCGGAGCAGGTCGTCGCCGATGCCACGCTGATCGCGGGCATCCTGGCCGGCCAGCACCACGGCGTTCTGGCGATGAGCCCCGATGTCCCGGGCCTGGTGCAGACGTCCACCAACCTCGCCACGGTCGCTACCACCCAGGACGAAGTCGAGATCGCCACCAGCCAGCGCAGCTCGATCGAGAGCAGCAAGCGCGCCGCCGCGCGCATGGTCGCCACGGTATTTCGCTTCGCCGGCTTTGAAGTGGAACGGTCCGGAGATTATCCCGGCTGGAAACCCGAGCCTGGCAGCGACATCGTCCGCACAGCCCAGGCCGCTCACCAGGAGGTCTTCGGCAAGCAGGCCGAGCTCATCGCCATGCATGCCGGTCTCGAGTGCGGGGTCATCGGCGAGAAGCACCCCGGGATGCAGATGATCTCCTTCGGCCCGCACATCGTGGACGTCCACAGCCCCAGCGAACGGATCAAGATCTCGTCGGTCGGCCCGTTCTACAACTTACTGACCGGGCTTCTGGAACGCCTGTAGCAAGGGTTTCGGCTTTCATCGGTCCGCCTGGAGGACGATGACCACGTGCCCTTTCTTGTGCCCCGCCTCGGCATACCGGTGAGCCTCGGCTATCTGCTCCAGCGAATACCGTCTGTCTATCACCGTCCTGAGCTTTCCAGCCTCGATAAGCTCCTTGAGAAAAGACTGATCCCCGGCGGCGCGGCGCGCCACTCCGCCGACGACTTTCGCGGCGCCCGTGACGGAAACCCACATCCCTCGAAGAGCCCCTCCAAGAATAGACGGCAGTCCCCCGGAACCGCCCACCAGTACGTAGAAGCCGCCTCGCTTAAGGGACTTCAGACTGCGTGAGAACCCGCTCTTGCCCACCGTATCGAAGACGATGTCATAGACCCGGCCGGCTCTGGAGAAATCCTCCCTGGTGTAGTCGACCACCTCGTCAGCGCCGAGGGACTTCACCAGGTCCAGATTGGCGGTGCTGCATACGCCTGTGACGTGCGCCCCGAAGTGCTTCGCCAACTGAACCGCGAAAACGCCGACACTCCCGGACGCTCCGTAGATGAGCACTTTCTGTCCGGCCTGGATCTTCGCTTTCCTCAGGAAATGCAGCGCCGACACGCCGCCAAACAGGACCGCCGCGGCTTCCTCAAACGTCATGTTGACCGGCTTCATCGCCAATCCATCCTCAGGCGCATATAGGTACTCGGCGTGGGCTCCGAACTTGAACCCGGTCGATCCGAAGACCTCGTCGCCCTTGGCGAACCGGGTCACGGCCTTGCCCACCGACTCGACTTTGCCGGCGAACTCCATCCCCAGTATGGGGATCTTCTTTGGCCTCCAAAGGCCGTTCACGAACCTTATGAGGAACGGATCGGCCTTTCTCATCCTCCAATCCGCCGCGCTAACCGTCGCCGCATGGACGCGAACAAGGACTTCGTTGTCCCTGGGAACGGGCTTTTCGACGTCCTTGATTTCGAGAACGTCCGGGGGGCCGTACCTGCTATAGACGGCAGCTTTCATGGCTAGTTCACTCCTCTCGCAGCAGTCTCAAAGGATCAATCGACAGCGCGCGTTGCGCCGGAATCCACGTCGCCAGTAACCCCAGCGACAACATAGCTAAAACGACGCCAGCCAGCACCAGCGGATCGCGGGGAGTTGCCTGATACACAATAGAAGCCAGCACCTGGCTCGCCAAAACCCCGAGGAACAGTCCTGCTGCCGAGCCGAAGGCCAGTAATTTGAAAGCCCGTCCCAACGCCGCCCCTAACACCTGCCTGCGCTGAGCGCCGAGGGCCATACGAATTCCCAACTCCCGCTTGCGCCTGCTGACCGAGTACGCAGCCATTCCAAAGATGCCGGTCATAGCCAGCATCGCGCCCATCGCGCCCAGTACGCCCAGCGCCATCGTCGCCACACGCGAAGGAAACAGAACGACCTCCAGCAGGCCGTTCCATGACTGGATATCGACGGGCAGCCCCGCATCCAACTCGCGAAGTTTACTCCTCATGGCCGCGGCAAGTTGTTGCGGATCGCGGTTCGAGCGCACCACCAGATAGGACGCACTCGATGGCGACTGCAGGAACGGAAGAAACATCGCCGGCTGTTGATCCTCGGTGAGACTCAAATATCTTCCGTCTTCGACAACACCCACCACCTGGATACGCGTTCCATCCTGCATCTTGTAGTATCTGCCCACTGCGTTAGTCACCGAGCCAAAGATCTGGGCGGCAAACTCGCGATTCACTACGGCAGCGGGAGGCGCATGGTTGTCGTCATGCCAGGAGAAACTCCTGCCCGCGAGCAAGGCGGTGCCGGCCGCATGAAAGTACTCGGGAGATACGTGGTACCGGTATGGCATGGCGGCGGCATTCGATGGCCTCAGGTCTGTCGCTTCTTCCTTGAAGACATTCGCCCTGCTGCCGGCGGCATAGACTAACGGAGGGTAATTGTTCACCAATCCCACTCGCTCTACGCCAGGAATCGTTTCCATCGCATCGATCATGCGCCGTTGCATGGCGGGCATCTTGTCGATGCTGTAACCGGCCATCGCCAGGTTTGTAGCGGCCAGCATCGTGTTGCGCGGCTCGAAGCCGAAGTTGCTATGCAGCGAGCGTACCAGTCCGCGTACGGCGACCATCGAAGAAGTGACCAGCACGGCACAGATCGCAATCTGGACGGCAAGCAACATGTCCCGCACAGTGATCCGCCGCCCGGCCGTGCCGGTCGGTCCCGCCTTGACGATCTCGTACGGATTGGCCCGGAGCACCTGGCGTATGGGAACGATCCCGAAGAGGAATCCGCTCACCAGCGCCAAAACCAAAGCGACCACGTAGACCCTTGCGTCCGGAGTTACAGGCACATGGATGGGAGCCCCGGGAATGGGCTGCCACACGCTCAGCCGGCGCAAGAGCACAACGCTGCCCAGCAGTCCCGCGGCGCCTCCGGCGAGGGAAACCACCACGGCTTCGGTCAATAACTGCCGCAGGATGCGGTTGCGGCTCGCACCGAGCGCCAGCCGCAGAGCGACTTCCCGCGAACGGTCGGCAGCGCGCGCGGCAAACAGACTGCCCAGGTTGGCGCATGCGGCCAGTAGGATCAATCCCGCCAGCAGCATCAACCCCGCAACGAATGCCCGCACCGGGCGGCCAAAAGAAGTGAGGCCTTGGCGTGACAGGGAAGCACTCTTATGACCAACCTCTTTGGGATGGGTCTTTGCGAGATACGCGCCCACGGCGTTCACATCGGCGACAGCCTGCGCGGGAGTCACTCCCGGCTTCAGATGTCCGAACGCCTCGAAGACGCCACCGGTGCTCCCGCGCGCGTTCAGGAGATCCACACCCTCCACCTGCTCCTGGTTGACCATCGGCATAAAGAAGTCGGGAGAGACAAACAACAAAGTCCCGTGAAACCCCGGCTGCGCTACGCCGACGATGGTGAGAGGATGCTTGTTGAGCCGAACCGTGCGGCCCACCACCCCGCGATCGTCGTGGAAACGGGTGTGCCAATACGCCCAGGTGAGCACTACGTACGGAGCGCTGTTCGGGCCATGCTCATCGGACTTGTGGAAGAAACGGCCGAGATACGGCTGAATTCTTAGCACGTCGAAATAGTTCCCACTCGTGGCGTAGCCCGCGGCCATCGAGGGATCCTTGCCCGTGTCCAACCCTACAAAGGTGAATTTAAAAGCTGCCAGACTTTCGAAGCTGCGGTTCCGATCGCGCAGATCCACATAGTTGGGATACGACTGCCACCCCGAACCGTCCCCGTACTCGGTTCCGTAGAGGCTCTCGGCCTGAGGCACATTCAGCGGGCGCAGGATCAGCCCGTTCAAGACGCCAAAGACCACGGCGTTCGCGCCTATGGCCAATGCCAGTGTTACAACGGCGACGATTGTGAATGCCGGGGACTTCGCAAGAACCCGCAGGCTGTAACGGATATCCCGAACGGTATTCTCGATGGCGCTTACCCCCCGCAGGTCCCGGCATTCCTCTTTGCGTTGCGTGAGCCCATCCATCGCGCGCAAGGCGGCGTGCCGCGATTGCTCGGGTGTCAGGCCCTGCGCGATGTACTCCTCGATCTTGCGCTCCAGGTGATACTGCAGCTCTTCATCCAGCTCCTGCTCGACCTGCCGGCGGCGGAAAAGGGATCGCAAGCGCAGCGGCACGGCGTAGACCCACTGTTCCAGGCGCATGGCTCATGCCTCCTCGAGTCGCACAACCTGTGTGATGGCATCCGAAAGCCGCGCCCAGTTCGCCGCTTCTTTTTGTAGCTGCTGGCGGCCCAGGCGCGTCAGCGAGTAGAATTTCGCCCGCCGGTTGTTCTCGCTCGCCTTCCACTCGGCGCTGATCCACCCCTCCTGCTCCAGCTTGTGCAGCGCGGGGTAGAGCGACCCATCGCTCACTTGCAGGACGTCGCCCGAAACCTGTTTGAGGCGCTGGCTAATGGCCCAGCCGTTTAGCGGTTCCAGAGCCACAATCTTCAGCAGAAGCAGGTCCAGGGTCCCCTGGACCAGATCGGATGGTCTGCTCACGGCCTCTCCTATCGGTTACCGAGCTTAGAATACCACCACTCCTCTCGGTAAGCAAGGGGAAAATGGGGCGTAGGCTATGGTCGCCACGGTATTCCGCTGCGCCGGGTTTGAACGGTCCATGCCGCTCACCAGATCCACAGCTTCTGGAACGCTTGTAGCCTCTTTGTGGCGCACGCTTCGGAGGCTGATGAAAAAGTCCCGTCAGGGGTTGAGAGAGGACAAGCTGAAGCTTATCCCACACGGCAAACCAATGACTTGCAGCCGCGTGTGGGGCATGCTTCAGCTTGCCCAGGGACTTTTTCATCAGCCTCTTCAGCGTGCCGCGTCGGCACTCGTGCCGACGCCTCGCGCGCCGTCCCGCGGGTAGCCTTCCGTCCATGCCGCCAGACCCGCCCTCACCGAGCCAGCTTCGATATCCAACATTGTAGCTACAGATTTGGAGGTATAATCGTGTCGGGATGGTGCGGTTCGAGTGGGACCCGGTGAAAGCGCGTACCAACGCACGGAAACACGGCGTCATGTTCGAGGACGCCATGCACGTCTTCGAAGACCCCTGCGCCCTGTTCGAGCAGGACCTTATCGCCGAAGCGGGGGAGCCGCGCTGGCGGGCGCTCGGTCTGGCTGGAGGAGTGGTTCTCCTGCTCGTGGCCCACACCGTTCGGGAAGAGGGCGCGGACGAAGTGATGCGCCTCATCTCGGCGCGCCGAGCCACCCGGAAGGAGCGAAGCCATTATGACGAAACTCGTACGCAAGACGCTGGCTGACATCCCGATGACGCCCGCCCGCAAGCGCAGGCTGGCCGAGCTCGCCCAGCGACCGGACTCGGAGATCGATTTCTCGGACATCCCGCCGCTCGATGATAGCTTTTGGAAAAACGCCGTCCGCAATCCGTTCTACCGGCCCGTGAAGCAGCAACTCACCGTGCGCCTGGACGCCGATGTGGTGGCCTGGCTCCGCCACGATGGAAAGGGCTATCAGACCAGGCTCAACCGGGTGCTCCGGGAAGCGATGCTGGAGGAGATCAAGAAGGGGGCATGAAAGAGAGTGGCACAGGACTGCCTGCCCTAGGCTGTAGGCCCGGAGTGCCCGAGTTGCCCCAAAGCCCGATCTCGGTCGCCGACAGCGCAAGGCCCGGACGACTATACGTCCATGTGGTACTCGACACCCGACCGCAATCGCGTTTCGGGCTGACCGCCACGTCGCCGGAGCCGGCCTTTGCATAGCAGGGGGATGCGGAAAGCGACGAGTCGCCGCAGGTGTCGCGATCCGATTCGAGCGCCGCCTGACGCCGATCTTCGCCGCTTTGCGATGATTTCCCGAATGACCGGCACAAGCTCGTGGGGAACGCTCATCACGGTCTCCGACGATTCGACACCGGCTTCGTCCTCCGCGACGGCTTCCTCTTCAGCCCGCTCTCCGTACTGCGCAAGGATCCTGCGTATGCGCTCTCCGCTCCACGCTTCGGGAAACTTGCTTTGCTTCATTGATGCTTTTTCCTTTTGCGCTTACGATAAGCCGCGAGCGGTTTGCCGGTCAGCTCCCAGGCGGTAATCGCGAACACGCTGACCTCACGGCCTCACGCCCTTCAGCCCAACCGCCATTCCCAACAACTCCCCAACTCAATATCCTGCCCCCTCAACCACTTACAGAAGCCAGCCCCCGCCACCCGCACCGCCTTGCGCTACGCTCCCTCCAGGTAGGCCGCACCACATGTCTTCCCAACGTCGCATCGATTCCTCGCGCGCCAACGGCGCCCGGTCCCGCGGACCCGTCACCCCCGAGGGCCTCGCCCGCTGCGCCGCCGCCCCCATCACCCACGGCCTCACCGCCCGCCAGATCGTCCTCGAAAACGAATCCGAAGACGACTTCCGCGCCCTCCGCGAAGTCTACCTCCTCCACTTCCGGCCCGCGTCCCTGGTCGATATCTTCCTCGTCGATCGACTCGTCGCCGCACGCTGGCGCCTCATCCGCGCCGAATCCGTCGAGACCGCCCTCATCGAAGTCGAAATCGGCCGCCGAGAACGCGACGGCTGCGATGAATCCGAAAGCAATCACCCCGCAACCCGCGCCGCACTCGCATTCCGCGCCCTCTACGACGAGTCCCGCGTCCTTCCCGGCCTTGACCGCTACCAGGCCCACCTCCAGCGCACCTACGACACCGCCCTGAAACTCCTGGAAGCCAGCCGCGAGGCCGAGCGCGGAATTGAAAAAGTGCAAGAGGGTCCCAATCCCACAAATGAACACCCTGAGCCCGCGCCCTCAGGCGCTGATAGCCTGAATCGGAGCCCCCACGGCCAGGCGGTTCAGCGTGACGTAGTCCTTCTTGCCGCTCCCCAGGCAGGGGATTTCGGCCAGGTGGACGATGCGCCGCGGGATGGCCAGCTCCGGCGCGCCCAGGCCGTGGGCCGCACGCTGCAATTGCTCGCGGGTCAGGTGCGGGTCTTCCGTGAAGAGCACGATGGTCTCCCCGCGGCCCGGCTCGCGCGTGGCGGCCGAGGCGTGCTGGAACTCGGGCGAGGCGGTCAGGGCGATCCGCTCCACCAGTTCGAGCGACACCATCTCGCCGGCCACCTTGGCGAAGCGCCGCACGCGGCCCACGATGGTGACGAAGCCGTCCTCGTCCACCGAGGCGACGTCGCCCGTGTTATACCACCCCGGACCGTAGATCGAACTGACCGGCACGACTTCGCCGGTCTCCTCCGCCAGATACCCCTGCATGACGTTCGGGCCGCGCACGTGCAGCAGGCCGCCCTGCTCGATGCCGGGCACGGGCTCGATCCGGTACTCCACGCCGGGGAACAGCTCGCCCACCGTGCCGGTCCGGGAAGCCATGGGCGTATTCACGGAAAGCACGGGCGAGGTCTCGGTGACGCCGTAGCCTTCCAGGATGCGGATGCCGAACTTATCGATGTAGAGCCGGCGCACGTCGTCCTGCAGCTTCTCCGCGCCGGCCACCACCAGCCACAGGCTGCGAAAATCGACGTCGTTGGCGTACTTGGCGTAGTTGGCGAGAAAGGTGCTGGAGGCGAACAGCACCGTGCAGTCGCGGTCGTAAATCAGCTCCGGAATCGCGCGGTAGTGCAGCGGCGAAGTGTAGAGGAAGGTGCGCGAGCCGCTCAGCAGCGGCAGGAAAATGCCCACCGTCAGCCCGAACATGTGGAACAGCGGCAGCGCGCTCATCAGCTTGTCCTTGGGCGCGAAGTCGATCACGGCGAGACACTGCGCGACGTTGGCCACGATGGCGTCATGGCTGATAGCGACGCCTTTGGGCAGGCCCTCGGAGCCGGAAGTGAACACGATCACGGCGGTGTCTTCGGGGCGGCCCGGCCGCGCCGCGAGATGCGGGAACCACTGCGCCCACAACAGAAGCCAAAGCTTGCTCCCCAGCCCGAACTGGCTGCGCAGATCCTCCAGGCACACCACTTGAACGGCGCCGATCTGCTCCACCACCGGACCCAGGTTGGCCTTCTCGAGAAACGCTCGCGACGTAATCACCAGCCGCACGCCGGCCACCTTGCAGGCGGCGCGCAGGGCATCCGCGCCGGCCGTGTAGTTCAGCATGGTGGGCACCCGCCGCACGGAGAACATGCCGAACAGAAGCGCCGCCGTCGTCGAGACGTTCGGCAGCAGAACGCCCACGTGCTCGCCTTCGGCGGTCATC